>JAEEGK010003110.1_pt1 | contig 41560 bp, 28 predicted proteins | sample 8958771 | NCBI WGS metagenome assembly JAEEGK01 (sample SAMN16246547, study PRJNA631951) | gut metagenome | biome: gut microbiome; feature: rumen; material: SC-attached | host: Bos | place: Iran: Karaj | collected 2018-10
ATTGGGGATTGGGGATTGGGGATTGGGGATTGGGGATTGGGCCCAATCCCCAATCCCCAATCCCCATCCCCAATTTATAAATTATTTGATAAAACTAATCTCAAATTTTTTTATAAATAATATTTAAAAAAAATAAATTAATTAACATAAAAAATGTTCTAGAAATACATAAAAATAATTTAAAACTTTTCTTTTCAAAAAAATATCAAATGAAATCATCACCTTTTTCAAGAATAATAAAACCAAACAAAGAAATACATTTAATTCCAAAATCAAATAATTACAAATATATATTTATTTTTATACATGGACTTTTTGCCTCACCATTAAATTTTGTTGATATATTTGATAAATTTAATGGTCCAATTCCAGATTCTTTTAAAATAATTTTACCATGTGCACCAATTCAAAAAGCAGATTTCAATAATAAAAATCCAACAACATCTTGGTTTAATATTTCTACAAAATATGGAGGTATTATATTAGAAGATACTATTGATTATAATGAATTAGAAAAAAGTTCTCAATATATTAAAAATATTATTATTGAAGAAGTTAAATTATTAAATGGAGATTATAGTAAAATTTTTCTTAGTGGATTTTCACAAGGTGCTTGTTTAACTTTTCATATTGGATTAAGTTTTGAATTTTTATTAGGAGGAATTGCTTGTTTTTGTGGTGTACCCTTTAGTTATACAAAAATTAAGGAAAATAATAAAAAAAATTTAAATATTTTTATTGCTTTAGGATTTAAAGATGATTTTTTTCAAATAAAATTTGCTTTGGAACAAATTAAAAATCTTATTGGAAATAATTCAAATTTAATTGTTAAAGAATATCCAAATAATGGACATAAAGTATATGATGATGAATTAGAAGATATGAAAAAATTTATATTAAATATTATTGAAAAAGAATAAATGAGTAATTTAAACAAAAAAATTTATTTATTAAATAATTAATAAACTATTTCAAAATTTTAATTTCTTATTTATTAATTTAATATTTATTATTTGTTAAAATATTTTACTCTTCATTCTTTATTATTTTAAATTTTATAAAAGAAATATTATTAATAAATATAAATAAAAGTGATGATTTTTCTAAATTACTGATTTTAATAAGAAGTAAAATATAAAATATTATCTTGTATAATTGAAGCATAATAATTCAAAAAAAGAAATAAAATATCTTTAATCATAAATCTTGAATAAATAAATTTTATAAAATTAAAACTTTATTATTATATATATAAATTTTGTTTTATTAAAAATATATAATAAACATGATATAGAAATATATATATTATTATATCTTTAAATAATGAATAACTATATTATAGATACCATAAAAATATGTATTTCATTTGTTTAAAAAAAATATTTACATCACAAATTAATTTAAAAAATATAATTTATAATTCTAAATACTCTAATTAAAATTTTATGTTTGAAAAAATAGAAAATTGTTTTGTTCTGAGAATATTTATTCAATTATATATTTAATTATTTTACTATCAATTGTTTTTTGGATTTAAAATAAGTGTATTTCTTTTTGACAATTATTATTTTTTTCTTAAATTGAGATTGAATATAAAAAATTACTTTAAAAGATATAGATATTTTTAAACAAAATTTTATATAATTATTGAAAAAATAATAATATTTGTATTAAATTATTAAAAAATTATATAATGAGGAATTTGAAAAATATTATTATTTTAATCATTATTACAATCTAATTCAATTATTTGAAATGAATTTTTGTCTTCATTTCTTTTAAATAATGAAACCTCACTAAAATGATTAATTATAAATCCATTTTCAATAGGACAAATTATCAAATTTGTAAAAGTAAGAAAATGATAATAACTAAAAAAACTAAAAAAACATTGATAATTAAATATATCCCATAATTTTATATCACCATCCAATGAAACTGAAATTAAAAGAGAACTTTTATCTTGTAATAATACTTTAATGATAGTTTTATGACCATATAAAGTAGATAAAATTTGTCCAGAAAAACTATCCCATATCTTTATTGTTTTATCAGAACTTGCAGTTACAATTCTACCATCATGTAATTCATAAATATAATTTATTTCTTGAGAATGTTGATTTAAATTTTTTAAAATTTTATTATTATTAAAATTAAATATTTTAATATTACCATTTCTTCCTCCTATTAAAAATCTATTATCTTTTAATACTAATAAAGAATTTAATTTATCTTCTCCACTATCAATATTTATATTTTCAAAAGTTGTTATATTAAATATTTTTATTATTGGATTTTCTGAAAGAACTATAATTTTTATCATTATTTAAATTCATTATTCTCCAAACTGCTTTTTCATATACTTTTATGGTTAAAATTAATTGATAATATTTTATAACATTCCATATTTTAATTTCACCATTTTTTGAACCAGAAATTAATTTCTTATTTTGTAATTCATTTAAACAATATACTCCACTCTTATTTACATTAATTGTATAAATGAGATTATATTTTAAATTATCATAAAATTGTATAGTATGTTTTTGCGATGCTAGAACTATTCTTTTATCAGTTAATTGAATTATATAATATATATCATCTTTATGTTGGCTAAATTGATTTCTATAACTTAAAGTAGACTTTATCATTTGTGGATAAAATAATTTTGTTTTTATTATAAAATAATTTCTTAAATATTTATTGAATGATGAATAGTTTTCAAATATATCTTTTGATGATGAAAAAGAAAAAATATAATCATTTAATTCAGAATTTTCTTTGAAATTGTACAATAAATTATATTCTAAATTATGATTATTTAAAATTTGATTTTTTATGATTTGTAAAAATTTTATAATATTTCCATTAACTTCATGATTATAATCTAATGAGTCTTTTAAAACTTTTAAATAATTTTCATTATTTTCAGTATCTTTCATTTCATTTTTCATTATATCATAGTTTTTTAAATTTAATTTTTCAAAATTATTGTATTGCTCAATTAAATTATTCATTTTATTTTCAATTTCATTTCTTTTTAAATAATCAGAATTATTTATTATATCTTCTTTATTTTCCATAATATTAAAACATTTTTCACAAAGATTAATTTTCTTTTTTAAATCTATTTTTGTTACTTTTTCAAAATGAATTTGACACTTCATTGTATTTTCTATATCATTTGAAATAAAAATATGATTTTTATTTAGTTTGTTATGAATTAAAATACATTGTTTACAAAATAATATATTACAAGTTTTACAAAAATAATAGGCTAATTTTTCATTTTTATGATTATATTTTCTTTGACAATTGTAACAAAATAATTGTTCATATTCATAATATTGATTTAAAAATTTTAATATTGGAGTTAATACTATATCCTTTTCATAAGTGCAAATTTCTAAAATGTATATTCCATCAATTTGAAATATTATAGTTAAGTTACTTACTTCAATTTTACAATGATTACATATTAAGTTTATTTTATTTTCTACATTTTCTCTTTCTTTTGCTTCCATTTTATAAATAACATATTGTTTTAAAAAAGTTAAATTTGGAAAATAATTAAAAGTTAGAATATAAATTTGATAATTTTTATCAATTATAATTTAATATTTTTTATAATTTAATTTAAATAAGAAATAATCTATTTTTTATAATATTAATTTGATTTTAATTTATAAAATTAATAATTAACAAAAATCTTCAATTTTTTATTCTTAATATAATTTTAATTTAACCTTTTTTCCTTTCTAGAAATTTTTAATTATCTTATTAAAAATATTTTAATAAAATATATTATTTTTTATTAAAATATTAATATTAATTTAAAAAATGGATCAATCACGAATAATTCAATTAATTCTTCCAAATAAAAAATTAATAAAAATAAACATTTCTGGTGATGAATTTGAACTAAGAGATTTAATATCTGAAATTGCAGGAATAAATCCTTTACAAATAAAAGGAATAAAAGATTCAAATGGAAATTATTATACATTATCATCAGCAATAAAAACAGAAGATATATATAAAGGACAAAAGAATAATTTTTATGAATTAATTTTAGGAAAAGAAAATAATAAAATATCTTTGACAAAAAATAATATAAATAGTAATATTATTTTTACAAATTCTCCAAATGTTGGAAATTATATAGCAAACTATTATATAAATGGAATAAAAAAGAAAAATTATTCTCAAAATTTAAGTAAATCAATGAATAAAATGAATTTTAAACAAAATGATATTGAAATTTTTAATAAAGATTTATATCAATTAATGAAAAATCCTAAAATTTCAAAAAAAGAATATTATGATTTAATTACCTTACTTCATAAGAAAAAAATGAAATTAATTAACGAAAATAAATCTAAACATTCTTCTACTAAAGAAAATTATAATATGATTAAAAACAATATTCTTTTTACAGAAAACAATAATAATATTCGTTCTAGAACACCAATATTAAAACCTAAAAAAATTGAAAAAATAAAAATTGATAATACTTCACATATTGATAATAAAGATAAACTTGAAATTTATGAAAAAATGAAAGATTATTTTTATGAAGAAGACTTAGATATAATAAGATTGTCTTTAAAATATGAAAATGAAAAAGTTTTAAATGAAATTAACAATTTTAAGAAAAATAATATTATTTCTAATTTAATTTTAATTTTCAAAAATTTTATTGCTCAATATAAAAAAAGAAAGGACATATTTGGAGAAAAAATTAATTATTTATTTTCTTCAAGAAAATTTGATTTAGAAAATGAAAATGAAAATTATAGTAAAGATATTAATGATGATAAAAATTTAGTAAATTTAAATCAATCTTCTGAAGAAAATATTAAAAAAATGCTAAAAAAACATAATCAAATTCTATGTGATTATTTTATAAAATTTGAAAAAGAAAAATATAAAACACTTGAAAAAATATATGAAGAAAACAATTATTATGAATTGAATTATTTATTAAATAATGAATGTAATAAATATATGGAAGAAGAATTAAAAAAATATGCAAATTTCCAAGGTAAAATTTTATTAAAGAATGAAATTAATATGTATTATAGTTTATGTAATGACAATAATTCTGATATTCAAAAAATATTTCATGAATTTCAAATAGAATATAAATTCCTAAATTTAATTAAAAAAATTTATGATATTATAACAGATGGGAATAATGACTTTGAAAGTGAAAAATTATATTATGATAAAATAAAAGAGTTATTCATAAATGATTTATCCAAGCTTAAAATTAATGAAAAGGAAATATTCAAAGTTAAATTATTGATAAATCAAAAAAATGAAAAAATTTTAAATATAATAAATAAGTATAAAGAAACCAAAAAAATCTCTTATTATGAAGATGATATTAAACAATTAATCACAAATAAACCTAAAAATTGCTTTTTTAAAGAAATAGTACAAAAAAAACCATCTGAAGTTAATTTAATAAATATAAATAATATTATAAATGAAGAGACAATAAAACATATTAAAAATATATTATCATTATCAAAAGATGAAATAAAAATATTAGAGAATAATTATAAAACAGATAAAAATCTTAATAAAATTATAATTGATTATATACAGAAAACCATTTCAATATCTGATTTTCAAAATAAATTTTCAGAATATACAAAATCAATAAATAATACTAATATAAGAAGAAATAATATAAAACAAAAAACCATTAAATTTAATAAAATTGAAGAAAAAAAAGGAAAAAATGACAGCAAAAAAGAATTGTCTTTAACTCCAGAAACAATAAAAAAATCAAAAAAAGAATTATGTTGTTTTTTACAAAATGAAGAACAAATAGAAAATAAAATATTAATTAAACAAAAGGAAATAATTAATTTATTATATAAAGAAGAATGTTTAGATAAAAAAACATTTGAAATAATAAATAAAAAAATAACTCAAGATGATCAAGGTTTAATTTCAGCTTTTGAAGTTTATGCAATTTCACAAGATCATATTGAATTCATTGAAACATTAAAATTAATTGCTGAATTATATGATTCTCATAATGAAAGTTTTTATATTCTTTTAAATCATTCATCTTTTAATTCATCTCAAAAAGATAAATTAATTTCATTATTTCATGAAAAAAATAAAAAATTAATCAAAGCTTTAGAAAAATATGAATCTGATTTAGATAAAAATACAATTTATGTTACTTTTAATGATTTAATTTCTATGAATTAAAAATAGAGTTTTATAAATATTTTATAGATAATTATATTAATGACATCTATAAAAAATTATAAAATATATTAAAAATGAATGTAAAATATAAATGTTATTTAAGAGAAAAATTTTGCATTTAATACAATTTCAAAAATTATTTTAAATAAAAATATATTGCAGGAAAACTTTAAATGTATTAAAATTGTATAAAATTAATTCCATTCTATAAATAATATATATTAAAAACATCTAAAATAAGTTATTTTTATAAAAAATTTATCTAAAAAAAAAAGTTTTTATATCTTATTTAAATTTTATAATAAAAATGCGACAATTTATTGTATTATACTTTGTAAAACTTTATTAGTATTTTTATTATTTATGAGTTATTTTATATAAGTAAAAAGAATTTTAAATTGTAAATTTAATTTATTTATCTTTTTTAATTTTAAAATTACATTATTTTATAAAAAATAAAATGGATTATCAAAAATTTGTATCATTATCAGAGGAAATTCCCAATAATTCAAAAAAAAACGGAGATTTAAGGTAAAATAAAATAAATATCATAATAAATTAGTTCTTCATCATCTTTTTTACAATTTACTAAAATATCAGATATTATTGCAGCAAAAGAAGGAAAAGGAAAATATGCTGATGTTATATATAAAAAAGAAGATAAAAAAGTTAATTATGTTAATAATCCATTAATAAATCAAAATAATTATGTTTCTGATGGAGGAGTTAATAAAAGAAAAAATAAAATAATTAATAATAATACAAATTCATTAAAAAATTTTCAAACAAAAAAAATATCAACAATTCCAACTGAAACAATTGAAAGACCTTTGACATTACCAAATCAACAATCATCAAAAAAAGAAAATAAGTTTTTTTTAAATAATGACAATAAATTTATGAAAGAAGAATTAAAAGAAAAAATGAGAAAATATAGTCAAGAAATTAGAAAAAAATCAAATATAAATAATTCATATAAACCTCCTTTAAAAATTAATAATTATTTTACTGATATTAATGAAGAAGATTCTAAATATTATCAATTGAATTATCCTGAAATTAAATGTTATCAAAATAAAAATGATATGAATAAATTTGAAAAAAGAAAAAATTATATTGTACCAAAAGTTTCAAGGAATGAAATAGATGAAGATGAGGAAAATTCAAAAGAAGATGAAAATAATGAAAGAAATAAATTAATAAATCAATTAATATCTAATACAGAAATTAATTTTGTTCAAGATTTAAGAAGAAAAGCTCAAGAAGATAATATTAAAGAATTAAAAAATATTAATGCTAGAATTGAAGTTTTACAAAAAAATAATATTGATATTAATTATTTACTTGAATCTGAAGAAGAAGATGAAAAAAAAGAAGAAGATGAAAAAAAAGAAGAAGATGAAAAAAAAGAAGAAGATGAAGATAAAATTGAAGGAAATAAAAAAGATAATAAAAATAAAGAAGAAAAAAAAAATTTTGATATTGAAATAGTAAATAAAAATTTAATTTCAGATTCAAATTATAATGAGAGTAGTAATAATTTTAATGAAAAATTAAGTTCAAAACCTCCTTTATCATTTAAAAGAAAACCAAATGTAAATTCTTTAGAATTTTTCCAAAATGTTAAAAAATATATAAATAATAAAGAAAAAGATTTTAAAATTAATAATGATGAAAATGATAATAATAATAATGAAAATTCTAGAAATAAAAAAATTAACATAGAATATCCAAATAATAAGCAATTGAAAAAAAAGAAAAATTATTCTATAAACTATACTAAAGATTCATTAAAACCAGAATTAAAATTAAATTATAAAAGACCAAAGGAAGAATTACAAGATTATATGAAAAAACAAGATGAAAAAAGAAAAGAAAATGAAATTAAACAAAAAGAAGAAGAAAAAAATAAAGATTTAAATAATTATAGAAAATTAGCTGATTTACAAAAAACAATTAATGATAATAAGAATAAAATTAAATTAGGAAAAAATAATAAAAAAATAATAAATGGTTATTATGTAGGTTCAAATAAAAAAAATAAATTTAGTAGAGAAAGTAGTAAAAGTACTGTTTTAGAACAAAGTGAATATTATAAGAATATAATTGAGAGTATGGAAATAATTACAAGTGAAAATAAACCAAATGAAAAGAAAAATATAAAAATGTCAAAAGAAAATTATGATAAATTCATTGATGAACAAGAAAATAAAATTAAAAGTGGTGAATTAGGAAATATGAATAAGAATAATATTGATAATAATAATAAAAAATTAAATAAGAAAAGTATGACAAAAAAGATAAAAGAAAATAATTCTTTTAATAAAGTAAACCAAAATGATGAAAAAATATCGTTAAAAAATAATGAATTAATTAAAAAAAATAATTTAAATAAATATTTAGAGCCACAAAATTTGAACAAAGAAAAAATAAACAATAAAAATAAATATGAAAATCAATTAAAAAAAGAAAAAGTAAATTCTGAAGAAAAAAATAAAATAAATCATTCAGAAAATAATATTATCAAAGCAAAAAAAAATCCTGAAAAAAAACCTAATTCGAAAATAAAAAAAATAATATCAAAAGAAAATAAAAAAGAAAGAAATACAAAAAAACCAAATAATAATAAACAAAATATTGAAATAATGAATATAAAAAACAAAATTGAAAATCAAGAAAATGATAACCTAAATAAAACAAGTGACTATCAATTTACTCAAGAAGAATTAGAAATATATAATCAAATTTTTGAAGAATTAAGTGAATTTTTAATTAAAGTAAATAAAAAAAATGCTTTTAATGATATTATTTCATATGGTAATTATAGATTTAGATATATTGTTGGTATACAAAGATTAATTTTAATTTTTAAATTTTATCCATTTAATGCTTTAATTTCATATGGAAATCTTATATTTTATTATGTTGCATTTAAACAAATTTTTCTTATTTTTCTTTCAAAAGCTTTTTATAAAATTCTTAAATATAGTAAAAATAATGAAAAAAATAATAAAAACATTATAAAAAAAGAAAATAAACCATTAAATAATATTTTAAATAATAAAAATAAAAAAGAAATAGAGACTAAATTAAAAAATGCAATAAATAATTTTGTATATCCCTTAAAAGCATATACTCTTCAAAAAATATTTGATTATTCATATCAAGATTTATTAAAAGAATATAATTATCAAAAAAATAATATATCTGAATATTCAGATAATAGTGATTCATTTCCAAATAAAAATAATACATATTTATATGAATCATTTAGTGAAAAGAATTCAATAATATTATATCCTAATAGTGTAGATAGTGATAGATTACATAGAGTATATAAATTATTAGAAATGCAAAAATCTGATTCTGATATTTCAAATGAAGATTCTTATATTAGTGCTGAAAATTATAAAAATTCTAATATTGATTTATCTAATTCATTTAAAATTACAAATAATTCAAAAATTAAAAAAAATAATAGATATAAAAATTTTGATGATGATGATGAAATTAAAATTGAAAAAATTTCTCCTTCAATTGAATTATTAAATATCAATGATGAAGATAAAAAAAAATTAACAGATAATTTAACAGAACAAATTATAGATAAAATAATAAAATCAGAAATAACAAATAATAACATTTCACTTTTTCCAAAAAAAAATCCAAATTCATTTTTTTCATTATTAAACTCTATGAATAATAGTCCAAATAAAAGTTTAATAAATTCACAAAATGTAGATTCATATCCTTTTGGAAATAATAGTTTATATAGTAATCAAAGTGAATTAAATAATTCAATTTTTATGAGACCTATTTCAGAAATTCAAAAAGATAAATCATTAAATTTATATAATGATATAATTGCTCCAAGATTAATAAAAAAAATTTCTAAAGAAATTGATTCAAATTATGAAAAAATAATTAATAATTTAAAACAACCATTTAAAATTAATGAAACAAAACTTATGAATGGAATTTTATTGAAAGATAAAGAAATAATATCAAATCCAAATTCAATTTATATAAATAAAAATATAACAAATTTAGATTATTTAAATAAAGAAAAAATAAAAAAAGAAATTGAACCAATATCAAAAAAAATAAGAGAAGAAAATGAAAATGAAGTAGATTTTAATTATGATAATATATTAAATGAATGTGTAATTGATACTGCAAATGAATTAATTGAAAATGAAAGAATTTATGGTGAAATTGGAGAACCAATAAAATGGAGTTTAAGAGATAAAATAATTACATTTAAATATACAAATGATAATATATCAAAAAATCAATTTAAAAAAAAAATTACTAAACAATTAAGATATTTAACTAATTTTAAAATGGCATTAATTCCAGAAAATTATGAAAATTATGACCCTGAATTAATTGCATCTGATAGAGAAAAAAAATTTTTTAAAAGTATAAATGATGAATTAAAAAATGATAAAAAAAATTGGGAATATTTTGAAAATGAAGAAACTCAAATCAAATTACTTTTATCAAAAATAATTATGGATCAATTATTAAATGAAGTAATAGAAATAATGGAACATGTTCAACTTTCAAGAAAAGAACCTAATAAATATCAAAATAAATCTATTTATGCATGTGATGATATTCCAAGATTAAGTTTTCAAAACACAACAGATAATAATGATGATGAATATAATGATAATATTAATCAATAAATTTTTATTAATTTAATTTCTTTTTTATTAATTTTTTTACTTAATTTAATCAAACTAATAAAAAAATAAAATAAATAAACATTAATTAATTAAATATCAAGAAAAAAAAAATAAAAAATTATAAAAATTATAAAAAACTAAAAGATTTTTTCTTAAAAATAAACTCAATAAATTAAATAATTAAAAAACCCTTATTCATTAAAAATATCAATTTTACAAAACTCTTTTTGTATATTAATAATATCCCAAGGTAAATATTCAGCAATAGTAAATCCAACAACATTACAAACTTTTTGTACATCACAAACAATACTAACAACTTTCTTAACATCTAAATCACCAATAGCATAATCAGGAGTAGGTAAATTAGGTTCATTACATAACAAAGATCTAAATTGAGTAGGATTCATAACATCAACATCTAAATGAATTAAAATAACTTCAAATCCCATTTCTTTAATCCAATTAACAATAATAGAATTATCTTTAATTAAATCTTCAGGAGTAGAAAATTTAATTTTTTTTTCTTCAAGATATTTATTTTCATAAGGTAAACATTTCTTCTTAATTAATCCAGCATACATTAATTGTTCATATTTAAAAGGATTTTTAACAATTTTAGCAAATTGACTTGCACCATCACCTAATAAATTACCCATAACCATTGCATGTTCATGTTCAAAATCTTTTGGTGTTGAAATATCAGGATGAGCATCAATCCATAAAACTCCCATTTTCTTATCTTTATATTTTCCATGAAGATAATCAAATGATGATTGAGAAACTGAACAATCTCCTCCAATTGTAATTATTTTATCTGGATTTTTTATTTCTAGAATTGAATATGCCATTTGTAATTGTTTTATTAAAATATCTGGATTGTTTATGTTGTCTTTTATGTAATTTTCATTGAAATTTTCTGATACTGGTACTTCTATTTCTTCACTTTTTCCTTTTGGAAGAATTTGCTTTAATATATGAGAACCTAGAAAGTAATTTGGATTCATTCCTCCTTGCCATTGAGGATATATTAAACGAAGAGTTTTGGATTTTTGCATTTTAATTTATTGTTTTTTTTATTTTTTATTTTGGTTATATCATTTTTTTTCCAATGGAATTAAAATGATTTTTTTTTTGGATTTAATATTATAAAGATTAAAGATTTAAAAAAATATTATTTTTTTTATTTTTTATTTTTTTGTTGATTTAATTTTTTTTTATTGTTATTTTTGTTATTTATTTTTTTTTTTTATTTTTATTAACATATTATATTTGGGTCGATGTAAATGTAGTTTTGATTTTCTTCCATTAATTTTGGGTCAACACTATAAATATTTTATTTTATATTATTTACATTTCTAGAAAATGAATATCAAAATTATTTACAAACATCCAATTTGTTTTTTCAATAAATTCTAATTTTTTTTTCATTTCATTCATAATTACTCTTAATAAATTCTTTTGTTCTTCTATTTATAATATTAATAAATTATTTTTTACCTTCATTTAATTTTGATGATTTATTATTATTACATAAGCAAATTGGTGATTTATTTTCATTATTATTTGAAATATTAAAATTGGTGTTTGATTCTTCATTTAACATTTAAATTTTAAATATACAGTTATTGATTAATATAATTTGAAAAAAAAATAAAAAAATAAAAATAATATTGTAAATAATAAATTTAAAATTATTTCAATTTATTACCAATTAATGATAATTTATTAACTAATTCCATTAATTGATTATCATATTTTTCTTGGTTTATTTTTGTTTCATCAATTAAATCATTTAAATCTTTTCCTAAATTTGAGATTTGTTTCATTTTATTATTATTATCTTGCATATTTAAATTATCTTTTTTTAAAAAATTATAATTTAAGTAAGGAGATTCATAATCATTTTCATTTTCTTCTTCATCATTATTTTCTTCATTTATATATTCATTTTCTTCCTTCATATTTTTATTATTGTTATTTATATTTTTCCCAATTTTCATTTTCAAATTTTCATTTTCATTTTTATATTGTTTTAATTTTTCATAACATACTTCCATTAAATCTTGAAATTGATTTATTAACATATCTCTCTCTAAGTTTTTGTCTATATTATTTCCTTGATTTAAATTATAATTATTATTATAATTTCTATAATTATTATAATTAACAAAATTACTATTATTCATATTAAATTGATTAAAATTATTATTAACTCCAAAGTTATTTTCAATCATTCTTTGAGAATTATTAATTTGATAATTAAAAGTATTTGAAAAATCATAATTAATAAATGGATTTACTTGAGGAATACTCATTGAATTATTAAATTCTTTAGCTCTATATTTTAAATTTGAAAATTCATGTTGCATAATAGGTAAGGTTTGATTTAAACCATTATATATTCTTAAATAATCATTATTGGTTGTTCTTCCTAGAGGAATATTTTGTAATTTTATATTCAATCTTGAAGGAGTAGAATCATAATATTCCATTTTAAATTATTAATTTTATTTTAAGAAAAACAAATTATAATATTATATTTTATTTCAAATTTTATTTAAATGTATTACATATTTGAAGAAATAAATCTAAAAAAAAATTTAAAAATTTTTAATTTATATTATTTTTGTTTGTTTTAGAATTTTAAAAATTAGTTAGTTAATGGATTAATGATTATTTGAAATAGAATGAAATAATAAAAAAAAATAAAAAATGTTTTTAATAGACTTATATTATTTTTTAGGATATAGTGTTTATAATTAATATAATAAATAATTAAAATTAATAAATATAAAATGAGGAAAATAATTTTTTTTGTTTATTTTTATTTATTTTTAAATATTTTTTATAGATTTTTTAATGAAAAAGGAAGATAATATTATTTATAAAATGATTTTTACTCCTAATTTAAATAGTATATGGAAATGGGATGAAATGTAAAAATTATTTTAATTTATAGGAAAAAAAATAAAATTGATATAGAAAAATCTTTTATGGAAGTTTTTGAAAATTATTTTAATAAAGAATTTGAGGATGATTTAATTAAAAAAAAATTTAAACTATATATTAATCTTTTTCAATCTTATATTGACTATGAAAATGAAATTACTTTAAAAATATTTCAATTTTGGAATTTAAAATTAAAAATAAAAATTGATGATTTAATTGAAATAAATGGTTTTAGAATAAGTAATTTAAATAAAGTTATATCTGATTTATTATCAAAAAAACTAATTAAATTTAATCAAGATGATTTAGATGAAATAGAAGAAAAAGAAAATAATGAAATTGAAGATCAATATAATAATAATCATAAAAAAAAAAAAAAATTATATAATAATATATCTTTAGATGATATAGAAATTGATGAAAATTTTGATGATATTAATTTAAATGAAATAAGTACTTCAGTTGTATATGACCCTGAAGTAGATTTTTTAATAGGAGAAGATTATGAATATAAAGATGAAGAGGAAATTGAAGGAGATAATTATATACTTTTAAATGGAAAATTAAATGAAATTAAACTTAATCTTCTTATTAAAAAAATAACTTTTGATGATTTTGAAAATGAACATCATGAAAAAATAAAAGGATTTATTAATCAATTTTGTTCATTTATTGATAAAGAAATGTTAATTAATAAAATAATGAGTGCTTATAATTTTTATATTAAAACTGTTGAAAAAAAAAAACTATATCCTTTAATAATATTTTTAAATAAAATCATTATTGCTGTTTATGAATTTTATAAAGCAATGAATATTTATAAATCTAACATTATATCATTTTATGAAGAATTAAAGAATGATAAATCAATTAAAATAAAAGGAATAAATGAAATATATGAATTATTATTAACAAAATATCCTACTTATAATATGATTCTTAAAGTAAAAAATATAATATATAATTATAAAAAAGAACCTTTGCAATTTCATACTAGAATTAATATAAAAAATGATAATATATCAAATGAAAAACATGATTATTTTTATGTATTAGATTATTCTATTTCAGATATATGTGAACAACTTACTTATTTATCTCAATCTCTTTTTATCTTAATTTCTAGAAAAGAGATTTTAAGAGGGAAATTTATGAAAAAAAATAAAGAAAATAATTCTCCAATTATTATTAAAATTATAAATAATTCAAATTATTTATCTAATTTTGTTATTGAAGATATTCTTTCATATAATTCAACTTCTTTTAGAGCAAAAATAATTGAAAGATGGATTGATATTGCTGATGGATTAAGAAAATATAGAAATTTTAATGATAGTATTTCTATTCAATTAGCATTATCAGGTTATATAATTTCTTCTTTAAAAGAAACTTGGAAAGAAGTAAATGAAAATTCAAAAATTATATTAAATGAATTAGTCAATTTATTTTCTCCAATTAATAATTTTCAAAAATTAAGAAAAGAAATAAAATTGTGTAAAAAAAAACCTTATATTCCATTTTTAGGTTTATTATTAAAAGATATTGCTGCATATGATGAAAAATTTAAATATATTTCCAAAGATAATTTAATTAATTTATTGAAAATTGAATTAATTGAAAATATATTAGAAACTTTTTTTATTTATAAAGATTATCAATACATAATCATTGAAAAAGAAGAATTTAGTTTTTTTGATAAATTAAAAACAAAATCCATAAATTATTTAGAACAATTAGCAAATAAAATTGAACCTAATTTTCTTTTAAATGAAGATAATAAAACAGAAAAAAGAAAAACTTTAATGGATATTCAATATTTTTCAAAAAATGAATAAATATAAATAATCATTTTTATCAAAATATAAAAGTATATGATTAGAAAAATTTTATATTTAAATTATATATATTAAATATAAATTATGTTATAATTAAATTTAATTTAAAAATTTATTATTAAATTCAAAAATTGATATTTTTTAATCATCATATATTTATTAATAATGAAATTTTTTAATTTATTTAAAATTGTTTTTAAAATTTATATTTTTTTTTCTAAATTTTCCATTAAATGTTGTATTTTTATTTGTATTTATTATTTTATTATAAATGAAAAAAGACATATATTAAAAAAAGAAAGCATGCAAATTCCAAAATTATTATAAACCATAATTTACAATAAGATGAAGTCTCAACAAATTCTTCTAATTTATTATTTCCCTTTTTAATTTTTTCATTTAATTTATCCATCTATAATAAAATTATAAAAATTGTAAATACATTATCTTTTAAATTATCTAAATTTTTATTTTGATTTTCAACTTCATGATGAATTAGTTTAGCTTGTTGACTTCCTTCTACAACATCTTTTTTAATTTCATATAATCTTTCATTTTGTTTTGTAATTAAATATTTTTGTTCAGTTAATAATTGTTCATTACTCATATGTTTAATTCTTTCTTTAGTTTCTTCACTCATTCCATTATCAACAAAATCCATTTTATATTTTTTTTTTTTACTATCTTCAAATGATGTTTCTAGTTTCTTATAATTTAATTCTAATTCTTCAATTTGTAATTTTCTTTTATTAACTGTTGGTGTTGGCATTTCAGAAGGAATTTTTGATGCATTATAATATGCAATTCTTAATTTTGATAAAAAATCATTATATGTTTTTAATAATTCTGATACTTCATTTTCTAATGAAATTGTTGATCCATTTTTTCCTATATTATTTATTTCTAATATTTTTGAATTTATTGCTTGATCTAATTGTTTTATTTCATCAATTCTCTCTTGATATCCACCATAATAATCACTCATTTTCTAATTAAAAAAATAATAAATTCCAAAAAAAAAATATTTTGTTTTTTTTTTTATAAAATAAATATTTCAAAATAAAAAATAAAAAATAAAAAAAAAAATAAAAAAAAAAAAAATACAAAATGTTAAAATTTCTTTTATTATTCCCAATAATAACATCAAAACTATTATTTGTATTAGAACACTTCCGACATGGAGCAAGAGGTCCTTGTGATGACTTAGATAAAAATGGTAATGATTACTTAGGAATTCACTGGGATACATTAGGAGAATTACATCCAATAGGAATGAGAATGCATTATTTATTAGGATATAGAAATAAATTAAAATATAAAAATTTTCTTCAAGAAAATTATGATCCAAGAGAAATTTATATAATAAGTACAGATTTAAATAGAACAATAACTTCTGCATTATCTCATATGCATGGAATGTATAATAAAGGACCAATTTTAAAAGATAATCAATTAAATAATGCAATTCCTCCTATTAAATTAAGTAATGAAACAAAAACTGAAATTGAGAATTTAGGTAATTTTGCTTTACCAAATCAAATTCAAACTATTCCAATTCATATTTTTAATATTATTGATCATTTTTTTTTATTACATGAAGTCGAAAGTACAAGTGATTGTAAACCTATTAAAAAAATTAGAGATGAAATTTCTTCTAAGGAATTTTTTATTAATTATGCTAATAATTTTAATAAAAGTTTTGGAGAAGGTTTATTAAAATTTCTTAAAAGAGAAAATGAAAAAAATTTAATTGCTAATTTTTCTTATATTCATTTTTTCTGTGATCATTATATTTCTGATATTACAACTTTACAAGATATGAATAGAATTAATGAAATGAAAAATTATGGTATTAATTTAGTTCAATTAAAAGATTCTTGTAATGATGCTTTAGAAAAACAATTATTTGATGTTGTTTTTGGTGATGAAAAAGTTGTTAGAATGTCACAAAGTCCTTCAATGAGACAATTATTTAATTATATGGAAGGTAGAATTAAATTAAATAAAAATAATAATTCTGATGTTTTAGATTATAATTATCCAAAATTTGTTATTTATTCTGCACATGATACTTCAATGGTTGGTGTTGAAAAATTAATGAATTTAGTTTTTGGTTCTAAATTAATTAATCCAACTTATGCTGCTAATTTATATTTTGAATTACATTTTGATAATGGAAAATATATGGTTAAATATATTATTAATGATGATGTTATTAGTGAAATTGAATATAATGAGTTTAGAAATAAAATTGAAAAATATTTATGGAGCGAAAAACAAATTGAAGATTTTTGCCAATTTGCTTATAGGAAACTTAAAGATGGAGGACCTTATTCTACTTATGAAAATATTTTATTAACTTTTATTATTATTTTAGGAATTATAATTTTTTGTTTGGGAGTTGGAATTATTTATCTTAAATGTAATATTAAAAAACATAAAAATAAAAATAAAGGATTTGATTTTGTTGAAACTAATTAATAATATTTAATTTATCTAATTTAATAAACTAATAAAAATAAATATTTAAGTATTTTAACACAAAAGTTAATAAATAAAATTATATATTTAATTATTCTTCACATATATTAAAAAATCTTCAATTATAAATATATGAAATATTATATTTTTAATTTGATTGTTCTAAAGAATTACTTAGAGAAAAATCTTCAGAAAGAATATTTGTATTTGAAAAATCAAAAAGATTTTCATTTTTTTCATTTAAAAGTTTTTGTTGTTGTTCTGAAAGTGCTTTAAAAATTTTTTCAGATAAATTATCTGTTTTTAAAGTAATTTTTTCATTCTTTAAATTTTTCATATTTTTTAAAATTCTGGAAACCAATATTATATTTGTGAGATAAGATATTTCTTTTATTATTGACAAGAAATAAAACATTAAATTAACTTTACTTGAAAAATATAAAAATATAATAATAATAGTTGTTAAATTTGATATAAATGCAAATAAAGTAAAAATTAAAAAAAAGATAATAAAATTTTTTTTTATCTTTAAATATCCATAGATTCCAAAAATTATAGTTTGAATTATATTTAATATTGAAATTATTCCTTCTATATCTAAAACGAGAATAAAATATTCATTATTACTTAAATAATAATTATTTTTGAAAATATAATAAAAATTTATACTCAAAAAAATGATTGATATAAACAAAAAAGAAGATGATATTTTAATTAATAAAAAATAACAATTAAAGTGATATTTATTATTACCCATTTTTTTTTTTTTCATATTTTAGATTATTTTTAATTTGGAATATTTAATAATGAAGAAAAAATGTATACAATATTTAAATTTTCTGTTAATCATTTTTCAAATTGAAAATATATTATATTATAATTAAAATAAGATAATTTTTTCTTATATTTGAAGATATTTATAAAGATAATAATAATATTTATAGAGAACAAATATTATAAATCTAAAAAGTATGAAAAATTATTCTATTATTGAACATTTGATTTATATATTTTGTTTAATTTAATAAACTATTAATATTAAATTATTTTAATCTTATTTTTAATAAGTTACTATAAGATGAATTCTTATTTTTATAACCAAAATAATTATTTAAAAATAGATTTATTATTTTAAAAATAATTTTTTAATGATTTTTATTTTTTTTAAAAATAATTTTTATTGTTATTCAAATTTTTCAATTAAAGACAATTTATTATTTTTAATAAAATTTAAAATTTGACTATTAATTTTCCATCCATCATTTTTTTCATTTAAAGAAATAATTGTTTTTACTTCATTTTCATTAACTCCATCAATAGATAATAAAACTTCTCCAAACTTTTTTTTTTCATCATTTTCATTTTTTAATTTATTTAATAATCTTTCTTGTTCTTGAATATTTTTATTTATATTAGAATCATTAGAATCAGGGAAAAATCTATACATAATATTAACTAAAGTTTCCTTTGTTTGATTTAATGATTGTAATTTTTCAGGAATAAAATTAGAATTAATACTATTCATTTTTTTTTTAGCAACAATTTTTAATTTTTCATTAGGAATATTTTGACTATTAATAAGATTTTTTTGTTGAAAATCTCCTCTTGGTGCAATAAAATTAATTTGTTCATTTACAATTAATCCTTTTCCTATTTTAACTCTTATCATTTTTATTTTTAAAATAATTTACTTAAAATTTTTTTTTTATATTCAAAATTGATTTTTAACAATTTTATTTTTATAATTAAAAAATTAAAATTTATTTAAAAATAAATAAAATAAATTATTAATATGGAAGATTTTTTCCTTAAAGCAACAGGACAAGATGAAAATGAAAGTATTTTTCCAACATTATCATTAAAAGAAAGATTAATTGGATTTGGAATTTGTTTTTTATTAGGTTCAATTTTTCAATTTTTATCAATGGGCTCACTTGGAGGATTATTATTAGGACATGCAAATAAATTTGCTTTTTTATATACATGTGGAAATATAATTTCTATTTTTGGTACTTTTTTTTTAATTGGTCCTGCAAGACAATTTAGATTAATGACTGATCCAATTAGAAAAAATGCATCTATTATTTTTATTTCTTCATTAGTTATGACTTTAGTTTCTGTTTATTGTTTTCATAGTAGATTTTTAACTATTATTTTTGTTTTTTTACAATTTTGTTCTTTTATTTGGTATATTTTATCTTATATTCCATATGGGAGAGATTGTCTTAAAACTATTATTATGAGAGTTTCTGGATTTAATTAAATTAAATTGAATTAAATTTTTTTTATAAAGGTATATATAATAATAATATTAATAATATTAATTAGAGAAATATATAAATTTATTTTTTTATAAGATTTTTTTTAAAATGAAATATTTAATGAAAAAAGTGTTTATAAATGGATATATAATATCATTGTTTTTTTTTAGAATATTATTTAATAATAAATACTTGTTAAAATTTATTAATGGAAATAAATCATTATTAAAATTATTTTTTTTTAATTTGATTTTTAATATTTCATTTTGTTTAAAAAATTATTCCATTTTTCTTTAGTATCAAATTGTTTAAAATTAATTTTATTTAAATCATAATTGTTTTCAACTAATAATTTTTCAAAATACTTTAATTGAAAAACAAATCCATAATTAGGATATATAAATCTATATTTTTTAACAAATGAATAAGCTTCATATAATTTTTATGTTCTTTCCACATAATATAAGCAATAACAATAGAAGCACTTCTACTAACACCAGCCATACAATGAACATAAATTTTTTCTGATTTATCAATAAATTCAATACATTCTTTAAAATATTGAAAAATATTTTCATCTGGAAAATCCATAATATCAATATTTTTTCTTATAAATAATCCTTCTTCATATTCTGGAGAAAATATATTACCTGCTAAATTTATTATATGTTTTATTCCTATTTTTTTTAAATAATCTATTTCTCTTGCTCCGTCAATATCACCTAAATATATTTTATCTGTTATTTTATTTATACAATCTAATCCTGTATCTGAAATTTCATCCATATATAGATTGTTTTAAAATATAAATTTATTATAAATTTAATTAAAATTATTAATAATAATAATATTTAATTTTATAATGGAAAATTTACTTTTTTTCCAAGAAATGTTTATACTATTTCTTAAATAACTCCAATTATAATATTTTATAAATGAAAACAAAATAGGGTAAATATTCCATTTTATCCTATTTTTAACTTTGATTAATTTTATCTTTATACTCAACCATATTATTATGGTTTTGGAAATGTTTATTTAATTCATTAATATTAAAATTTTTATTATTTTTATAATAAATATAATTCTCATTATATTTTTCATTATTTGATTCATTTATATTAATTAATTGATTTTTTATATTATTAATTTTAGTAGAACTAATATTATATGGTGAAATCAAATTATTATTATTGAAAAAATTATTTAAATTTTCGAAATTATTGATATTAGAAATATTTTTATTATAAATATTCATATATTTATATAAATTATCATTATTATTTTTTATCTCATTATTATAAAAATTACTTATCATCATATTAAATTCTTTATATCTTTCATATAATTTTGAAATTAATCTACTACCAAATGATAAATTTTTTATTTCTTCTAACCATCCTAAAATATGTTTAAATATTTGAATTCTTTCTTGAATATCAATTTTAGATAAAACTCTTTGTATAATATAATTACCATATTGATCAGTTATTAATTCATATATAATATTTACATTATTAATAATTTTATTTAAAAATATTTTACTTTCTTTACTATTATAAAATAAAAATTTTTCCAAAACATTTGAAGCATATTTTTCTTTACATAAAAATAATAAATTATTCATAATAATTAATAATATTTTATTATTAATCATTTCATTATTATATTTTACAACATATTGAATAACATAATTACCAAATTGATCACAAATTAATTCGGAACAAAATTTATTTGTAAAAGAAAATAAAATATTTTTTTGTTGAATATTTCCATATTCAAAACATTTTTGAATTACACAACAACCATGTTTATTTTTACATAACATTAAAAAATTTTTATAAATAGAATTATATAAATTATCATTTGCAGGATATGGAATTTCACTAACAAATTTTATTATTATATGATATGAATTATTATCTTTATAAATATTAATTAAATCATTTATTATTAAAGAATTTAAAATTGAAAAACATTTTAAAAATATTGGTGATTGTTCTTTTTCATTTATAAAATGTTGATTTTTATTTGATATTATTTCTATTAACTTTTGAATTACTCTTGTTCCATAAGTTGAAGATGCAATTTGTTTAAATTGTTTTGAAATAATTAAAGTAAATTTTTCAAAATTTTGATTATTTAAATAAACTATTAATTTTTGAATAACATAATTTCCAAATAAATCTGTACACATACTTTTTATGTTATTTAATAACATTGTAAATAAAATATTTGAAATTTTTGGATTATTATCAATAATATTTTGAAGGAATCTACATCCAATTTGATCTTTTATATAGAAAGTTGCCTTATTTAAATCTATTGATTGGTTATTATTTATTAAATTATTTAAAAATTGTGTTTGAATTAATTCATTTTGTAAATTATTTTGATAATTTATTTTATTATTTTTATATATAAATAAATTATATTTTTTTTCCTTTTCTTGATTAGAAATATTTTCATTTTCTATTTTTTGCTCTGATTCTTGTTCAATTTTTTTGTGATTAAATTTTTCTTTTTTTTTTAAATTATTTTTTAAATTTTCATTTTCATTTCCAAAATAATTATATAATAAATTTAATTTATTATAATCTTTGATATTAATATAATTATATTTTGGATTAAATTCAGTTTTTAATATAAAATTATTATGTACTTTTTTATTAACTATATTTTGTTTATCTAAAATATAATTTGAAATATCCTTTCCATCTTCATTTTTGCTTTGTTGATTAAACATATTTTTTTTCACATATGATTTACTTTTCTTTAAATCTTTATTTTCAATTTTAAATTCTTCATTCATTATTTTGAATCTTTTACCAATATCTACAGATTTAGAAGTAAAATATTTTCGTAAATAATTATTTTTTGATAATATCTTAAATTTAAACTCTTTTTTATTTATTGATGAATTTCTCTTTTCAAGAGAAATTATTTCATCATTCATTTTTTTTATATTAATATTAATTAAAATTTATATTATAATATTGTTCTTAATTAGCTAAATTTTAAAGTATTTTTTAAATATATAATTTTATGAATATTGACAATTATTATAGAAAGAAAATTTTATAAAATTTAACAAAAGTTTTTATAGTTTATTAAACTAATAAATATTTGTGTGAATTTTTTTTGAATTTTGAAAATAATTAGTAAAAATTAAAAATAAATTAATATTTCCTTCAAAATTATTTATGAAATTAAAAATAAAAATAAAAATAAAATATATTTTAATAAATAAATTAACCTACTAAAAATGGGATGTAAATGTGGAGAATTTAAAAATAATCATAATAAAAGAAATACAGGAAAAGAAATAAGAGATAACATTAAATTATCATATGAAAAGAAAGATAAGTAAAAAATAACATTCTAAAAAAATATATTATAAAATAGGTCAGAAATATCTCTTAATAATATAAAATTAGACCAAAGCAGCCTAATTTATTTCACAGAAGAACAACTAAATTACTATAAAACAAAATATGAAAATGAAAATGAAAATAATAATAAACACCAAACAAAATTTATATCTGATTTTTCAAAGTAAATAAAAAAAAACTAATTTTTAGATTTAAAAAAGGTGAATTATTAGGAGAAGGTTCATTTGGAATAGTATATCAATATTTCAATGAAGAAAATGGTAAAATATATGCAGTAAAAGAAATAAATATAGAAAGACTATCAAAAAGAGTAAAAGACGTATCTCAAAAAATAACAACAGAAATAGAATTACTCTCAAAATTAAATCATAAAAACATAGTAAAATATTATGGAGTATTTGTGGAAGATAACAACTTAAATATAATATTTGAATATTGTATTGGTCGTTCCTTATCAAGTTTATTAAATATATTTGAAAATTTTAATGAAAATATAATAAGAAAATACTTAATTCAAATATTAGATGGAATAGAATATTTACATAGTCATAATATAATACATAGAGATATTAAATGTGCAAATATATTAGTTAATAGAGATGGAATATGTAAATTAAGTGATTTTGGTGGAGCTAAAATTTTAAAGGGAAATTATAATGATAATAAAAATTTTTTTGAAGGAACACCAAATTGGATGGCACCAGAAACAATAAAAAAATTAGAAAATACAAGATTTTCTGATATTTGGTCTTTAGGTTGTACTATTATTGAAATGATTCAAGGTTTTCCTCCTTGGAATAAATATAAAAATCCTTTATCTGTTTTAAATATTATTTATAAAAGTGAAAGTCCTCCTGAAATTCCTAATAATATTAGTAATGTTTTAAAGGATTTTTTAAATAAATGTTTAGTTATGGAACCTAAGGATAGATGGAATATTTATCAATTAAAAAAACATGCTTTTGTTACTGGAGAATCTTTTGGGAGTATTTATAAAACTATTTCTGAGGAAATTACTTTAAATGTTGATGAAAGGAGTTTTAATAATAATAGTCAAAATTTTAGAGCTGAGAAAGGAAACAGAAATTTAAGGAATATTGATAATAATACTTTTGAAAAGGATGGTTTGTGAAAATTTGTTTGTTTTTTTTTTTTGTACATAGTTTATTTATTTTAATATGCTTTGTTTATAAAAAATTTGCCATTTAAAAAATCTTTATAAAATTGTTAATTAAAAATTTTGTTTTTAATAATTATTATTTTTTTGTATTCTTTAATTATATATTAAAAATTTAGTTGGAATTATATAATTATTTATTTAGAATTGATATATTTAGATTTAATAATTAAAATTAACTTTTTATTAATTATTACTTATATAAATTTAAAAAAATAATTTTTAATGATTATTTCTTGTACATATAGTTTCTTGATTTCAATAATAAATCATTATTTTTTTTTTATTGATTTTGAAGATATATATTTTAAAACAGAATTTCAAAGTCATTTTAACTCTTTAATTATAATATAATAAATTACTCAAAATTATTTTTCTTATAGTATAATTAACCTATATATTACTTATTAAACATAAAACAAAATATATTAACTCAGAATAAACTAAAAATATTCACAATAATACTATTTATTTAGAAATACATTTCTATGTAATATGATAAAATACTCAAATTATTAACTAATTGTTTCCCCTTTAATTATTTTAACTAAACCATAAATATCAATTCTATTTTTTAAATTTTTATTTAAACATTCTGTTATAATCTTAATCATGATATTTTTAGCATTTTGTTCTTCTTCATCTTTTAAAGCTTCAATTTTTTTAGGAAGTTTTAATTCATTTATAACAATTTTATTAGCAATTCCTTGCTCATTTTCATTTTCAGTTCCAGTAATATTAAAAGGGAGAAAAGTATATTCTAAATAAAAAAATATAATACCTAAACTCCAACAATCAATTTTATTATTATATGGTAAATTTAGTAAAACTTCAGGAGAAGAATAAATAAAAGTTCCATAATTTTCATTTGTTTTTGATTTTGGTGTTAAAACAACAGAAAGTCCAAAATCAATTAATTTTACTTTAAAATTATTTTCATCATTTGAATCAATTAATATATTTTCTAATTTTAAATCTCTATGAACTATTCCATAATCATGAAGTTCTTTTACTCCATTTATTATTTGTTCTGCTATTTTTTTTACTGTTTTTGATGGTAAACAAATTTTATTTTTTCTAATAAAATTTGATAAACTTCCTGATTCTATATATTCTTGAATTATATATAAATGTTCAACTGTTTCAATAATTTTATAAAATTTAATTATATTTTTACATTCTCTATTATTAATTAAAAATTTTACTATATCTTTTTCCCAATTTAATGTTTTAAATTCATCTATTGATGATATATTTTTATTTATTTTTTTAATTGCATATAATTTATTTGTTTTATTATGTTTCATTAATTTTAATTGACTAAATGTTCCTCTTCCAATATCTTTAATAAAAGTATAATCATTATTAATTACAATATAATTTGTTTCTTTTATAATTAAATTTGTCATATTATTTATTTCACCTCTTTTTTCAAAAAAAATTTGAAATTTCCTTTTTTTAAATTGAACAGTACTTATTAAAATAAGTTGAAAATATTTTTTATCATCTAAATATAGAACTTCATTATTACTTCCAATATAGCAATTTTTTAAAGGAATAAAATATTTAATTTTAATTTTTTCATTTTTTTTAATAGAAACAAGAATATAATTTTTAATCAAATAAAGAGAAAAATGTTTCATTTTTTCTCTATTTTTATTTAAAATATAAACATCTTCTTCGAAAATATCATTAAAAAAATTTTGAGAAATTTGAGTTCCTTTACATAAATCAGTAAAATTATTTCCTCTATTATTATTCAATAAACTTTCAGGTAAAGGAGAATTACCACCACTTATACTAAATACAGGAGTTTTATCATCATTTATATTTTTATGAGCAGAAAAATGAAAAAGTGAATTAGGATATTTTGATTTTGTTGGTGATTTAATTTGATTTGAAAATATTACTCCATTTTTTAATATAAATTCACCTGAACCTATTGGAATTCTATATTTATTCATTGCTGCTTCTTCAAATAATAAACATGATTTTAAATCTAAATAATCATTTTCAAATTTTTGTAATTCAAATAAATCTTCATCAAAATCTTGTGAATCAAATGATTCAACTGATTTTTTTCTTGATTGAGAACTTTTAATATCAAAATTTATAGAATTTAAATTATAATTAAATAAATTATTACTACTTGTATTCATATAATGATTAATTTGATTATTTTGATTTAAATTTGAATATAATAATAAAGGAAATAAATCAATTGAATAATTTGCTTTTATATAATCTGAAACTTCAATATGTGAATTTATTGTTGTTGATTGTTGATTTACTTTTGAACTATTTACTCCTATTGTTCCCATTTTTGAATATAAATTTGGATTATTATATTTTACAATTGTTTGATTATTTGAATTTATTACTAATGTATTTGTTACATTTGGATTTAATATTTTTTGTTTTTTTATTGATGATGTTGTATTATGTTTATTATAAGGATATGATTCTTCAAAAGCAAAAGTAAATTCTTTATTAAAATTTGCATGATCAAATATTATTGCTAAAACTATTATAAATAAACCATAATTTTTTTGAAAAGTTTTTTGAAAAAAAAAATTATAATCCATAAATTTTTTGGAACCAAAAAATGAATTTATAATTGAATTCATTTTATCAGATTGAGATTTATTATCATATATTATAGTATAATTTAATATTAAATGAATATCATCATAATATATAAATTTGTCTTTGTTTAAATTAAACATATCAAAAACAAATTTTAATCTTTCTTCAAGAGTACCTGTGAAAATTTTTAAAAATCCATTTACATAATCATCAAATGATAATTTATTCTTTTTGTTTATATCAAGAGCATTAAAAATGCATTTTAAAAAAATTTTTGGATATGTAAAATAATTTTCAATTGAAGATATTGTTAAATATGAATTTTCTGGAAGTTTTGAAGGGTTTAATGAAGGAGCCTCTATTAAATAACAATATTCAACTTCAAGAAATAATTTTAATGTTGGATATAAATATTTAAATGAAAATTTTTTTTCTATAATATCATCTAATGATTCGATATTATTCATTTTTATTTTTTATTTATATGTAGTCATTTTAATTAAAATTAAAATGATTATTAATCATTGAAAAAAAAATTAGAAATATAAATAAATAAAAATAAAAATGTTTTTGAAATAAAAAATATAATAATTATATTTAATGTTTTAAAATAAAATATATTATTCTAAGTTTTTTTTTTAAATTAAAAAAAGAATTATAAAAAAATTCCAATAAAAAATAAAAAAAAATTACTTATATGATTTTAATTAATATTTTACATATTAATTTAATTTAAAAAAAATTTTCAAAATTAAAATAACAAAAAATAAAAATATTATTTAAATAATGGAAGACCAATATGAAAATGTAGAAAATTACTCAACTCATTTTGATAAAATTAAAGAAAGTAAAATGTATTTTATGAAAGAAGAAATAAGTGAAGTTCATTATATACCACATTTAAAAATTGAATTTGAAAATTGTTTTACATCAATAGCAAAAAATGGTGGTTTTGTTGCATTTTGTAAAAAACCAAAAGTTTTTATAATGGATAATTTAAATCCATTAAAATATAATGTTATAGTAATGTGTCAAGATGGTTCACATTGTAAATTAATTCCTTATGATGAAAAAAATAGAAATTTAGTTATTTTTGATTTTAATTATGAAGAAAAATTATATGGTATTCATGATGATGGTTCAATTATTAAATTTGATATTGAAAATGAAAGATTTGAAGAAAAAATTTCAGGTGACAAATTTAAAAATGAAAAAATAATTTCAGCTAAATTATTTGAAAAAGGTTTTTTTTCTCAAACAGAATTATATAATATTTATTATACAAAAGAAATAAAAAATCCATTTCCATATCTTTTCTTTCCTTTAAATATAATAGAAATATCAAAACCAATAAAAGAATATATTTTCATACCGTCAACAAAAACAAAATCAAAAAAAATAGAATTAATATTTCCAAATCCATTTGGAAATGGAATAATTCATATAACTGGAAAAAGTGAAAATGAAGAATTTAAAAAAAATGAGAATGGAATTTATAATGAAATAAAATATATAAAAAAAGATATTAAAACAATATATAATAAATCAAATATTATAAATGAAGAATTAAATGAAGATGATTTAGGTAAAATTTCAGCAATAGCAATTTCTCCTTCAAATAATCAAATTGCAATGTATAGAAATGATGGTACAGTTTTTTTTTTTCATTCAACTTTAGATGATAATTTAAATGATTATCCAAGATTAACTTCAAAATTTAAAATAAATAATGAGAGTAGTGATGAATATGAAGAAAATGAAGAAAAAGCTATTTTAGAATATTATGATAATGTTCAATTTTTATTTTGTGGTGAAGATGCTGTTTGTATTTGTGGTAAAAGATTTATTATGTTAATTAATTCTAAAAATATAACTTTACATTATAAAATTACTGAAAAAAGTGGTTCTCTTGCTTTACAAAATATGGAATTTATGTTTTGTTGTTCTGAAATTGATGGATTAAGAGTTATTACTCATAATACTTTATTTTTTATTTATAAAGTTTGTAAAGAAGTTTTTATTACTTGTTATCCTTTTTCTAATCATCCTGTTAAAAAATTATTATATTCTTTTAAATTAGATATTCAAAAATATCCTGAAAGTGATAAAGAATTAAGGAAAATTGAAGATCAATTAGAAAGTATTATTAAAATGTTATTAATTTGTGCTTCTAAAATTTTATATTATAATAAAAATAGTTTAAATAAAAAAATTCAATTTTATCTTTTAAAAGCTGCACAATATGCAAAAAATTATGTAGATGATTTTAATTTTGATTTATTTGTTCAAATGTGTAAAGAAATTAGAGTTATTAATAATTTAAATTGTTGTAATGATTCAAATGATAAACCAAGATTTATTACATATACACAATATAAAAATATGGGAATAAAAGAATTAATTAATAAATTAATTAGACAATATAATTTTTCCTTAGCATATGATATATGTAAATATTTAAATTTAGATTATTCTATACATTTAATTTATCAAAAATTTGCAATTGCTCAAATAAAAAAATTATCTAATATCAATACAATAGAAGAACAAATGAAAATGTATGAAAAAATAAGTAAAAAAATAAAAAATATTCCAAATATTTCTTATATTAAATTAGCAAAAAGAGCTTTTAAATATGGATTTGGAGATATTGGTTCTAAATTTTTAAAAGAAGAAAAATCTCTTTTAATTAAAATTCCTCAATATATAAAATTAAGAGATTGGGAAACTGCAATTTTACTTGCTGTTGATACTTGTGATAGAAATGTTATTTTTAGTGTTATTGATAAAATATTTAAAAGTTATAAAAATAATACTTCTGAATTTATTGATATTATATGTAAATTTGATGAAATAAATCTTGTTGTTATTGAATATTTAAAATCTATTAAAGAAACAAATCATGATTTATTAGAAATTTATTTAAAAAAAAAAAAATTATTTGAAGAGTTATTTTTTATTTATTTAGAAAGATTTTTTGAAATTAAAAATTTACATGAAAGAATTCAAACAATAAATAATCTAAAAGAATGTTTAAAACAAATCAAATCAAGTAATTTTGATTATTATTTTTATAAAGATTATATAAATTCTTTAGAAAATTCAATTTCATTTAAACATAAATTAATAGAAAAAGCATATATTCCAAATACTGATACTGGTTCTTTTGATAATTCAATTTATGATTGTTATAAAATTTGTCTTTCTAGATATGATTCAAGATTACCAGAAAAAGAAAATAACAATTATAAATTGTCAAATAAAAAATTAATGATATTAAAATTAAGAACTTTGGCAGAACAAAATAGTTTTGATAAAATTAATGAAATAATAAATTTGGTAAAAGGTAATTTAAAGAAATTAGATATAACACCATTTAATTTAGCTCAATTATATTATGATTATAAACAATATGATTTGGCAACTGAATATATAAAAGAAATTATTGATCCAGATTATTTCACATTTAAAATTGAAATGTTAAAAAATATGGAAAAATATGAAGAAGCTATTGAAATGATTATATCTGATAAAGATTGTGATAGAAAAGAAGTTTTAGTAAATGAAATTTTAAATAAGAGACCAGATTTAAGAACTAAATGTGATGAATTATATAAACAATTTGGTAAATAAATATAAATACTATATTTAAAATTAAAATTATTTCAATTATTTAATCAAAATAACAATAGTTTTGTTTTTTTTACAGAAAAAATTATAAATTTACTATATTAATATATGTTATTATTAAAATCAAATATGTTCAATTTACAAAAAAATAAAATAAAAATTAAATTATTCATTTATTTGAATTCTAATTATTATATGTGAAATTAAAAAAAAATGGGAATAATACAAGAAGGTACATGCTGTAAAAGTAAAAAAAACAATATAAAAATTAGATGTATATAAAATAATAGAAATACGATTAGAAAATAATATAGCAAAACAAGAAGAATCATCATTTTTAGTCTCAAATAATATTTTTCAACAATCATTTAAAAACAAAACAACATTAGCATTAAATAATATAAATAAATATCGTCAAGAGCAAATAATACAAAGTGGCGAATTTGCACTTCATCAAATTTTTCAACAAAAAAAAAATCAAGTTCATATAAAAAAATTATCAACTGAGAAGAATTTATCAATAATAAGTATAAAAAGTTGTGAAATAGAATCATTTAGATATAAAAAAAAAATAAATGAAAATGATAGTAATCATGTAATTTCAGATGAAGAAGAAAAAAATTTAAGAAAAGCTTTATCAAATCATTTTGTTTTTAGAGACATAACTCCAGAAGTTTTAGATTTAGTAATTCAAGAAGTTATTTTTTGTACTTTTAGTGAAGGAGATATTATTTATAATGAAGGAGACGAAGGAAATTTTTTTTATGTTATTTCAAAAGGAAAAATTGAAGCTTATGATAAAAAAAATAATATTAGAAAAAATTATGGTGAATGGGATTGTTTTGGAGAATTAAGTTTAATTACTCAACAAAAAAGAGAAGAAACTGTTAAATGTTTAAATGATGTTGAATTATTTTCTATTGATGGAATTGCTTTTAGGGAAACTCAAAAAAGAATAAATGAAAAATTATTAAAAGATAAATTTGATTTTTTAAATAATATTTCTTTTTTTGAAACATTAGATTCAATTTCAAAATATAATATTGCACAAAGAATAATATTAAAAATTTTTGAAACAAATACTAAAATTATTTCAAATGAAGAAATTGATGAGAATTTATATAGTTTATATATTATTAAAGAAGGTTCTGTTTCTTGTAGAATTAATGATAAAGAAATTAAAAAATTAAAAATTAATGATTGTTTTGGTCAAAATTCAATTTTAACTAATATTAAAAGTTCAATGGATTTTATTGCACTAGAAAAAACTTTTTGTTACCAAATTACTAAAGAAGAATTAATTGAAGCTTTAGGTGATTCTTTCCTTCAATCAATATTATATTATTATTTTAAAAATTGTATTGAAAAATCAGAAACATTAAAAGTATTATTTCCTGAAAATTTACTTAATGATTTATTTAATTTATTTACTTTAGAAAATTATTTATCAAATAGTAAATTATTAGATGAAAATAGTAATAATGCTATTAAAAGAAATTCAAAAAGATTAATTTTTATTATTGATGGTTTTGTATATAAAAATAATAAAATATTTGCAACTAAAGGAGAAACAATTGGAATTGAATTTTTTGAAGATTATAATAATAATACACTTTTAGAAGATTTAACAGTTTTTCCAGATTTAATAACATTAGAAGCAGATATTTTATCTTTATCTTTAAAATTAAAAATTGATTTAAAAGGTGAAAAACCTTTAAATTTTTTAAATAGATTAAATAAATTAAAAAATATAAATTTATTTAAAAATTTATCAGAAAATATTTTACAACCAATTGCATCTAAATTAAAAAAAAAAATATATTCTGAAGGAGAAAAAATAGTAAAAGAAGGTGAAATTGGTGATTTATTTTATTTAATTGTAAAAGGTAGAGTTAAAATAACAAAAAATGGTATATTTATAAGAGAATTAGAAAATGGGAATTGTTTTGGTGAAAATTCATTATTTGAATTAAATGCAAAAAGAACAGCAACAGTAATTGCAATAGAAAAAAAAGTAATTTGTTATGTTTTATCAAAAAATGAATTTGATTTTCTTTTAACAGATAATAACATTAAAAATTATTTATTAAAAAAATATGCATTACAAGATACATCAATTAAATTAAATGATTTAAATTATATTAAATTTTTAGGTAAAGGAAAATTTGGTTCAGTTTCTTTAGTTCATAATAATAAAAATATATATGCAATAAAAGCAATATCAAGAAAAAATGTAGAAAAACAAAAGAATTTAGCAAAATATTTTGTATCTGAAAGAAGAATAATGTTACAACTTGATCATCCATTTATAATAAAAATGGTAAAAAGTATGAAAAATAATTTATTTTGTTTTTTATTAATAGAATATATAAATGGAAAAAGTTTAAATGATTATTTAAAAAATAGAACATCAATAAATAATATTTATGAAACTCAATTTTATATAGGAAGTTTATTAACAATGTTAGAATATTTACAAAAGAAAAAAATAGCACATCGTGATATAAAACCTCAAAATTTAATGATAGATTCAAATGGTTATTTAAAAATGATAGATTTTGGAACTGCAAAATTATTAACAAATTATACAAATACAATTGTTGGAACTCCTCATTTTATTGCACCTGAAATATTACAAGGAAAAGGTTATTCTTTATCATGTGATTTTTGGTCTGTTGGTATTTGTATGTATGAAATTTTTTATGATGAATTTCCTTTTGGAAATCATGCTCATGAAGTTATTGAAATTTATAAAGATGTTTTACATAAAGATTTTATTTTTCCTAATGATGATAATAAATTTAAATATGTTAATCAATTTATTGATAATTTACTTACTAAAAAAGTTAATAAGAGAATTTGTAATATTAGAAATTTAAAACAAATGTCTTTTTTTAAAGGATTTGATTTTCATAAATTAAATGATTTTAATTATGAACCTCCATATAAACCTGAAATTAATGATGTTAGTAAATATTTAGAAATTAATTCACCTTATGAAAATATTGTTAATCATGAAGCAATTTATAATAGTTCTACTATTAAAAAAGGAAAAAAAGAACATATTCCACATGATTATGATAAAAATTGGGCTGACGAATTTTAATAATTTTTTTATTTCATTTTTTTTTCTCGTTTATATTTTTTTCAATTTGTTTTTTATATATTATTATATAATATATGTATTAGGTAATAATTTTATAGTAATAAAACAATAATGAAATTTCTATGTTTTAATTTTAAAGAAATATAATTATTAAATTTATGATTATATATTATTTTATCCTTGTGGATATTTAATGATGATGTTTAATATGATAATTAAGTTATGTATTGATAAATTTACCTATTTCAATAAACAAATTTAACAAAAAAATTATTTTTTAAAATTGTATCTATAAATTATTAAATAAATAATTTAATTATACCTTTTATAAATTGTAATATTTTTAATTATTAAATATTTTTTCTTAAAATAAATTTTAAATAATTGTCATTTTTTTAAAATGGAAAAAATATAAATATTCAAATCAAAAATTTAGTTTAATTAAATGAACTTAAAATATTTCAATAATCTTCCAGAATTTAAACTATTAAATTATGAATTAATTGACATTGAATCTCTTTTTAAAGAAAACCAAAAAACTCAAAAAAATATAACAGAACAATCAAAAAAAGAATATATTAAAAAACAATTTCAATATTTAATAAATAAATGTGAAGAATATAAAGAAATTATTATAGATATATGGAAATTTGATTTAATAGAAAAAAGAATAAAAGAATATAAATCAATTATCTCAAAAGAAAATTTTTCAGAAGAACAAATTATAATATTTAACTATGGTGATAAATTGAATAAAATTTTTGAAATATTTATAAAAGGGGAGAAAATAAATAGTGAAAATTTAGAAGAATATAATTCATTAAAAACTATGAATAATGAACAATTTATTAATCAAATGATTTTTGAATTAAACAATTATTCAAAAAATAATACAATGCTAATCAAAGCAATTAAATATATTTCTTTTTTTTTATTTTATGAAACTTTTGATTTAAATGATGAAAATCCAATAATTAATTTAAAAAGAGAAATATTAATTTCTCATTTACATCATAAAAAAGAAGAATTTGATAATACATTTTCTTGTCTTTATCTATTAAATAATAATTATATTCCTTATGAAAAAATTAATTTAACTTTTGAAATAATTAATAATAATAAAAAAAATGTATATAAATTTAATAAAGAATATATTAGAAATTTATTAACACATAAATGTGTTTTACCTTCATTCTATAGTATAATAAAAAGTTATCAATTTGGAAATGTTATTTCTGAAAATGAGTTAAAAAATTCAATAATTGAAGATATTGATAAAAATAAAATTTATTTTATTCCTATTCCTGAAAATACAATTTCTGGTTTAACAATATATAATTGTAATGTCTTTTTAAAATTAAGATATATTCATTTTTTAATTAAAGAAAAACCAATAATTAATGAAGCTCCACAAAAATTAAATTTAATATTTACAACTTTAAAGCAAGAACAATCTCATCGAAATATAAAAAAAATAATTTTAAAAAATCAACCTTTTTTAAATACAATAGATATTATAAATGAAAATGTAAATATTTATGATAATGAAAAAGAGGAAAATATTATAAATATATTAAAAAATGAAAACAATCAAAATTTTAAAACAATTGAAGTTGAAAAAGAACATAAATTACTTAAAAAGAAAAGAAAAAGAAAAAATATATTAAAGATAATTAAAGAAAATGTTAAAGAATTATTTGAAGAAAAAAAAAATATTAATAAAAAAATATATTCAATAAGTAAATTAATAGAAAAAGAAGAAAGTGGTAATTTATTAAATAATTTACTTTTTGGAAATAAAAAAGATTATAATCAATTTACTTATCATAGTTCAGTTTATATGCTTGATGTTTCAAATTATCCAGATAAATTTTATGAAATTTCATATAATTATAATAATTTAAAAAAACTTGATTTAGAATTAGAAAAAAAAGGAAATATAAATATATTACCTTCTAAAACAGTTTGCACCAAACTTGTTAGACATAAAAAAAGAAATAGAGGATTACCTTGTTCACGTAATATTGGAAATGATTATGAAATCAAAAATAGTCTTATTTAATAAAATAAAAAAATTATTGTATTTTTATATTTTTATAAATAATAATACTTATTTTTAATTATTTTCAATTATATCTATATTTTATATATATATATATTTATTCATTTTTAGAGAAATATTAAATATTTTATTTAGTATTTGAATATTATAATTAAATATTTTTCACTTTAATTTAAAAACAAGAAAATAAATAAATTTTATTTAAACCAAATAATTTTTCCATAATTGTTTAATATCACAATTATTAAAATCAATCATATCCAAATTATCATTAAATTGTTTAAATAAACTATCAAAATGCTTTAATTGAATAACAAATCCCATATTAGGAAAAATTAAACTTCTTTTTTCTTTAACAAATAAAAAAGCATCATTATAATTTTTATGTTCTTTCCACATAATATAAGCAATAAAAATTGTAGCACTTCTACTTGCACCTGCTGCACAATGAACATAAATTTTTCCTGAATTTTCAATAAAATCAATACATTGTTTAAAATATTGAAATATATTTTCACTTGGAAAATCCATTATATCAATCATTTTTCTTATAAATAATCCTTCTGCATATTGAGGTGAAATATATTTACCTGCTAATGATATTATATGTTATTCCTTCTTGTTTTAAATAATTTATTTCATTTGCTCCAGTTATATCACCTAAATATATTTTGTCTGTTATTTTATCTATATGTGATGATGTTAAAACATCTTTTAATTTATCTTTCATTTTTTTTAATAAAAGTTTAAATATTTTATTTTTTTTTTATTTGAAAAGAATAATTTGTTTTTTTTTTTTAATGAATTTAAAGAAATATTATTAATTAATTATTAATTTTATTTGAAAATTTTCATTTTTTTTCAATAAAATTTATTTTTTTGAAATTAATTTATGAATAAATTATTTTTATTCAATTATTTTAGAATATTTATCAAAAAGTAAATTAATCCTCTTTTTAATATTATTTTAATGTAATTTTATATCAAAACCATTATCTAAAGAATTTGTTAAATTACTATTTTGAATTGTATGAGTATTAGTACAAGTTGATAATTTGATTAATTTACTATTATTATTAGAAATTTTTGGAGAATCAATTGTATTTGAAATTGTATAAGCATGTTCACTTGGAAGAGAATTAGTAAAATCATTTAATAAAGTTGCTTTTCTAATATTAATAAAATATCTTGATGCAGTTGTAATTAAACTACTATTAAATTTAATTGGATGACTATTAATTGTTTTAAATTTAATTGTTTTTTCTTTTGAATTTTGAAGAGTATCATTTTTAATTGATGAATTAAATAATTCTTCTTCTTTTTTAATTTTTAATTCTTTATTTTCTTCTTTTAATCTTTTATTTTCTTCTTCAAGTAATTCTATTTTCTTTCTTAATATTTGATTTTCATTATTCAGTTTTTCAATTTTATTATTTTTATCATTTGATGAAATTGAATTTCTTTTAACAGATTTATTTAAATGATATTTCCCACTTAAATTTGGTTTTTTTATTGAATTGATTTTTAAAGTAGGAAATCCTCTAAAAGTAAGATTTGGTGATTGTAAATCAGATAAATTTTTAATTTTCAATTTTAAATTATTTTTTTTTAATACATTTTGTATATTATCCATTTTTTTACATAAATAAAAAAAATATATAAAATAAAAAAAATATATTTAAAAAAAATCGTTAATTTTTTATTTTATGAATATTTATAAACCAAATAATTAAAATAAATTAAATAATAAAAAAAATGAATAGAATTAACTTCATGTATATTAGAAAAAAAGAACCTCAATTAATACAAAAAGAAACACCAAGACAAAAAGAACCACAACAAATTTATAAAAATCATAAGCATACATTATCAGAAATTATAGAATTTAGAAAATCAAATAAAAATTCAAATAATTTTAAAATAGATGGTTTAAATACAATTGAAACAAATGATAAAACGCCTGAAAAATTAACTAAATCAAAAAAACTTATTACATCAAATACTTCTAGTAACTTTAAACATTTATTTGATAATAAGTATATTAATTCAAAAAGTAATTTAAATACAGTTGAAGAAGATAATAATAATAATATTATAAGTGATAAATCTAGAAAAAGAAGTTTTTTACTTAAAGACTTTAGTTCAAATGATATTTTTTCTGGGAGAATAAAAAAAATTTCTAAATATTTAAAACAAGAAAAGAAAAATACAATTTTAGAAGAAAATGAAATTAAACAAAAAAAAAAAGAAAATGAAAATACAAATGATCAATATTATAAATTTAAACAAATATATCGTAATATTGAAAGTCAGAGATTAAAAAATGAAAATACAAATGATTATTTATTAACTCAACAAGATCATCATAGTTCATTATTATTATCACCAGAAGAGAAAAGTTTAGTAATTGAAGCAAAAAAAAAATATTTTGAAAAAAAAAAAAAACAAAATGAAGAAGAAGAAAAAATAAAAGAAATAAAAAAATTTAAAGAAGGATTATTAAAAGATAAAGAAAAAAGAAAAATAAAACAACAAATTCTTCATAGACATGAAAAGTTTAATAATACAATAACAAAAATAAAAGATAATAATATTTTAACAGAAGGTACAAAAAATTTAATTATAATAGAGAGAATTGCAGCAGAAGAATCAATTCAAAATGGAATATATTCATCATGGGTAAATTTAAATGAAAAAAATGAAGAAAATGAATGTTTTAAAATAGGATCAAAACATTTTTGTTTTTGTTCTCATTCATTTAATGATCATAAGAAAATAGATAAAATATCAAATGATACAAAATGTAATTTATGTTCTTGTAATGAATTTATTTTTTTTCCTAAATTACCAGAAGAGACAAATGAATATATTGAAGCATATAAATTAAATTTTAATTATGATAATTGGAAAGGAAAATGTAAATGTAATCATAATAATGAAGAACATGATGTTAATAGTATGAGATGTAAAAATAAATTTTGTAAATGTAAAAAGTTTAGTTCTAAATTTTTATGTGGAATTTGTGAAAAAAATTGGGAAGAACATTATATGCAATATACTACTGAAGATGAAAGAATTAGATTAGGAATGTGTATTGGAGCTGAATTCAAACCTTTTACTAGAAAAATGTATGAGGAATTACTTAAGGATGATGATTAATAAGATAAATGAAGATTTTTATTTTTAAAATATTAATTTATAAATTATATTGATATATTTTTTTTTTAAAAAGGGAAATTGAGAATTAATTAAATGTAAATAAGATAAAAAAATCTTATATATTTCTAATTTAATTTTATAAAATGAAATAAATTAATTTATTAAAGTAAAACAAAATTTTATTAGTGGATTAGAATTACAATTATGTAAATGTATATTGTAAAAAAATAATATTATATTAGATTGAATTCTTTTTTTTGTTCTAGTTTTTTTCTTATATCAAACTTTTAATAATTAATCTATATTATATAATATAATTTAATATAAAATAGTTACGATTATAATTTTTAATAAACAATAAATAAGTTTCTAGAAAGGAATAATCATAGATTTTATTTTTTCTTTTTTTTTAATTACTAAAAAAAGTTATTTAATTAATGGTTTTTAAATTAAAAATTTTTTATACAAATTCCATATTTTAATTCACGCTTTAATTCGGTTTTTATATTATTATAATTAATTTTAGAATAATATCATATAAAATGATTTATCTTATTATATAATTATAATGATTAAATATCTAATAACAATATAATTTATTATTTTCATTTTTTATCATTATTTATAAAATTTTCTTAATTAAAATGAGTGTATATAAAGATAAAGAAATTCATGTATGTATAATTTGTAATGAAAGTATAGAAGGTATGAAGGACTTTATAAGACATCTAATAGAAACTCATAGTTCAAAACTTATTGAAAAATTTGATAAAAATAGTTCTTATAATAAAAGTAAAGAATTTAGTAATATGGGAAATAATTTTAAAAATGAACTATCACAAAAAAAAAAACAGATTAATGAAAGTAATATTGAAAGTAATAAAATAAAACAGAATAATGAAAGTAATATTGAAAGTAATAAAAAAAAACAGATTAATGAAAGTGATATTGAAAGTAATAAAAAGAATGAAAGAAGTAAAACTAAAACTAACATTGAAATTACTAAAATGATTGAAAATAATGAAAGTATTATTGAAATCAATAAAAAGAATGATGAAAGTAATAAAAGTAAAAATGAAATTTCTAAAAATAATTTTGAAAATACTAACAATTACAGTTCAATAGATACTAAAAGTATTTTAAAAATTAACGAGAATAATAATATAAAGAAATTTGATATATCAACAGATGATACAATAACTCATTGTAATAAAGAAAAATTAAATTGTATATGTTGTAAAGATAAAATTTGTCAAGAAGGAAATTGTTATTGTCCAAAATGTATGAAATTAAATATTGAAAAGAAAAAATTAATTAATGGAGAATTGATTAATAAATCTGGTCATATTGCAAAAAGGAAAAAAAAAAATAATAAAATTAGATATTTTTGTGGATGTAAATATTTAAAAGAGGTTAATTTATTTGAAGGAAAAAAAAAAATTGAAATAAAATGCGATTCAGATAATCCTTGTGATGATTGTCAAAAATTAATAGAGAATATATTTATTTATCAAAATCTTTTAGATTAAAAAAGAAAATTTATTTCAATATTAAAATAAAAGATATGAGAGATGGAAAAAAAGAAGTCTAACAATTCATAAATAATTTAGATTATCAAGTTATTAAATTTAAATTGATTTAATTAAAAAATAAAAATTAATAATAAAGATAATTTCATAAAAGAATTATTTTAATCTATAATTAAATTTTTATTATTTTATATTTATATATTTCATTATTTTTCTTTCACTTTAATATTACCAATTAATTCCCATAAATTATCTTCATCATCATAATTTTTAATTCTAAAAGGATATTTATGATTTTCTGTTTTATATTGATAAATAGGTTTAATAATCTTATCTATAGTTAATTTAAATAAATCATCAATCATTCTTGGAATTATTTTTTTAAGTAAAGGAAATGATTCTTCTAATCCTGGATTAGTATTTATTTCTAATAAATAAGGATTAAAATTTTGATCAAAAATGAAATCA
>JAEEGK010003112.1_pt1 | contig 41532 bp, 24 predicted proteins | sample 8958771 | NCBI WGS metagenome assembly JAEEGK01 (sample SAMN16246547, study PRJNA631951) | gut metagenome | biome: gut microbiome; feature: rumen; material: SC-attached | host: Bos | place: Iran: Karaj | collected 2018-10
ATAAAAGGGATATGGAAAAAGAAGTAAAAAGGGAAGAACCTAAAAATGAAGAAAGTAAAAAGAAAAAAGAAGAAGTTAAAATTGAAGAAAATAAAAAAGATGATGTTAAAATTGAAGAAAATCAAAAAGAAGATGTGAAAATAGAAGGAAACAAAAAAGAAGAAAAAAAACCTGAAGCACCAAAAAGTAAAAAAACTATTGAAAAATTAGGAAGTAAATCTGAAATTATTTTTCATAATAAACCAAATATTAATCAATTAGGTTCTATGGATATGTATCCTGATGCTGAAGAAGTTTTTTTTATGTAATTTTGCTATTTAATTTATATTAAATAATTAAAGTAACTTATATTTATTTATTGATTGTTTTTTATATTATAAATCTTAAGTTTTCTTTTTTTTTAAAATATAATAAATATAAATTATTAATCCAATTTCATGGTCCTAAAATAAATTAAAATCATTGATATTTTGTTTTATTCAATTAAATTATAATCCAATTATTTTTTTGATTAATAAACAACCAAAGTATAATATTTAAAAGATCATTTTTTCAATATTTATCCTTAAAATATATTATAAATATGATATTTCATTTTATTGAATAATTAAATCTTCTTATTTAAATCAAATTCATAATTTAATGAAAAATGGAATAATTTCAATCTTTAATTATAATAATTAAATTATCTATGGAAAAGCTTTATATAATATTTTAATTTTACTAAAAAAAATATAAATATTTTATTCTTTAATACTTTTGATATGATTAAAATAAAATTTATCTTAAAAAATATATTAATATAGTCTTTATCATATATACAATAATTATTAATACCCTCATAAAGATATCATTGAAACAAATTCTAAAAATAATTAAAATACCTAAAATACCTAAATTAAATTTTTGGATGAATAAAAAGATGATGATCTTTAAAATAATTTTCATGAAATCCCTTTATGCATTCTTCACATAAACAGATTTCACATTCGAAACAATAATATTGTTCTTTTATTTTAGTATGTTTAAAACAATAACCCCAATCTAAATTTTCTTCATGATTTTTTAAATTATTAATAGATTTATCTTTTCTTATTTCACAATTACAAATAAAATTTGTTTTATTTTCTAAGTTATGACAATCACATTGATATATTTTATTCTGATATGTACATAAATATTTAAAATATGTTAAAAAGTTTGAAGAAGAAGAACGAGTCATATTTTTTGAAAAATCTGTTTCTGTATTTTCTTTTTCTGATTTTGAAATTGTTTTTTTTTCTATTTTTTTTGATTTTAAGTTGACACAATTTCCCATTAATTTTTTTAAAGAAATTCAAATATTTATTGCAGAAAACATATAATTACAATATATTTTAATTACTTATATTAAATTAATTTAAGTTTTTTTAATGGTGTATATTTATTTAAAAATTGTTTTTTTCTTCAAATATAAAATTGATTCTCTAATATAAATATTATCATCTATTTACTCTGATTTTACAGAAAAATATATTGTATATATTTTTTGGTTTATTTTTTTTTTTGAATTAGGCAAATTGCCTTTTGAAAATTTTTTTATTGTTTATATTGTTTTTCATTTAGATATTCATTAATTTTAAGCTTTTAATATATATATTATTGTTAAATATTTGTTAATTTAATTAATCTTTTAATGCTTATAAGAATGTTTTAAAGAAATTTTTTAATGTATTTTTATATTTGTAATATATTATGTGAAATAATTTAATAAAAAATTTCTTTTTTAAAAAATCTCTTTTTCTTATCCCAAATAACGTCATTATATAATTTAATTTGTTCAATTTTATGATATGGAACATGACTATGAATAAATTCTTTTAATGAAGTTTCTAACATTTTTAATACTTTATCTCCATATACAATTTTAAAATTATCTTCATTTCCATTTTTAGATTCTAATATATTATCAATGACTTTATTTGATGTAATAAATTTTCCACCATTTGTATTATGTTTATATTTAGGCATTTTTTGAAAAGCTTTATAAGGAATAATATTTGAATAATATCCAAAAAATAAAATATAACCTTCTTTACAAAAAACATTTTTAATTCTTAAATACATTCCATTATTTAATTTATTAAAACAAATATCTTTTGTTACATTAATCCATCTATTTTGATTTTTAATATTACTTTGTTCTTTAGATTTTTCTTTATTATTTTCTTTTTTATTTTTTTTATTATGTGAACATTTATTTCCATTATTATGCATATTAATATTATGATGATTATTATTTTGATTTTCTTCTTTTGGAATTTTATCTTTAATAGAATAATTTCCAGTAATGAAAATATTTCCAAAATTTGAAATTAATAAACTATAACCTTTTCCACAATATATTTTTTCAATGCTATCATTTTCTTGAAGTTCAGGTAAATTAATTAATGTGGGAACTTTAACATAATTTAAATTATAATTTATCATTCCTAACTGTCCATTTTTATTATTTCCCCATCCCCATAATTTTAAACTTTTATATGAACCTTCTTTAATTTTTGAAACTTCATAATTTAATTTTTTAATATCTTCATCTTTCATTCCAATACAATTGATAAAAAAATCATAATCTCCTTCAGATATATCTTTTCCTGTTATTTTTTCATATTTTATTATATTTAAATAATCATTGAAATTTAACTCTTCAAACCATTTATATATTTCATTTGTTTTCCATTCTTCTAAAGGAGGTAAAATTTTTTTTTCTAATAAAAGACAAAAATTTTCTCCATTTGACATTGAATAATAATTATTAAATTGCTGTTCTGTTACTAATTTAAATGTTGGATTTATTGTATTTAATTTTGAAAATTCATTTACTGAAAAAAAATATAATTTATTATTTTCATCTATTAATATTATACTTGTTTCACTATAAGAAATATCTTTTATTTTTGAATAATTTTTTTCAAATTTAGTTGGAATTATAAATCCAAATTCTATTTTTTCATTAATTTTCTGTTCAATATCTTTTTCTTCATAATCTTTTTTTTTCTTAAAGTAATTTAAAAATTGTTCTTTTGTTATATAATAAAAATTTTCATTGTTTGAGAACAATAAATAAAATTCTTTGAAAGAATAAATTCTATTTATTTGTTCTGTGACTTCAATTATTTTAGGATATTCTATTAATTCAAAAGTATCGCATTTCAAAACAAAAACAGAAAAATTATCTCCAATTAATATAACAAAATTATTAATTTCATCATAAGTGAAATTTTTAATTAAATTATTAGAAAAATCATAAGAATATAAAATATTAAATTTTCTATTTGGGAAAGTGGAATATTGAATAACTGAGAAAGTATTATCTTTATAAAGTACAAAATAAAAATTTTTCCTAGAATAAAATTGCTCGAATTGAATTCTATAATAATAAATAAAATTTTTACTTGTTTCCGAAAAATATAACTTCGGCTTTGGGTACAATACCCTTCTGTAAAAATCCAATTTCTTTATTTTTTTCATTTATATCATTACAGAATTCTTTTCCTTGTAAAGAGCAATTTAAAACAAAATTAAAGTACTTTGAAATAAATTGAAATTTATATAATGTAATATTTTCAATTAATTGATTATTCATTTTATAATTAAATTTTATACTTTTTTCTTTTGTTTCAAAATAAACTCCAATTTGTTGTTTAAAATATCTTGATGTTAATTCTAATTGAAGCATTGAATTGATATCTAAATAATCTATTATTATATTCCAACAATCTTTTCTGAGATAACAGAATTTGCTTTCCATTTAAATAAATAAATAAGTTAAAATTAATTATCAATTAAATCTATTTAATAACAATTAATTTTAATATTCAATAAAAGGAATTTATTTTTATTTTTCTAAATCATAAAGTAAATTAAAAAAATATCTTTCTAAAATAATAAATTTTGCATGAAAAACAGATTATAATAAATATTAAAATAGATAAAAAACTTTAATTATTATAGAAATCATATAAAAACTCAACAAGAACCTTGGAGAAAAAAAAAGAAGTTAAAAAAGTATGAAAATGAATTTAGATCATTGAAATTAATAAATTTAATAAATATTATAAATTAATTGGTAGCAAAAAATAATGATTAAATTTAAACCAACTCAAGAAGAAATCTATAAAAGAAAAGCATCTAAATTTTTAAATTCCAATTCAAAATTTACAAAAATTTCAAATACAATAGATTATAGTGATATAGGAAAAAAATGTTATAATGATTTAAGAGAATATGAAAAGGCAAAAATTAATAATTTAAAAGAATATGAAAATCTTAAATTAAATTCAGAAGAATTTCTTCAAACTTATTTTGATTTAAAGAAAAAAAAAATGGAAGAAAATAAAAAATTAAAAGAGTTAAATCCATTTTTTGAATTAATAAATCAATATGTTGAAAAAGGATATAAACGTCATGATTTAACCTCAACTAATAAAAATATATTTAGACGTTCTCTTCTTATTGAAGATTCATCTAAATTAAATGAATACTTTGAAATATATCAACTTTCAAATAAAGAAGAAAAAGAGTTAAATTTTTTAAAAAAATTTAAAAAATGTGTTAATAATCTTAAAGAAGAGAGAGATATAATAAAAAAATTAGGTGAAAAAAAAAAAAAAAATAAAATTGATTCAGATGAAGTTATAAATATATCAGAAATTTTAAAAAATAAATTTGAAACAATTGAAAATTCAGAATTAAAAATAAAAGAAGAAAAAGAGAAAAAAAAAAAAGAAAAAAAAGAAATAGAAAATATATCAGCATACAATAATTTAATATTAAAAATCATAAGTTCTCTTGACAAAGATCATAATATTTCAAAATTAAATTTAAATAAAGAAGGATATGCTTTCCCTTCTTCAACAACCGCTAAAAGACAAATTAAAATTAAATATGGATTATCTCCATTTAAAACAATAGAATCTCCAAAAGGAAATAATGATACTAAAAATTCAATTTTTCATCCTCCTTTTAAATCAAGTAAAAATGTTAAAAATAATAATATAAATAATATAAAGAAATTAAATAAAACTTTTGGTCTTCAATTTACAAAAACAAAAAATAAAAGAGCTAGTTTACCTAAAATAAATGGTTTTAATAGTATAAATAATACTTTAAGTACTAATATTAATGAAGAAACTATTAATTCTATTTCTATGAGTTTAGGAGAAGCAAATGGTGATATCAATGATTTTTTGAAAGTTATTGGTAAAACTAAAAGAAGAATTTTAGATTATGATGCTGATAATATTAGAAGAATTATTTTAAGTAAAGGAACATATGATAATAATTCTGTTAAATTTATTAATCAAATTCAAGGATTAGATAAAAAAATTTTGCATCTTGATAAAGATTTAATAAAAGCTTTTCAATTATGTAAAACTGATTTTTAAAAATAATTTAGTATTTTATTTAAATTATTTTAAAATATAACACAAAAAATATTTTTTAATAAAACAAAATTTATAATTTTTTAAAAATACAGTTCTAAAAACATTTAAAAAAGAATAAAAAAATAAAAACAATGGAAGAGACCATAGATAAAGAGCAAAAATTTGATTTTAATGCATTAGAACATTTAAGAGATTCAGAAATACCATTAGAAAGAAATAAGCAGATTAAATTTACATTAGAAATTCCAATATCTCAAAGTAAAAAAAAGCAAGTTGAAATAGATGAATGTATAATGTCAAAAGCAAAATTATTTTCAGGTCTTCCAACAAAATTTTATACTTGTCCTCTTTGTTCTTATACTCCCGAGGGAGAAAAAATATGTGAATATTGTTTTCTTAATTGTCATTCTGGTCATGGAAATATTGAAGATTTAGAACCTCTTCTTTTTACTTTAAATGATAATTATTGTTCTTGTGCTAAAAATAATCATTCTTTATCTTTATCAAAAAAAAAATTACTTAAAAGAATTTCTCATGATCAATGCTTTTTCATTAAAATACATATTGCTTTGAAATTAAATGCTTATGTTAAATTTAAAGAAAATTTTTATTGTTTTGGTTGTTTTAAACATTGTTTAAAAAATGAAATTCAAAGTAAAGAAGATTATGAAATATTTTACGGAGAACTTAAATCTTGTCATTGTCAAGAATGTTTAAATTTACCTAAATCAAAACCAATAGAAGTTTTATATAATATTATAACTGATGAAGAAAATACTTGTGATTTAAGTGGTGCTTTATATAATTTAGTTTCTAATCCTGAAATGAATAGAATATTTATTTTACCACTTATTATTTTATTTAATTCTTTATCTTCTTCTCATTTTTCTAAAGGAAGAGTTATTGATGATAATATTAAATCTGATGAAATTAATTTAAGAATATTTAAAGCTTTAATTAAAAAATATAAACATGATGATGTTATGATTATTGATAATTTATCTGATATTATTAATTCTGAAGTTATTTCTCATACTGATAGTAAAACTTATCAAAATGCTAATACGATTTTAAATTTACCTTTTTTTAAATATTATAATCTTTTAGAAATTAAAGAATCTTCGCCCTATATTTTATGCGCTAAATATTATGCTTTATTTCTTTTAAGAAAATTATTTATTTTACCTGCTACAGGAATAACAAAAAATTTTGCCATTGTTAATAAAATTAAAATTATTACTGCATTTCATAGGATTTATTGTAGAATGACTAAAGATCAATTTTTTGAAAATCTGATGAGTTATGGTTGTGATGTAAATTTATTTGATAAAATTATTAATCATTATGATTTAAAAACCAAATTATATCCAAATAGAGAAACTTTCCTTTATATCAAAGAAAATTTAAAATGGTATTTATTGATTCTTTCAATTGAATATCCTAATACAGAAGAACAATTTCATTTTATAAGTAATATTATTGGGAAAATAATGATTATTTTAGATAATATCAAAGAAAATAAAATTTTTGAAAAAGAAGAAAATAAAGAATATGCTCAAATAATAAGTTATTATATTCAAAAAATAGTAATTGTAATTATTCTTTCATTAAATGATAAAGATTTTAAACAATTTATTATAGAAAGAGAAAAAGAAATTCCTTTTGATATAGAAAAAGAAAAAATGAGTAAAAAATTTTTTTTTTCCAAAGATGGAATATTAAAAGAACAATTTACAAAAATATTAAAAATTCTTTTTTTCAGTGATGATAATTTAAATATAAGTTATAAAATATATAATTCATTTCTTTCAACAAGAGATTGTTATATTACATCATTAGAACATTTTTCAGGATGTAATGGAGGAAATAAACAAAAAATATCAACAAAAATGTATAGATTTCTTTTAGAAGATCAAGATAAATTTGATTATTGTTTAACTGATATCACAGATTTAATTGATGAATCTAAAAATGCTAAAACTCAATATTATAGAAATGGTAATTTTGAAGATTTTTCTTCTTGTTTTATTAAGAATTTAAATGATATTTTAATTGAATCTGAAAAATATAGAAATTTTATTGATCCACTTGATAAATCTAATTTATATGAATTTAATAAAAAATGCCTTCAACACTTATATTTAGTTAAATCTGGATTTTTTAATGATTTATTATCATTGTATGATTTTTATAAAAAAGCTTTTCTTTTAAATCAAAAATTAAAAAATATTGGAGAAAAAAAAGATTATAAAGATGTCCAAGCAAAAATTTTTGAAATTGTAGGAATTTTTTCAAATAATTCTTTTGTTTTTCCAATTTTTTTAACAAAAAAATTTTTGAAAATTATTGTTAAATATGATGCAACCAATAAATGCTCTTATTTAGGAAATGGAGAAATAAAATTTTATTGTCAATTATTAAAAGAAGTTGAACCATTATCAATGAACATTGATTTTTGTTATTTACTTTCTGCTGCAGTTAATGTAAAATTTGATGATGATTATGAAAAAATGTGTTTATTATTTAAATTATTTAAATATATAATAAGACAAAATTGTTCTGAAAGTTTAATGACATTAAATCAGAATATTTGTAATTATTTAGAAAAAAATAATTATCAACAATATTTTCCAAATAATAATAAAGAAGAAGAAGATTTTACAGGAAATTCTGAAATAAAATTTAAACCTTTAGAAAGAAAAAAAGCAGAATTAATGATTAGTATTCTTAAAGTTATTAATTTATTTGATGATTATAATTATTGTATTTTTGCAAAGAAATTTCCAATAGATAGTATAGAACAATTAATTAAAGGATATCAAAATGAAATATTAATATGTAATAATAAAGATGATATTGCTTTTTATGAAAAAATTTTAAGAGTTTGTTCTTATGCTTATGCAAAATTTTATGTAATATCTCCTTTTAAAATTTATGAAGACACTTGTAAAAATAAAGAATATGATAAATATATGGAAGGAGGTTATCCTATTGTTTTTGAAAAAGAAGATTTACATAATTTAGTGAGAAAACCCTTAGTTAAATATGAATTAGGTGAAGAATTAGATAAAATAGATTATTTCAATAAAAATAATATTTCTCCAATCACAACATATGATTTTTGGAGATTATCACCTGAAATTAAAACCAATATTACTGAAAAAATTAGTTTAGAAACAATTTTTGATTTTTTAAATGAAAAAGATAAATTTCTTGAATCTTGGGGGAATGGAGAAACTTATATTATTTCAAAGGAAACTAATGGAATTTATTATAAGAAACATTCAGAAATATTAAATGTATTAATTACTAATATGGAAATGGGAGGTATTCAATTAAGAAATTTAAAAGATAGACCTAAAAGTTTTTTTAAACATTTTGAAAAAACAATTTTAATTCCTACTTTATATATGATATATCATTGTCTTTATTATATTGAAATTAATTCAAATCAAAAATATTTGATTTATAAAATTTTAATTCTATTTTTGAAATGTTATAAAGAATTTCTTCAATTAATAATTGATAAAATTATGGATTTTGCAAGAGAAAATTTGTATCATAAATTTAAAAAAAAAGAAAATAAAAAAGTAAAAGCCTTATCAAGATCTAATAAAATACAAAAAACTTTATTTACAAATGAAAAGGAAAAAAAACTTGAAATATTAATTCAAGATTTTTTTATTATCGAAGACCATCAACAAGATATTAAAATATATTTATTAAATACAAGAGATTGTGTTGATATTGATATAAATTTAATTGGAAAAAATCCTTTAGATACTATTTTATTATTAAAAAAATTTACCAAATATATTACAAAATTAAAAAAGGCAAATTTTACTAAAGTTAATGAAGATAGTGAGCAAATATTTCTTTATTTCATTAATTCCGAAGAAAATAAAGTTGCAACTGAAATTGATAAAAGTAATATAGAAAGAAAACAATTTTTAGAACATATGACTGGATATATAAATTTATATAAAGAATTAAAAAAAGATATGTCACAAAATATATTTTTGAAAAATATTTCAAACCCACATGGTGGGGAATATGAGGTTTTTCATTGTATTTTTAAAGATATATTGTTTAAATTAATAAATAAAAAAAAACCTGAAATAAAAAAAGAAGAAGAACCTTATTATTTAAGAATAAATTATTTATCAAATTTTGAATTATTTAATGCATTAATTATACAAAATCCTTCTTTATTTCAAGACTTTTTAATTAATGAAGATAAAAACTATGTTGAGAAAAAAAAATAGAAAAAAAACGTTCAACATTAATTAATGTATCTCAATTTAATCAATTCGAAGAAAAAGAAAATGAAAGTAATAATCAAAAAGTTACAAAACTAATTATTGAAGAAATTGTTTCTCAATTAAAGATATTATTTCAATATATATTAATTGATTATCAAAAATTTCAAGGAATACAAAGTAATGAAGAGCCATTATCAGTAAAAAGATTTATAAATTTATTAGAATTTTTAAGATTACTATGTGAAAACCACAATCAAATATATCAATTACTATTATCAACATATCCCATAGATGTAATAAAAGATGAAGCAGAAAACAACAGAGTATATGGCTTAACTCTTCCTCAATTTTTATTACAAATTCCTCCTTTAAGTAAAGAAAGTATTGATTTAAGTAATAATAAGAAAAAATATATATCATATTTTAAAGACTTTTCAAATGATTTTTTTGATTCTTTAAATAGTAAAGTTACTGACTTTCTTGTTGAAATGATTCAAGGTTCAAAAAGTTCATCAATATTAAAAACTTCAAATTTATACTTTTTATTCTATTTGATTATGGGAGATAGTTTAATGGATACTGAAATAAAATCAAATGTAGAATTTTTAAATGAATTTTTTAGATTTATGGTATGTTATATTGAAGAAAATGCTATTGAACTTGAAGAAAAACAAGAAGTAATAAATTTTTTCAATGCAAGAAAATTAGTTTTTTATTTAGCTGATTGTGTTAAAATGTTATATCACTCTATTCCAGTAACACCAGAATTAAAAGAAGCAGAAAAAACAAAATCATATCATGAAATACTCAATGAAGAATTTTTATTAAATACAGAATTCTTTATTAATGATAATAAATATTTTAATATATCATGTTATGTTTGTAAATTCTTAAATTTTGCAGCAAGTTTTGGAAATGCAAAAATAGCAAAATTATTAAATGAATTTGAAGGAGTGAAAAATCAAGATAAATTAGATCAGAAAGCATTATGGAGAAGAGAATCAACATTATTTTTTAATAAATTATTAAGAAAAGTAGATATAAATCAAGTTTTTACATATATAGAACCAAATGATAAAGAAATAATCATAAGTGATTATTCTAAATTTGAAGATATGATTGAAATTAGAGATGATGGTACAAATGAAGAATTTGTTTTAAAACATACCAAAGATGAAAAAAGTGATTTAACTTTAAATACTAGAACAACAACTTATATTGGAACTTTAAATAGAAGTGATAGTCTTTTAACTGATATTAAAATTAAAGATATTGAAAGTCAATATAAAGATAAAGAAAAATCTCCTTCTATGACTACTATATTTATTTGTCATCCTGATGTTCTTTTATTAGATAATAAAGATTTTATTGAATTTGAAAACTTTGCTCCTTATGATTCACTTCAAGGGAAATTAACTTATCTTTTACAATATATTCCTAAATTAATTGAAAAGATTGATTATAAAAAAAGCATTTTGAAAAAAAAAAATAAATTATATGAAGCTTTATCTAATATTGATTATTTTAAATTTTTACAAATTTCAGCTTCTTTTTCTTTACTTGTTAATTCCCTTTTATTACTTTTTGTTTTTTATGATATGAATACATTTTCAACAAATAAAATGATAATAGAAAGACATTCAAATTTAATATTCATTATAGAAATAATTCATTTATTGTTCTTATTTTTAGTATTGTTGAATTGGTTTTTCTTCAGAGAATTTTTTTTAATAAATGTAAAAAAGAAACATTCAGTAAGTAGGAAAGAGTTATTGCATTCATTATTATTTGAAGATTTAAATTTATCTTTATTAGTATGGAATTTTTTTTGGGGAATTTTAGCAGCATTTACACCATCATTTCACTTTGCATATTCATTTCAATTATTTTCAATTTTTGCATGTTTTGAAACAATGAAAACAGTATTTACTTCAGTTCAAATGAGAGTAAAGCAATTTATGGCAGCAGGATTATTAATATTAATATTTTCCTTATTTTTCACTGGAATTAAATTTCAATATTTTTGTGATGAAACAAATGAAGAATGTCAACGTTTTTTTAATTGTTATTTAAGTATGATTACTTTGGGAATTAGAGCTGGAAATGGTTTAGGTTTAAATATGAAAAGTATTAATTCTCCTGGTTATTTTACTGAGTTTTTAATTGAATGGTTATTTTATTTTCTTATCATTTTAGTTATGCTTAATATTATTAATGGAATTATTGTTGATACTTTCCAAGAACAAAGAGAAAAAAATAATATTAGAAATGATGCTAAAATTAATAGATGCTTTATTTGTCATCATGATAGACAATATATTGAAAAACATGGAATTAATTCCTCTTATCATATGAAAGTTGTTCATTCTTATAAAAGCTATTTTGATTATTTAATTTCTATTCATAAACAAAATAAGTTAGATTTAAATTCACTTGATTATGAAATTTGGAAAAAAATGGAAAATGAAAAAACTGATTTCTTCCCTAAAAATCTTTAAAAAATATTTTAAATCTTTTTTAAACTTTTTTTATTTATGATAATTTATTTTCTTTTTTTTATTTAAATTTTGTTTAATATTATTTGGAATTTTATTATTATTATATCATGTGGATTATAATTTGGAGTGATTATAAAAATGCTTTTTTTCATTTTTTTTATTATTATAACTATTATCTTTATTTTAAAAAATATATTTGTATTTTTATTAAAAGGAGTTTCAATATTATTTTCCATTTTACATAAATAATTTTGATTTAATTATTTTTAAGTCTATCACTTTATTTCTTGATGTTGAATACAATAAACATATTGATTTAAATTTAAATCTCTATTATCTAATTCTCTTTGTCTTTGAATATGATTATACATTTTTCAATTAATATATTTTTTTTTAAACAAAAAAAATAAATAAATTTTATAAATTTAAACAAAAGTTTATTAAGCAATATGATAAATTTGTATAGAAATTAAGTTGCATAATATAAATGTTAGGGTTTAAAATAAAATATTATTTTGTTAAATAAATATTATAGATTAAAAATTAGAGATAAAGAATGAGGACTATTTAAAAATATTTTTTTTAACAAATTTTTTTCATTAAATTATTCTATTTATGTAAAAATAATCAATAAAAATTATGAATCATAAAAAACATTTCCAAAATTAAAATAAAAAAATCAATAATAATTTTAATGTTTAAATCAAAAAAAAAATAAATTATTATTTTTTTCCTTTAACAATTTTTTTTTTATTTTTCTTAGGAGCCATAGCAGCTTGTTTAATACATTTTAATTCTTCATTAAAGAAAGCTCTCATAATTCTATGTTTAACAGCTTCAGCAGATAAACAACCACCATAAGTCCTAGATACAGTTCTTTGACCTCTTGGTAAATTTTTCCATTCACTTCTTCCTAATCTTTTTAATCCATTTAATACTACTTTTGTATCTCCACATATTATTGGATTTCTTGTTTTTTTTATTTTTTTAAATCGAAGTTTACCTCCTGGAGTCCTAAATCTTTTCACTTTATTTGATTTTGTGTGATATGTGTATTTTTTCACTGTCTGAATTCGAGGAGCCATTTTCTATTTTTTTAAATGCATTTTTAGATATTTTTTTTTTGTATATTTATTGTTTTTTTTAATTAAAATGTTTTTAATATATTATTAAATTTTTAAATGAAATTTTGAAATTTAGTTTTCATTGTTTTTAAATATTCTTTTATTAAATGAAAATTTGAAAAAATTTTTTTCTAAATAAAGAATAAATAATAAAATGTCAGATGAAGAAAATCCAATATATTTACAAAGAAAAGGAGAAGATTGTTTAAAAACATCGTGTATAAAATGTAAATCAAAACCAGATTATAATGATGCAATTCCATATTTTAAAGAAGCTTCAGAATTATATCATGGAAATCAAAAATGGAGAGAAGAAATAATATGTAGAATGAAATTAGCAAATTGTTTTAAACAAACTAAATCTTATTATGAAGAAGGATGTGAATATGAAAAAATTGCAAAAATAAGAATTAATCAATTAAAAGTTACTGAAGATGCTTTTATTGATATTAATAATTCTTTTCATTGTTTTTGTGCTCAAAAAGAATATAATTATGGATTTAAAAGTTTATTTAATTTTAGTAAAGATTTTATGCAAAGAGGAGAATATATTTATGCTGAAAAATGTTCTAAAATTGCTTTTGAGAATTTAAATAAATATTATCATGTTATTTGCTTAAAAAAAAATGAAGAATATATTGAATTTCTTTATGATGGAATTAGACAATATTTAGATATATTAATTTATAATGATGAATTAAATGAATGTAAAAAAGTCATTGATAAAATGATTGAATTAATTAAAGAAGAAGATTCTGAAAATAAAAAAGAAATATCTAAATTAAATATATTTAAATTAGGAATTTTTATTTTAGAAGATGATAATATTAACTTTAAAAATTTATTTGATATTTGTGAGCAAAATGAAAATTTGAAATGTATTGGAAAATTAAAAAGAAGTATTGATAATATCGATGAAAAATTATTTAAAGATTCAATGGTTGAAGTTAATTATATTTATCCTGTTTCTATGAATAAAAAAATCACTCAATTATTCAAAAACATTAAAGAAGAAAAAAATAAACAAATTGAACCTAATGATGTGGAACTTGATTTTAAATAATTTATTTAAAAAAAAAATATATATTTTTAATTTGAAAATATATATAAATTAAATATTTAATTTTATTTTTCTTTATCCATTTTAAATACCATTGATTGTGAAAAACGTTTAAAAAAATAACAAAATTATTTGAAAAAATAATTGTCAATCCCAATAACATTAATAATATTATTATTTTCATTAAACAATAACCTTTTTCAAAATAATAAACAATACCATCACTAACACAAAAAACAAAACTATTTTCATCTTTATAACAAATAAATCTACTATGATATCTAATTGGAGATCCAATAAATATATTTTCAAATTCTTTTTTTTCATTATTATAATTCCTAATTCTCATTAGGTTTCAAATTAGAATAAATATCATCATTATGTTTATAATCAACAAATTCTTTCAAAAAATTTTAATTTGACTCTACAAAAATTTCTTTTGTCTCCTATAAAAGATTTATTATTAAATATTTTATTTGAAAAATTAAGAGTTCTCACTTTTATATTTGATGAAATATTTATATCTTTATATTTTAAGACATTTTTAATTTTTGAATATTTAGAATTATAAAATAATTTATGATTTTTTAATTATTTCAATATTATATAATTCTATTATCATTTTCCCAAAAATCAATTAACTTAAAAAATAAAAAATAACATAATTCCTTCCAAAAAAAATAATTTAAAAAGAAAGCATAACAAAAAATTAAAAAAATTAAAAAAATTAAAAAAAAATAATTAATTATCTTTCTATATAAATCTGCAAAAATTTAAAAAAAAAAAAATCAAAATAAATAAAAATTATGTCAGATAAAGAAGGAGCAAACGAAGATTACTTTAACCCAGAAGAGGAGGTGAAAATAACATCAGAAGTAGAATGTACATTACCAAAGGAGAAAGTATCATCAGGAGAAGAAGATGAAGAATGTATATATAAGGGAAGAATAAGATTATTTAGATGGAGAGATGGAGAATGGAAAGAAAGAGGAACAGGAGACTTGAAATTTTTAAGACATAAAACCCAAAAAAAAATAAGATTCGTTTTAAGACAAGATAAAACCTTAAAAACTGTTGCAAACTTTATGATAGCTAATGATCCTTTATGTGTTCTTAAAAATCATCAAGGAAGTGATAAAATGTTTAATTTCATTGCTTATGATTGTAGTGAAGATGAACCATTAATGGAAAAATTTGTTGTTAAAATTGGAAATGCTGAAAAAGCTAAAATTTTTAAAGAAAATTGGGATGCTGCTAAATTGTTTAATAAATTAGTCAAAGAGGGAAAAGATAGTGAATTAGTTTATGCTCCTGTTGTTAAGGATGATGATAAGGAAAAGGAAAAAAATGAAGAAAAGAAATAAACTTTTTTTTAGTTATTTATTTTATTATATGTATTTTCTAAATTTTAAAAATTTGTTTTTTATTTTTTTTTAAATTTTTTTACTTAAAATTTATTTATTATGAGTAATGAAGAATATGATAATATAGATACTGATAAAATTATGAAGAGTATTTCAATGATTGAAGAAAATTCACTTAAAATCAATAATTTATTAAATAAGATAAAAGAGAATAATGAAAAAGTAGAAAATAATAAAAAATTAGTTCAATATTTAATGGAACATACTGATTTTAAAGATAATAAATTAAATATATTAATTCCTGGAAATATTTTTAATAAAATAGAAAGAAAAATTGCAGTTCAATATATTCAAAGTCAAATTGAGAAATATAATAAAGAGAATGTTATGAATAAAGAAGAATTAATAAATGTTAAAAAATTATTTGTTCAAAACATCGAAAATGTAAGTGAATTACATTTTATTGAACCAGATATTTTTAATGAGATTTTTCCTCTATTAAAATTTAAATTTCCAAAAGAATTCAAACAAAAAGATGATGATTTAAGTGATGATGATTAAATAATTAATAATATATGAAAATTTTTTAATTTTATATATTATTTTTAATTTGTTTATATACAAATAAATTATGTTTTTTTTTATTTGAAAAGAAAAAATTAATAAAAAACTAAGAAAAAAAGGATAAATAAAAAGAAGAAAAAAACAATGAAAATATTAATTAGTAAAATTAATATAATTAAAAACTTATACAATTTTTACTTTTAATGAAAAATTAATATAATTTATAAATAAAAAATTATTAATTCTATTCTTATTCCTTTTGATTGACTTTTTCACTTTCTTTTTGAGTTACAATTTTTTGATCATTTTCTTTGGAATTTTCATTGTCGTTTGAATTTTGTTTTTTATTGTTATAATTTTCTTTTTCTTCAATAATTTTTCGAATATGTTTTTTTATTTCCGAATCATCATTTTCATAAATTCCCATTGCAGCTGTTTTTCTTAATTCATTTAATTGTTTTGTTAAAATTTGAATTTCTTGTTGTTTTTCTTTTGATTTATTTTCTAAGAAATCTAATTGATTTTGATGATCATTTATTTTCTTTTGATATTTTTTTTGCTTATTTTTTAATTCTTTTATATTATAATATAATATTTTATTTTCTGTTTCTAATTTCTTTTTCTCTGTTTTTATTGAATTATATTGATTTTCTAAATCATCTATTTGGTTGTTTAAATTTTGAATTTCATTACTATTATTTTTTTCTAATTCTATTCTTTTTAATTCTAATTTTTTTATTTTTTCTATTAATTCATCTGCACTCTCTTTTGAATACATTAATTCTTCTAATTTTTTTTTAAACTCTTTTGTGGTGATTGAATTATTTATTGATGTTTTTAAAGGAATATATTTTTCTCTAACTTTTTTTTTTTCTTTTTTTAATTCATTATTATCTTCTAAAGAATTTTGATTTTTTTTTTTCTTTTTCTTTTTGACTTTTATATTATTTTTTTTTATAATATCTACTTCTTTTTCTTCTTCTTCTTTATATTCTTCATTTAATTCTTCTTTTTTTTCCTCAGATACATTATTATTTTTATCATTTTCTTCATTCTTCTTTTCTCCAAACATTAAAATTTGTAATTTTTTTTCGTTTTTTTTTAATATTTCATTTAATTCTTTATTTTTATCTTTTGCATTTTTAATATCATCTTTTAATTGATTTTTTGCTGTTTTAAAATCTTCTTTTTCTTTTTCACAAATTTGATGATCTTTTAAATTTTCATCCAATAATTTAAGTTCAATATTTAATTTTTTTATTATTTCTTTTTTTTCTTTTGAATTATCTTCTAATTCAATTTTTTGGTTATAATCACCACTTTTTTCTAAATCTTCTTTCATTGCTTGATTTTCTTTTTTTAATATATTTAATTCTTCCATTGCTTTATCTATATCTTTATCTTTTATTTCTAAAATAATATTTTTAGGCTTTTCTTTATCATTTGATGAATCTGAATTTTTTTTTGTTTCTTTTTTAAAAGATTTTTCTAATTCTCTTGTTAATTGTTCAATTGCTTCTTTTTGTTTTTCATTTGTTTTTTTTAATTTATTATATTTTAATTTCTTTTCTTTTAAAGTTTTTTGTAATTTATATATTTCATCTTCTTCTTCTGGTTTTCTTCTTATTTTTTCGTTTGTTTCTTTTTCTATTTTTAATTGACTCCGTAATTCTTCAATTTGAGAAATGTATTCTTTTTCTTTTTCTTCTATATTTACTTCTTTTTCTTCTTCTTCTATATTTTCCACTTTTTCTTTTTCTTCTATATTTACTTCTTTTTCTTCTTTTTCTATGTGTTCCATAATATCTTCATTTGAGTATTCTTTATTTTCATTATTTTCTGTCATTTTTTCAATGATATCAGTTTCCATTTTTATTTTTAATCTTTTTTATTATCAAATTTGATTTAATTTTTAAACCTTATTATATCTTATAAATATAAAAAGAAAAGTACTGGTTATATTAAATTAAAAAAAAAAACTTTAATTTTTAATTCCACATTATACTGAAAAATAAAAAATTCCCCTAATTTCTAAAAAACCAAAAAATTCCTAGAGATAGAAGGCAAAAAAAAAACCCCAAAAAAATCATGTTAAAAATATTATTATTCAAAAAAGACTAAAATCATAGTAATATCATCAATAACTTCTTCTTCAACAAGCCATCTTTTCTTACTTTCTTCATACAAGAATTCACAGCATCCTTTCATATCATCTCTTTCATAGAACTCTCCAACAATTCCCATACATTCTTCACTAGAAATGAATTCCCAAACTCCATCACTAGCAACAAGCATGAATTTATCTCCATCCTGAAAATCATATTCCTTAATCTCAGGTTCACTAATGACTCCTACAGTAGCAGCGACACGATCACCAAAGCTCCTAGTCATAGCTAAACCAGGTACATCATCTTCTTTAACCCAAACTCTTTGTGGACCAATAAATTCTCCTTCATCAATGAAAGGTTGAATTCTTCCATCATTTTCTATTATTCTCTTTGCTTCATCTTCTTCAGTTGGTTTATGATCACGTGTTAATTCTATTGCTTTGTATTTTTTCTTTTCTTTATCATATCTTCCTAATACTGCTCGAGAATCTCCTATGTTAGGACATATTAATCTCTCGGGAGTATATATTACTGATACACATGTTGATCCTGAAAATGTTGAGTTAATGTTTTCGTTTTCAACTAATTGATCATTTGCTAAGAGGAATGTTTCTGTAATGATTTCATGAATTATTTCTGTGTCTGTTAATATGTTTTTCTTATGAAGATTCTGATTTAAATTCACTGGGAGAATCTCTTTTATAAATCCTGATACATAATGTCCTTCTACTCCATGACCGTCACATACTGATAAAAAATAATAATCTTTGTTTCCTGTGAAATTTGGATATACAAAATAAGAGTCTTGATTGTTTTCTTTGTCTTGTTCACCATCGAAACCAACGTGAGTGAATGTATAAATATTTTTTATCTTTTTTATTATTTTTTTTGGTTTTTCTATTTTTTGATTTTTCTCTTTTTCATATATTTCATTTGATATTATTGATGACTGTTTTAATATCTCTGTTTGAGGTTGAGAATTACTTCTTTGAGGATGCTTTGAATCTTTTTTTTCTTTTTCTTGTTTATTTATTATATTTTCTGAACTTCTATCTGTTATTACTTCTTTTGCTGATTTTTGAAGTTGTTGACTGATTGTTAATGAATCTTTCTCACTTTGACCTATTGTATTATTATTATTTATTGTATTATTTGATATTACATTATTATTATTTGAATTATTTATATTTGAATTACTATTATTTGGATTTTCATTATGTTTATTTGAAGTTTTATTTTGCTTTGGTTTAATATTTTTGTTATTGTTGTTTAGACTTATATTTCCACTTTTTGAAATATTAATTTTACTATTGTTTGTTGAATCTTGAGATAAATCTCCTGAAATTATCATTTGTTTATTTGGATGAATATTAACATTATTTACTCTTTTAATATTGTTATTATGAATTGTTTTCTTTATTAAATTATTATTTATAATATTATTTGATATTATTTTTTTATTTATTATTGAATTTCCACTTGTTGAACTTCCTAAATGGAAATTTTTAAATTTATTAAAAACATTTCCTGCTGGATTAGGACTTTTACTAATAAATTTAGGTTTAAGAAAATTAGGAGTTAATTTGGGAGTATTATCTTTTGTTCTTGTAATAGGACTTAAACTTCTATTATTATTAATATTTTTTTGCCTAAAAGAATTATAAGTTTTATTCATTAAATTATTATTACTCGAAAATAATTTATTAGCATTATTAACATTAACACTTTTTGCATGATTATGACCAGAATTATTTTGATTATTATATTTTCCATTTATATATCTAAACCTTTGAAAATTAAATAAATTAGGTTTATAATTTTTAGGGACTGGAATAGGAGATTTTCTTGGAACTCTATTATTTAAAGGTTTTTTTTTTTGAGGATGAAAATTTCCTGTTCTAGTTATTTTAAAATTTGAAGTTCCATTTGACATTAATTCAAATGCATTATGACCAACATTTTTTCCTTGTTTTTGTGTATTTTGTTTTGGATTTTTATTATAAAAATTTAACTCTCCTTCTATTTGAATTTGACCTTTTTGATGATTTGGTTGATGAACTAAAAAATTTTGATTATAAATTAAATTTTGATGTTGTTGTTGATTTTTTTGAATTTGCTTTGATAATGGTCTTGAATTTGGAGAATTTGATTTTGGATTTCTTACTCTTTCACTGCTTTTTGTTCTTATACTAAAATTATTTATATATTGTTTTATCTGATTTGACATTTTTATTTTTTATTTTTTCTTTTTTTATACTTATGAAAATTTATTTATTTTGTGTGATTTTGATATTGAATTTAAATTATAAATTTAAAAAAATTTTTAAATATTTTATTTATATATTATATTAACCCTTTATTTTTATTAATTCTGTATCTAAAAATTTTGAAGCAATTTCAATAACTTCTTTATTATCAGAAGAATCTCTAATTACTTCAATATAACTTTGAAGGAAACTAACATAATTAATTAAAATATCTTTAAAATTACTTTGATATTCAATAATCCATTTAAAAATATTAATCATTTTCTTATGAATTTTTTTACAATTCATATCTAATCCTTTAAGTAAATTAGGTATATCTTCTGCATAAAAAGCAACATTAACTTTTACACTTTCAGCAATTCCTGTAGGGAAAAATTGTAAAAGAAATATTATACATATACACACTTTTTCTTGTATATTTGTATTAAAACAACCTAATAATTTAATACATAATTTAAAATTTAAAGCAACTGCTCCAATTTTGGGTGCAAAATTTTTTATATAATCTTCTCTGTCTTGTGCTTTCTTTTTTTTTTCTTCATTTATTTTAAATAATAAATCGAAAAACATTTCTATTACAAATTCTGTATATATTGTTATATCTTCCATTGGATCTTTTGATATCATATAATTTACTTTATCAATTAATTCTAATTTAATTATATCATCAAAACTAGTGTTATTTGATTCTATTAATTTAATGAGTATTTTTATTAAATTTAAATTTGAATAAAAATTTTCTTCCTTCATTAATGAAAAAATATAGTCTATAATTCCAGTTGAACGATAATATGGTATAAAAGCAGAATTTCTTTCAATAATTAAAGAAAGAAAAGAAAGAGATTCTTGAACTGTATCTGAATTTTTTAATAAATCATAAATTGTAGGCAATATATTTATGATTAAATTATTTATTTGATTTGTTTTTCCTTCATCTATTATTGTTGATGAATATAATTTATCATCATCTAATATTACTGTTAAAATGTTTGCACATATATTTAATGGAAATCTTTTATAATTGTCATTTAATTTTAATGTTAACCCTAATATTCTTACAAATATATTCTTTATTATAAAATTAGAATTTTTTTCTACACTAAATGGATTTTCACTAAAAGCTTTTATTAAATCAAAAGTTTTTGTTATTAAATCATCATCTGGATTTGATATATTATTATTAATAATATTTATTAAGGAATTTAAAAAATCTGTTTTAAATAAAGCATAAGAGACTTTCTGATAAGGGGCAATTATATTAAAAGCATCTAACAAAGAAATAACTTCTTTTGAATTTTTTTTATCATCACTTATTGATTCAAAGTACTTTGTAATATTATTACAATAATTTATTAAATAATATTCGAATATTTTTACATAATAATAAAATTGTTGTTTTTCTTTTCTTAATTTTAACATTAATTCAAAAACTTTTTCTCCATACTTAACAATTACTTCATTATCATTAAAAATAAGAGCAAATAATAATATAATTTTAGATTTAATAATACTATTTGCACTTTCTAATAAATTAATACATTCAGGAATAAAGTCATCAAATTTTAAAAATTCAACATTTTTTTTATTATAAACAGTTCCAAATAATAAACAATTAATAATAAATTGTTGATTTTTTTGAGTTTCTTTTTCTAAAATAATATTAAGAGAATCAATTTTATCCACAAAATTTTTTAATAAAGAATTTTGATGTCTAATTAAATGAGAACAAGCACTTAAAGCACTTGTATGAATTTCAGGATTTTCACAATTTTCATTATAAATATCAATAATTTTATTAATATAATCATTATTTGATGCAAAAAAAGTTTTTGAAACTTTAGTTTTACAACTTATATTTTCTATAGTTTTTAAAGCATAGAATTTAACTTTTTCATCTGAATGATTTAAAGCAAATAAAAGAACAGAAAGAGCTTCTTTAGAAATATTCCATTCACTTTGATTTTCTTCAACTTCTATTTGAATAGCAACAAAAAATAAATATTCTCCTAAACATGATATTGCTTTTCTCTTCAAATTTATATTATAATCATTTGAAATAAAGGATATTAATTTTTCAGTTAAATTATATTTGTCTAATGGAATTTCTATATTAGTTGAATAACGAACTAAATAACCAATAATATTACATACTCTAATTCTTATATTATCATTATTAATATCTAAAAAGTTTATTAATAATTGAATGAATGGAGATTCTGTTATACTATTTGCAATGTGTTTATTTAGTATTATTGTTTGAAAATAATTTAACAAATTTAATAACTCATCTTGTTGATTATTTAAATTATAATTATCAAATAATTGATAAATATTAGAAAGATAAGTTTGATATTCATTAATTTTATCTTTTAATAATAAAGATTTTATTTTATCGATTTTAAAAACAGGTGAAAATTCTAATTTTTCACTATCAAAAGAAGCTTTAACAACAGGTTCAATAATATCATTTCCAATAATTTGTTTAACAGATCTATCACTATTATGAAACATAATATCTTGAATAGGAGGTAAATCATTATTTTTTGCCATTGATTGAGCAATATCTTGAACAAGATCAATTGTCGCTCTTTTATCTCTTCTATCAATTACTTTACTTACTATCATTGACATTCCACTTAATGGATTTGTATTTATATTATTAAATTTAATTGAATAATTATTACTTTCATCTTCTTTTATTTGATTTAAAACTGATGTTTTTTTTTCGAAATTATATTCTTGATCTGTATTGTCTGCATCTGTATTAATATTTTTATTTGAACTGTAATCTTCATCTTCTTTTGCTGTTATATTTATTTTATTGATATTTGTTGTTTTTTCTATTGCAGAATTTAAAGAAGTTATTAATGAATAATCTTTTGTATCATTAAGTGAAGAATTTAAACTAGTATTGTTGTTATTTGATTGATCAATATCCCAAAAAGGATATTTTTCAATTTTTCCCCATGAAATTCTATTATCAGGATTTTTTTCTAATAATTGTTTGATGACTTCGATAAATTCTTCTGAATAATTTTGTAATTGTTTTCGAGTAAAATCAACTTCATCATTAACAATTTTATAAACTAATTTATTAACAGATTCATCAATAAAAGGAACTTGACCAACAGCCATTTCATACATAATACAACCTAAAGCCCATAAATCACTTTTAAAAGAATATATTCCATTTTCGGTGAATATTTCAGGAGCAGTGTAACTTGGAGTCATAGATAATTTAGTTTTTTTTATTTCATCTATTGTCATTTCTTTTACTTTTAAAGTCTTTTTAAAATCACATATTTTCACATTTCCAAATTCATCTAATAATATATTACTTGGCTTTAAATTACAATGAATTATCCCATTTTCATGTAATTTTTTTAATCCAAGTAATAATTGTGTACTAACCATTTTTATTACTTTTTCAAAATATAAATAAGATTTATTTTTTCGAATTAAAGTTGATAAATTTCCACTTGCACACAATTCCATTTCCATATAAAAATTATATTTATCTTCTGCATATCCTAAAACTTTTATTATTGATGGATGACTTATGTCTTTTAAAATTTCATATTCTCTATTATAATTATCTTGATTATTTTTTTTTACATATGCTTTAACAGCTATATATGTAATTGTTTGCCTCCTTCTTGTTTTAAATATTACAATTGATTTATCATTATTTTCATATATTCTTTCTTTTAATCGGAAATTTAAAGGACGATAATGACTCATTTATATGAATAATTATTTGATTTTTATTTAATAGTTATTGATTGAAAAAAATAAAAATTTAAATTCAATAAGCCCTTATATCATTTATTAAATTTATTAAATAAAAACACTATTGTACTTTAGAAAAACTATCATTGAAAATTTCATTCAATTTCATTAAACAATATTTACTATAGTATATTCTCTCTGAAACTAATGAAAAAAAAAAACAAATTTAATTGAATTAATAATGAATATTTTTTAAAAATTTAAAAAAAGTATTTCTTATTAAAATACGGAAATTTTTGCTCAAAACAATAACCTCCCTTTAAAATTCTTTGAATATTTTGTGTAAAAATATCTAAATTATCTCTCATAATATTGACAGCATGATGATTAAGAGGATGAGTAAAAAGATAAAACACTCAGACAAAAGTTCATATTAGGACATATTTTTGTTTCATAAAAATTTAGTTGGATTAAAAGGATAAGAATCATGAACTATAAATAAAAATATAATTCCATCTTTATTTTTTATTAGTTTTGCTTGAGCATCCTTTATTGATAAATTATTTGATTCTGGTAATTCTTTTTTATTGAATTTTTCTTGATGTGTATAATTCTTTTTCTTCATTTGAGTCTTGTTCTATTTTTTTTTTCAGTTTTGAGCTACCAATTTTTTTTATAATTTTTTATGTTGAGTTTTTATAAATAAAAAGTATATAAATTTAAAAATAATTATATAATTCTATTTTTAAACAATTAATCACTATGTTCATTTTTATTTTTTTCTTGCCATTCTTTCCTTAACTTCCTATCTCTTCTTTGAATATTTTCTTGTTCATCTTTTTTTTCCTGTGCTCCTTCAACATCTTTTTCTAACAATTTCAAAGAATCAGGTCTATAAATAGAGCTACTTTTAATTTGAGGGTAAATAGGATAACCTTGAATATTAATATTTCTTCTAATATCCCAATATCTTTCACCGTCAATTTCAATAAATTCTAAATAACTTCCTTTAATATTAGATAAGACATTACCATCTTTTTCAATAGTACCTTCGAAATAATCACTTAATTTTCTTTCAGGACCCATTTTTATAACTGCTTTATAACCATTAACTAAATCTTTAAAAGTAAGTTCACCAATACTTTCTTGTCTCATTGTTCCCCAAAAAGTATTTCCAAAATTATCAACAGGATAATTAAATTGTATTTTAGAACCAGTATTTTTAAATTCAGCAATACGAGAACCTGAATTAGTTAATTTAAATGAATTAAACCAGCCATTACTAATATAATCATAATAACCAGAATAAGTCCATTTATTATTATTTCCAATAATGAGAAAATGACTTCTTGGAGGATGATGACAAGTTTGTTCTACATATTCATGACTTCCATCTTCCCAAAGCATTTCATAAGTTTCTCCTAAAATAGGATTTAAAGGTTTTAAAAAGACGTTACTTTTATACCATGAAGAAATACAAGCAACAATAGTATATTTCATTTGTTGGAGAGGATCATTACTTTCATATGCTAAATTCATATATAATGGATAATTAAAATGACCATTGCAAATATGTTGTAATATACTTATTGGAACCATAACTTTTATAGGTATTGAAACTGTAGTAAAATTAAAATCTCCATTTAATATTTTTCTTCCTATTTGTTTTACTAAATCCCATCCCATTCCTCTTAATAATGATGTTGTTTCTGCATTTGGAAAATCTACTCCTCCATAATAATTGTTGGCAAATGGTGGTCTAAAGGTATCTGTTAAATCACTTGGAATTTTAAAATTTTTTATATATTTTTCATAGAAATTGTTATACATTTCTTTTTCATTGTGTTTCATTGATAATTTCTCTTTATTTGCATCTATTATTTCTATCGGGCAAAATGATAATACATTTCCCATCAAATTTTCCAATTCACCTTTTATTTCGTTGAAATTTGAAAATAACTCATTTTGTTCTTTTATTTCACGAGATTCTGGAATTGGGGATTCTACTGTTGCTTCTGACATATAATTATTTAAAATGAATTATGACATAAGACTTGTTTTAAAAATTATTTTTTAATTTTTTTTTTGATTTTAGATATTTATTTGTTACTTTTTGGTCTAAAAATATTTTCGTTTTTTTGAAAATAATAAATTTTTATTTTTTTCGGTTTTAAATGTGTCAGTTAATTTTAATAAAAATATTAAAATGAATATGAATAATTATGATTACATACTATAATAAATGCATAAATATATCAATATTTTCATAATTTTTAAATAGAAAATCCAAATAACAAAATTATAATTGGTTTTATATTTCAAATAAAAAGAAAAAATTAAAATAAAAATAAAAAATTTTAAACAATTAATAAAAAAATAAAAAAAATAAATAAAAAAAATGGCAGTATCATTCCTAGGTTCCCTAGGTCAAAGTTTCACAATAATATTTCTAAGTGAGTTAGCAGATAGAACATTTATATTAGTATTAATATATGCATCAAAATTATCATGGATGCCATTATTAATAACAGGTCTTCTTTCAATGGGATTAATGAATATTTTAGCAATTACAGTAGGATACTTAGTTCCGTTATTAATAGTAAAAGGAGTAGTTGATTGGATTGGATTTTTTTGTTTTTTACTTTTTGGAATTTTCTCAATTAATGAAAGTATTAATATGGAATCAACAAGTGTTCATGATGAAATGATTAAACAAAAAGAAGAAGATGAAAAAAGTTATAAAAAGTTATCTGATAATGAAAATAATAATTCAAATGATGAAAATAAAGGAACTTTTTCTACTTGTTTAGAATTATTTTGGTTTTTATGTCTTAGTGAATTAGGAGATAAAAGTCAAATTACTACTATTGCTGTTGCTGCTCTTTATAATTTTTATGGAGTTTTATGTGGAACTATGATTGCTTATTTCTGTACTATTATTATTGCTACCTTTTTAGGAAATGTTCTTTCCCATTATATCTCTGAAAAACAAATGAATATGATTGGAGGTATTATTTTCCTTTTGTTTGCTTTGGAAATTTTACTTGTTAAATATGGAATAATTTAGATTTTTTTTTTTCATTTAATTAGCTTAATTATGAAAATCGATTTTATAGTTTTTTTAAGAGTTTTTGAAGTTTTTGTTTAATTAGAGGTTAAATTTATTTTTTATATCCTAACAATGCTAATATATATTATGTAAAAGAATCATTTTTATTTACCATACTAAAATAATATTATACTCAATAACTTGAATTCTATATACAAACAATAAACATGAGATCTATATTATTTCTTATAAATGGTAAAAAAAAATTAATATTCTTCAATAGAAATAGATTTAGATTTAAATCTTTTTATACTTTCTTCTTCAAAATTTTTAGCAAGAACAAGAGTTTTAAATTGTTCAAAATTAATCTTTTTTAATTTTCTCTTATTAAAATAATCAATTAAGCTAATTTCGTCAACAGCAACATTACTAGCTTTTAATGCAGAAAGAATAGATTCAGAAGTAATATATCCTTCATCATTAACATCAAAATATTTGAAAGCTGAAAATAATTTATCATCTTTATAAATTTTAAGAGAAGAAATTGTTCCAGCTAAAAATTCAGAATAGTTTACTTTTCCATCACAATGAAAATCTAAACTATTAAAAATATTTTTTAATTCTTGTTCTGAAGCTTGAATACCTAAATCTTCAAAAATTTTTGGAATTTCTTCATATTCAATTTCACCTGAATTATCTTTATCTATTATTTCAAAAGCTTTTTTTAATTTTAATATTTCTTTATCATTTGATAATTTTGCCAAATAATAAAATGTTTCTTTTTGTAATATATTTGTATATTGGAAATTTTGCAATGAATCAAGAATATCTTGATCAATAACTTGGAAATTATTTTTATTATCTTCAAATAGAGAAAACCATTTATGTTGTAAAGCACTTTCAACTGAAATTCTTTTTTTATAATCTTTTACTAAAGTTTTTTTAATTAAATCTTTTAATTCAATAGAGCATTTGCTTTTTTCAAGTGATTTTTTATCATATTTTCCATTTAAAATTTTTTCAAAGACTCCTTCTTTATCATGAGCTCTAAAAGGTTGTTTTCCAGTAACCATAATAAATAATATGACTCCAATACTCCACACATCACTTTCATAAACAAAATTACCATGAATCATTTCAGGACTCATATAATATGGTGTTCCAACTCTTCTATTTTCATTTTTTGCATTTTTTTGAATTGATAAACCAAAATCTATTAATTTTAAAGCATTAAAATCTCCTGGAACTGAAAATAATATATTTTCTGGTTTAATATCTCTATGAACTATATTATTGTGATGGAGGAATAATACTGCTTTTAATAAACATGTTATTAATTGACATATTTCTTTTTCTGTGAATTTAAAATATTTTTTATTTGTTATTAATTTAAATAAATTGTCTCCTGGAATATATTCCATAACAATATGAATAAAATGATCATCTTCATATGTTTCAAAGTATTTTACTATATTTGGATGATCTAAACTTCTTAAAATATCTACTTCTCTTTCAATACTATCTAATATATGTTTATTGAAATAATCTTTTTTTAATGTTTTTATTGCATAACGGAAACTTTTACATTGTCTATCTACATATAATCTAACTTTTCCAAATGCTCCACATCCTAACATTTGAATATATTCATATTTTTTTTTGTAATCTGTTTGTTTTGAAAATTTTTCAAATAATATGGATGAATTTCTATGACTGCTTCCTGAAGTACTTCTTGCACTTTCTAATTCTACTACTTCTTGTCTAGCACAACAATTACCCATTATTTTTTATTTATTTGGATTTTTTATATTGTTTTTTATAATTTTTTCTTTTAATTTTTTGACTTTTTTATTTTTTTTAGATATTTTATACTAATTTTTCCTATGAATAGATTTTTTTCTTTTTTTTAATGTTTTTAATTATTTATTTTTATCCAATATATTAAAATAAATTTTATTTCTTGAATGAATTTATTATTTATTAATGTAATTAATAACTAATTTATGATTTTATATTTAACAATGAATTACTTAAATAAAATTAAAAGGGTTATTATTTGAATTATTATTATCAGTTTTTTTATTCATATTATTTAAAGTTAAACCAGCAAAAGGATCAACTTTTTGTGTCGGTTGTTGCATATTCATTTGATTATTCATCATATTATTATTATTATTCATTATAGTATTATTATTCATCATACCATTATTATTCATCATAGTATTATTATTCATCATACCATTATTATTCATCATACCATTATTATTCATCATAGTATTATTATTCATCATATTCATTTGATTATTCATCATATTCATATTATTCATATTATTCATTCCACTTTGTTGCATCATTTTTTGCATCATCATCATCATCATCATTTGTTGTTGAGGATTCATATTATTCATTCCCATATTAGGAAACATATTTCCCATATTCATCATACCCATCATATTATTATTATTTTGAAATTGATTATTTTGATTTTGTGAAAAATTCAATGAATTTAAAGCATTTTCTAATTGGTTAATTTTCTGTTCTTGTTGTGGAATTTGATTTTGAGGTTGTTGCATTAAATTTACCATTCCAGGAATATTATTATTATTATTAACATTAATATTTGTATTTTGATTATTTGAAGGTGTTGTTAATGTAAAATCAAAATTAAATGGATTATTATTATTTTGATTTACACTATTATTATTTATATTTGGTGAATTTGAAGTATTTGAAGTGTTTGACCATATATTCTCCCATCCTGTATTAACGTTTTGATTTTGATTTATATTACTATTATTATTATTATCATTTGACTCATTGAATTCAAAATCATCAATATTATCTTTTTTATCACTTGATTTCTTTTTTTTCTTTTTTTTCTCTTTTTTCTCTTTATCTTTTTTATCTTTTTTATCTTTTTCTTTTTCTTTTTCCTTTTTTTCTACTTTCTTACTATCAGTAGGTTTTTTAATAGAAATTTTAGATAATTTCTTCTTTTCATTTTCCTTTAATTCTTCTTCTTTCTTTTTTTTGTCTTTTTTTTTATTTTTATTTTCTTCTTCTTCTTCTTCTTCTTCACTATCACTTTCACTTTCAGAAGAAGAAGAAGAGCTTTCATCTTTTTTTTTTTTCTTCCCTTTATTTTTTTTATTTTTATCTTCACTACTTTCATCACTTTCACTATCACTATCACTTTCATCTTTTTTTTTTTTCTTCCCTTTATTTTTTTTATTTTTATCTTCTTCATCATCATCATCATCACTTTTATTTTTTTTAGGTTTCTTATAGAATCTTTTATCTTTATATTTAGTAATTAAAAATCTTTTTAATTCTTCAGCATCTTTTGGATCAGGTTTTTGATCAGAATTTTCTTTGAATTTTCCCATCCAAATTTTTTTTGCATTTTCATTTCCCATTTTATCTAACAAATCAATTTCTTTTTCTTTAAAAATACTTACTCCTGTTCCTTTAACTTTAAAATTTATTTCTCGAAGAAGACCAGCACATCGTGAACATACAAATGTTCCAAAGTCCATTGCTGCATAGGTTGTTCCTTTCTCACCACAGTCAAAACATGTTTTATTTGCTGTTCTCTTTTTTATTTCTTCTAAACGCTTTGATAAATCTTGAGGAGACGTCATTTTTTGTTTTTTATTTTATTTTTTTTTTTTTTTTGGATTTATATTTAAATTTTAAAATTTTTTTTTAAAGCCTTTTTCTCATTTTATTTATAACTGATGTTGATTTTAAAAGGGAATTTAATTCTATTCATTTGTTTTAAATAAAATAATTTTATTTAAGGAATTTAATAATTAATGAATTAAAAATTTAAAGATGATTTTAACAATAAAATTATTCTTTCAAATATAAATATACTAATCAATAAAATATAAAAATTCAATGATAAAAATAATAATATAAATCAAATAATTTAATAAATGAAATTAAATAAACTATTAAACCTTAATTAAAAATAAAATTAAAAAAATATTATTAAATAAAGGTAATCGAATTAAAATGAATGAAAAGAGCATTAATAAAGTCTAAATAAAGAAATTTATTTTGAAGAAAATAAAAATAAAAAAGTCCTTTCCTCTTTTATTAACTGGTTAATTTTGTAGAAGGAACTAGAAGTGCTGTTATTGTTGTTTGTTATATAAGTTTTATCAATGCAATTTTTTTTATTAAGTGTTGTTATTTAATTAATTCCTTTAGAGTAGTTTATATAAAATTTTTTTATAAAGCTTCTCAAAACTCGTTATTTTATTTGATTGAAATGGACTTTCAAATTCAGGAATGAAATACATTAAAAAAATAAGTTAATATTTTCAATTGTATAATAATTATTATAAAAATAATGATAGTAGTAATCATATTCTAATTAAGGAAAAATACAAGATAACAGAAAACGATAATAAAGATAATTATATTAGAGGAAGAAGTAATGTGATTAAAAGAAGAAATTTAAGAGAAAATTGATAAATTTTACTCATTGAATTTTTTTATTTTCTTATCTTATTTTTCTTATATTATATTTATTATATTTATGAAATTATTATTGTGCAATTATTAATTTTTGTTTTCTAAACTTTTATAATAATATATTATAATTGGATTTATTTTTTAATTATTTTTTTATTTATATTTAATCATTATCAAAAACAAATTCTTCTTCTCCTATTAAAGTATTGTTTTTGTCATAGTCACCTATATTTATTGTATCTTCAATTGAATTTTCACTATTTTTTTCATAATAATCAATTACATCATCATCCCCGTTATTATTTTCTTCTTTATTTAAATCATTAATATCACAATTAATCTTTTTTTCTTTCTCTTGAATTTTTATTATTTTTTGTTTTAAATTTTTAACATGCTCATCTTTAACAAATTTAAACATTTTATAACATTGGACTTCTAAATTTTTATTTTTGATAATATAATAAAGAAGTTCAATAATTTTATTTTTATTTTTAATAATATTGTTTTTTTTTATTAAAGCTTTTTTAAATAATCCAATATTTCCGGTAATATTATAAATATCATCTTCTAAATTTGAAATTTTTTTTTCATGATTTTTATTTTCTCTTTTATTTTGGATTAATCTATTTCTATTTAATAAATTATTTTTATTTAATAAATTATTGTTTCCCATTTCCTCAGATAATTGGTTTTCTAAATCTTTTAATAAATTATTTTTTTTATCTAAATCTTCTTTTATTTTAATATATTTTTCATGTTCTTCATTAAAATTACTTGTTAATTTTATATTAATATTTTTTTGTCTGCTTAATTCTGATTTTAATTGATTTATTTGTTTATTTGCTAATAAATCTTCTTGAGATATTCTATTTTCTTTATTATTATTTTCTAAAGAAGAATATTTATTTTTCCAATGAATTAATTCATTTTTTAATTTTTCATTTGCAATATTCATATTTAAACTTTCTTCTGATAATTTTTCAATTTCTTTTTTTTGAGTATCAATTGTTTTTTTATGCTCTTCTATTTCATTATTTAATAAAGTTATTTTTTTCTTTAATTCTTCAATAATATTTTTATAATCAATTTCTTCTTCTTCTTTTTCTTCTTTAATAACTTGATTACTTAAATCTTTAATTCTTTGTTTTAATTGTTCATTTTCTTTTTGAAGTTTAATATTTAATTCTTGAAGGTTTTTTAAATTTTTTATTTCATCTTTAAGATTTTTAATTTTGGAATTTTCTTTTTCTTCTTTTTTTGAATCATTTGATGATTGTGTTAAAATATCTAAAACTGATTTTTTTTTTGGTTTTTTATTTAATTCTAATTTTTCATTAGTATTATTATTCTGTTTTTCTAAATTTGATTTTGGTTTATCTTCTTCAAAAGAATTTACTGAAAAAAATTTTTCTTCTGATACTTTCTTTTCATATTTTTTATTTTCTTCAATTTTATCTTTTTTATTATTTATATAATTTCTATAATTTCTTTGAATCATTTTAATTTTTTTTGTATACATTAAATATTTCATCATCCATTGATATCCTTTTTTTCTAAAATAAATTGAAGATAAACCAATTTGAATTTCATCGTCATTTAATAATTTATTTAATTCCATATTTTCAACAAGATATGTTGTAAAAATTTCAATCAATAAATTTTTAATTTTTTTTATGTCACCCGAATTTATTTCTTCTTTTTTTGAATCAATAAGATTCTTTATATTACTTGAAAAATATTTCACAATAGAAATGAATTCTTTGTTTGTTAATTTCATATAAAATTTTTCTTGATTGAAATTTATAATTTCTGCCAAAGAATATGAATATATTTGGTTATAAAGTTTTAATTCAAGATTGTTTTCTGAAAAATATATATTTTGAATAAAATAACAATTACCATAAAAAAGATATGAATAAAAATCTTTTATTTGCTTTAAATAATAATTTATAATTGTTTCTTCATTATTATTATTTTTTTCTAATTTATTAATTATGGTATTGGTACTTTTACTTAATAAAATACTTATTTCTTTTGTGACAAAAATATTATCTTTTAATATTCCATCATATTTATAATATATATCACCAAATGAATGATTAATTGAAATAAAATTATCTTCTTTGTTTCCTAAAGAAATATTATTTGATAAAGTTTCATATATATTTAAATAAATTGATTTATCAGTTTTAGATTTTTCTTTTGAATTTATTATATCAAAAATTCCTTTATGTTCAAATAAATCAATAACTTCTTTATTATCATTAAAAGAATATTGAATATTTAGATTTTCTCTTTTATATTCTTCTAATAAATTATTAATTGCATATTTATTGTATAAAGATATTATTTTTTCATAAGAAAAATTTTGAATCATATCATATAACTCACAACACATGTTTTTACTGAAACTCATTGAATCATAAAATGTAAAAATTTGATTTTCTTCATTCACATTTTTTTGTAATGTATTATTTCCTAAAAAAGAATTTATTTTTTTAATTAACCATTCAAATAACTTAAAATATAAGAACCTTATTAAAATTTCTTTATAACTTTTAATATTGTTATCATAATCTTTAATTGATAAAAAAGTAAAGAAATTTTTATAATCTTCATTCATTAAATATATTAAAGCAAGTAATGAATTTATAAAAAGTTTAATTTCATTATTTGGAATGTTTAATGAGGAAAAATAAGAATTTAAATCTTCAATTGAAGGCAAATTTTCATTTTTTAAAATTTTAGAAATTTTATCATTTAAATTATTTTCTTTTTTAAGAGAATTTGAAAATATATGAAAAATTTTATAGAAATTATTATAAGTTACTGGCATTAATGAATTAGGAATAAATTTAATTGAAATAATTTTATCTTTTTTGATGATAAATTGAATTAATAAATTACATCTTGAATGACCATCAAAAGTTTCAGTAAATAATTTATATAATTCATATCCTTTTTCAAAAGCATTTATTAATTTTTGTTCAGAATCTGGAAATTTAGAAAGAAAATTTTTTATAATTGTTTTATAAAAACTCGTTTTTCCACTTAATTGCTCTCCAAAAAATATTAAATTTTTATTTGTATTCTTCAAAAATTCTTGACAAAAATCATTAAAAATTTTACAATCAAAATTAAAAATTTTTTTATTTAAATATGATAAAATAACATTATTATTTACTTTTGAAAAATACTTTTCTTTTTTAAATCTTTCTAAAATATAATATGTTAATTTTTCATTGAAAAAATTATCTTCAATATTTTCTAAATTATCTATTTCAATTTTTTTATTAATTTCTTCAATATTAAAGAAATTTATACTCAATATATTTTTTGGTAATAGAACTTTAGTTAATATTTTATTTTCTGTATTTTTTGGATAAATTATATCAATAGAATATAAATTAGAAATATTATCATATTCACTAACTTTACCAACTAAACAAATATTATTTTTTTCATTTTCTTCTTCATATAACATTTCATCGTTATTAAACCAAATTATTTGATTTAACAAATCTGTATTATCCTTCATACTTTAAATTATTTAAACATATAAAAATTAAAAAATTAATATAAATAATAATAAAATATTACTAAAAAATGGAAGAAAATATATGGCCAAATTCTTATAAAGAATTAATTGATTTAATTATAAATCATAAAATTACTGTTTCAATGATTGATGAAAAATTTAAGGAAATAATTAAAAAGGCAGAAAAAAATAATTATAATGATAAAAATATGAAAAATATAGATAAAGATAATATTTTTGGAAAACTTTATCAATTTAAAAATATGTTAGATTTTAAAAGGAATATTTCAAGTTTTATTCTTTCAATTTTTTCTATTTTATCAAATTATAATATACAATCAAATAAACAAATAAAAGATTTAATTGATTCTTTTAATGGACTTAAAACTGAATGTTTAGTTGAAATGGATTTAAATTTAGTTAATTTTTCAACTGAAGAATGTATAAATATACTTTTTACAATATCAAAAAATTATTTAAATGATATTCTTAATTTATTTGACTATAGTGAAATTATTATTGATTCTATTGATGTAATTATTGATAAAATTAATGATTTAATTGAAAAATCAGTTAAAACAAATGTAATTAAGAAGTATATTATTTTAATAATGAAAAAAATCGAGGAAAAAAAAAATGATATCAAAAAAGAAGAATTATTAAATGGAATATTTTTTGATAAAATGTTCAATAATTTTAAAGGAGAAAATTTTTTAATTAATAATATATATCCAATGATAGAATTATTGAAATATTATCCTTCTTATATTGAACAATTTACAAAATATTTAATTGAAAAAAGAGAAATAAAACAAATTACTAGAATAATTCTTAAAGAAAATTTCCAGGAATATTTATCAAAAGAAACTTTAGAAAAATTAAAATATGAAAATGAAATTTCTGCTTTTTATTTTTATCTCCATTCTTATGAAAATAAATCAATAAGATTAATAAACTTTTATGATTTATTTGATGACAAAACAATTTTTCTGGAAAAATTATCTGAAATTTTAAAAGCAAAAAACAAATTAAAACAAAGTGATTTAATATTAAATAAACAATATACAGAAGAATTAGATATGGAATTAGAATTATATAATGAAGATGATTATATAAAATTACCAAAGAATATATTAGATAATACTAAATTTATCTCTTCAAATAATTTAGAAGAAGGATTAATATTTTTAGACAATTTTAAAAATTATGAAATAATTGGAATTGATACAGAATGGAAACCAAAAATATCAATTTTTGAAGATTTTAATAAAGAAAGAGAAAGTGATATAATTCAAATTGCTTGTGAAGATTATGCTGTTATTTTAGATTCTTTTAGTTTTAAAAATGAACAAATATTAAAAGATAAATTTATTGAAGTTTTTAATGATAAAGTCTTTATTGGATTCTATTTTCAAGGTGATATAAAAGAAATGAATATTTTTTTTAAAGATTTTTTCCAAAATAATCAAAAATTAATAGATTTAAAAGATATATATTTAAAAAAAACAAATAAAAAATCCCCGGATTTAAATTCATTATGTAAAATTATATTTAATAAAAGTTTAAATAAAATTGACCAATTATCAAATTGGAAAAAAAGACCATTAAACAGAAATCAAATCATATATGGTGTATTAGATGCATATATATTAATCCTCTTATATAAAGAACTAACAAGCCAAAATAAGTTAGTTTAATTAAATTATTGTTTTTTGAATAAACATTTTTTTTTTTAAATGTAATATACGTCAAATAATGATAAATTTAATAAAATAATAAAAATATAAAAATCTAATTAAAATAAATCTAACAACATCCTTTATTTTTTTTTTCTGAATTATGGTCTTCGTTATTTATATCAATAACATTGGGATTATTAACCATTTTTTTTCCTCCAGAGAATTGTTTATTTAAAAAAGTTTCAGTAGTATTAAAGAATAATTCTTCAATATTAGTAGTATCCTTAGCACTAGTTTCAATATATTGAATTCCATATTTAGAAGCTAATTCTTTTCCTTCTTCTTTAGATATTTTTCTTTGATGTTCTAAATCACATTTATTTCCACATAAAATTCTTAAAACACCTTCTTTAGCAAATTTATCAACATCAGCCATCCAATTTTTAACATGTTCAAATGAGTCTCTATCAGTAATATCAAATACTACTATTATTGCTTGAGCGCCTTTATAATAAGATGTTGTTATTGTTCTAAAACGCTCTTCTCCTGCTGTGTCCCATACTTGGAGCTTCACTTTTTTACCTTTCACTTCTATATTCTTTAATTTGAAATCTACTCCTATTGAATTCATTAAATTCTGAGAAAAATTATTCTCAATGTAACGAAGAATTATACTCGATTTTCCTACTCCACTATCTCCTAACAGAAGAATTTTAAAAAGAAATTCACTATTTATTTTTTATATCAGTTTATATATTTTTTTTTAATTTGTATTCTTACTATTCACCTTCCATTTTTGAAGCTTTTTAATAGAATTAATTATACATCAATTAAATAAATAATATTTTATTTTTTTTAAAGAAATTATAAAAATTATAAAAAATCAGAAACAATTAAAAAATTTCAAATAAAAAAAAATGAAAGTTTCAAAAATAATAATTCTCTTTTTAATAACAAGAGTATATTCGGCGTTTTCAAGTTATTGTGACAATTTTGATTCAGCATATATGCATGGATGTAAAAGGCGTAATAACGCAAATAATATAGATGACAGTTTTGTATATAGAAAACCCATATTTGCAGGGAAATGTTGTTGGCATACAGATAATGGAACACAAGGATATGGAAAATGTAAATATTTAGAGGAGCCAGATATATTTAAATGGAGAGCTTCAGGTTATTCTTGTTTTACAGGAGTTGAAAAGTGTTTAGCTGTTGAAGATGTTCCTTATAAAGATTATTCTTTTTGCTATTCTATTCCAACTGAACAACCTTATAGTTGCTGCTATATTGGAAATGCACAAAGAAGCTTTTGCTTCCCTCTTAATCTTCTTTCTAATAAAATTTATGGAAAAACTTTAACTATTATTAGAGCCAGATATGGAGATTTTGATGGGAATTATGAAATTATTTGTTCTTCGAGATTTTTAAAAAATTTCAATTTTTTCATATTTTTTCTCGTTTTTGGAATTTTAATTTTTTAAATATTGATTTTATTTTTTTTCTTTTTGATTTTGATTTTTTAATTAAGTGTAATAAATATTATATATTAAAATATGTTTATTTTAATTAATATATATCTTTAAAAATGAAAATTAAAAATTTTTATATTTTATTTAATTCTACATTGCAGAAACAACTCTTCCATTAATTTTTTGTGTTTTCCTAAAGTTTGAATCTTTTCCTAATAAAACTTTAAAATATTCAACTTGAATTCTACTAGTAACTTCTTTATTAGAAAGAATAAACCATTTAATTCCATTTTGGCAATTTCCACTAGTTAAACTTCCTTCATAAGAAACAAACAATAAATTTTTTTTATTTAAAATTCTATTTAATTGATATAAAATAATATTAATTCTAATCGAATCATCAATAAATAAATTTTTCTTATTTCTTAAAGTAGAAGCAAAATTTCTATTATTTGAATCGAATCCAAAGGCATTTAAAAGAGGATGTTCTTTATTAATATTATTATAATCAAAAAAAATTCCAATCGCAGCACCATCATATGAAATTAATTGAATTTCCATTGCTGAATGAATATTATTAAAAACATGTTCACTTTTTGTATGAAAATCAATTTGAGAAATTAAATAAGATTTATTTTTATAATTTAAATAACCAAAATCACCATTTGCATATATTTTCCAACCATCATTTTTCATTGTAATATTTGACATTACAAAATTTAAATCTACATTTAATTGATATAATTCTTGAATAAAAGGGGAATTTATATTTATTGGACTTTGAAATTCATTTGTATTGTTACTACATATATCAAAGGATGTTTCATCTTGTTCATTTATTAAATCTTGTTTAACTGATTTTTTTTCTTTTCTTATTCTTGAATATTGATAGGCATCATAATCTATATCTATTTCATCTTTTTTTTCTTTATTTTTATCATCTGTAAAACCTTCACTTGATTTTTTTATTAATTTAACTTTACATATTACAAATATATTTAAATATAAAGGAATTAAATTTGTTGAATTTAAACCTATTATTCTTTCACTTGTGGACTCAGCTAAAGGTTTAATTATTTCTTTATTTATTTTGTTATATATATCCAATTTAGTTATTTGATTGTATCTATAATATCCATTTTGTTTATTTAATAAGTAATTTGAAAAATTATATAACATTGTATATTTTTCATCATCTGTTAATTGTGGTATATCATTTAAATCAATTATAAATTGCATTAAAGAAACAAAAGTATATGTTGATATTTTTGTTATTTCTTTATTATTTTCATATAATTGATTAAATAAATTATCAACTATTGAAAAAATATTTTCAAGAGATCTATTTTCAATTTCTTCTTTTATATCTTTTTGATTTAATTCAAATTGATTTATTATATCTTCAATTTTATTTACATAATCTTTTATTTCTTTTGATTTAAAATTATCTTCTGTTATATTATATTCTTGTAAATCTGATTTATCTGATGATTTAGTATAATTTATTGTATCTAAAACTTTAAATATGTTATTAAATTCATTTTCTACTTTACTTAATTCAATTAATGAAGTTTGATTATTAATAAATTTAATTTTTCTTTTTGTAATAGAATCAAGATATTTTTGATATAAATCATATAAAATGGTAGTTGGCATTTCTTTATCTATTATTATTATATTTTTAACTTTTTCATTAATATCAAATTCATCTTTTCCAATAAATTTAGGTTCAATTTTTTTATTTAATTTATCTTTATTTAAAGCTTTTGCTTCTACAATTTCAAAAGGAATTTTATTTATAATTTTACTACTATCTAATTTATTATTATTTTCACTTTTAAGAGTAACTTTCCCTTCAAATTTACTTTCCATTTTTTCTCTATCTTCATTTTCTTTAACTATCTTTTCATTATCTTCAATTTTTTTATTTAATAAAGCTTGATCGTCATAATCGAAAGTAAGATAAATTTGCCTTCCATTTTTATATTGTAAAATTCTATTATTATTTTTAATTATAACTGGGAAATTATCAATTTGAATTTTATTGGCTTCAAGAATATTTGAAGCAATCATAATTAATCCTTTTTTATCACAATCAGGAACTAATGATCTAGATTCATATATAAAAAATTCATTAGAATCACTTACATAATTCATTAAATTAATTTGTTCTTTTATTTTATTATAAACAAATGGTTGTAAATTTTTATTATTAGGATTATCAAAACCTAATTTAGATAATAATAAATTAAAACTTGTTGAACTTTCCTTCATGAAAAAACATATAATAATGATTTCTCCATTATTATTTTCATTAATAATTTGAATTTCAATTGGATAACGATGATAACCAATAGTATGAATAGAAGGTGAATAAATATGTAATTGATTAGAGAAATAATTTTCATTATTAAATGTGATATAACCAAAATCACCTTCAGTAATTAAATTATTTCCATCATTATAATATAAATAATCTGTATTTAATTTTGAATAATGAAATGAATACGTTATATTTTTAAAAAAAGGATGCATAGTTTTTTTTAAAGAAATAAATGGGGGTGAAATATCTAATGGTCCTTGATCATAATTTATATTTGATTGACATGATTCTGGCCAATCTAATCCTCCTTTTACATAATCCCATGATATATTTTGTGATATTAATGATATTAAAATATGAAAAAAAAGAAGTTTATTTGTATTCATTGTTTAATTATTTTTTTTATTTAATTATTATTTAATTAAGAATAGCGTTTTTTTAAATTAATTATTATATTGTTTTAAGTTGAAAAAATATTGGGGATTGGGGATTGGGGATTGGGGATTGGGCCCAATCCCCAATCCCCAATCCCCAATCCCCATTAAGAGAATTTGAGGAAAACATCAATTATTAACATAAATTATATT
>JAEEGK010003113.1_pt1 | contig 41523 bp, 36 predicted proteins | sample 8958771 | NCBI WGS metagenome assembly JAEEGK01 (sample SAMN16246547, study PRJNA631951) | gut metagenome | biome: gut microbiome; feature: rumen; material: SC-attached | host: Bos | place: Iran: Karaj | collected 2018-10
CAACTTCCCCTGCACGATCGAAGTCAACGAGATGATGGGAAGCGAGCTCCATCTCCACGTAGATACGGAAGACGGATCCCGCCTCATCGTACGCACGCCCACCGTGACCCTGACGAATGAACAGAGGAGCCACCTCGTATACGGCGAAAAACTGTATGTGACGTTCCCCGGCAAGGTGACGTACTTCTTCGATCCCGAGACGGAACTCAATCTCCTCAACTGATCGTTTCCGTTTCTGACAGATCATAAAGAATAATCGCCTGTATCCCGGACCAATCCGGGGTGCAGGCGATCTCTTTTTCGCATTATGACTGTGTTGCTCCGCTCTGGATGCTTAAAGCCTAATTATTCTCATCATCTGTCGTTACTACCCAATACCCACCATTGTCAGATCCCTCACGGTACATAGAGTTTCTTTGCTTCAGCAGATATATTGCTGTACGCACCTGCGTCACTGTTATCCCGAGGCTGTCTGCGATTTCTCTTCGTGAGATATATGGATTCTGTTTTATTATTTTAATCACTGCAGCCGCTCTTTTCTCTATTTCATCTGATTTTCTTGTATTTGGCTGTTTTTCTGGCTGTTTTTCTGGCTGTTTTTTCAAAACAGCCAGATCTTTCTCCCAGCCCTTTCCGCAGTGGCGATAAAACCTCACTGTAAACCCGTACGGCTCCCGCTTGAATTCATACCTTACTCCTGCCTGTTTACATGAAGCGGAAATCCTTTTAAGCCCCGTTGCGAAGCTTTCCATATCTTTTGAGTAGTAAAGAGTCCTTGCGATCAAAGGATTTCTGCGGATGGGTTTGAGTTCTTCATCCACAAACTGTTCCGGCTCAACATTTTCAGGGAAAATCCCCGGGCTGTATATATCGATGAAACTCTTGTAAATCGCTACTTCGACAGCCTGTTTAGACTCCACAAGACGATGCCCAAATGCATTAACTACCGCTTCTCTTACGGCATCAACAGGTATTTCAGGGTACTCCTTGCGTTCCAGACTGCCATCAAATTCGACACGCCAGTCCATTGTATCCGCTATATACTGAACTGCTTTATCGACAAGATCAAGAATCGATCCCGTAAAGCGTTTTATATCGTTGAACGTGACCCTCTCATCCGTAGCAAACTTTGCCATCTGCAGTTCGTTAATTCCGCAATCTACAAAGAGCGCTGCTCCTGCGTTCAGCAAATGATCATTGTCTGTAAGCTCAAGCTTGTTCAATACGGCCTCAGGTGTGCTAGATTTAAAAGTGATTCTTCCGGCATCTTTTGCCTTCTGCAGATACTCATCAAAGACCGCCCGGTCAATTTCATCGATCCGATACCTGGAAACCGAAGATTCCCACTCGTCTGTCGGGTTCTGCTTTTCAAGCAGGACTTTAAATAAGGCCGCTTCACGATCCGGAAACCTCTTGAGCTTTTCTTTGCTTGAACCTATTCGTATATATCTTACGTCTCTGTATTCCGTAGGTACTATCCGCGCTGCTGGGATGGTAAGGACTACCACCCTGTTCCCGTCAATAAAATCTTCATCGAAATGAAAATAGATTTTCGGAGACACATACCTGCTCAAATAGTGCTGAAGAGGTTCGTGATTTACATCTTTCTGGTAATTGAACTTCGTGTTTGTAAACCCATGCGTATCATTATGAATCCTCGTAGAGCATTAGGACAAATCGCGTAAACCGTTGAAATCATTGGCTTTTTGGCGCATCGTACAACTCCATTTCAAAGCAAAAATCGAATAGGCCGAACCAAGTGTGCGTTTTGACTTCCAGTTGAGAAGTAGAAACGTGCTTTTCTTTTTTCCAGAATTGAATAGCAGGATATACATAAAGCGCGTCTGTCTCCCGCAAAGAACGGGATGGCCGGCGCGCTTTTTTTGTTGCCCGGAAACGGGCGGAAGGAGGTGTGAACTTGATGATGAACGGCAAGGAATTGAGCCGCGGTGACATTCCGAAGAGACCGTCAGGCAGACGTGGAAAAACGGTCAATGGCAGGATCGAGGCAAGGTATGGCGTTTGAGTATTTCAGCGGACAGCAGGCTGAACAGTTTTCCTTCTACCGAATCCCGAAGGTGCTGTTTACCGATCCTGTGTTTGCTCCAGTCTCCACAGATGCCAAGCTCCTGTACGGGATTCTCCTTGACCGGATGGGCTTGTCCGCCAAGAACGGCTGGTTGGATAACGAAGGTCATGTCTACATCATTTTCACCATTGATGATGTCAGGGAGTCTTTGAACTGTTCTGCGAAAACTGCCGTGAAGATGCTGGACGAACTTGAAAAGAAGTGCGGCCTGATCGAAAGGAAGCGGCAAGGTCTCGGAAAACCCAACCTGATCTTCGTCAAGAACTTCATCGCGGATTCCCCGCAGGTACAATTCAAGAATGGTAAAAAGTACAATTCTGGAGAGGCAGAAAATACAACTCAAGAATTGTCGGAAGTACAACGTAGTAATACTGACCTGAATAATACTGATTCTTACGATACTGAATCCTATCCCTTCACTTCGTTCAGGAGGGACGGAAAACCGGAAGCGAAGCGATACGATGCGAAGGACAGAGAGAATTACAGAGAAATCATTTCTGAGAATATCTGCTTTGACCTGCTGTGTCAGGATCGTCCCTTTGAACGGGATGTCCTGGAGGAAATCCTCGGTCTCATGGTCGAGGTCGTTTGCTCCAACGCTTCGTACATCCGTGTCTCCAAGGATGAAGTCCCGGCAGAGGTTGTCAGGTCACAGTTTCTGAAACTGGATGACGAACACATCCGGTATGTTCTTGACTGCCTGAAGGAGAACACGACGCGCGTGAAAAACATGCGGCAGTATCTCATCACTGCCCTGTACAACGCGCCTCTCACAATCGGCAACTATTACACCAGTCTTGTAAACCACGACAGAGCCGAAGGACTGATTTAACTTCAAGGAGGTGATGCAAATGCCAGACAAACCCAAGGCGCGGGCAGAGCCCGAACAGGTGCAACAGATTCCCGTAACACAGATAAGGCCGTTCACGAATCATCCGTTTCAGGTCAGGGATGACGATCTGATGCAGCAAACCGTGGACAGCATCATGCAATCCGGTGTTCTTACGCCTGTCATTGTCCGCCCTGATCCCGGAGGCGGTTACGAAATGGTCTCCGGCCACAGACGGCTTCACGCCGCTGAGATCGCAGGTCTTGAAACTCTGCCGGCGATTGTGCGGAATCTCACAGACGATGAGGCGGTGATTCTGATGGTAGACAGCAATTTGCAGCGCGAGACCATATCCCCGATGGAACGGGCGCAGGCATACAAGATGAAGCTGGAAGCTCTGAAGCACCAGGGTAAAACGGTAAGCCTGCCTGATGAACCAACTTCCAACCAAGTTGGTCGGAAGTTGGAAAGTGCTGCGATCATCGGTCAGCAGACCGGCGAAAGTCAAACGCAGGTCAGGCGATATATCCGTCTGACCGAACTTGTCCCGGAGCTTCAGGAAAAAGTCGATTCCAAAGAGCTTGCTTTCAGTCCCGCTGTTGAGCTGTCATTTCTAAAGCCTGATGAACAGCGGCAGGTACTCGACGCAATGGACTACTCACAGAACACCCCCTCCCTGTCACAGGCGCAGCGCATCAAAAAACTCAGCCGTGACGGAAAGGTTACGCAGAACGCCATGTACGAGATCATGTCCGAAGAAAAGAAGGATGAGCTTGACCGCATTGTTCTGAAAGCGGATGTGCTCCGCAAGTATTTTCCCCGCAGCTATACTCCCCAGCAGATGGAAAACACGATCATCAGGCTCCTTGATGCCTGGCAGAAAAAACGGCAGCGCGAAAACCAGCGCTGAGAAAAGGAGAATATCTATGGCAGAAGCAATTTTCAATTTCAACGGCGACATTCACATTCACTTCCACGGGCTTCCGGTGGATGACTTCTTCGATGACGAGGATTTCTTCGACGACGAAGCCGAAGAGGAAGAGATCGAAACCAAGGATGAGACCGCCTCCGGTTCTGCTCCGAGAATCTGCTTCCTGGATACCAGCGATCTGCCTGACGATCTGCCTCCCGAGATTCGTGAGACGATCATTAACGCCGTTGTTGACCACATCACGCAGTTGGTCGAAAAAGGCGCGTGTGATTCTGGGGGTGCTGCCCGTGAAAGAGTTTGACGTAACCATCACGGAAAAGCTCCAGATCACCGTTACCGTCGAAGCGGAAAACCGGGCAGACGCGGAACGTCTGGTAGCCGAACAGTATCAGGCAGGCGATCATGTGCTGGACGTGGATAACTTCACTGACGTTGAGTTTGAAGCGAACGAGGGTCGTGAGGCTGCCGAAAAAGCCGCCGAAAATAAGCTGGACGTTCTGCTGGTAGAACCCGGAAAGCGCCCGCAGATGGTAAGCATTGATCCCGGTCTCGAATCGCTCCAGCAGGCAGTCGGCGGATATATTCAGGCAATTTACCCCTATGAAGACCCGGTGGCGATTGTCTGTGACGAGGAAGGAAAAATCAACGGCTCGCAGTTGAACCGCGCTTTGCGGGATGACAGCGGCGAGATCTACGACATCATCGCCGGCAAGTTCCTTGTGTGCGGTCTTGGCGAGGAAAACTTTGAATCCCTTCCCGAAAACCTCCGCGGAAAGTATGAGGATCTGTTCCATCAGCCGGAGGCATTCCTCAAGATGGGCAATCGTGTCATGGCAATCCCGACGGACCCGCTGGAATCCGCAACGAAAAAGGCAAAGCCTTCCCTTGGAGCAGAGCTGTGAATGAAATCTGTGTTTTGCTCCGGTGTACCGCCTTAGGGCGGCTTTTTTGTTGCCCGAAACAAGACAAGAAAATCTAATTCAGGAGGAAAATCATGAACAATCCCACGAACAGAAAGAAACAGAACAACAACCGCACCGCTTTCATCGTGATCGGCGTACTCCTTGTGATCGTCATCATCCTGCTTCTGTTGAAGAGCTGCGGCACGTTCCCCTTCGAGAAGGCACCTGATCCTGTCGATACCGCTGAACCAACGGGCATTGTCTATGATTCCGGCGCGGTAGAAGGCGGCTGGGACGAAGCCGACATGGACAAGATCGTGGACGCCCTCAATGAAAAGGTCGAGGAAGGCATGATTAACATCAGCATGAATACGACCCCCACTTTCCAGAACGGCACGTCCGCCGGAAACCTGATGATCGTAAACGAAGGGATGAACAACTATCCCCAGGTCGTCGAGATCACCCGGAACGATACGCAGGAGCTGATCTACAAGTCCGGTGCTATCCCGGTTGGTAGCAAGATTGAAACGGCAAAGCTCTCCGTTGACCTGCCTGCCGGAACCTATGAATGCACGGCGCTCTTCTATAACGTCGATCCCAATACGGGCAGTTATCTCGGCTGTGCAGGTGCAATCATTTCCATTACGGTTCTTGAGTAACCAAAAATCTTAATGTTTCAAAGGAGAATCCAAATGAAGAACTCTTCCAAGATCATTTCCCTCGTTCTCGCGCTCTGCATGATCTGCGCGATGTCCGTTACCGCCTTTGCCGCGGATGTTGAGACCAGCGGCGGCTCCGGCTCCACCCCGGTCAACCTCTCTTCCACCTCTGACGGCACTATCGGCGGTACGCCTGCTGCCACGGCTATGAGCGTCACCGTTCCGACCGCCTTCCCGATGGCGATGGCTCAGAACGGCGACGTGACCTGCGCGACTGACTGCAAGATCATCAATAACAGCTACGGCGCGGTTCGCGTGAAGTCCGTCACCATCAACGCCGCCAACGGCTGGAAGCTGACCGCGTTCGGCAACAAGAGCACCCTTGCAAGCGAAAAGGTGGACAGCAATAAGTTCGGTTTTGCTCTTACCCTCGGAAGCGGCACCCAGGTCAAGACCAAGGGAACTCCCGTCGATTCGCAGACTCTGATTGCCGCACCGACTGCCGGCTGCTATATGTCCGGCGTCGGCAACACTTCCGGCAATACGATTGCTGTGAAGTACAACGCCATTGTCACTCCGCTGTCCGCTCCCGTGACGAATGCCAACATCGCCAACGTCATCTTCGTCATCGAGTGGGATACCGCGAACTGATGAAAGCCCTGATCCTTTATTCTAAAACCTGAAAGGAGATTTCCTATGAAGAACTCTTCCAAGATCGTTTCCCTCGTTCTCGCACTCTGCATGATCTGCGCGATGTCCGTTACGGCTTTCGCAGCGGAGATCGACACTTCGGGCGGTTCCGGCACTACGCCGGTCAGTCTGACGACCACCAACAACGGTATCGGCGGCGGTGACGGCGGCGAAGTCACGCCCACCAAGCTCAGCGTCATCGTCCCGACTTCTCTGCCGATGGCTATGTCCGACGACGGCAGCGTCGTTACCGCTACCGACTGCAAGATCATCAACCAGTCCTACGGCGCAGTCCGCGTGAAGTCTGTCACCATTTCCGCAGCTCCGAGCTGGAACCTGACTCCCTATGGTGACAAGTCCATTCTGGCCGGCGAGAAGGTGGATAGCAATAAGCTCGGCTTTGCCATGAGCATCGGCGGCGGCACTCAGGTGAAGACCACCACCAGCAAGGCTACGCAGACTCTTATCAACATGCCGATCAGCGGCTGCTTTATGACCGGTATCGGCGATCCTGCCCACAACTATGCGGCCATCAACTACGCTGCCATCGTTACTCCTCTTTCCAACGCTGTGGCGAACGCGACGGTTGCGAATATCGTGATCGTGGTCGAGTGGGATACGGTCGGCTGAGATTTTTCTCTGAGGTAACCGGATAATCAGATTTGCGGTGCGGGCGGTGTTTCGGCATCGCCCGCTTTCCGCGGAAAGGAACGCGAATGAAAAAGAATCGCTTTATTGCTCTGCTCCTTGTGCTGTCCCTGATGTTCTGCATGGGAACGACGGCGCTGGCGGCAGACTCGACCACAGCAACCATTCCGGTCACGCTCACCGTGGATAATCAGTACCGGGCGGTCAACGTGACGGTTCCGGCGTCTCTTCCGGTCTATGTTATCAACGGGACTGTGATCACAGCGGACAACGCAAAGATCACGAACAATTCCCAGACCGGCTCCGTCAAAGTGACCTCCGTCACGGTAACAGACGGCGCGTATAAGGTCGGGAACTACGACAATTTCTCCGGCAGTAAAACCATTGCGCTGAAAATCAACGGCTGTCCCACGAGGGGTGCCGGTCAGCTTCAGATCGGCGATCAGTTTCCGGTCATCAAAGCGGGAAAAAGCCTTGATCTGACCTATTTTGCGAAAGTCTCCGGCGATGCTCCGAACGCGGAGAACGTAGAGGCTGCAAATGTTGTTTTCACGATCTCGATTACAGATTGAGGAGGACAAGATGACAGGAGTTTTGAAAAACAGACTGCTTCCGCTGCTTCTTGCCGCGCTGATGATTATGACCTGTCTGCCGCTCACCGCATTTGCGGCTGACGAGGAATCAGCCGATCTTTCCTGGGAAGTCCGGGACGGTGGTCTGCTGTATATCACGGGAAGCGGACAGATAGAACCGTTCACATCAGAAGACGATCAGCCCTGGAAAGAAGTCCGTGAAAGCATTTCAAGCGTCGTTTTCGATGAAGCGGCGGATATGTATGTTCCGAGCCTCGCGTACTGGTTTTCCGGCTGTGTCAACCTGGCTTTTGCCGACCTTCCCGGTTTTATCGGTGAGATAGGTTATCATGCCTTCTTTGACTGCCGTGCTCTGCATGACCTGACGCTATGCTGTGCAAATGCGCCCTCAATCATTCAGGGAGCTTTTGTCACAAACCATCCCCTGAATTGGGAAACCGGCTATGACCCCAGGCTTCAGATCACCGTCCTGAACGCAGAAGTCATGTACAGTCTCTGCGATTATGACTGGATGGCAGACAATAATCCGGTACACATCGAGGTTGCCGGTGCGTCGAGTGAACCGGCGCAGATGATGACCGCCGCCACCAGAGGCGAGACGCCGATCCGTGCTTCCGCAGTCGATACCTGTCACTACTGCAAAGTGACCTGTGCTTATACGCTGGCATACGAACAGTGGACTGCGAATGTTCACTGTATCCGCCACTGGTGTTCCAACTGTGGTATGGATCAGTGCGGAGGCGTCAACGGAGAAGCACACACTTTCAATTCCAACGGTATCTGCACCAAATGCGGCTATGACAACGGTTCCGGCGGCGGAGGCGGCGGCAATGACCCCGATCCCGATCCCGACCCTGTTTGCTATCACTACAACACCTATAAGAGCTGGTCGGGCTGCTACTGGAATGAGTATTGCTACGACTGCGGCGCATGGGTCGATTCCGGCTCGGATCACGACTACAGCTACGGTTCTTGGGAGTATTACAACACTTCCAGACACCGCAGAACAGCAACCTGTTCCAGGTGCGGCGATACCAGCTATTCCTATGGCAATCACTCAGCCAGAAACGTATATCAGCCATACAATGAGACACAGCACGAGTATGGCAGATACTGCTCCACCTGCGGCTCTTTTATCGGGACTACGACAAAGCAGAACCACACGTTCACCTATGGAGACTGGCAGAACTACAACAGCACAAAGCATCGCCGGACAAGAACCTGCTCTGTCTGCGGGTATTCCGATTACGAATACGAAGACCACGCCATGATCCCCGGCCCATTGGAAACTGCCACTGAAGCACAGCACCGAAGGAAAACGACCTGTTCCTGCGGTTATTCCGTATATGTGTACTCTGAACACAGTTATACCTTTGGCGCTCGTGAAGACTACTCCGATACGCAGCACAGAACGGAAAAAATCTGCGAATGCGGCTATATCGGGTATGAGTATTTCAATCATTCCTACACCTATGGTGCCTGGGAGAGTGAATCCGAAACCCAACATGGCAGGATAGGAGCCTGTGTCTGCGGACACCAGGATCACGAAACTGCTCCGCACGATTTCCAGTACGGAGAATGGGCGGCACTCAACAGCACAGAGCACACGAGAGAAAAATACTGCAACTGCGGATATGCTTCGACTGAAACTGCTTCCCATTCGGACCGCAACGGAGACAACTACTGCGATGACTGCGGGTATCTGTTGTCTCACTTCTCTGTAACCGTTCCCGCGAATCTGACGATTGTGCTTGCCCCCGACGGGTCTGTAAGAACCGCTACGAACGCCGTAATCACCAACAATTCCACCGGACCGGTGAAGGTCTCGGCGGTCAGCGTTACAACGGCGAACGGCTGGACGCTTGTACCCTTCAATACCAACATGGCAAACGCGAAGGTGGATTCAAAGCAGATCGGCTTCTCCATCAATGACACGGTATCAACGAGAAGGGGCAACACCGAAGAACTATCTGTCGGTTCCGGCTGGCAAATCGAACGGAACAACAGCCTGCCTCTGGCGTATGACGCCGTTGTTTCTGCGGTTTCCTCGCCTGTCTCTGAACAGGTGCTGACTGTCGTTTTCGTTCTGGAGTGGGTGCCGCTGCAAAAATAAAGTCTGGAGGTGACGCTGATGCAGGAGGAGGTAGACAACCGGGCTGTCACGCTGGCTATATCAACGACTAAGCTGACCGGCAGAGTGCTGAAAGCAGCAGTGTCCAAATACCTCGCCCACCGAAAAGAAGTGAAGATAGAAAAAGCCCGCCGTTCCCCAATACCCGACGTCAAACCTCGCGGCAAGCAGACGGTGAAGGAACTGATCGGGCAGAATCAGGGCGTATCCAATATTGAAATCACAGAAAGCAATATCAAGGGCTTTGAGCGAATCGCTCGAAAATACGGCGTGGACTACGCCGTAAAAAAGGACGTGAGCGGCGAAAAGCCAAAGTACCTTGTCTTCTTCAAGGCGAGGGACGCCGACGCTCTGACGGCGGCTTTCACCGAGTACACGAACAATAAAGAGAAAGCCAAAGAAAAACCCTCCGTCATCAAGCTGCTCAGGGGCCTGAAACTCCCTGACCTGTCGCGTGACAAAGCGAGGGTGCGGAATAAAGATAAGGGGCTGGAGCTGTGAAACAGATAAACGTAAAAAAGCTCATTCTCCCCAATATTCCGTATGTGGTAATCGCCCTGCTCGGCACCAAGGTCGGGCAGGGCTGGCGGTTGGCTCCCGGCGCGGATTTCTCTCAGAAGGCGCTTCACATTTTGGAGGGCTTCCGCGAGGCATTTCAGAGCTTTGCACCAAGCTTTTATCTTACGGACTTCCTTGCAGGCGTCGCTATTGCGGTGATTATCCGCGTCGTCGTGTATGTAAAGAGCAAGAACGCCAAGAAGTTTCGCAAGAATATGGAGTATGGCTCCGCAAGATGGGGGTCACATGAGGACATCGTCCCTTTCGAGGACCCCGTATTCAAGAACAACGTCATTCTGACGCAGACAGAGCGGCTTATGATGTCAAACCGCCCGAAGAATCCGGCAAATGCTCGAAACAAGAACGTGCTGGTGGTGGGCGGTTCCGGCTCCGGTAAGACGCGGTTTTTCATCAAGCCCAACCTGATGCAACTCCACAGTTCCTATGTTGTGACCGATCCAAAAGGCAGCATCGTGATTGAATGCGGGAAGCTTCTCCAAAGGAACAACTATAAGATCAAGATCTTTAACACGATCAATTTCAAGAAGTCCCACCACTACAACCCGTTTGAGTATATCCATTCCGAGAAAGACATCCTGAAGCTCGTCAACACCTTGATCGCCAATACGAAAGGCGACGGGAAATCGGGTGACGATTTCTGGCAAAAAGCGGAGACTTTGCTCTATTGCGCCCTGATCGGATATATCCATTACGAGGCTCCGAAGGAAGAACAGAACTTCGCAACGCTCATCGAGTTTGTGAACGCGATGGAAGTGCGTGAGGACGATGAAACCTTTGAAAATCCTGTTGACCTGGCCTTTAAGGAACTGGAGAGCCGTGAGCCGAATCATTTTGCCGTTCGACAATATAAGAAGTACAAATTGGCTGCGGGCAAAACGGCTAAGTCGATCAACATCAGCTGCGGCGCGCGGCTTGCCCCGTTTGACATCCAGGAATTGCGCGAGATCACCATGTACGATGAACTGGAGCTGGATAAGCTCGGAGACCGGAAGACCGCGCTGTTCCTTATCATGTCCGATACTGACAGCACGTTCAACTTCCTGATCTCCATGATCTACAGCCAGTTGTTTAATCTGCTCTGTGAAAAGGCGGACGACGTGTATGGAGGGCGACTTCCGGTTCATGTCCGCTGCCTGATCGACGAGTGTGCGAACATTGGTCAAATTCCCAACCTCGAAAAGCTGATGGCTACGATTCGCAGCCGTGAAATCTCCGCTTGCCTTGTCTTACAGGCGCAGTCGCAGTTAAAAGCGCTGTACAAGGACAACGCGGACACGATTATCGGCAACTGCGACAGCTCCATCTTCCTCGGCGGGAAAGAACCGACCACGCTAAAAGAGTTGAACCAGTCCCTGGGAAAGGAGACTATCGACACCTTCAATACCGGCGAAAGCCGCGGACGGGAGGTTTCCCATTCCCTGAACTACCAGAAACTCGGGAAAGATCTCGCCACTATCGACGAGCTTGCCGTACTGGACGGAAGGAAGTGCATTTTGCAGCTTCGCGGCGTCCGCCCGTTCCTCTCGGACAAGTACGACATCACGGGTCATCCCAACTACAAGTACCTCTCCGATTATGACAAGCGGAACGAGTTCAATATCGAGAAGTTCCTCTCAACGAAGCTGAAAACAAAAGAGGACGACGTTTACGACGTGTACGAAGTAGACGCCGAAGATGCGCAATCAGACGCTCCGTAACCCGGCGCGTTTGTGAATATAGATAATTCCTTCATGGAGGAAAAAGATGCAGGATACAAGACACCGGCTCTCAATGCAAAGCCGGCACGGAAATCAAATTATTCTTTTGAAAGGAGTGGCCGGAACCGGATTGCCGCTGAGCGGTACCGTTCCGGCTTTTGCAGGCAAGAGGAATAAAGCACCCCCTTAATCACACTTAATCATTGGTTCCGGCAAACACTGTATGGATTTTTTCAACTCTGCTGTTGACGTTCTCCAGACCCTCGTTATTGCTCTGGGCGCAGGTCTTGCGATCTGGGGCGCAATCAACCTCCTCGAAGGTTACGGCAATGACAATCCGGGAGCTAAGAGCCAGGGAATGAAACAATTGATGGCCGGCGGCGGTGTTGCCCTCATCGGCCTCGTGCTTGTCCCGCTTCTCTCCGGCCTGTTCGGTTGATTTAACCCTGTCCAAACCAATGGGGGTGCCCTGTAAAGGGCATCCCCGGAAAGGAGGTCTGCCCGCTTGGACGCAATATGGCAAAAGTTTACCGAATGGCTGAAAGAGATATTAGTCGGCGGGATCATGGATAATCTCGGCGGTCTTTTCGACAACGTGAATCAGAAAGTGGGCGAAATATCCGGGCAGGTCGGCGCTACGCCGCAGGGCTGGAATGGCGGCATCTACAATATGATCCGATCATTGTCAGACAACGTGATACTGCCCATCGCGGGCGTAATTCTCGCTATCGTTATGACGATGGAACTCATTCAGCTCATTACGGACAGAAATAACCTCCACGATGTAGATACCTGGATGTTTTTCAAGTGGATCTTAAAAACGGCCTGTGCCGTTCTGATCGTGACGAACACCTGGACTATCGTCATGGGCGTTTTCGATGTGGCGCAAACCGTCGTCAGCAATGCCTCCGGCGTTGTCGTCGGGAATGTGAACATCGACATTGCCTCCCACTTTACCGATCTGGAAGCGAGGCTTATGGAAATGGGCATCGGTGAACTGCTTGGGCTTTGGCTTCAGTCTTTCATCGTAGGCATTTCCATGTGGGTCTTGTCGATCTGCATTTTCCTCATCGCTTATGGTCGAATGATCGAGATTTACCTCGTAACGTCAGTCGCACCGATTCCGATGGCTACTATGGCAAACCGGGAATGGGGTCAGATGGGACAGAACTACTTGCGGAGCTTGTTCGCTCTCGGATTCCAGGGATTTTTGATCATCGTCTGTGTGGCGATCTACGCGGTTCTCGTGCAAAACATGATCGTCGATACCAACATTTCAACGGCAATCTGGTCTTGCATGGGCTACACTGTACTGCTGTGCTTCACGCTGTTTAAGACCGGTTCGCTCGCCAAGAGCATTTTCAACGCACATTAAGACGGAGGTAAGCAAATGGCATACGTTCCAGTTCCGAAGGACCTGAACGCGGTGAAAACCAAGGTTCTTTTCAACTTAACCAAGAGACAGTTGATCTGTTTCGGCAGCGGCGCTCTGATCGGAGTACCGCTGTTTTTCATTTTGAAGGCACACGTCGCTGCCAGCGCCGCGGCGATTTGTATGATGATCGTCATGCTCCCGGCTTTCCTGCTCGGGATGTACGAAAAGAACGGACAGCCTCTTGAAAAGATCGTCCGCAACATCGTACAGGTAGCGTTTCTCAGGCCAAAACAGCGGCCTTATCAGACAAACAATTTCTACGCCGTGCTTGAACGGCAGGACACTCTCGACAAGGAGGTATACCGCATTGTCTCAGGCAAGAAAGCTCACAAGAGCCGAAAAGCAGCAGATTGAGGCTGCTATCGCTCGTGCCAAGAGACAAGACAAAAGACAGCTTTCCGCGCAGGACAGTATTCCTTTTCAGCGGATGTACCCGGACGGCATCTGCAAGGTCTCGGATGGGTACTACACCAAAACCATTCAGTTTCAGGATATAAACTATCAGTTGAATCAGAACGAAGACAAGACCGCAATCTTCGACGGGTGGTGCGACTTCCTCAACTATTTTGACAGCTCCGTGAAGTTTCAGCTTTCCTTTGTGAATATGTCCGCTACGAAGGACACTTGGGCAAAAAGCATCAGCATCCCGCCGCAGGGCGATCATTTCGACAGTATTCGACGGGAATATACACAGATGCTCCAAAACCAGCTTTCACGCGGAAACAACGGACTGGTGAAGACGAAGTACCTTTCCTTTGGGATCGAAGCGGAAAACCTGAAAACCGCAAAACCCAGGCTGGAACGAATTGAGACGGACATCCTCAACAACTTCAAGCGACTCGGCGTATCCGCCGATTCGCTGAACGGATATGAACGGCTCAAGCTGATGCACGACATGTTCCACATGGACGAGCAGCGGCCTTTCCATTTCTCCTGGGACTGGCTGGCTCCCTCAGGTTTGTCAGTTAAGGACTTCATTGTCCCGTCCAGTTTCGAGTTCAAAAACGGCAGCGGCTTCGGTATCGGCAACAAGACCGGAAGTATTTCCTTCCTTGAAATCCTCGCGCCGGAGCTCAACGACAGAATGCTGGCGGATTTCCTTGAGATGGAGAGCTCACTGGTAGTGTCCATGCACATTCAGACTGTGGATCAGGTTAAGGCAATCAAGACCATCAAGCGCAAGATCACCGATCTTCAGAAAATGAAGATTGAGGAGCAGAAAAAGGCAGTCCGTGCAGGTTACGATATGGACATTATCCCGTCCGACCTTGCCACTTACGGGGATGAAGCCAAAAAGCTGCTTCAGGATTTGCAGAGCCGCAACGAGAGAATGTTCCTGCTCACGTTTTTGATCCTCAATATCGCGGACAGCAAGCAGAAGCTCGACAACAATGTGTTTCAGGCTTCCAGTATCGCACAGAAATACAACTGTGCGCTGACCCGGCTGGATTACCGGCAGGAAGAAGGACTGATGAGCTGCCTACCCCTCGCGTATAACCAGGTGGAGATTCAGCGCGGATTGACCACTTCCAGCGTTGCCATTTTTGTACCGTTTACGACCCAGGAACTCTTTCAGACGGGCAAAGAAGCGCTCTACTGCGGCTTGAACGCATTGTCCAACAATTTGATTATGGTGGATCGCAAGCTGCTGAAAAACCCAAACGGTCTGATCCTCGGTACACCCGGCTCCGGCAAGTCCTTCTCCGCAAAGCGCGAAATCGCCAACGTCTTCCTCGTCACGTCTGATGACATCATTATCTGCGACCCGGAAGCGGAGTACGGGCCTCTTGTTGATCGTCTGGACGGACAGGTCATCAAGATCTCGCCGACCTCTCAGGATTATATCAATCCTATGGATTTGAACCTGAATTACAGCGACGACGAGAATCCCTTGTCCCTGAAGTCCGACTTCATTTTGTCACTTTGTGAGCTGATCGTCGGCGGCAAGGACGGTCTCCAACCTGTGGAAAAAACAATCATCGACCGCTGCGTCCGGCTGGTCTATCGGGACTATCTGAACGACCCGCGCCCGGAGAAAATGCCAATCCTCGAAGACCTGTACAACGAGCTGCGGAAGCAGGAAGAAAAGGAAGCGCAGTATATCGCAACCGCTTTGGAAATCTACGTTACAGGCTCGCTCAACGTCTTCAACCACCGCACGAATGTGAACATCCGCAGCCGCGTGGTGTCTTACGACATTAAGGAATTGGGCAAGCAGCTCAAGAAAATCGGCATGTTGATCGTTCAGGATCAGGTCTGGAACCGCGTCACGGTCAACCGTGAGGCGCACAAGTCCACCCGGTACTATATCGACGAGATGCACCTTCTTCTAAAAGAAGAGCAAACCGCCGCGTACACCGTCGAGATTTGGAAGCGTTTTCGCAAGTGGGGCGGCGTCCCCACCGGGATCACGCAAAATGTCAAAGACCTGTTGAGCTCCCGCGAGGTCGAAAACATCTTTGAGAACAGCGACTATATCTATATGCTCAACCAAGCCGCGGGCGACAGGACAATCCTGGCAAAACAGTTAAATATCTCGTCGCACCAGCTTTCCTACGTTACTCATTCCTCCGAAGGCGAGGGCTTGCTTTTCTACGGCAGTATTATTCTTCCCTTCGTTGACCGTTTCCCCAAAGATACGGAGCTCTATTCCATTATGACTACGAAACCGCAGGAGCAGCAGGGGCAAGAAGATACTCCCAAGCAGATTGCGAGGTGATTCTAAGTGGCAAAGAGATCACCGCGGCTCCAATTCTCAGAAGAAGAGCTTGCCGATCCCGTAATCCGAAAAGCCGCCGAAAAAGCTGAAAAGGCAGCGGACAGGCTCGAAAAGGCTGAAAAGAAGATACCGAAAAAGACTGTGAAAAAGCGCGTCGTAGACTATGATGGGAAAGTCACGACGCGCTTGTCTTTTGAAGAGAAAAAGCCACCGTCCAAGCTGTCCCACTTCTCCAAGGATGCGTCCGTGGATTCTCTCCGATTGACCGTTCACCGGGAAATCCGGGAATCCAACGATGACGACAATTCCGGCACAGAAGCGGCGAATACCATGTCTGAAGGTGCCGAGAACAGTTACCGCACGTTGGAGACCGCTCACCGATCCCATCAGGAAAAACCCTATCGGGAGGCGGCGAAAGCGGAGGAAGCGGCTGATAGGGCCAATGTCCGGGCGCTAAACAGGGATTATGAGAGGACGGAAGGTTTTTCTTCAAACCCGCATACCAAGATGCAGCAGAAACGCGCGATCAAGAAGGAATACGCGGCAGCGAAAGCCGGAAAAGGCGCTGAAACAACGGTCAAGGCATCTGAGGCGACCGGAAAGGCTGCAGAGAAAACGGCGGAAGGCACGAAAAAGGTCGGTGAGTTCATTTCCCGTCACAAGAAAGGCTTTCTGATCGTCGGCGGCATAGTTGCTCTGATTCTGCTCATTCTCTCCATCGTTTCATCTTGCTCCGTGATCTTCGAGGGTTTGTCTTCCACGGTAAATACAACCACTTATCCGTTGGAGGACGCGGATATGCTCTCGGCAGAGGCGGCTTACTGCGCTATGGAAGATGATCTGCGGGAACTGCTGGCAAATTACGAGAGCACACACGATTACGACGAGTATCACTTTGATTTGGACGAAATCAAGCACGATCCCTATGTGCTGATTTCTGCGATTACCGCCTTGCAGGGCGGCGAGTGGACGGTTGATGAAATCGGCAGTACCCTCGCTCTGCTCTTCGAGAAACAGTATATTCTGACCGAAACAGTAACCAGTGAGACGCGGTACAGAACGGAAACGAGAACCGGCTACACCCCTGTAACCGATCCATCCACCGGGCAGACCGTATATGTTCAGTATGAATATGACGTAGAGGTGCCGTACACCTACACGATCTGCGAAGTGAAGCTCGAAAACTTCAACTTGTCGCATGTTCCGGTCTATATCATGTCCGAAAGCCAGCTCTCCATGTACGCCATGTATATGGCAACGCTGGGCAACAGGCCGGATTTATTCCCGGATTCCAATTACGTTGATCTCTACTACAACGCCGATTACGAGGATTATGAGATTCCCCCGGAGGCTCTGGAAGACGAACAGTTTGCCCTGATGATTGCGGAGGCTGAAAAGTACCTCGGGTATCCCTATGTGTGGGGCGGCTCCAGTCCTGATACTTCCTTTGACTGCTCCGGTTTTGTTTCCTGGGTCTGCAATCATTGCGGCGTAGGATGGAACTTCGGGCGTCTCGGGGCGGACGGGCTGCGCGGTATCTGCACGTCCGTTTCATCCGCAAATGTGAAACCCGGCGACCTTATCTTTTTCCAGGGCACCTATGACACTACCGGCGCTTCCCACGTGGGAATATATGTCGGCGACAGTATGATGATCCACTGTGGAGACCCGATACAGTACGCCTCGACCAATACAAGTTACTGGCAGGCGCATTTCCTGTCGTTCGGGCGTCTCCCCAATCCATGAAAAGGAGGACAAAATGTGAACCCGCGCATTGAAAAGCTGAAAAGCGAAAGAGCCAGGGTTGCAAGCAGAATTGAAGCCTGGCAGGAAAAGCTGAAAAAACTTGACGATCAGATCCTTCGGCTTGAAAACACAGATATTGTCGGTATCGTTCGGGAAACCGGTCTTACCATTGACCAGCTTGCGAATTTGATGGAACTGCGCGACCGTATGGAACAGAGAAAGAACGATCCCGCATTTCCGACGCCGGTAGATTACGCAGAGGAGGAAAAAGAAGAAAATGAAGAGTAAGACCCGACTGTTTGCCATGCTGCTGGCGGTGGTGTGCTGTCTGTCCGTCGTTTCCGTGACAGCATTCGCTTCTGACGGCGGCTACTACGCATCAAACGAAGACGGCGAAGACACTCCGCCCGACGCCATCGACAGCATCGACATCTCCACTGAGAATGTCCCGATGCCAACCGGCAGCGGCGGTACTCCGGGGATCACCTGGGACATTGACGCGGAAGAGATCGGCAGTATGGACGATATTCTTTCCGGTTTCCTCTCTCTGCTGGGCGGAGGCGGTACGCCTCTTACCCCGAGCGGCAACATGACGCTGGTGGATGACATTCTTCAGGACGAATCTTACTACGTTCAGGATGAAAAGGTCGTGAAGGATAAGCAGTTCATCACCGTCCAGACCAAGGCCGGAAACACCTTTTATATCATTATCGACCGTTCCGGGGAATCGGAAAACGTGTATTTTCTGAATCTTGTGGACGAATCAGATCTGCTCTCCCTCATGGATGACGGAGACACGGCAAAAACGACGCCGACCTGTATCTGCAAGGACAAGTGCGTTGCCGGCGAAGTCAATACGGATTGCCCTGTCTGCAAGAACAACATGAGCGAGTGCATGGGCAAGGAAGCCGAAAAGCCGGCGAAGGAGACCACAAAGCCGGAATCTCAGGATGATCCCGGAAAGGAAGAAAAGGAGCCTGCCGAAAAGGAGAAGAAGTCCTCCGGCAGTATGCTTCCCCTCATTCTGATCGTTGTGCTTGCCGGCGGCGCGGCGCTCTATTGGTTCAAGTTCCGTAAGCCCAAGCAGGACACCAAGGGCAGCTCTGATCTCGACGATTACGATTTCGGCGACGAAGATGACGAGGAGTATGAGGTTGAGCCGGACACGGACGAAGCCAACGACGATAACGATTCTAACGATTAAGGAGAACAGACTATGTATAAACTTGTGATTGCGGAAAAACCTTCTGTGGCTAAGTCCATTGCTTCCGTCCTCGGTGCCAAAAAGCGCGAGGACGGTTTTTTTGAAGGGAGTGGTTATCTCGTTTCCTGGTGCCTCGGTCACCTGGCGGAGTTTGCCTCTGCCGACGCCTACGATGAAAAGTATAGCAAGTGGCGTATTTCTGATCTTCCCATCCTGCCGGAGAGCTGGCAGTACGCGGTCAGCCGCGATAAGGCCGGACAGCTTTCCGTTTTGAAGAAGCTCATGAACCGGGATGATGTCGCAGAAGTCATCAACGCCTGCGACGCCGGACGCGAGGGCGAATCCATCTTCCGTACCGTGTATAACCTTGCGGGGTGCCGCAAGCCCATGAAGCGCCTGTGGATTTCCTCGATGGAGGATTCGGCTATTCTCGACGGCTTCAATAATCTGCGGGACGGCAAGGAGTATGACAATCTGTACGCATCCGCTGTCTGCCGCAGCAAGGCTGACTGGCTGGTGGGGATTAACGCGACGCGCCTGTTTTCCGTGCTCTACCACAGAACTTTGAACGTCGGGCGCGTCGTTTCTCCGACGCTGGCGATGATCGTGCAGCGCGAATCGGAGATCAGCGCGTTTGAGCCTGTGCCGTTCTACACGGTGTCTGCTGAGTTCGATAACTTCACCGCCGTCAGCGAAAAATACAGCGATAAGGCAGAAGCTGAAAAGGTCCGGGAGAATTGCACCGGACAGCAGACCGTCGTAAAGTCCGTCGAGCGTAAGGAACACGCTGAGAGAGCGCCTATGCTCTATGACCTGACCACGCTTCAGCGGGACGCAAACAGACTGCTTGGCTACACGGCGCAGCAGACGCTGGATTACCTCCAAAGCTTGTATGAGAAGAAGCTCTGCACCTATCCGCGCACGGACAGCCGTTATCTGACGGATGATATGGAGGATGGTGTAAAAGCTCTTGTCCTCTGCTGCGGCGGGATCTGCGAGCTGGACGTTCCGAGTGTTTTCCTCTCCGGTCAGGTGTGCGACAGCTCCAAGGTATCCGATCACCATGCAATTATCCCGACCCTTGTTGCCGGAAGCATAAGTTTGGATTCTCTCCCCGCTGGGGAGCGAGAGATTCTTCTCCTGATCGCACGTCAGGTGCTCATGGCGGTGTGCGAGCCGTACCGCTATGAGGAAACCGTTGTCACAATGGACTGCGGTGCAATGCCGCTTACCGCCAAGGGAAAGAAGGTTCTCAACCTCGGATGGAAGTCCTACGCGAAGCAGGACACGGAGGACAAGCCCCTTCCGTTCTTGAAGGAATGGGACATTCTCACCTCAACTGCCGCCGAGATCAAAGAAGGCAAGACAAAGCCTCCGAAACATTACACGGAAGACACGCTCCTGTCCGCTATGGAGACAGCCGGAGCCAAAGAAATGCCGGATGACGCCGAACGCAAGGGGCTCGGAACGCCCGCCACACGTGCGGCAATTCTTGAAAAGCTGATCGCCACCGGTTTCGTGGAGAGGCGCAAGAGCAAGAAAGATGTGAATCTGATCCCCACTCAGGTGGGCAATTCGCTGATTACCGTGCTCCCCGAACAGCTCCAGTCCCCGCTGCTTACCGCCGAATGGGAGAACAGACTGAAACAGATCGAGCATGGCGACGGATCTCCCGATGAGTTCCTCAAAGACATCTCCGAACTGGTGACGGAGCTTACCCGGACTTATGAGCCCGTCAAAGGCTCCGAAGTCCTCTTTCCTTCCGGTCGTGAAGAGCTCGGCAAATGCCCGCGCTGCGGCGGCTCGGTGACGGAGAGCAAGCTCGGATTCTTCTGTGAGCGCAATGACTGCAAGTTCGGGCTCTGGAGGGACAATAAGTTCCTGAATGCCAAGAAGATCAACCTGACGAAGAAGATGGTCACGTCTCTTCTGAAGGACGGAAAGGCTTTTGTCAGCGGTATCTATTCCGAAAAGACCGGCAAGAGCTACGACGCCTTTATCTGTCTGGAGGACGATGGAGCGCACAGCGTTTACCACATCGAGTTTGACAAGGAGAAAAAGTGATGCTGTATTTCATCCTTGGGTGCATGACCGGCGGAACGCTCGGCGTTTTCATCATGTGCCTATTTACGGTCAGCGGGCAGTGCTCCCGTGAAGAGGAACGCAAAGAAAACAAGGACTAATCGAACGAAGCTCCCGTATGGGCCTCAGCACCTGTACGGGAGCTTTTTTGCAAGGAGGACACATGACAACCGTTCTGTATTTCGCCGTGTTGTTTGGCGCAAAGCTGCTGGACAACATGCTTTCAACCGCAAAGACCATCCTCGTACAACGTAACCGCTGTATCTGGGCCGGGATCACCGTCGCAGTCTCTGACTTCATCTATTTCCTGCTCATCAAGAACGTGCTGTCCGCGGACAGTCCGCTCGCAATCGCCGTCGTTTCTGTTGCCGGAGGGTTTGGGTGCTGTGCTGCCGTGCTGCTGTCAAACCGGTTTTCCAAAGAGCGCACCTATGTGAATGTGGTCATGTGCGACGACAAGGAGGCCATGCAGGATTTCCGGGACTACCTCGCGGTTCATCACATCACCAACGTGGCAGCGGACAGTTATACCCGCGACTGGAGCAGAAAAACGATCACCGTGACAGCCTATGCCGAAACTAAAGCGCAGAACAGGCTGATCGACGGCTATATCAAAGACAGCGCCCGCAAGTTCAAGCGGGTCATCCAAAGAATCTGAAATGGAGGTGCCTATATGCCTGAACAGGCAAAGCAAACGACCAAAGAACGCCTGAAAGACATTACAGATTCCATTGAAAAAGGAATCCAGGAGCTTTTCCAGAGCGACAAATACAAACAGTATCTGACCACCATGAGCAGGTTTCATCACTACAGCGTCAACAATCAGATGCTGATCTATTTGCAGAAACCCAACGCCACCCATGTGGCCGGCTATAATAAATGGCACGATCAGTTTGGCAGGAACGTTTTGAAGGGTGAAAAAGGAATCAAGATTATCGCGCCGACCCCATTCAAAAAGAAGATCGAGGAAGAAAAGCTCGACCCGGACACTAAGCTGCCGGTGCTGGACAAAGACGGCAATCCTGTAATCGTAGAGAAAGAAATCAGTATTCCGATGTTCAAGCCGGTTACGGTCTTCGATGTGTCCCAGACGCAGGGGAGACCTCTGCCGCAGCTTGCTTCCGATCTGCACGGGAACGTACAGAATTTCGATGTGTTTATGGAGGCACTGAAACGCTCCGCGCCGGTTCCCATATCCATCGAGCCTATGGCTGAAAATATGGACGGCTACTTCGATACCTCAAATCAGTCCATCCATGTCCGTGAAGGAATGAGTGAAGTGCAGACGGTCTCCGCCGCTGTGCATGAGATCGCACATTCAAAACTTCACAACTACAAGAAAACCGAAGAAGTGGCTGCCCCGGAAGACGCGGATCAAATTGAAGTTCAGAAAGACCGCCGCACAGAAGAAGTGGAGGCGGAAAGCGTCTCATTCGCTGTCTGTGCCTATTACGGCATCGCAACGGGAGAAAACAGCTTCGGGTATATCGCCTCTTGGAGCCAGGATAAAGAACTGAAAGAGCTTCGGGCTTCCCTTGAAACGATCAACAAGACTTCCTCTGAACTTATAACGGATATTGACCGCAACTATGCCGACATCATGAAAGAACGCGGTTTGGATAAAGCGGAGCCTGCCGCTGAACAGCCGAGTGAAATGCTGTTTCTCATTGATGAGAAGCAGTATCTCCATGTGCAGATCGGCTCCGAAGGTTATGACTACAGCTTTTATGACAAAGATACGCTGAAGCTGCTGGACGGCGGCGTAATAGACGCGCTGGTCAATGAGGCCGATATCGACCTGTCCAATCAGAGCGACGCGCTGAGGCTTGCCAGGGATGAGATTCTGAAAGCGCATAGTATCCAGCCAAAGGAAACCGTAAACTATACGCCTGAGCAGACGGCATCCCTGCTGGAAGCTATCCAGCAAGCAAACGCTGTTCTGCCCCCTTCAAAGGAGACAGAGAAAGCGGGCTTTGAGACGGAAACCGTCGCCGTTTTTGAGGGAGAGAAAAACAATCTTCCGTTTGACGTTGTGATTCAGACGCTCCACATTCCAGACCCGGAACCGGAAAAAGCCGCTGATCCCGTTGAGCTTCCCGATCCCGCGATTTCAATCGAGAGCATGAATGCTTTCGGATATACCGACGCGGACATGCTGCCGCTGACGAAGGAACGAGCGATGGAACTGATGGAGCGTGACGTTACCGTCTATCTCCTGTATGGCGACAACACCGAGGCAATGGCTTTTGACCGCAAAGAAATCGTTCAGCACGACGGGATCTTCGGTATTACCCGAGAGGATTGGGACGCGGTGAAGGATGATTTCAGACCGCGGGACTTTGAAAAGGAGTTCACGGACAATCCCGGAGATTCTTATGCGATTTATCAGCTCCGGCAGGACGCTTCCACCGCTGAATTGCGGTTCATGGGAACGGAATACCTGGAGAAACAGGGCTTGGAAGTCAGTCGTGAAAACTATGCCGCTGTTTATGCGGGTGATCTCCCGGACGGCTCGACCAACGACAGGCTCAACAGTCTGTACGAGACGTTTAATATCGCCCACCCGGAGGATTTCAAAGGTCACAGCCTCTCGGTAAGCGACATCATTGTGATGCGGCAGGCAGGCAAGGTATCATGTCACTACGTTGATCCGTTCGGCTTCAAGGAACTTCCCGGGTTCCTTCCCCCGGAAAACTACCTGAAGAACGCGGAAATGGCTGTGGAGGACGATTACGGGATGATCGACGGGATTGTCAACAACGGTGCGAAGCAGAAAGAGCCGGAAAGAGAATCTGACAAGAAGCCGTCTGTGCTCGAAAAGCTTCACCGTCCGCAGCCGGAACGAAAACCCAAAACAGCAGCGCCGGGAAGAGGCGCGGAAATGGAGATGTGATATGGATTTCTCAAACGATGAGCTGAATCTTCTCTGCATTTACAATGCCGGAAGCAGAAAAGAAACGCTGGAAGAACTGGCTTCCATGCGGAAGTACCTCGCCCCGGACGAAGCCGAACTCACGGATCTGACGGATTCCGTCATCGAAAAGCTGAAAAAGATCACGGACGAGGAGTATGACAAGCTCGATCTTGTTCCTGATTTTGACGAGGAGTGAGAGCTTCAGGAACAGCCGTTGAAATGTTCACAAACAGGCTGTATAATGAAGAAAAGCAGGGGTGAGCGGACGAATGCTTGCCCCTGCATTCTTATAAAACCGGCATATCAGGAAAAGCCAGTCTTTCAAACAAGTTCATGACAATCGAACAATCATGCTCGAAGTGGAATTTGGAGAAGCGATATGAAGATATTCAAAAAATCTGACAGTGAAAGAGTTAAGGATTCCAAAACCGGAAAAGCACATGAAAACTTAACGGCTATGCCAATAGAGGATAATGTCGAAGTCGCAGTTGTACCGGAGATTCTAACACCTGCGATTACTGATTATGAACAGGCAATATTTGATCTTGATGCCAATATTGATTTGCTTTCAAGTCATGCTGATGCGCTTGACTACCTTGTATCTGTTGCGTCTGGTGTCTTATGTGCATCCCTCGATATTCTGTGGGTTGGTGAATTCAGCCTCAGCGAGGGCAGAGAGATAGCGCGGGAACAGGTTGACGGTATAGTAAAGAAAACAGCAAATCTACTTGGTTGTAAAGACGATGACATTTCTTCGTGCGTAGCTTTTTTAGAGAAAAAGTTCCCTTTGCCTGCGGATGGAAATACCCCCGATTTTGGAGGGGGATTGCAACACCATCTCAGAGATTTTGCGCATCACCCTACATTAGTCGGGTTGATTTTTTCACTACTGACACAGTTTACCGGAATGTCATATGGAACTAACACGGCAGGACAATTTATCATTGTTCCAGTTCCAGAAAAGAGCCGAATATTTATCGGAGAAGATATTCCAGACAAATTGCTTAAAGGGACGGTCATTTGGTTCTTTCATCTTGTAAGTGACGTTGCAGGCTCAAGCTCAACTGCTGGACTCGGTGGAGGAACGGGTATTCCAGGACCAATACTGTCTTTAGCAAAAGAATTGTCTGTCCTACCGGGATTCATAGACTTAAAAATTGAAGATAATTCGCTCAGCGTGTTCTTGTCCAAATTGTTTAATGGAACACTCTTCGCTCAGCATGACGAAAAGGGCAAGATAATCAAAGACACTGCTATTAGATTTGATCTCCGTAGCGAACTTGGAGTGCTTGTCGAACTCGGTAAACAAGCAGTTCCTGTAATCGCAAACGAATGTATAGTCAGACTCTTCTACTTCATCCGCCGTCTTGCTATGGAAGTAAAGGATAAGCAAATTACATCACTCAGCCAATTCAGCGAGGTTAGTTGGGAAAGAATTAAACCATATAATAATCCGACGCTCACGAGAATGCTCACTATATCGACGGGAGTATTCACTGCTGTTGACATTACTGAGGCAGTAGTAACACAAAAGTATTGGATTTCGGTGAATTATGTCGGCGTTGGGAGATTTGCAGTTGCTCTTGGAGCAGAAACTGCAAGCTTTCTCAAAATCCGCAATGTCTCCAAAATCAAGCAGATGTATGAGGAAATCCAGAGGAATACGTATAATCAGACCGATAACAGAATTTATAGCAGGATTGGCGAAGACATTGATATGGACAGATTTGGCCTTACCATTGAACAAACGGAAATCCTTTTCAATTTTGAACATCTCAAGACTTTGAACGACATTGCAGCGACAATGCCGTCAATCAACAGAGAAAAAACAATCTCTCTCAAGCAAGAATGGTTAGATGAGTGGAAGCATTATATGGAGATTGGATTTTCTCGCTTCGTTGGAGATGATAATGCTTGTCTACATTGGTACTCGCTTGAAGAACTTATCATAAGAATTTCAGAAAACGATCCATCAAAACCTTGGTTAAGACTTGCTTTTCTTGAAGCAATGCTGTTTGAGCCCTATTATCCTCTTAGCACCGAGAAAGATAAAAAGGGAAATGACGTTCCAAGCAAAAGGTATAATACATTAAAAACCCCAATTATTGGGTATAGAAAAGATGAAGGTGACAAGTTCCTCAATTCAATATTGCCGACAACAGTAATACAACCTGGATATGTGACCCGACTTAGGAAATGCTACAATAAGGTCTCAACACAGTTGAATGAGGTTCTAAAAAATGTGTTGAAGGGAGTTTCAATCACCGCAATAGTAACCATTGTCGCTGTTGTTACCGCTGGTGCATTTGCACCCGCGATTGCTGTAGCGCTTGTCGGCTCACAGTTTGCTGGATTAAGCGGAGCTGCACTCACGAGTGCGTGTCTTGCATATCTTGGAGGGGGCGCCATTGCGATTGGAGGTGCAGGAATGGCTGGAGGAACTGCAGCGGTAGTCGGTGGTGGAGCTCTTCTCGGGCTTACAGTAGGTGCTGGTGTTGGGAGTTCAGTTGGTGCTGCAGGTATTGTTGGTAAGAAAGCCACAATACTCCAATCAGCGAAACTCATGGTGGCTACGCGAGAGATCTTTCTTAATGACGAACATGATCTTGAGTATTCCAACACAATCTACGAACAATATGTCAGAAGAATTGCCGATATAGAAAAAGGGCTGGTCGAACTTCGCTTAAAGGCTGACGTAGCTGATAAGGGCGAAAAGAAGAGACTCCTCAAAGAGATAAAAAATGCAGAGGAATCTGTCGAGGCAATGAAAATTGCACGAAAAAGCATGTTGAAATTCAACAGTTCGTTTATGATTGGGCTTGAAGCAGAAGAACAATAGACTCAGAATGAAACTTGGTTATTAGGAGACTTGAATGCAAATTGTGCCAAATTTGGATAGAGGTATTTTGAGGAATTGATATGATAGTTACATTTTGCGGACATGGCGACACAAGCATTACTCCTGACCTGACCGTGTGGCTGACCAATACGATTGAGGCTCAGATCGAAGCCGGCGCAAATCAGTTTTATCTGGGCGGTTATGGAGCTTTCGACAGAGCCGCCGCGTCTGTCGTATGGAAACTGAAAGAAAAGTACCCCCATATCACTTCAACCCTTGTCCTTCCGTATCTTGACCATCAGGTCGATGCGTCTCATTATGACGACACGACCTATCCATCCCTTGAAAACGTCCCTCGCCGCTTTGCCATCCTGAGACGAAACGAGTGGATGGTTGATGTGTCCGATGTCGTGATAGCTAATGTTGAACATGGCTGGGGCGGCGCGGCGCAGACATTGACCTATGCAATCAGAAAGCACAAGACTATCTTCAACTATTCATCCTGGACGCCATAAATACAAAGAATAAGCCTGTTTATTAGACTTTGAAAGATCGCCTTTGAGTTGTTATGCTCAAAGGCGATCTTCTACTAAAGTGTTTACTTGTCGAGCAGTGCTTTCAGATCCTCATCGGGTGTTGTGATAGGAGCAATTCCATAGTTTTCCACGAGGAACTTTGTAATGTTTGGCGAGAGAAATGCCGGAAGAGTTGGACCAAGACGAATGTTTTTGATTCCAAGGTGAAGCAGCGTCAGCAGAATACTGACTGCCTTCTGCTCGTACCATGACAGAACGAAGGAGAGAGGAAGATCATTCACACCGCAGCCGAAAGCATTTGCCAGGGCGACAGCCACCTGGATCGCGCTGTACGCGTCGTTGCACTGTCCCATATCCAGCAGGCGCGGAAGCCCCGCAACGGTTCCGAGGTCGAGATCGTTGAAACGGTATTTCCCGCAGGCAAGAGTCAGGATCACGGAATCCTGTGGCGTCTTCTTCACGAAGTCCGTATAGTAATTTCTTCCGGGCCTTGCGCCATCGCATCCTGCCACGAGGAAGAAGTGTTTGATGGCTCCTGCCTTTACCGCATCGATGATCTTGCCGGCGACGGAGAGCACGGTCCCATGACCGAAACCGGTAGTCACAGTCGTACCGCCGTTAATGCCTGTCATCGGGTGCTCATCGGGATAGCCGCCCAGCTCAAGCGCTTTTTCGATAACCGGCGTGAAGTCCTTCTCATCACCGATATGGACAGCACCGGGGAAGGCCACGACTTCTGTGGTAAACACACGGTCCGCATAGCTCGCCTTCGGAGGCATCAGGCAGTTTGTTGTGAACAGGATCGGTGCGGGAATGCCGTCGAACTCTTTCTGCTGGTTCTGCCATGCCGTTCCGAAATTGCCTTTAAGCTGCGAATACTTCTTAAGTTCCGGATATGCGTGAGCGGGCAGCATCTCACCGTGCGTATAGACGTTGATCCCTTTATCCTTTGTTTGCTCCAGAAGAAGCTGCAGATCCTTCAGATCATGTCCCGTCACCACGATGAACGGACCTCTTTCGACAGACAGAGGAACCGTTGCAGGCGCAGGTGTGCCGTAGGTTTCCGTATTTGCCTTGTCCAGCAATGCCATGCACTTCAGGTTGATCTCGCCGACCTTCAGGACGTGCGGCAGGAGCTGTTCGACAGAGAGGTCTTCGCCAATGTAGTATAGTCCTTCGGCGAAGAACTTGTTGACCTCATCATCTGTGTAACCGAGCATAAGTGCATGGTAGGCGTAAGCCGCAATACCGCGAAGTCCGAAAAGGATCAGGGATTTCAGAGAGCGGACATCCTCATCGTCATTCCAGAGCTTCTGCATATCGTAGTCGTTATTCCTTCCGCACTGAGAGGTACAGGAGGCGCATTGCGGAACGAGCTTGTCCCTTTCTGCGTGGGTCTTGTCGATCTGTCTCTGTATGGCCGCATCATCAAAACTCACGTTGGTGATCGTCGTGAAAAGACCCTCAATCAATGTACGATATGTGGTTTCATCGGGATTCGTGTCCCCATCCGTGGCACGGGCAAGTCCGATGAGCGCTCCTGTCAGTTTATCCTGTAGGATTGCAGTTCCGGCGCTTTTGCCGCAGACGCCCGCATTTCCCTTGCAGCCGACACATCCGGCTGTCTGCTCACATTGATAGCAAAACATCTTGTTTTCCATTTTCAGTACCTTCCTTTCCGTTATTCCGAATAGGTTTTATTCTATGATTTTTCCATCCGTGGAAATGGTCACGACCCGCCACGGGATCAGCTTGCCGCAGCCCTGCAGTGCTTTCTTAACTGCATTCTCCAGACCGCCGCAGCAGGGAACTTCCATGCGGACGACTAATACATCGCGGATATCGTTGCTCTTCAGGATTTCCGTCAGCTTCTCGGAATAGTCTATGGCGTCCAGCTTCGGGCAGCCGACCAGTGTGATGCGGCCTTTAATGAATTCCTCATGGAAGTTCGCATATGCATAGGCCGTACAATCTGCCGCAACGAGAAGCTTTGCCCCATCCAGATAGGTTGCATTCGGATTGACCAGCTTGATTTGAACTGGCCACTGAGAAAGCCGCGACACCGGATTTGCAAAAACAGAGATGTCAGATTTTTCATCCTTCGAGTGCTGTATGGACTTTGCCATTGTTCCGGGACAGCCACAGGCAAGGTGCGCTGCCTTCCTTGCCTTGCTTGCGGCAACTGCTTCCGCGTCATACGCCGCTGCCTCACGCTCCACAAACCGAATCGCATCCGTTGGGCAGGCCGGGAGGCAGTCGCCAAGGCCGTCACAGTAATCGTCACGCATGAGTTTTGCTTTTCCGTTTACCATAGCAATAGCTCCTTCATGACATGCCTTAGCACAAGCGCCGCAGCCGTTGCAGCGTTCTTCATCGATTTCAATGATCTTCCGTTTCATTTGAAGTACCTCCTTGACTTTCTGACTGTATTATACTATAATAAAAGCAACAAGTCGGTTGTATTTCCAACGGAAAGGAACTTTTATGGAAGAATTTTTAGGGTCGATTAAAAGCGCTTCGATCTTCTCCGGTATAGATGAGTCGGAATTGAGAACTCTGTTGTCATGCCTTGGAGCAACTGAAACGGGCTATAGTGCGGGAGAGTATATCCTTCGTGTCGGCGACACGCCTGAAAGCGTCGGCCTGGTACTGGACGGCAGTGCCCTTGTAATCAAAGAGGATTATTGGGGAAACAGGAACATTGTAACAAAACTTATTTCAGGCAACATCTTCGCTGAGGCATATGCTTGTTCTCCAACATCAAAGATGAACGTTTCCGTTTTCGCCGAAACAGATTGTCGGATTCTCTGGCTCGCAGTCAGAAAGGTGATGACGACCTGTTCATCGGCGTGCGTCCATCATGCAATTTTGATTCGCAATCTTGTGTCTGGTCTGGCTTCAAAGAATTTGCAGATGAATGAAAAAATCTCCCACATGGCACAGCGTACCACGAGGGAGAAGGTGCTTTCCTATCTGTACTCTCACGCGCAAAAGATGGGCGCTCGTGAATTTGATATTCCCTTTGACAGGCAGCAACTCGCCGATTTCCTTTCCGTGGAACGAAGTGCTCTGTCTGCTGAACTATCTAAAATGAAGAAGGACGGGCTGATTTTATACAATAAGAATCATTTTCTGTTGAACAGAATAGATTGATACTTAGCGGGGATTGAAAAGGTTGAAAAAACGGGATAAACCATAATGGTTACGGTCAGCTCGGAGTCACTGCTATTCTGGTCTGCATAAATCCATAACATATTGCCTGTTACATAGCCGAGAGGTTCATCCGAGCCCCTTGGCTTATTCTTTAGAGAAAGGAAGAACACAGATTTCGATGTATTCCATTATCAAAAAGATGAAAAAGAACTAAGTCAGAGTCTTCGGCAAGTTACATTTGCATCTGAGCTCGATGATGAGGCGAGATGGATTCATGTTAATCCATAGAATTGTTCACATACAGACTGTATGATGAAATAAGCCGGGGTGTGTGGGAGGACGGTTCTTGCCTCTCCCATGAAGATTTGCGATAGTAGGATTTATGGCACAGAATTACCCACTCTTGGAATTGCGTGACATGATTTGTGGTCCGTCATAAAAATTCACAAATTCTTTGCAGTTGTGTTATTGACATAAGTCAGTAACGGTTGTACAATGTTTATCGACATAAGTCAGAAAGGAGTCGCTATGCCAAGACCAGTAAGATGCCGCAGAATCGAACAGATGCCGGTTTATCGCAGTTTTTCCCCGGATGATGCTGAAGCGACCGGAAGCGTCCGTATGACGGTAGACGAATACGAGGCACTACGTCTTCTGGACGACGAGGGACTGACACAGGAAACTTGCGCCATACGGATGAACGTAGCCCGGACAACGGTTACAGCAATATACGACAGCGCTCGGAAGAAGATTGCGGACGCGCTTGTACACGGAAAGAGACTTCTGATCGCAGGAGGTTGCTGTGAGTACGGACCTGTCGAACTAAACCAAACCATCATGGAGAAAGGAAACAACACAATGAGAATCGCAGTTACCTATGAAAACGGAGAGATCTTCCAGCACTTCGGACACACCGCGCAGTTTAAGCTGTATGACGTGGAAAACAGTAAAGTTATGGGAGAACAGATTGTTGACACGAACGGAAGCGGTCATGGCGCGCTGGCGGGATTCCTTCAGGCTGCCAAGGTCGATGCACTGATCTGCGGCGGTATTGGCGGCGGCGCTCAGATGGCGTTGGCGGACGTGGGGATCAAACTGTATGCCGGCGTTCAGGGTTCGGCGGATGAAGCAGCGAAGGCGCTTGCTGCCGGAACACTGAACTATGATCCCAACGCCCGCTGCGACCACCACGGACATCACCACGACGGTGACTGCGGACACGATCATTGTGCAGATCACCATTGTGCGGGCAATTGACGGAACAACACAGAGGAGGCACGGCGTATGGGTATCATCCCGGATCTTTTTTTTACCTTTGCCAAGATCGGACTTTTTACCTTTGGCGGCGGATACGCCATGATCTCTCTGATCGAGAACGCCTGTGTTGAGAAAAAACAGTGGATCACACACGACGAGATGATGAATATCACCGTCATCGCTGAATCGACACCAGGCCCCATCGCCATTAACTGCGCTACCTATGTGGGGTATAAACAGAAGGGTTTCATGGGTGCTGTGGCGGCGACGGTTGGCGTGATTCTGCCCTCATTCTGCATCATCTTTGCGATATCCATGTTTCTGGATCATTTTTTGGAAATCGGTTGGATCGCCCATGCGTTTCAGGGAATCAAGATCGCGGTCGGTATTCTGATTCTGGATGCGGCGCTCAAAATGCTGCAAAAGATGCAGAAGAAATGGACGCCCAGGATATTTATGATCTGCGCCTTTGCGGCCATGCTGTTGATCAACATCTTTTCCGTCAAGGTTTCTACTATCGTCCTGATGCTGGCTGCCGGACTCATCAGCCTGATCCTGTTTGTGCTCAAAAAGCCTGCCGTGAAGGGAGGCGCCGGGAAATGATCTATTGGGAGCTTTTTATCGGTTTTCTCAAGGTCGGCTGCTTTGCCTTCGGCGGTGCGTATGGGGCGATTCCGCTGATCCGCGACGTGGTGCTGTCCTATGGCTGGCTGGAGGACGAGATGCTGACCTATATGATTGCCGTCAGCGAAAGCACACCCGGACCGATCATGGTGAATCTGGCAACCTATGTGGGCAGTTCGCAGGCGGGGATTCTCGGTTCTTTGATTGCCACACTGGCCGTTGTGCTGCCGTCCTTCCTTATTATCCTTCTGGTCACGGCTTTGCTGAAGACCATTCTGAAGAACCTCTATGTGCAGGCTATCCTTCGGGGGCTGAAACCCTGCATGATCGGCGTCATTCTGGCGACCGGCGTATACATGATCCTGAAAAACGGGTTCGTCCTGCAGGAACATGCGCTGCTGATCCGTCCGCTGATTCTGACTGTGGTGCTTGCGGTAATCTACTTCGGCTCCAGAAAGGTAAGAAAAGGCGGGATATCACCCATCCTGCTGATCTGCCTCTCCGCTGTTGCCGGGATCGCAGCCTACGGATTCTAATCGTCTTGTCAATTCAAAAACAAAATAAAAAGGAGATCAAAACTATGGAAATGAAGTTCTATCGCTGCGAGGTCTGCGGACAGATCATCGCGATAGTCAAGAAGACCGGTGTGCCGGTCATGTGCTGCGGTCAGAAAATGACGGAGATCGTCCCCGGCACCACCGACGCGGCAGTTGAAAAGCATGTGCCCGTTTACGAAGTGAAGGATAACAAGGTCTACGTCACCGTCGGTGAAGTCACCCATCCAATGCTCCCCGAGCACTATATCGAGTGGGTTGCGATCCAGACCAAAGCCGGCAACCAGAGAAAAGCACTGCATCCGGGCGACGAGCCTAAAGCCTGCTTCTCCATCTGCGAGGGCGACGAGGTTGAAGCTGTCTATGCCTACTGCAATCTGCACAGCCTTTGGAAGAAGTAAACCGACATTGGTTTTAGGAGATTAATCCACGAAGGAGGTTGCGGGTTGAAATACGTATGCAGGATATGCGGCTATGTCTATGACGAGGCCAAAGAAAAAATCCCATTTGCCGATCTTCCGGACACATGGGTATGTCCGCTGTGCGGCGCGAAGAAAAGCGACTTTGAGCCGGAAGCGAAGCAGGAAGCCGCCAAGCCGGAAAAGAAGCAGGTCATCATCGATGATGATATGAAGAAGCTGACTACTGCACAGCTTTCCGCCCTTTGCTCGAATCTGGCGCGAGGCTGTGAGAAACAGTACAAGTTCAGGGAACAGGAGCTCTATACCCGGCTTGCGGATTATTTCGCGGCGGCTGTTCCGGAAGCGCCAGAGAAGGATATCGCGGATATTTCCGCGCTTCTGGAGAAGGATCTGTCTGTCGGCTACGGCAACGTCAAGGCCGTCGCCGGAGAAGCAAAGGATCGCGGCGCGCTGCGCGTGTGCGTTTGGGGTGAAAAAGTCACCAGAATCCTGAAGGGACTTCTTGAACGCTATGCCGCGGAAGGCGAAGCTTTCCTTGCCGAAACAAACATCTGGGTTTGCACGGTATGCGGCTTTGTATACGTCGGTGAAAATCCCCCGGCGCTTTGCCCGGTATGCAAGGTTCCGGACTGGAAGTTTGAGAAAGTCGAAGGAGGTGCAGCCTGATGGAAAAAGTCGCCGTAAGGAATTTAAGGCTCTGTACAAAGGACTGCCTGTGCCTCTATGTCTGCCCCGTGGGAGCGACAGATACAGAAGACAGCATCATTGATGTGAACAAATGCATCGGCTGCGGGGTCTGCGCCGAGGCGTGCCCGAGCAAGGCGATCTCCATGATGCCGGTCGAGCTCCCTCCCCAGCAGAAGAAACAGGACGACGTCGTATCTGTGCTGAACGCTCTCTCGCAGAGCAAGATGAAGGCATCGACCGCAGCAGGTCAAATTGCGGAAACCACGGAAAGTGTTACGCTTCGGCGTCTTATGAAAGCAATCGAAAGATCGTCACGCCTTGTTGCGGAGGATCTCATCCGTGAAGCTGGCTATATGCTTCCTCAGAGCAACAACGCGCATCGGTTCCTTCAGGATCTGATAGATAACCCTCCCACTGACGATTTCCCTGTTGACGCAGCGAGAGAATTACTTGACCTGATCCCCAATAACGAAACCAATAATAACAAAAAGGAGAATAAGACAATGGCAAAATGGAAATGCACCGTGTGCGGCTATATTCACGAAGGAGATACGCCTCCCGAGAAATGTCCCGTCTGCAAGCAGCCTGCGGAGAAGTTCGTAAAGATCGAGGAAGCTCCTGCGAATAAGTACGCCGGAACGCAGACCGAAAAGAACCTGGAGGCCGCCTTCGCCGGTGAATCCCAGGCCCGCAATAAGTATACCTATTTCGCCTCCACTGCAAAGAAAGAGGGCTTTGAGCAGATCGCGGCGCTCTTCCTCAAGACTGCGGATAATGAGAAGGAGCACGCCAAGATGTGGTTCAAGGAGCTGAACGGCATCGGCAACACCGCTGAGAATCTCGCGGCGGCGGCAGACGGCGAGAATTATGAGTGGACCGACATGTATGAAGGTTTCGCCAAGACCGCCGAAGAAGAAGGATTCCCGGAGCTCGCAGCGAAGTTCCGCATGGTCGCGGCCATTGAGAAGCATCACGAAGAACGCTACCGCGCCCTGCTCCACAACGTCGAAGCTCAGGAAGTGTTCAAAAAGAGTGAAGTCAAGGTTTGGGAATGCCGCAACTGCGGCCACATCGTTGTCGGCACTGCCGCTCCGGAAGTCTGCCCGGTCTGCGCACATCCGCAGAGTTACTTCGAGATCAACTGCGAGAATTATTAAGCGGACAGTTGAAGAATAAAAAAGGCACCGGGCTGCTGAATAAACGGCAGCCCGATACTTGTTTGTTGTGCCAATGCACTTTAGCACCTGTGTTTTTAGGGATAATTCAAAATCCGTTTGCCTGTTACATAGCCGAGAGGTTCTTATGAGCCCCTCGGCTTATTCTTTTGCGAAGGAGGATGACCAATGCCAAGCAAGTTACAGGCATACCGGCAGATGGCGGAAGAAGCCGCGAAGCAGGTCACAGGCAGCTACCAGAGTTGGATCTCATTCCTTAAAACCGTTGGAAGGCTATATAAATATCCGTACAGCGAGCAGCTCATGATCCACGCCCAGCGGCCTGACGCCACCGCCTGCGCAGAGTATGATTTCTGGAACAACCAATGGGGACGGTATATTCGCCGGGGCTCCAAGGGCATTGCCCTAATCGACACTTCCGGAGATAATCCGCGTCTGCGGTATGTCTTTGATGTGGCTGATACCGGCACCCGTGAGAACTCCCGTGCTGTAAGGCTGTGGGAATACCGTGATGAACACGCGGACAGCATTACCGCCATGCTGGAGCGGAATTACGATGTGAACGATGGAACTCTCCGGGACAGGCTCGAAAGGGTCGCCACGCAGTTGGCTGACGAATACTGGCAGACCAACCGGCAGGATATACTCGACAACATTGAGGATTCGTATCTGGAAGAGTATGATGATCTCAACATCGAGGCACAGTTCGAGAGCGCGGCAACCGTCAGCATCACTTATGCCCTGATGAGCCGCTGCGGACTGGAACCCGACGAATACTTTGAGCATGAGGATTTTCTGAGTGTCTTTGATTTCAACACCCCAGCTACCGTCGCCGCTCTCGGCACGGCGGTCAGCGAAATCAGCCAGCAGGTGCTGCGGCAGATCGAAATCACCATCAGAAATTACGAGCGCGAACATAGCGCGGAAAGGACGGAGAACAATGGCAGAACTGACCTACACGAGGAACGGAGATTACCAGATCCCGGACGTGAGTCTGAGCGAGACGGAGAACAAGCCCCTCGGGAAGTACGGGAGAATGCGGAAAGAGTACCTGAAGGAGCACAGACCGGTGCTGTGGAATCAGATGATTCTCTCGGAGAGCCTGTACCCGCATCTGCGGGAGATCGACGAGACGGCGAACCGGAGGCTGGAGCAGATGATGCCCGAAATGATGGCGACAGCGGGCGTGACGGAGAGCCTGAAAGAGACCGATCCTCTGAAGTGGACGGGGCTGATGAACAGCCTGAAAGCACAGGCGGAGGAGATCATCCTGCGCGAGCTGATTTTCAACTGAATCCCGCCGCCCAGATGGGCGAACAGCTATCCCTTTTCCCCTCGGAGGATGAACAAATCCAAATGATCGACGGAGCAGACGTTTTCGGTACGCCTGCTCCTTTTGCTATGTCCATTCCCCAGGAGGATATAGATCACATCCTGCGTCTTTCCGGGAACGTGGAAAACGGCAGGATGGTGATTGCCACGGAATTTTCCAAAGGCAAGAGCACAGAACAGCTTGCGGAGTATCTGAAAAGCACTTTCCACGGCGGCAACGGCATTATCGACGGCGACAGACGGTTTGCCGCGTGGTATGCCGATGACGGTATCCACTTCGCCAGCGGCAGCGCGGCACGGTATATGTCATCTGCCTATGTTCTGCCCTGGGAAGACGCTGCCCGGCGTATCAGTGAAATGTTGGAAACCGGAATTTATGCCTCCAATGTGGAACTCGCTGAAATGCAGGGACACGAACGCAGCACGCTGGCGTTGTCCCTGCTGTACCTGTATTACGATCTGAGCGAAGAAGCCCATAATCAGGGGTATCTTTCGGTCATGGAGCAGATTCGCGGAGGTGGCTACCCGGATGAAACGGAAAGGCTGTCAGATAGGCTAACAGATACTGCGTTTCGGAATGAACTGACGGAACAGTTTGCCGCTTTTTGGGCTGCCAGAGAGAGTGACCGCTCCCTTCTGCGTTTCAACTATCATGATCTCTCAAAGATATATGAAAGCCTGCGGGAACTGAGCGTTGAACGCCGGGAGTTTTCTTCGGATATGGCGGAAATACCGCCAGTCGGCGGATTCATCACGGAGGATGAAATCAACGATACTTTATCCGGTGGCAGCGGCGTTTCAGGCGGCAAAGGACGCATTTATTCGTTCTTTAGTGAACCTCATTCCACAAAAGAACAGGCGGATTTTCTAAAAAACGAGTACGGCATCGGCGGAAGATCTCACGCTGTCTCCGGCGCTTCTCACAGCGGCGAAGATCACAGCGGAAAAGGCATCCGGCTACAAAAGGCTAACTGCGTCGATGTGGAAATGAACTGGAATGCCGTTGCCAAAAGGATTTCTGCCCTGATCGCGCAGGATCGCTACCTGTCGGAGGATGAAAAAGCACAGATTGCTGCAATCCGGGAATCGCAGGAAGAGCCTGAACAGCATCCGGCAACTCAGGCGGAACCTGAACAGCGCCCGATCACACAGGATGACATTGACGATGCGCTGCGGGCCTGGAACGGTGATATTGACAGCAAGCACGCAGTTGTCCGGTATATGGAAGCTCACGCGAGGGAGAAAGACACCGCTGCCTGGCTCTCCCGCGAATACGGCGGCGACGAAAACAGACCTCTGATGATTACCCGTTCCGGCAGCGATGAATCCGTAGAGCTGTCCTGGGCAAAGGTGCAGCGACGAATCGCACAGCTTATTCAGAATGATGATTTTTACACGGACACTGAAAGAGACAATTTTGACGACATTGATCCTGTTGCTGTCCGTGAGAATCTTGAAAACGGGAGTTCGGATGCCTTTGTTGAACAGGTTCTTGCGGATGTTCAGTCAATCGCCGCAGAACAGCCGGTGCTTTCGCCGGAACGGATGGAGCAGATCACAGAAGCCTTTGAAGCAGCGGGACTGAGCTATGACGATATAGACAGCTACGGCGGGTATCTGGTGTTTCTGGAAGAAGGCGGCGGGCGATATTCCTTCGATTCCTGGGAAGAAGCCGCCGAATGGATCGACGGCGTTGTTTTCGATGATCCTGCACGGAGTGAAGCTGCGGAGCGCGTCATGCACCCGGAACGCTTTACACCGGGAGACGAACCCTTTGATGTTGCCATGGAGCGTGAACTTGCCGCCGAACAGGTGACTGAAGATCAGCCTCATGCCGACATTATCCGTTCTATCGAAGCTGCCGGTTATCAGCAAGACACGGAAATAGATTACGGCTCCATGCTCATTTTCCATGGCGAGAACGGAGAAGGTCTTGCATTTACTTCTTGGGATGATGCTGCCGAATGGGTGGCTGAACGGGAATCTGAAATCCAGCCTGTTCAGCTCTCGGAGGCTGATCTTCCCTACAAGGTAGGAGATACCGTTTATCTGGAGGATCAAAAGCCTTTCGTTATCGAAGAGATCGGCATGTTCGATATTTCTCTCCGTGATCCGTCTCTTCTTTATCCCGTCTGGCGATCCGAGAGCCGCGAAAGCTTTGCTCACCTTATGGAGCGGTTTCCTCAGCCGGAACAAGCGTCGGTAGAAATTGCCCCTGAACCGGAAAACTTTCGTATTACCGATGACCACCTCGGCGAAGGCGGCGCAAAGGCCAAGTTCAGAATGAACATGGACGCGATCCATCTTTTGAAGCGGCTTGAAACTGACGGCAGACAGGCAACGCCGGACGAGCAGGAGATTTTGTCGAAATATGTCGGCTGGGGCGGCTTGGCGGAAGCCTTTGACGAAACGAAGGATAACTGGCAGAGCGAGTATAAAGAGCTGCTGGAAGCTCTGACGCCGGAGGAATACGCCGCAGCCCGTGCCTCCACCCTGAACGCCCACTATACCAGCCCCACGGTGATCAAAGCCATCTATGAGGCTGTGGAGAATATGGGATTCCAGTCCGGGAACATTTTGGAGCCGTCTATGGGTGTCGGCAATTTCTTCGGTCTTCTGCCGGAGGAAATGTCGGCCTCCAAGCTCTACGGTGTGGAGCTCGACAGCATCACCGGACGGATCGCAAAGCAGCTTTATCCCAATGCAGATATAACCGTTGCGGGATTTGAGGCGACGGACAGGCGGGACTTTTACGACTTAGCGGTCGGCAATGTCCCCTTTGGCAATTATCAGGTCAACGACCGGGCTTACAACAAGCTCGGTTTTTCTATTCACGACTATTTCTTCGCAAAGGCTCTCGATCAGGTTCGTCCGGGCGGCGTTATCGCCTTTGTCACAAGCCGCTACACGATGGATAAACAGTCTCCGGAGGTTAGGAAGTATCTCGCGGAGAGAGCCGATCTTCTCGGGGCAATCCGCCTCCCGAACAACGCTTTCCACGCAAATGCCGGAACGGATGTTGTTTCGGACATTATCTTCCTCCAAAAGCGGGATCATCCCATCACAATCGAGCCGGATTGGGTTCACCTGGGACAGAATGAAGACGGTTTCGGCATCAACAGCTACTTCGTCGAACACCCTGAGATGATCCTCGGTCGGCAGACATCCGAAAGCACGCAGTACGGGAAACAGGACTTTACCGTCGAACCGATTGAAGGAGCAGATCTCGCAGCCCAGCTCCATGAAGCCATTCAGAACATCCACGGAACCTATCAAGAATCGGAGCTCCCTGATCTCGGCGAGGGAGAAGAAATCGACACCTCCATTCCCGCTGATCCGAACGTCAAAAACTTCTCCTATACGGTCGTTGACGGGGATGTGTACTACCGCGAGAACAGCCGCATGGTCAAGCCTGACCTGAACGCCACGGCAACCGAGCGCGTAAAGGGCATGGTGGAACTGCGGGATTGCGTTCAGAAGCTGATCGGGCAGCAGATGGACGGCTTTATCTCCGACGAAACGATCCGGGAAACACAGGGCGAGCTGAACCGTCTCTATGACAGCTTTACGGCAAAATACGGACTGATCAACAGTCGGGGCAACGCGCTTGCCTTCGCGGATGACAGCTCCTACTATCTTCTGTGCTCCTTGGAGGTTCTCGACGAAGACAACAATCTGAAGCGCAAGGCGGATATGTTCACGAAGCGCACGATCAAGCCCCATGAGGTCGTGACAAGCGTGGATACAGCGTCGGAAGCGCTGGCACTGTCTATTTCCGAAAAAGCCTGCGTGGATATGGCATATATGTCCTCTCTCACCGGAAAAACGGAACAGGAGCTTGCCGACGATCTGCGCGGCGTGATCTATATGGATTTCAACCGGACGGAAGACGGCTCCTATACCTGGCGAACCGCTGATGATTTCCTTTCCGGCAATGTCCGAGAGAAGCTGGCGTTCTATGAAAACGCTCTGAGCATAGTTCCTGAAAGCAATGCGCATTATGAGGAAATCGCCGCGAATGTGGAAGCTCTCCGCACAGCGCAGCCCAAAGACCTGGATGCTTCAGAAATCGAAGTCCGCCTCGGCGCAACATGGATAGACAAAGAATATATCCGGCAGTTCATGCTGGAGACCTTCGAGCCGCCCTACTATCTGCGCCGGATGATCGACGTGAATTACAGCCCGTTTTCGGCCGAGTGGAACATCACCAATAAGAGCAACGCCGGTCGATCCAATATCGCGGCATTCATGACCTACGGAACTGACAGAGCCAATGCCTATAAGATTCTGGAGGACACCCTTAACCTCCGGGATGTGCGTATCTACGATACCGTGACTGACCCGGACGGAAAAGAGCGGCGCGTTCTCAACTCTAAAGAGACAACGCTGGCACAGCAGAAACAGCAGGCAATCAAAGACGCTTTCAAAGACTGGATTTGGAGAGACCCGGACAGACGGCAGACGCTGGTGAAGAAATACAACGAGCTCTTCAACTCCAACCGTCCCCGGGAGTATGACGGCTCCCATATCACGTTCAGTGGAATGAATCCTGAAATCCAGCTACGAGAGCATCAGCTAAACGCTGTTGCGCATATTCTTTATGGCGGGAACACACTGCTTGCACACGAAGTAGGCGCGGGCAAAACCTTTGAAATGGTAGCCGCTGCAATGGAATCCAAACGTCTCGGACTGTGCGAAAAACCGCTGTTTGCAGTCCCGAATCACTTGACGGAACAATGGGCCGGAGAGTTCCTGCGTCTGTATCCTTCAGCAAATATCCTCGTAGCCACGAAAAAAGACTTCGAGCCGCAGAACCGTAAAAAGTTCTGTGCGAGAATCGCTACCGGCAATTACGACGCCGTGATTATCGGTCATTCTCAGTTTGAAAAGATCCCGGTCTCCAAAGAGCGGCAGGAGCGTCTTCTCCAGGAACAGATCGCCGAAATCGAAGAAGGCATCGAAGAGCTCAAATACAGCCGTGCCGAGAAGTTCACCATCAAGCAGCTCGAAAAAACGAAGAAGGGTCTTGAATCAAGGCTCAAAAAGCTCCAAGATGACACGAGGAAAGATGACGTTGTAACCTTTGAGCAGTTAGG
>JAEEGK010003114.1_pt1 | contig 41523 bp, 19 predicted proteins | sample 8958771 | NCBI WGS metagenome assembly JAEEGK01 (sample SAMN16246547, study PRJNA631951) | gut metagenome | biome: gut microbiome; feature: rumen; material: SC-attached | host: Bos | place: Iran: Karaj | collected 2018-10
GAATTATATGAAATATTTATATATGATAATATTAATAATAAAATAATAATAAATAATGAAGATAAATATAAATTAATAAAAGATATAATATTATTTAGTCAAAATCAAATGGAGTTGAATTATATCTTTCAATTTCTTTTTGTTGTTCTTGACTCATAAATTCATTATTATTTATATTATTGTTTTTGTTATCAGAATTATTATTGTTATTAAAATTCAAATTATTATTAAAATTGTTATTATTGAAATTATTATTATTATTTTTCATTTGATTATTATTATAATTGTTATTGAAATTATTATTATTAAAATTATTATTATTATTATTATTATAATTGTTATTATTATTATTAAAAATTTCATCAAAAAGATTATTATTATTTGAATTATTAAAATTATTTGAATTATTAAAGTTATTTGAATTATTATTATTGCTATTATTATTACTATTGTTATTATTTTCATTCGGGTTTACAGCAATAGTTCTTATATAAACATCGAAATTTTGTTCTGGAAAAGGTGAATATCCAGTCATCATCATAACTTCTCCGGACGAAAGGATATTCGGCACTTGAAGATGAACTCTTGGAAATAATTTTTTATTAGAAAATATTTGATAAAAGGGTGAAAAAGGAGAAATAATCCTATCGGCTATTGTATAAGAATATACAATTCTTTGTATAAAAGGGAGTTCAATAGAAGAAAAAGATAAATCATATCCTAAATTTGTAACTATTTGATTAAGTAAAATTTCCTCTTCTTCTTCATGTCTTTGTCTTTGGGAATTTGAAGAATTGGACCCTTCTCTTGATTCTGTTAAGGAAGGGACTGAATTATGCCTTTGATATGGTTGAGGAGCTTCTTCATTTATATTTTCTCTTATTATTTCATTTTGGCTTTTACCATTATTTTTATCTTCAGTCTTTTCCTTTGATTTATCTTTATCTTTTTCATTATCTATAATTTCATTTTTATCTATTTCTTTTTGTTCAATAATTTTATCTTGTTCTTTTTGAGTTTTTATATCCTTTTTATCCTCGATTTTTTCTTCTTTATTATTCTTAATTTTTATATTATTATTTATTTCATTATTATTCTCAATCTTATCTTTGTTAGAGTTTATTATAATTTTATTTTCTTCTTTTATTTCATTAACAGGTATTTTATCTTTTTCTTCTTTTTTCTCTTTGTTATCATTTTGTGTTTGAGACTGTTGTTGCTCTTTAAATTGTTTCATGAATTTAGATTCAATCGGTGGTGTTTGTGAATCTCCATTTTTAGTTTTTATTTCCTTAATTTCATTTTTATTTTTATCATTAAATATATCATTATCTTTTTTACTATCTTTATTTTCTTTCTTATCTTTATTTAATTTCATATTACTTATTTCATTAAATAAATCTTGTCTTTTATATCCAAACATAAATGAAGTATAATAATTTGGATTTACCATAAAATGACTAAAAACTAAACTAATATCACTTAACATTCTTCCAACTCTATCCAAAAAGGGTATCATTTGTGTAGCTTTAAAAAGAATTTCATAATTATTCATATTGAATTTATTATCATGAAATAAAGGAAAATTTTTTTTTCTTAAATTTAATAAATTATTCATATCATCTAATAAACATTCCATATGTTTTTTTGTCTTTTCTAAATAAAAAAATATATCTATTGGTCTTTGCTGAGGTTCTATATTTGAATCACAAGGAATAGCAGGATAAGGCATACCACAAAAAGTTAGAGGGGATTGGAGAGTATATGTTTTAAAATTTCGCATCCTTGGAGAGCCAAAATCAATCCATTCATCCCAACGTGTTCCCCAACCATTATAATGAACGAAAGCTTTATTATTCTGCACTTTTAAAACCTGGGCTTCTAGCCATTGATTAATAGTATCTTTAACATCAACCCACTCTCCTATTTCATAAGAAGATTTTGAAAAATCAAAAGCTTCTATTGGATTATTAAATATTTTAGGATCAAATTTTTTTCTCACATTAGAATAATTATCTAAAGCAATTAAATTTTGATAAAAACCTTCAAAATATTCCCCTATATCAAAATGAGGCATAGATAATCTTCTCCTTCTTCTATTTGTTCTAAAAGGAATTTGAATTATTGGATAAACTTCATTATTTCTTTGATTATTTCTATTTCTATTAGCTCTATTATTATTTTGAGATGAATTAGAATTTGGATTATTTTCTTCCAAAGATTTTGCAATTAATTGAATAACACATCCTTCAGTTATTTTATAAAATGATAAATTTTCATTATCTTTTAAAAATTTTCCTTGGAAAATCAAACGTTGTTTTTCTTTTGGAATGTTATATTTTTTACTTATTTCTTCCTTTAATTGATTTATTGTTAAATTTTGATTTATTTTTAAGGAAAAATTATTATCTAAAGTTTGAATCTTGATTGTAATTTCTTCTTGACTATTTGATTCTTGCATTACAAAAATTTTATATGAATTAAATTTAAAAAAAAATAAATTTAAAATAAAATAAATAAATAAATAAAAAAAAATCGTAAATAATAGTATTTATATAAAACCGGGAAGCTTAAAATTTTGTTGTAAAATATATTGGCGTGGCTGGGGGGTGCCCCCCCGTGGCGGGAGGGGCACCCCCCCACCCTCGCCGAACAATCTCTTCATCATCATAACTAATTCTTAAAAAGAGAGCACATCATCAAGGTTTAGATCTGCATCATATAAGGACTTCTTTATATCTTCACTGTTTACTTAACGGTAACTAAAGAGTGAAGGAAATATACGAGTTCTTGCTTTTCTAAGGTTCAGTTCTTGTTTACCTCAAATGATTTGAATGCTTACTCTATTTGTTGATAGTCTTAGGACTTGAAAATCTTGATTAATTTTACATCCAGTTGATTTGGGCTATTACTCATTTTTTTATATATATATTTTTTTATTTTAAATGTATTTTTTTTTATTTTTTTTATTTTTTTTGTTTATTTTTTTTATAAATCAATATTTAAATGAAAATAATATATAAAATTTAAATTTATTTATTATTTTATCAAATCAATAATAAATATTATTAAAATTAAAAAAGTTTATATATTTATTTAATAATTAATTAATATATTTTATTTCATAAATAGTATGTTATTAAAATTTAATACTATCTCCAATTAACTCATCTATTAAACATTTAATTCTATTTTGAGAAACTTTATTCATAGAATATCCATTCCATAAATCAAATCTATTTTTGAAATTATCATCTTTAAGAAATTTATAATATTTTTGAAATTGAATTTTATTTCTATAATTATTATAAAATACATTAAATTTATCTAATTCATCTTCTTTTAAATTCTTAAATATATTTTTTTCTTTAATTTCTCCTGTATTTCTGTTTCTTTCTTTAATAAATTTATGTCCTTTTTCATCTAAAATTCTTAAATGAGAAACTTTTTCAATTCCACTTAAAAAATTTTTATAAGCTTCTTGCATTTCTTTAATAAAATGTCCATCATTACTATAATGTTTAATAGATTGAGATTTATATAATTCTTTCTCAATTTCCCCATTTTCATTTTTTTTAATTTGAGTGATAAAAGAGCTACTAAAAATTGTATTCGGAATTATTTCATGAATTGTTATATGTTCTTCAAAATTATTTTTCTTAAAATCCTTATCAAAAAATTTATTTAAAGAATTATTAAAAGAAGGAAAATTGAATTTTTCAAGCATATTATCAAAATTATTATTTTGATTTAATTCTTTTTTTTCATTATCATTAAAACTTTCAATTTCATTATCATTAATATTTTCTATAATAGGTATTTTTGAATTAGAATTCTGAGATTCTTCATTCAATGACATTGCTATTATTATATATTATATATCTATATATTTATTCTTTAAAAAATAAATTTTGTTTTTAAATTAATGAATTATAATGAAAATAAAAACTTCAGTCAAGAAAATACAAATACTAAATTTTTTCCTCAAGAAATTAAAAAAATAGAAGAACCAATTTATGTAATGACAGTAGAATTAGAAAAAGGAAAAAGTGAAAATATTAAAATATTTTCAAATTCAAAACCAGAAGAATTAGCTTATGAATTTTGTAAAAGAAACAATTTAGATTTTTCTTCTTTATCATATTTAACCAATGAAATAGTAAATTTAGTAAAAGATATTCCTAATATAGATTCAAATAATAATAATAAATTTTTAGAAAATAATTTAGAAAATGAGCCAATAGAAGAAGTTGATGAAGAATATTATACTCAAAGTGTAGAAAAATCAAATGTTAAAAAGAAAATAAATAATAGTGTATTAAATGATATTTTAGAAAATGAAAATCAAAAAGATATTCAAATTATAGATTTAAATAATAATAGTAAATTAGCTGATGGAAAAATAGATTTAAGTGGAACAAAAGGAAGAATTGATTTAGAAGAAAATGATAGTTTTGGAAAATTTATTAATAATGAAGAAGAAAATGGAGGAAAATTTAATTTAGATTTAGAATTAGAATTAGAAAAATCTTTGAAAGAAAATAATAAAAACAACAATAATGATTTTTTTCAAAAAAGTAAAAATGCTTTTTCTGCTATTATTAATAAAAAAAGAAATATGAGTACAAAAGGAAGAATGAGAAGAGAAAATGAAGAGAGAAATATTAATGATAATTTTGATTTTTATCAAGCTAGAAAAAAAATTTTTTCATATGAAAATTTTTTTAATAATTTTCAGAAAAAATTATTAAGTCATTCTAATAGTTGCATTAAAGGTGATTTTAATAAAAAGAAAAAAAAAAATGATAAAAATATAAATATTAAAAGATTTAGAGAAAATTATGAAATTACTTCTGAAAAATATTTATTTAATTCTTGGAATAATCATAAACACTATAATTTAATTTCCAATGATTCAATAAATTCAAAGAAAAAATATTTATTAGAAAAAAATAATAAAGTTAATAAAAGTTTATTTAACCAAAGTCAAAAATTAAATTTTTCAAAAAATAAAAATGATTTTGAAAATTATTTAAATAATTGTAATGTTTTAGATGAAGTATATCAAAATAAAATAAATGATGAAACTGCATTTTTTGTGAAAGGAACATCTCCGAATTTAATTCAAAGAAATAATCAAAATAATTTAAGTTCAAATATTAATAATAATAAAACTTTGATTCAACCGCATAATTTAAAAAAATCTTTTTCAATTGAAAAATATCATAAAAAATATATTACTTCAACAAACAAATCAAAATCTGAAAGAAAAAATAAAAATTCTTTACATAAAAAAAAATCTAATAAATTAAATTTAGATATTGATAAAAGAACTAAAAATTATTCTTTTTCTCCTTCATTTTCAACTCCAATAAATGTTAATAATAATATTTTTGATTTTAAACAAAGTAATATTTCCTTTAAAGGTTTTTCTCCTTTTAAAAATAAAAATTATCAAATTTTTCATAAAAAAAGAAATTCATATACACAAAGAATGTTAAGTAAAGAAAATAAAATAAATAAAACAAAACAAAGAAAAAATATAAATAAATTTTTAGATATTAAACATATAAAATCTCTAGATTCATCTAATAATAATCAAAAAAAAAATGAAGAACAAAAAAAGGAAATGTCAAATAAAGATATAATAAATATATTGAAAAAAATTTTTTTAATTTTAGATACAGAAAATAAAGGTTTTATTGATATAATAAATGAAGAATCAAAGAAAATTCCAATTCAAATTATGATTATAATAACTCCAATTTTTGATAATTATGAAAATAATAAAATATCATTAAATGATTTTATTATAAGAGGAACAAAATTATTTGAAACACTTTCATTTAAAAATAAAAAAATTTTATATGATTACTATGTAAAATTATAAAAATTTATATATAATATTATAATTATTAAAAAACTAATTTTCAGTTTTTAACCATAATAATTAATTTTAATAAATAATAAAATAAATAAAATACTTAAAAAATTGTTTTGAAATTTTTTCTCAATCTAAATTTACTTCGATAACTCAAAGAATTATGATTATTTTTATAAGGATTATCAGAATAAATATTAGGACAAGTAATTAAAGAATCAATACCTAAACTTTTTCTCATTTTATTTTCTTCAAAATCTTTTCTTTTTTTAACTTTACTCAATAATAAATTAGTTTTTGCATTAGAAAATATTCTTTTTTCATCATCACAAATATCATTAATTCCAATTACATCTTGAGAAATAGTTTTATAATGTCCTTCCATAATTTTTTGAGGGTAATTAATTTTATATATTCTTTTTTTTGGATGAGACATTAATTTAATACAATCTTTTATTATTTCTGTTTTTGAATGTTCATATTTTTCTTTTTCTTTAATACTTGTAATAAAATCAAAAGTTCTTTTAAATTTAAAATGATTAATTTCTTCTTCTTCTTCTTCTTCTTCTTTTTCTTCTTCTTCATTTTCCATTTTTTTTGTATCTAATGTAATCAAATGTCTTTTTGGAATTTTTAATGTTCTCATTCTTACATATTTTTTATTTGGTCTTGCGTTTTTAAATTCTTCAATTAATTCTTTTTCTCTTTTTTTTCCAGCATCAATCATTAGTAATTTTTTTCTTGATTCTTCTAATCTTTTTCTATGTTCTATTTTCTTTATTTTTACTGTTAAATGTTCTATAGAAGCAATTGAATCACTTTGTCTTTTATTTTTATTTTTTTTCTTCTTATTCCCATTTTCATTTTCTTCATCACTTGAATCTAATGAACTTTTATCAAAATCTATTGAATTTAAAAAATTTGGTGGAACTGGAGGTTTTAGATTTAATAAAATAAATGGATTTATTACTTTTCTTTCTTGTTTTTTAAATCCTAATGCTTTTTTTAAATTTTGCTTATTTATTGTATTTATTTTTATTTTATAAAATGATAAATAATTTTCAAATTCTTTTCCTAAAGGAAATAAATTTGAAAGAAATATACAAATACTATATGCAGAATATTTAATTAATAATTCTGATTCATATAAAGTATAAAATTTTGGAATATATTCAATAAGATTACTTGAATATATTGTATTTTCTTTATATTGTGTATATAAATGACAAGGAACTTTATTACATAATTTATTAATTTTATAATAACCAAAATATGTTGGTATATTTTGATTTATTGAAAATCTGTCTTCTGATGCAATTCTTTTAATCATATATGGGTTCGAATATTTATTTCTAAAATTTGTTGCAGCTCTTCTTCGAAAATTAAAAAATAATTTTTTTAGTTTTTTTGTATGATTTAATTTGTGTTCATGCTTTTGTCTTGCTTTATTTTCGTCTTTATAAACTTTTCTTAATAAATAACTATATCTTCTCATTTTTATTTATCAATAAAAAATTAATAAATTATTTTATTGAACGTACTTCAAATAAATAAAATATTTAAATAAAATTTGATTTTGTTTCCATCTATGAAAAATTGATTTATAATAATTAATTTTATTTTTAATTTTCAATAAATAATTAAATGAAATTAAAAAGTACTTTGTAAGTTTATTTAATATAACAATAGAAGAAAAAATACCCTTCATACGAATCATTTACACAATTTTAATGATTTAAAATATATAAATAAAAATTATTTTAAAAATACAAGATATATACAATTTAAACAATTACAAGGAAAAAATGAAAAATTAAAAAGAGCAAAAACAAAAACAGAAAGATTTGTAACTATAAATACATCATCATATTCAACAATATCATTAAATAAATATAAAAGAGAACATAAAGAAATGGAAAATAGTCAAAAAATAATGATTCCAAATACATATTCAAATGGAAATTTAATAACTCATGAAAATATTATTTCAAATTCAGAAAATTCTTTTTCAAGTACTCATAATTCTTCAAGTAGAACGAAATTATTATCAGAAAATACAATAAGAAATCATCCTCTATTAAATAAAAATAATATTAATAATAATTCAGCTTCAATGTTTAAAAAATATAATCCAAATTTATCGAGAAATAATTTATATCAAAATAATACAATTTCAGCGAATTTAACAACAGATCATTTTTTTTTAAGGAAAAAAAGTCCTAACATTCAAGATATTAAAAAATCAGGAAATCATTTAATAAAATTAAATACATATATTCCAAAAGAAAATCCAGAATTTGAAAATAACTATTTTTCATCAAGAAATATAAATAGTGGTCCAGTTAAAGTTATGAGTATGAATGAAGATACTTTTAAAACAGTTTTTAGTACTTCTTCATTAATGTCAAATTCATCTTTAAATCAAAATTCAATTTCTATGAGTAATAAAGGTTCAATAGATTTTTTTAATACAATTAAAACTCAAAAAGATAATAATATTAATGTTTATACTTCTCCTGATAGAAGATTAAAAACAAGAACTAAAACTTTAGATTTATCTCCTAGTAAATATTCTAGATATAATCTTAAGAAAAGAAGTAATGATTTTAGTAATCCAACAACACAAATTGATTATTTACCTATTTTTAAAAGAAGAAAAATTAAAAAGAAAAAAACTTTTATTCATAAATTTAGTAAACAATTATCTAAAATTCCTGAAAATATTAATGGCAATATTAGCGATTCAAATAGAAAAAAAGTATTTAGATCAATAAGTTCTTTAAAACTCAAAAAATCAAATTTAAATATTCAAGTTTTAGGAAATAATAATCAAATAAATGAAAAGAGAAATTCTGTTTCTATTATTCTTAAAGATAATTTAATTCAAGAAAAAGAAAAGAAAAAAGAAGAAATATTAAATAATCATAGTGGAAATGATAGTGAAGAAGAATCTTCTTTAAGTGATGATTTTGGAGAAAAAGTAAAAAAAAGTAATAGTGGAAATGCTAGTTTTTTTTTAAAAACTTTATTATCTTCAAAAATTGAATTAAAACATAGATCAATTAAAGAATCTAAAACTTTACTTTCATTTGAAAATGATCTTGAAGATAAAATAAATGAGTTAAATAATAAAAGAAATATTCAAAATAATTTAATTAAAACTTTAACATTTAAATATTCAAAATTTTTTACTCAAAAAGAAGAAGATTTGTATTATAAAACAGTTAAACAATTTTCAAAAGAAACATATCAAACTACCTTAAAAAAAATAGAAAATAAATTTTTTATGTCAAGAAAAAATATTGAAAATTATTTTATAAATAAAGAAAATAAAAAACTTGAAAAAGAAAAGCTAAAATTAATTTATAGATATATAAGCAAAGAATTTCCAGGAGAATATTTATATGATAAATATTTTGATGTTAATATAATTAAAGAAATAGAAGAAAGATATTTAGAACACGATTTTTTACAACTCAAAGAAAATAAAAAAACTATAATTAATAATTTCCAAATAAAAACTTGTTCATTAAAAAGAAGTTATAATCTAAAATTAAAAGAAAATATATTTTTAACAAAGTTAATACCATTTTTAAAGCGTTTACCAACAAAAGATTTTTATTATATATTAAATTTCCATCAAATAGATTATGAATATTACATTATTCCAGAACCAAATTCAGTAAAAATCGGAGATGTAAAATTAAGATTTCCTTTTGAACATTTAGGTCCAAAAAATAAAATTAATACTAGAAGAAGATCAATACAAAATAATTTCAAAAATTATGTACCAAAAGATGATAAATTAAAAAATATTGAAAACATATTAAAAAAAGCCTTAAAACAAAATAATTATTTTATTAGATTTAGTAAAATAAATCGTAAAAAAAATAGAATTTCAACATTAACTTTAAAAAATTCATTAACTATTCATGAGAAATTAATACAAAAAAATTTCCAATCTTCAATAAATAAAATAAATATGATAACAAAAGCAAATCATTTAAAATATAAATTACTTCAATCTTTAAAATCACATGTAGATGAAATAATATTTTATATAAAAGACAGAAATTATCCTGGTTTTGTTCAAACATTTGAAAAATATAAAGTAAGTCCAGATACAAAAAACTATGAAGGTGAATCTTTATTAAGTTTAGCAGTTCAAAGTAATTCTTTTCAAATAGTAAATTATTTATTAAATGTAGGAGCTACTCCAAACACAAAAAATAAACTTTATAATACTCCTTTACATTATGCTTTATCTTTCCATAATTTTGAAATTGCAGATATGTTAATTCAAAGAGGAGCTGATGAAAAAGCTATTAATAAAATGGGAATCACTCCTTGGCAAAGTTTAAATACTGGAAATTCTATTATATAATAGTAATTATTGTATGATTATTATGTAGATATTTTTTTCAAATTAAAGATAATATTATTATTAAATTATTACTTTACACTTAAATAAATCAAGAGAAATAAAATTAATTAAATTTAATAAAATTATTAAATTATAATAAAAATAAATAAATGAAAATAAATAAATTAAAATTCCCATTTAAAAAAAAACAAAAATTAAAATTTAAAAAAAATGGAAAATTATGATCAAAAAGCCAAAACAATATTTAAATATATAAACCAATTTCGTATGAACCCAAAGCAACTTGCTCAGCATTTAGAACAACTAAAACAATACCTGGATATTCCAACAAACATATTAAGTGAGCCAAACAAAGTTCAAATTCAAATGGTAGAAGGGATAGAAGCATTTAATGATGCAATATCTTTTTTAAAAAGTATAAAGCCATTAGAGCCATTAACATGGGACGAAAATTTAGCTAAAAGTGCAAAAGAACATGTTGAAGATATAGGACCAAAAGGTTTATTACAATATCAAAGTTCTGATGGAACAGAACCTGAAGAAAGAATATGTAAATATGGTACTTTTATTGATAATTTAGGAGAAAATATTGATTTTGGACCTAATGATGAAATGGGTGTTATTGTTTCTTTAACTTTAGATGATGGAGAAGAAAATCGACCTCATAGAGAAAATTTATTCAAAACTGATTATAAAAAAATTGGAATAGCTTGTGGTGTTCATCAAACTGAATATCAAATGTGTGTTATGGATTTTGCATATGATTTTATTCCTAAAGATAGTAATAATAATAATAATAATAGAGATTATGGAAATAATTTATCTAATAATCCTATAGTAAATTTAAATTTAGATGGAAATAATTTTGATGAACAAAATAGAAGTTTACAAAATGTTAATGAACTAAGTTTAGCAAGAGAAAGCCCTAATGTTAATAATAATCAAAGTCCTTTTGTTAAGTTAAGTTTGGAAAATGATGATTTTAAAAATTATAGGAATAATATCGACGAAAAGAAATTATATAATGAAATTGTTAATCAACAAAATAATAAAAATATTAATGCTAATCAAAATGAAAATGAATTTGATGATTTGGCTGATCAAGTTAAAAAATTTAATTTAAATAAAAAAGTTGTTAAAAGAAATGTTGAAGTTATTACAAAAATTACATATGTTTATGAAGATGGTTCTACTAAAGAAGTTGTTGAAAAAGAAAGTCATGTTTTTAATTAAATAAAAAAAGAAAATAACAATAAATTAATATTTAAAATTAATTTTTTTTATTAAATATACCTGAAATTATAAAAATTAAACATAATTTTTTATCTATAAATTATTTATCACAATAAATTCCAATAAATAATAAGATGAGTTTAATAATTAATTAAATTAAAAGAAATTTAAATTGATGGGTTTAATAATTTAATAATATTTTTTCATAAAAAATAAAATATGGAAGTTAATAGTGATGAAAATAGAAAGGTAGAAATTTTATCTCCAGTAAGAATATCTAGAAAGTCAATATTATCAAATGGAAGAAACTCAGTAAAAAGAAGAAAAATAGAAGAAAAAGAAAAACAAAAGAAAAAAATCCCAGAAGAATATATAATAGAAATATTAAAAAAGGAAAAAAATCAAAGAACAAAATTAGAAATAAAACATATAACAAATTTATTAGGTGAAAAAATAGAATATTTTAAAAAATTAAAAGATGATAATCAATTAGCAAAATCAGAGAAAATAGTTTCATTATTAAATTTAGAAAAATATAATCCAAATCAATATATAATGAAATTTGGAGAAGAAGGAGATAAATTTTATATAGTTTTAACTGGTAAAGTTGCTTTATATAAACCAACATATAACAGAAAAGAAATGACATTACAACAATATTCTGATTTAATGTATGATGTAAGATATCATGAATTAGATGCATTAAAATATGATAGAATGCTAGAAAAAAATTCCCATTTAAAAATAGATGTTGAAATATTATTTAAATTAGATTCAAATGCTCAAAGTTTAAAACAAATTTCTTATTTTTTTATTGAAGAAGATCAACAATTAGGAATTTTTGGTGAAGGATTTCCATTTGGAGAAATTGCTTTAATTAAGAATTGTAAAAGAAATGCTTCTGTTAAAGCCATTGATGAAACTTATTGTATTTCTTTGACTAAAAGTGATTATAATAGAATTATTAGGGAATTAGAACAAAAAAGACTTGAAAAAAGTTTAAATAATTTTAAAAGAGATTATCCTTTATTTCAAAGTTGGAATTCTGGATTAATGTTAAAGTTATTTAATGGTTTTGCTAAAATAAATTTATCAAAAGGAGATTATTTATATAAACAAAATGAAGATAGTAATTATATTTATGTTATTAATAAAGGAACTTTTGAAGCTTATTCAATGTTAAGTTTTCGTTGGATTCAAACATTTTATTCTTATATTATAAATGCTAATGGTAATATAATTAAAAAATGTATTGATAATGGAAAAATGAAAGAAACTGATTTAAAACATTTATATGATGATTTATTACAAAATGCAGAAATTTCTCCTTGTGTTTTTGACCCTTATAAAAATAGAAAAATAATTACTTCTCATAGTAGAACAATTTCTCTTGCTGAAATTAAAAATGAAGAAGAAAAATTATTAAATAGTAATAAATTATTTAAAGCTCTTATTAGAGTTGTAAATTATAAAGATGTAATTGGAATCGAAGATGCTTTAGAATGTAAAAAAAGATTATATTATGTTAAATGTATTAGTGAAAAAGGAGAAGCTCAAAAAATTTCTGTTTTTGATTTTATTAAAATTATAAATTTAACTGATGACAAAAAATTAAAGACTAATTTATTAGATTTTATAGCTAAAAAGAAAAAATATTTATATAAACAAATATATAATTCTATAAAATCTGCAAGTATTAGAGTTGAAAATAATATAAATTATAATTATGATAAATATTTAAGTGAAAATGAAGAAAAAAATTGTAGTGAAACAGAAAATAGAAAAGAAATACCTCAAAAAATAAAAAGACATTTTAATCATTTAAAATCAAATTCCCTTTCAGAATTTTACAATGAAAAAATAAATAAAACAAAAGCATTTATAACAAATAAAGATTCTTTACCATCATTAAAATTTTTAAATTTTAATTCTAAAAAGGAAAAAGATTTAATTTTATCTGAAAAAAATTATAAAAATTGTACTAGAAATCGTCATATAAATTCAAAGCCAACATCAACTTTTAATCAATATCATAATTTAACCAAAAATGTTCGTTTTGAAAATAAAAGTGTATATTCAAATATAAATTTTAATGAAAATATGACAAATATTACAGTAACAATTCCAACAAATAAACCTTTAAATAGAAATGATTTAAGTACTTTAATAGTCAATAAAAAAAGCCATATTAAAAGCATTTTTAAAGCTTCTCCTATTGATTCTATTAAAATTGTTAAACCTTTTGAAAGGAATATTAATTTTAGTGATGTTTATCAACATGATGTTTTACCTAAAAAATTAAGATTTATTGGGAATAAATCCACAGGGAAAAAAAGTATTAGATTAAATAATATTATTGCTAATTCTTTAATAAGTAATATTTCAGAAGATAAAATAAACAAAACTAAATCTGAAAGGTACATTAATTTGAAAGGAACTATAAACAGTAAAAAAATTTATCTTGATAAAAATTTTAAATCTCTATATAATGATGAAGTAAATAAAGATTCAAACAAACATAATTTCTCAAGTTCTCTTTTTTCAAATTTAAATATTATGTTAAACACTAAAATATAAAAACCCAAAAAAATAACAAAATACGACTCTATTCTATATATAAAACAATTATAACAAGTATAAATAGTGAAAAGTATAAATTATTTAAAAATTTTAATTTTTTTCCTTAAAATATAAAAATAAAAATTAATCTTTTAATATTTAAACATATCTATAATCAGGATCAAATTCTCCTTGTTCTCTTGTATAATCATTAACATCAACAATAGAGCATGGAATTCTATAAGAACCAGGTCCAGGAACATCATTAGGTTTTTCTCCTTCTCTTTTTCCTGTTCCGAATTTAAATTCAGGATGTTTAATTTTAGTTTTATCTTCTTGTTCATAAGTCCCTGGTCCAGGAACATTTTCTTTAACTTTCTTCTTAACTTCATCATCTCTTTTAGAAGTCCCAATTTTCCAACTAGGATTTTTTTTCTTTCCTGCAGTTGCTTTCTCAATATCATAAGTATTAGAAGCAGGAACTCCATTATTCTTAACATCTGAAGTCATTTTTCCTTTACCTGTGATTGAATAATATGGTCCTTTAGGTTGTTCTGGTTTATAATATTCTCCTGCTCCTGGAACATCCTTATCCCCTGAAGCTAAATCTTTCCTTTCTCCTGTTCCTATTTTCCATTCTGGATTCTTATTCTTTGTTGCTTTTGTACCCTTGTCTAAAGTGTAACCTGCTGGTCCAGGACCTTCTGTTTTCTTAGCTAATTCTTGTCTTTGTGATGTTCCTATTGAATATAATGGACCATTTGGACCATCTTTTAATTTATACATTCCTGGTCCTGGAATTTGCTCTAATTCTTTGGTTGTTGGATCATATGGTAATTTTTCTCCAATTGTTATTTTAGCTCCTTCTCCTACACTTGATTTATATGGATATTGACCTGGACCAGGAGTACCGTCATTTGGACCTATTGGATCACGTACTGAGGAACCAAAACCATATTTTGGTTTGTCGTTTTCTTTTTCTAAGTTATATGAACCAGGACCTGGATTTTCCTTTGTTGGATCATCATCTTTGTCTAGTTTGTCTTTTGTGAATGTATATGCTGGTGCTTTTCGTAAATCTTTTAAATTAGGTAAATATGAGTTAGAAGCAGGAACTCCGTTATCTTTAATATCTGATGTCATTTTTCCTTTACTTGTTATTGAATAATATGGTCCTTTAGGTTGTTCTGGTTTATAATATTTACCTGCTCCAGGAATGTCTTTATCTGCATCTGAAAGTTCTTTCCTTTGACCTGTACCTATTTTCCATTCTGGATTCTTATTTCTATGTTTATTTAAATCATCAGGATCATAATCAGCTGGTCCTGGACCATCTGTTTTCTTTACCATATCTTGTCTTTGTGATGTTCCTATTGAATATAATGGACCATCTGGTCCTGATCTTACATTATATTGACCTGGACCTGGCATATATTTTTGTTCTTTAGCTGTTGGATCAAATGGTAATTTTTCTCCTATTGTTATTTTAGCTCCTTCTCCTACACTTGATTTATATGGATATTGACCAGGTCCTGGGACTTCATCAATTGTTGATTGACTTCTATCTTCTCTTCCAAAGCTATATTTTGGTTTATCATTATCTTTTTCTAAATTATACTGACCTGGACCTGGAGATGGATCAATTTGTTCTCCAGTTTGTGCATGAGTAAAACTATAAGCTGGTGCTTGTCTTAAATCTTTTAAATTTGGTAAATATGCATTTGAACCTGGAACTCCATTATCTTTTATATCTGAAGTCATACTTCCTTTACCTGTAACTGAATAATATGGTCCTTTTGGAGCCATTTTCAAATCATATGTTCCTACTCCTGGAATATTTTTATCTCCTTCTGCTAATTCACCTCTGTTTCCTGTACCAATTTTCCAAGATGGATTCTTATTTCTAGTAGCTTCCGTTCCTGGTTGAACCGTATAATCTGCTGGACCAGGAGTTTCAGTAGCTTTAACCATATCTGGTCTTGTTGATTTACCTATTGAATATAATGGACCATCAGGTCCTCCTCTAACATCATAATTACCTGGACCTGGAACTAAACCAAGTTCTTTAGCTGTTGGATCAAATGGTAATTTTTCTCCTATTGTTATTTTAGCTCCTTCACCAACACTTGATTTATATGGATATTGACCAGGTCCTGGAACCTTATTATCTTTATCTAAGCCATCTCTTACTGCTGTTCCAAAACCATATTTAGGTTTATCATTTTCTTTTTCAAATTCATATTCTCCTGGACCAGGTGAATTCTTAGTCTTTTTTGAATCATCAGGTGGATCAGCTTGTGGGAAACTATAAGCAGGAGCTTTTCTCAAATCCTTCAAATTAGGTAAATACTGATTAGCACCAGGCATTCCATTATCCTTAACATCAGAAGTCATTGTTCCTTTACCAGTAATAGAATAAAAAGGACCTTTAAATTTCCTAGCAACATTATACTTTCCCACACCAGGAACATTCTTATCACCTTCAGCTAATTCTCCCCTTTCACCAGTGCCTATAACCCAAGCAGGATTCTTATTCCTAGTAGCAACAGTTCCATTATCTAAATTATACCCAGCAGGTCCAGGGCCATCACCTTCCTTAACTAAATCACCTCTATTAGAAGTACCAATAGAATATAAAGGACCAGCAGGTCCTCCTCTAACTTCATAATTACCTGGACCTGGAACAGAGCCTTGTTCCTTAGAAGTGGGATCATAATTATTTTTTTGTCCAATTGTTATTTTAGCTCCTTCTCCTACACTTGATTTATATGGATATTGACCTGGGCCTGGAACATCATCTTTTCCAGAAATACCATCTCTTATTGCTTTACCGAAACTATATTTAGGTTTTTCATTAATTGTTTCTAATGTATATTGTCCTGGTCCTGGTGAATTCTTCCCATTTTGATCTCCTTCAGTTCTAGCATGAGTGAAACTATAAGCAGGAGCTTTCCTCATCCACTTAGTTCCAATATTATAATCAGGACCAGGAGTGTCACTAGTAATAATTTTTTTAAATTTATATTTCCCTTGAATAGAAAATTTAGGTGAACCACTTCGAATCTCAGGTAAATAAATAGGACCAGGACTACTAGATCTATTTCTTAATTCAGAAGAACTATTGGGTTTTAATCTCATAGAATATTTAGGTCCTTTAGAATATGATTTAATAGAATAAGCTGCTGGTCCTGGACCATCCGTTTTTATTCCTAATTTACTACGACCTGATGTTCCCATTCCCCATGATGGTCCTTTACGTGCACGATATGAAAATTTATAAGAACCTGGACCTGGAGTATATGATGAATCGTTCTTTACATTTTCTCTACTTCGACCTGAACCAAATCCCCATGCGGGGACATGACTAAATAACATTTTATTTTTTATTAAATATTTTTTGCAGTTTTAGTTTTTTTAATTAATTTATTTTTTTTTTTAATGTTTATACAAAATTTTAAAAGGTTTTAAATAATTTTATATAAAAAAAATAAGTTTTTTAAAGTTATGGTAAGGTTAAATATTTTATTTGATCTAATAATTGACTTCTCAAAGGATAAAATTCTCTTTCTTCATTGAATAAATTTTTTATTAAATTTACTAAAACTTTTAAAGTATCTTCTAATTGTTCAATTTTTTTAATATTTACTTTTTCATTTGATTCTTGTTTTTCAAATTTCTTTTTAAATTCTTCGACTTTATTATTTTTTGCTTTTAATTCATAATTAACATCATGATGATTGATTACTAATTTTTGGAAATCTTCTGATAATTTATTTAATTGATTAACATTACCATCATTTTCATTATTTAAACCACTTAATTTATTTTTATATTCTTTAATAATTTCTTCATACATAAAAGTATTATCTTTAATTTTTTTTTCAAGATCTAAAATTTTTCTTTTCATATTTGAATTTTCAACTTGAATATTATCACTTCTATCTTTAATAATCATTTTATTTAAATTATCAATATGTTGAGTACTTGAAATTAATTTTTTTTCTAAAGAATCAATAATTTCATCTTTATTTTTTATTTCTTTTTCAAGTCTTTGAATAACATTAGTTAATTCTGATATTTTTTTAGTTAAATTTTTAATATTTATTTTCATATCACTTTCTGAATTTATTTTTTTACCATTAATTAAATAATTTTCATATGGTAATGCATTTGATCTTCTACTTGGAGATAATTTTGAAGAATCAAAAGAAGGATTTGAATAATGTGTTGTTGAATTAGACTTATTATTATTTTTTGATTGAGATTTATTTATTTTTGTATTTTTTTTTTCTAAATTTTGAGATGGAGATGTTAAATTCATATTTTCCATCATTTGCTTTGTTTTTGCTATTAAATATTTTGCTTCTTCTTTTATCTTTTGTTCATCTTCTTCCATTGTTAAAAAATTTTATTTTGTTTTTTTTATTTTTATATTTATAAATTATATTTTTTTTGATTATTATTTGATAAAAGATATATGTAAAAATTAAGTTTTAACAAAATTTACAATTAATAATTCCATTTATTATATGATTTTTAAAAAATATCCTATTTAATTGATTTTTTTGAATAAAAAAATATATATATTGTAAATATCTTTCTTTTTATTATTTTTCTTATTTCTCACACTATTATATTCCTTTAAATTTCTAAAACTTTGAATTTCTGCTAAATCTTTAGTATCTTCTTCAATTTTAGAAGAAGTATAAACAACACAACAATCATAATTTTTAATTAATAACATTTCTTTTTGAGATTTAGATATATTTTTTAAATATTGCCAAATATAATCCATAATTTTTTCTCCTTCATAAATCAAACTAGAGATAACATCAATGTTGAATGATTTTTTGTTTAATTTTTTTAATTTATTTATTTTTTTTTCTTCTCTTCCATTTTTTTCATCATCCATTATTTCATATATTTCATTTGCTTTAACATATGACCAAGGAATTGTTGATGAAGTTTCAGTATTTGAAATGAATTCTTCAAAGAAATCGGACAAAGAATATTTTTTAGAATCTGAATAAAATATTAAAGGATTTGCTCTTATTTCATTAATTTTATTTAAAAATAATAATGAAAAATTTTCATTTTTATGTATTATTTCAAAAAGTATTTTTTCATTTCCATCCTTTGAAAAATTACATAAATAATTTGATGATTTTTGCTCAAATTTAATTGAATAGTTTTCATATAATTCCGAATTAATTTTATCTAAATCTTCAATAAATTCTTCATTAAAATTATTTCTTCGACAACATTCAATTCCCATAATAATTTTTTTTCAAAAAAATTAAAATTTTAACTTAAATTTAATATGGAAAAACTAGAAAAAGAAATTTTAAAAATATTTACTGAAGAATTTTATACATGTATATCAAATATTTTAACAATATCCAAAGAAGAATTTTTCAAGTATTTTATTCATCGTATGAATATAATTTTAAAAGCATATCATAGTAATTTATTAAATGAAATAAGAAAAAATAAAAGTCTTTTTATAAATCAAATAAAAAGAATAGCAAATTTATATTATAATCCAATAAAAGAATTATGTGAAAAAGAATTAAAAAATATAAAATATTCAGAAAAATTAATAACTTTTCAAAAACATTGTGAAAAAAACACTAAGCCAAAACATAATTGCGAAGGTGATTTTATAATTGTAAAAAATTTAGAAAAAGAAATAAAATTGGTAATTTGTTTAAAATGTAAATATATATATAAAATTCAGCAAATTTTAATGTATTGTTCATATCATGATTGTGATTTTTATTCAACAGGTAATAATATAAAATATGATAATTTAAAACCTGCTACTTGGGATAATTATCATTGTCCAGTAATGTTAAACCAACAAATGACATGTAGGAAATGTAATGATTATTTATGGTTAACTAATAATAATAATCTATATTGTAAAAAATGTAATAAAGAATTTGATCCTTTTAGTATTAATTGGATTTGTGTTTTATGTCATAAAACTTTTCATTCAGGAGCAAAAGAATATAATTCTTTTGAATTTTTATCTATTAAAAACTCAGTTAAAAATGCTTTAGTTAATGAAATTATAATTAAACCAAAAGAAATACCTTGTAAATGCTTTTCTAATCCATTGAAAGTTAATTTTAAACATAATGAATATTGTGATGGTGTTTTATTATCTGGAAATAATTTAAATAATTTAATTATTGTTTGTTCTAAATGTAAATCTTTTGCTTCTGTTCAAAAATTTGTTTGGACTTGTCCTAAATGTCATAAACATTTTAATTGTTGTGATACTAGAACTTTTTCAATAAATGAAAATGAAAAATTAGAAAAAGATGAATTTGAATGTGATAATTATGATGATAATGATAATGATAATGATAATGAATATAATGAAGATTTAAATATAAATATTTCTAAACAAGCATTTAATTTAAATTCAATCAATGATAAAATGAATATTTTTAATAAATTTTATAGTAAGAAAGATATTTTTTATGATAAAAGTGAAAGTTTAACTGGTTCAACTGGAATAAGTAATTATTACAATCAATTTGGTTCAAATAAAAAATTTAAACCGATTAGAATTTATAAATCAAAAAATGAAATTTTAAATACTGAAAAAAAAGAAGGAGAAAATGATAATAAAGTAGAAAATGATTCTTCATTAAACTATAAATCAAATCATAAATTTAGTTCTTCTTTATTAAACAGAAATCCAATTCAAAATTTAAAAAAGAAAATATTAAATATTAAAGAGGATTCATATAATAATAAAAATCCAATAAGAAGTGGAAGATATAATTCTTTTACAGATAAAAAAATATTAGAAATTAAAGTATATGAAGTTCCAAAAAAAAATTGTAATAGTTTAAGAGAAAGTGATGAAAAAAGACATTTATCTGAATCCAATAAAAAAGTTTATGAAGAAAAAAAAATAATTAAATCTATATTACCATATAAATTTATTCATAGAGAAAATTCAAAAAATCATTTAATTTATTTAAAAAAAGATAAAACACCAAAACCTTTTTTTTTTAATGAAGAAGATTTTAAAGTTATAACTCAAATAGGTGAAGGAACTTTTGGAAAAATATTTTTAGTTGAAGACCCTTCAAAAAAATTTTATTGTATGAAAAAAATGTATACAAATACACAAAAAGGTTTAGAGGCAATTACAAAAGAATATGAATTAATATTAAATAATAAACATTGCAATATAATGTCAATAATTGGAATTTCAAAAAAAATGATAGATGAAACAACATATGGAATTTATGTTTTAATGGAAGTTGCAAAAACAGATTGGGAAAAAGAAATAAATCAAAGATATATGATAAAAAAATATTATTCAGAAAAAGAATTATTAAATATAATAAAACAATTAGTAAGTGCATTATCATTTTTAGAAAGAAATGATATTGGTCATAGAGATATTAAAGCTCAAAATATTTTATGTTTTGAAAATAATATTTATAAAATTGCCGATTTTGGTGAAGCAAAAAGATTTATGAAAGAAAAAGATATTATAAGTACTTTAAGAGGAACTGAATTATATATGTCACCTATATTATTTTATAGTTTTCATAATAGAATTTTCAAAGTTAAACATAATCCTTATAAAAGTGATGTTTTTAGTTTAGGTATGTGTGTTCTTTTTGCTTCTACTTTAAGATTAAAAAGTTTATGTAATGTTAGAAATTGTCAAAATAATTTAGAATTAAAAAACTATATTATTAATATTATTGATGGGAAATATTCTAATAAATTTATTGCATTGTTATGTAAAATGATTAGTTTAAATGAAGAAGATAGACCGAATTTTATTCAACTCGAAAATATTCTAAAGAAATATGAAATTTGAATGATTAATGTTATTACAATTTTTTTTATTTAATGTAATTATGATAATTAGTTTTTTAGATTTTAATATAAAATTAATATTCTTTTTATTTATATTTCTTATATTTAATTATTTTTCTTTTTATTAATTTAAAATTTAAATGTCTTCTGATCCTAATATGTCAATGAGTGTTAATGAATTAATTGAAAGTGTTGCAAATCATATAAAATGTAAAATTTTATATTTTTAATTTAGAAGCTAGAGCTTTAAAGAAAAATAAAATTCAAAATGAAATTCAAGGAAATAAATATGACCAAATGAAGCAAGAAATTAAAACTGATTTAATGAAAGAGATTGAAAATTTACATAAAATTTTTGAAGAAAAAATAACAAAACAAATAGAAAATAATTTTAAAAATTTAGAGGATAAAACAAAGAACATAATTTCATTATCTAAAACAAATAATGATAGAATTTTAGAACAAAGTTCACAAAATAATAATGAAATGGAAACAATTAATAAATTACAAGAAGATATGAATTCACATGAAGAAAATTTTGAAAAAATTCAAAATAATTTTGTAAAATTAAATTCTAATATGACTCAATTACAAGAAAATCAAAAAATTTTCAATGATATAATTGTAAATTTAAAAGATAATTATAATAAATTGAATCAAAAATTTGATGAACATTTAAAAGAAATTGATTCATGGCAAAAGAATATTTTATCTCAAATAAATCAAAATTTTCAATCATTAAAAGATGAATATGAAAATAGAATAAATCAATTAGAAAAAGAATTAAAATATAATGAATCTATAAAAATAGATGATTCTCTTCAAAATTTAACAAGAAATAAAAATCAAAATTTAAAAAAAGAAGAAATTAAAAAAATTGAAAATCCAATTGTAAAATCAAAAGAAAATGAAAATAACGAAGTTGAAAACAATCAAATAGAAAATGAAGAAAATGAAAATGTAGAAAATGTAGAAAATAATAATAATAATGAAGTTAATGAAAATATAAATTCAGAAAATTATGAATTTGAAGAAAATGATATTGGATTTAGAGAACATACTCATGGATATATTAATAATTTAATTGAAGATTTTGCAATTATAAATAATAATTTAGGAAAGGAAAAAATAAATTTAAATCCAGAAAATAAAATTCAAATTAAATCAATAAATAATAACATTCCTAAAACAAATATAAAAGATAAAGATGATGAAAAAATACAAAAAAATGAAGTTTATATAAGAAGTTCAATAACTGAATTAGTAGAATATAAAGATAATGAAATTTTTGCTAATTATTTAAAAAAATATATGACACCAATGAAAAATTTTGAAAGCGAAATAGAGTTTAATATTAATGAAGGTCAAAATGATAAAAATGATGATGACAATAATGATAATGAAAACAATGAAATGGATAGTAATATGTATAGAGTAGAAGAAAACTATGATGATGATATAGATGAAATAAATTAAAAAGAAATAATTATATTTTTTTTTCTTTGAGAAAAATATAATATTTTAAAAAATTAAATTAAATATTAATAAATTAAAATAAAAATGATTGAACTTACAGAAACAAATACTGAAAATTATTTAGCATATGGTTCAATAGTTTCTTTAATGTTAGATTATAATTCTTCAAGTACAGTATCAACATTATCATATGATCCAAAAGGAGGAGCAGTTAAATATCAACAAGACAAAGATGAAGACCAAGGAAGTAATATTGGTTCTTTATCTGATGAAAGAAATCAGAAAAAAGTTTTAAAAAAAATTAAACCAGTGAAATCAAATTTATTAAGTAAAGATTTAGAACATTTAATGTCAAAATACTTTTTATTTAGTCAAGGGGTGTTTAATGAAAATTGTTTTTTTTATAAATTTAATTCATTATTAGATATAAGAATAAATTATTTAAATACTTTATTTTTAATAATACCAGCATGTGAATATGAATCACTTCAAAAAATGAGAAAAGCTTTAAAAACAATAAAACAAGATATTTTGAATCATGGTCATAATGATAGAAATACATATCAACAAAGTACAGATACATATATTAAATTTAAACAAGAAATTCAAACTAATCATGAGCAAACAGTAAATATATTAAAAAAAAAGACTTTTGTAAATTTTGGTGATTGTGTTCAATTTCTTCATATTTCAAGTGGAAAAATGTTAAAATTTAAAAAGAATGTAGATGACCTTAAAATATATATTGAATTATCAAGTAAAATGTCACCGAATACAATATTTAGAATATTACATGGATTTAATTATCAAAGTGAAAATTCAACAAATGTATTTTTTAATTTAGGAGTTAAAATAGCATGTGGTGATAAAACAACAAATAGAGAAAAATTTTTAGCAAATGGAAATGTCACATTAGATGGAGTTGCAGTAAGACAAACAAATAAAATCTTAATTAATAAAATATTAAATAATGTAACTAATATCAATTTAAATACAAGTGTTAGAGGAAAAAAACCTAATTTTTCAAACAATGTTTTGAAAAATAATTCTTATTTAGGAGTAATGAGTTATAGAAATTATGATAATGAAGGAGCAGGAGGAGCAAGTCCTTCTAGAAGAAGTTATAATAGAAATACTACTTTAAATCCTAATACTGTTAAACCTTTTGGAAAAAAAATTCAAATTGATATTAATCAAATTGTTAGTGATGATAAATCATTTAATCAATGGAAATTAATTAAATTTTCAAATGATTTTTTATTTGATGATGAATACATCAATTCATTAGATTTATTTTGGATTGAAAATTGTGAAAAAGAAGTATATTTAACTTCAGCAGAAGCATCAGAAAGAAGTATAAATTTATTAAATAAAAGAACATCACAACAATTTTTTGGGAAAACTCAAACAAGAAAAACATTAATTTCAACTAATACATTAAAAGAAAATAAATTAGATAATGAAATAGAAAATGAAAATATATTAATTCAAAAGCAACCAGATAAAGAGGAGAAATTACCTTTAATAAAAGCAGGGACATATAGTAAAATAAAGAAAGTTTTATCAGAAGAAGAAAAAGAAGAAGAAATAGAGAAAAATCATAATGTACCATTAAATTATTTTTTTAATGAAAGTAAAGCAGCTCAAAGTTATTATGCGATAGGATTACAAGCATCAAATTTAAGTGATTTTAAAGATCCTTTAGGAGTATTTAAATTTCAAATTATTAGTGAAAATGCAACTATTAATGAACCTGCTATTACTCCAAGAATTGGACCAATTAGTAAAAAAACTGTTTTTAGAATTGTTAATGTCTTTAGTAATAAAGTTTTATGTATGGAAAATAATTTAACTATGAAAGCTAATATTGCTCAAGGTTTAAAATTTGTTAATTATAGTGATATTGGCACTGAAACTTGTAAAAATGAAGACACACTTTTTGTTATTGAAACTGCTTATGAACAAAAAAAAAAAAAAGATGAAAATGATGAAGATAATAAAAAAGATATGGAATCTAATTTTTTATTTAAAAAAACTGATACTATAAGAATTAGAACTAAGAAATTTAATTCTTATTTAGCTGTTAGACAAATTAGAAATGAAAATAAAGCTATTTTATTACTTACTAAAAATTTATCGGATTTAACTATTTTTAAATTGTCTTTCTTAGATGAAGCTGATAAATATGAATTACACTTTTTTGAACAGTTAAATTGGTGTTTTAATAATTTATTAAATTATTTTAGAAACGAAGATGAAAAAAAAATTGATGTTAAAAATTATGAAAATATACAACATATATTAATTACACTTAAAACTATGTTAAAAGATTATAATTCTAAAAAAGTTAATGTTAATATTGATGAACATCGAACTTTTGATTTTTTAAGAAATATTAATCAATTTAATATTATATCTAAATTAATGGATTTATTTTTAACAATGTGGTTTAAAAATTATAGAACTTTTTCTTATGAAGAATTAGATAAAATATTATTTGATTTATTTGAAGCTTCTTATTATTTGGAATATTTAGATTATAAAAAATTAATTTCAAATAAAATTTTAAAAATAATAACATTAATTTATGATATGGATAGCACATTTATAATTCCTATTCAAGATGAATTACATTATTTTTTCCTTTTTGTAGGTTATATTGATAAATGCACTAAATTTTTAATTCATATTTTAAGGAATAATCATTCTTTATTATTAAAATTATTATCTTTAGATGAAATTGGAAAAGATAAAAAAATTTTTGAACAAATGAGAAATTCTTTACAAAGAATTATTCGTTTATATAATTCATATGAAATTGAATCTTTAAAACAAAATTTTCAATCTTTTTCACTTTTATTTGACTTATTAAATGTAATGTTAATATGTAATGATGAACCATTTAGACAATTTTATCAAGTCTTCTTTAAAGATTTTAGTTTATTTATTTCCTCAAAAGATAATCCAAAAATACCAAACATAGAAAAAAATCCTATTTTAGTTGATTTTTTTATAAATGATTTTCAAATATATATAAGGAAAAAAAGATTTAGCATTGATAATAATAATGATTTATATAATGATGATATTAAATTAGTAAGTAAACCTTCAGATGAATTAAATGAAAATAGTAGTAGTAGTAATAATTCTAAAAATAACTATGAAGAAATAATTGAATGTGATATTACTTTATTAAATTATAAATCTGTAGTAGTTGATGAAGCTAATGAAGAAGAACAACAAAAAGAAAAAGATATTTTATCAAAAATAATATCATTAAATTTAACTTTTTATTCCAATATTTGTTTACATGATGAATCATTTAAAAATTACTTAATGCAAATATTTAATATGGAAATAGTAAATAATTACTTAAATAATAATGTAAATTACGAAGGAACAAATCAAAAATATATTTTAAATCATGATATTAGATGTTCTCTAATTAGAATAATTAATTTTCTTTATTTAAAAATTGCTTCTCCATTAGTAGGAAATATGGAATTATGTAGAAATATAGGTAAAGAAAAGCAAAATAAACTAAATCCAAATAATAAATTAGATCAAATTAAAATACAAAATAAAGAAAAAGAAAAAGCAAAAGAAATTGATAAGCAAAATGAAATTGAAAAAATTATGAAACATATAGAAAAAATTTTAGAAGAGCAAGCATTTAGAAAATCAATGAATGATTCTTCTTTACTTTTACATATATTTGAAAGTTGTCAATATATAATGAGACATGTTTATAGATGGGAAGATCCAGTTAAAAGAAGAGAAAAATCATTTGATATTATAAGTTATGTTTTAATTATATTAGAAAGTTATATTGGAGTTAATTCAAATAAAACAAATAATAAAAATGAAAATGATGATAAAAAAAATGCATTAATCAATTTAGTGATTGGAGATAGATTAAACTTTCAAAATATAATACCAATAATATCAAGTGAATATTTAAAAATATATGAACTTTTTAGAAATAAATTTGAAGAAATTTTAACAAATGCAAATGAAAAAAATAAAAAATTAGAATTAGCAGAATTTATGTTAAATTCTTCAGGAAGAAAAACAAAATTAAGTTTAAATGAGCCTTCAAATTTAACAATGAATTTGGTAAAAAAAACTGTTACAATGAAAGGAGTAACAGCATTATCAATGAATCAAAAAGATATAAATTTAACTTTTACAGAAGATTCAAAAATGGCAAAAAAAGAAATAGTTATTAGAATTTCTTCTATTTTTTTAGAATTTTTAAAATTTTTAGAAAATGAATATATTGATAGAATAGAAAAAAATTTAATGGAATTAAAAGAAAAATATGATGAAGGTAAAATATTATTAGAAGTTAAAGATGAAGATTTAAATAATAAAAAAGATGATGTTGATTCAGTTTCTGGAGCTAGTCATGATAATGATAATAGAAGAACAACAATTTTAATGAATCATATTATAAAATTGGCTGAATTAAAGAAAGAATTTGATGATGTAATTAATAATAATGGAATTAATAATTCACAAAATAATAGAAGAAAATCTAAATATGATACAGAAAATGATGTTTTATTTCAAGGTGATAGCTTAGATTTATTAAATTTATTTTATAATCATTTAGCAAATAAAAAAAAGGAAATTATAAAAATGAATAAGGAAAATAGAATTAACTATAATTTAGATAATAATCAAAATATTACATTAATATTTCTTCGATGTATTCATAAATTAGATGTAATGGATTTAAAGCAAATATGTTTTGAAATATTATATAGATTAAATAGTCAATATTTTATATTTTTTGAAAATTTATCAAATTTAGTTATATTTGAAAGTGAAGATGATTTACAAAAATTTGAAATAATTAAAAAACATTTCTTAGAATTATATTCAATATTAAAACATTTGTTTAGTACAAGTATATTAGATTCAACAATAGTCAATCAAATTGAAAATTTTGGAAATGAAATGTCTCTTTTATGTGAGAGATTATATGATAAATTTAAATGGATAACTCAAATGGATGACTTAAAAAATTATCCAAATATAAAAGCAGTAGGAACAAACAATACAAATTTAGATGAATCATTAGATTCATCAAATTCATTTAATATTAAACATACTTCAAGTTTTAATCCAAGTCTTCATTCAAATAGAAAAAGAATTTCTACTCCAGTATTAAATAAATATAAAGTTAATTTAAATGATACTATTCCTCCAAATTCTGAACAAAGAATAATTCAAGAAGTAATTAATAAAAATAATGTTGAAACAGAAGAAGGAGGGGCAAGTAATGATAAAGAACATAAAACTAGAAATAAAAATTTATATTTTATGAATGAATTCACTGATGAAAGAGTTCAATTAGTTCAACAAGTTTTATTTAATTTAGGATTTGGAAATTTACTTATTAAATTTATGGGTAAAGCCAATGATATTATTCATAAATTTTCAGAAAGTGATAAAAATAATCCTGACTTTTTTCATTTTAGCCAAAGTGTTGATAATATTCAAAAATGTTTAGAAGATATTTATAGTTTATTAACTGTTTTTATTAAAGATAATAGGAAACATCAAGTTTTAATTGAAGAAAATATTGAATTAATATTATTTCCTATTTCTTTAACTAATAATATTACTACTACTGTTATGATTAGATTAAGCTCTTTTTTGCTTGTTTTTTTAAGAGATTTTAATTTAAATGAATTAAATAACATTGAAAATTTTATCAAATTATTAACTATGTTAATTCATTTTGATTGGAAAAATAAAAAAGAACTTATTCCATTTTGGGTTGAAATTTTAAAAATTGTAATTAAGACTTCATCAAATGAAAATTTTGATAAATTAATTGATTTACTAAATGTCATTAAAACTGTTTTAATTGAAGATATTATTTCAGGACATAATACAACAAATGATATAATTTCATTAAAAGAAATATTAGAATTAATCCTTCAATTAAAAAAAATATATTTAGAAGATTATGAAAATAAAGCAAGAACACTTCTTTCATTAAATGATATAATAAACAAATTTTTTGATATGATTTCATCACCAAAACAATTAAGTGTGTTATTAAATTTAGTAATTAAATTTATAGATGATAATTTAGCTTTATATAAAGATGAATTTGAAATAAATAAATTATTAAAAAGAAAATTAATAAAAATAGTATGTTCGGCATGTGAAGATATAAAAGTTGAAGAAAATGATATTTATTCAAATATAAATAATAATCCTCAATTAATTCATTATAATGAATTTTTAGGTATTTCATTACCAAAATTATATTGTATTTTTAACTCATTAACACAAAGTGAAAATATAACAACTTTAATGGATAATTGTGCAATAATTTTAAAAGTAAGTGAACAATTTTATCAACTTTTATATCATTTAGTTTCTATAAATTTTGATATTGTTTCTTGTTTTTTTAGTGAATCAAATAAAAAAGATATAGAGGATGTAGAAAGAAATTTTAAAGATAAATTTTCTGTAATTTCAGAATTAAAAAAAATATTTTATAAAGAAGAAGAAGAAAGAATAACAGCAGATCCAAATTTCAGAAATAAAAATGATGGACCAGTAAAATTAAAAAGAAAAAAAATAGAAACATTACCAGAACATGTAACTCATTCTTTAGAAAGAAGTGAAATTTTTGTAGGTTATTGGAATTTATTAAGAAAATGTATAAATTCAAATAAACAATTAATAATATTTCATTCAAATGTGAGAAAATTAATAAATTATGAAAGAGAAAATTTTATTCAAAATTTAGCGGCTTTTATGTCTCAATTGGAAGAAGCAACTTATACTTATGATTCAAATAAAATTTATGGGAATGCTACTGTTTCTAAATTACATTTTTTATTAACTTTTCATAATGTTTTTACTGAATTTTTCCAAATTAATCCGACAAAAAAAGAAGAATTATTTTTCTTTTATTGGATAATGATCCATTTAATGAGATATGATTTTAAAACTAAAAATTTTTTGCCTGAAAATAAAAATGATAAAGAATTTTCTTATAAAAAAACACCTTTTAATAAAGAATTATTTAGTAATAAAAAAATGATTCAATTTGCTATTAAATGTATTAGTCAAAAAAATTTAAAATGTATTGATTATGAAATGTTAATATATATTAAATTTATAAATTCATATTTAAATGGTTTAGATGATCAAAATAAAAGTAATTTATATGAATATTTCTTTAATTCACCAGATGTTGAAAAATTATTTTTGGTACTAAAAAATATTTTAGAAGCTTTCAAATCAAAATTAGTAGAAAGTATTGGTGATTCAATTAAAGAAAATTTAGAAGGTCAAGAATATACTAAAATGCCAATTGTAAAAATAAGTACATTAAGAAATAAGTATAAACAAAATGAATTTTCCATGAATAAATTTGAAAATGAATTAAATCCATATGAAGAAGTAATTGAATTAATAAATAATTTAAGTGAAAATAATTCTATAATACATAATCAAATGAAAGATTATCTTCGTTATCAATATAATAGTTCAAAAAGTTTAAATTTTATATGTATTTTAGCTAATATATTAGATTGTTTTACAAAACCAAAACAAGAAACAAAAAATAAATTAGATCAAAGTCTAATTGATAAGGATTCAAGAAAAATAAGAAGTATAAATGAGGATCATAGAATATTTATTAGATTTTATTTTCCAGTTATAATAAAAATAATAGAAAGTTTAACTAAATGTTGTCAAGGTCCATCATTAGAAAATCAAAGTAGTTTAGTTAAAGAAACTAAAATTTTAATATTTTTATTTCAAATTCTTTTTGGTTTAACTTATAGAAAAAAAATAAATTTTGATGAAAATGGAAATCCTCCTCCTGAAAATGACCATAATTTAATTAATGTTAATCATCAAACTGATAAATATATAAATTATTATCAAATTGATTGTCTTAGTATTGGTTTAAGTAGAAAATATTGTGCTTTTTTAAAATATAAATTAGTTTTATTACTTTCTGTTCTAACAATTGGAAGAAAAAAAGGAGATAAATTATATGAAATTATTCATAGAGAAATTGATTTTGATACTTTAAGATTTGTGTTAGAAGAAACTTATAAAGAAATTTTAATTGAAAAAAAAAGTGAATTTGATCCTGATAATTTAACTTTTGGAAATGAAATTTATTCTCGTTTTGAAAATTTTGTGTATTTAGAAAAAATAACTAAGGAACAAAATTATAATTTTATTATATATGAAATAGGTACTTTTACTTATATAATAATGAATGTATATTATGAAAATTTAACAAGACCTTCAAATTATGTTTCTTATAATCAAATAACGAAATTTAAAAAAATAATAACAAAAAGAAAAACAGAAATTAAATCTTCAAATATTTTTGATAGTTCTTTGGAATTTTTCAAGTCTTTTGGAAGATGCTTTATGTTAATTTTTATATGTTGTAAACATTATGATCGTGGAAAAAAAAGAAATCATGAAGAAGATTTTTTTGTAAAAGATTGTTTTGAAAGAGCTTATTGTTTTTATTTTGATTATACACCTAATATAGAAATATTATTTAATGGTGTAATTATTGGATATTATGTTAAACTATTTCCTATTTGTAAATATTTAACTGATGATATGAAAGAAGAATTTCAATTAAATTTAGATAGAACTAATACTAAAAGTAAATTAGAATGTTTATTTAAAAATGTGAAATATTATAGTTATACATTAAGTTATTCTCAAAAATTAATGGAATTATTTAAACTAATTCCTATATTTGATTTATTTTTTAATCAATATAATTTCTTTAGAGATGTTAGTATGATTTTAAGTATTATTATTAATTTTCTTATTTTTAGTTCTTTATATAGATTAAATGATGATTATAGTGAAGTTACTGAATTTTCAGATGATTTTGAATTTGATTATGGATTTTTATATAAAAAAAAATATATAAAATCAACTAAACAATTATTAAAAAATTTATCTTTTTTACAATTTTTATTCGCATTATTAATTTTCTTAAATTATGTTTTAAAAAATATTGCAAAATTTTCTTTTTATGAAAAGAATGATAGAAAGCAAAATGAGATAGGATACTTTAAAAGAGGATTAAAATTTTTAAAAAATATGTATGATGATTATGGATTTTTATATCATTTAATATATTTAATATTTGCAATTTTAGGTTTTTCAACTCAGAATTATAAATATTTTTCATTTCTTTTAGTAGAAATAATACCAAGAAGTTTAACATTAATGTTTATAATAAAATCATTTTGGATTCCAAGAAAACAATTAATAGTAACATTATTTCTCTTTTATTTATTTTGTTATTATTTTGTTATATTCATATATTTATATATGGCAGATCAAGCACCAACAAAGGATTGTTATAGATTTGATGATTGTTTTTTTACAGTTTGTGATCAAGCTTTCAAAAATTCAAATGGAATTATAAATTGGTTAGATGAAAATTATTTATTATCAACTGATTTAATGTTTAAAAATAGTAGATTTTGGTTAGATAATTTATTTGCAATAGTTAATATTATTCTTGTCTTTCAAATGGTAGGTGGAATTATTATTGATAACTTTTCAGCTTTAAGACAAAGTCAAGGTGAAACTGATGAAGATAGAGATAATGTTTGTTTCATTTGTGGTCTTCATAGAACAGAATTAAATAAATTATATGGAAATGAAGAAGGTTACACTGAACATATTAAAATTGATCATTATTTTTGGAATTATATGTTTTTGATTTTTAATTTATTGAAAAAAAATCCTAAAACTTTAATGGGAATCGATGAATTTATATTTACTAATTATAATGAAAATCAATCTACTGCTTGGATTCCCTTAAATACTTGTAAAAAAAAAATGGATTTTGATAATAAAGAAAATAATGACGAAAAAGAAAAAGAAGAAGAAAATGAGGATGATTAATTTTATAATTAAATATATATTTTTAATATATTTTTTCTTATTTTTAAACATTTAGTATATTACATTTAATGTATTACAAATACATAATATTCCTTTCCAAAGGTTAAGTGATACCTCCCTTTAAACTATATTTCATATTTTTTACTGTCTTTTTTTGAAAATTCTATTTGCATATAATTATATCATTAACATTTATATGATCTTTTTACATTGTTATTTTAATAGGAATGGAATAATAAACGCCATAATAAGAATAATTGAATATTTAGATAAAGAAAATAAAAGCTGCATTATATTTTTCTAATATTTTGATAGAATTTCTTCTTCTTAAGTATTTCAAAATATAATAAAGATAAAAATCCCTATTAATAATTAATTTATTAGTATTATGATTAACTTATCATCAACTATCTATATTTTTACCATTTATATTCCATAAAACAAAAAAGCACTAATATTTTTAAAATATTTTGTTCATTTATTTCTTTTTTTATAATTTTTACTAAAAAGAAGTCTTCAAAGCAATAAAAATAATATCAAAATTGATAAAAAATATAAATACCAAAAATACAAATAATATAATTAAAAAAAATAATTATTTAATTAATTAATTAAAATATAAAAAATAAATAAATATTTTTATATCTAAGATGGGAAAATTGTAAGAAAATATTTTATAATCGAAAAAAATAGCTATAAACCAGGTAAAGTGGTAATAATTTTAAACGGAAGATATGCAGGAAGAAAGGGAATAATTGTAAAATCAAATTATGAAAATAATAGAGAAAGAAAATATCCTCATTGTTTAGTAGTAGGATTAAGTAAAGGACCAAGAAAAGCAACAAAAAAATCTTTAAAAAAATTAGAAGAAACAATGAAAAAACTTGAAGGAAAAGAAAATACAGCTGATAGATTAAATAAATTAAAAAGTTTTGGAGTTTTTATTAAAACATATAATATGTCTCATTTACTTGTAACTAGATATTCTGTTAAAGAAGATTTTGGTGTTGAAAAAGGATTAAAAAAATTAGATGATATTGAAGCTAAAGTTAAAGAAACTGGTGTTAAAATAAATAAAGCTGAACATGATAAAAAAGAAGAAGCTAAAAAAGAAGTTGAAGAACTTAGAAAATTATTAGGTGAACAAAAAGATGAATATAAAGAAGTTTTAAATGGAGTTAAAGCTTCTATTGGTACTGAAATGTATAATAGATTTATGGAAGGTTTTGTTAGAGGAAATAATTCTGCTGATAATGAAAAACAAGAACACACTGAATTTTTATTTAAAAAATTGAAATTTTAAATTTGAATTTTTTTTCTTTTTTTTTAAGTACCCCCATTTCTTTTTTAAATAAAACAATAAAATTTATGTAAAAGAAACTTAAGATTTAAATTTTTTTTATTATTAAAATATTAATTATAAATAAAAACTTGATGATAATAATTTACCAAATATTAAATATTTTATAATATAAATTTTATCTTTTTTCCATGAAAATCTATTAATATATAAATATACTCACATATACATTTATGTACTAAAATCAAGGATAATTTCTGGACCTAATTCATATTCAGGATATAATTCAATTTCTCCTTCTTGTGAAAAATACCCAGGTAAAATTTCATTAACATTTTTTTTATACTCACATAATCCCATAGATAAATATGCTCCCATAACTAAAGAAGAGCAAATAAATCCTGGTTTATTTTTCCATTTATTTTCTCTTTGTGATCTTTTTTGTGTACTTCCACAAATTATACTACAAATATACATTTTATAATCTTTTCCATGAGTTTCTCTAACATAAAAATCAACTTTTTCATTTAATTCCCTAAGGATGTTTTCTCTAATGGATTCATTTTCTGCTTTAATAATTAATTCTCTATAAACCATTTTTTCATATAATAAATTCCAAAAATAAGCCATAAATTGTATCCATTGTCTTTGTTTGCAACCATCTTTTGAAGTAGCTTCATAAACATATAAAATACCATGTTTTCTACATAATAGAGCAATATGATCATATTCATTTCTTGTATAACATCTTTGTAAATTTGAAGGACAATCAAATCCTTTAAATAATAATAAATCACCTGTTTTTGCTTTATATTCAAATTGAGCTACTTTCATATAGTAATATGTGTAAAAATCTTTTAATAAACTTATTCCTAATAAATTACAATGATAACCACGACTGTTTGTTATTGATGATTGTAATATTATTAAAAGTTTTAAATATATTTCTTTATTATCTGATATTGGTTTTAATTTAAAACGAATTGGTTTTTTTGATAATATTGTTATTATTATTTCTTGATTTTCTTCATTTGTTGTTAAAAATGATGTTAATAAACTAAAATTTAAACATAATATTGGATGATAGATATCATAAGTATTTTTTAAATATAAATTTATTCCTGATTCATTTATATATTCAGTTGATGAAGTTTTTAGTAAATTATATGAATTTTTTTTATTTTGTTTATGAATTTCTTTCATTGTTAATTCCTTATATAAAACAAAATATATATTATTATATGATAAATGATATTTTTTAAATTCTTTGTCTTTTGGTCCTTTATATAAAATTGGTATTTCTATTGATATTTTAATATTATCTAATTCTCTTCTAAATTCTTTATCTCTTATTTCAAATAATTGATTTAGAGGTTTTGAGTCATTAATAAAATCAGATTCTATTGAACCTTGAAGTGAATTAAATAATTCAAATCTTTTTTCTATTGTATTTCCTTTTTTTCTTTCAAATTTAAAATCTATAGAACTTGTTTTTAAAATTCTTCCTACTGAAGTATTTAATTCTTCTCTCATTATTTATTTATTATTATTTCTTTAATTAAAAAAATAAAAAGGTATCATTGAAAATATTTATTACATTAATTTAAAACCCAAAAATAAAAATCATTTTAAATAATAAATATTTTTTAATATATTAAAATAATTTAAAATTTAAAAACCAAGAAAAATTAATGAGAGCATAATTCAACCATTAATTTTTTATAATCACCTCCAATATCATTTTTAATATCATCAACCATATTGTTTCCATATAGTTTATGATAATAAGCTTTAATTTGATCCATATCAATTTCATCTCTCGAAATTAAAACTCTCATTAATAAATTATCATTAGTTCCAAAACCTTTAATAGCATCTTTAACTCTAGTAGCAAAATATTCACTTGGAGAAATTAAGGCATAAACAATAGCTTGATAAGCTTTTTTCATATTACCAGAAAATTCTTTATCAATAGCATTTAAAATTGAATGACCTGCAATTTTATGATATTCTTGAGAAATACAAATTAATTCTTTTGGAGAAGCGGTAGAAAAAATTTGAGAAAAATTTGATTCATCAGTTCCCCATTTTTTTACTCCTGAATCATATAATTTTTTTGCTTTTTCTTGACATTCATTAATATTTGGATTTTGATTTTCGCTTCTTTGACATTGAACAATAGGTAATAATATTTTTTGTAAATCACCTTTAATATCACTTTTTAAATCTGATTCTAATTCTTTTCCAATTTTTTCTTTATATTTTTCTTTTATTTGCTTAAGAATATTATTTGGTCTTGAACATATAATTTCAATTAATGAATCTTCATCTGTCCCTGCTCCTTTCATTGATTTTTTTAATTGGTCTACATCATATTCAATTGGATCTTTAAATAAATTTATTATTGCATCTTCTAATTTTCCTCTCAATTCACTTTTTAAATCTTTTAATAAATCTTTTTTAAATTTATTTTCATATGATTGTTTTATTTGTAATCTTTGCTTTTGAGTTCTATTTGCTACTATTTTTATTATTTTATCTTCATCTGTTCCTACTCCTTTCATTGCATTATAGAGTTCTTCTGCATCCTTTTCTATTGACATTTTAGTTCTTTTTTTTTTTCAGGCTTTTATTGTTTTATAAAAGGATTATCAGGTTATTGGAAATAAATTTGATTTTAATTATAAGTGTTTTTTTATTTTTAATGTACAAATATTATTATTTATTTGATACAAATATTATTTAAATATAAATTTTATTAATTTTGTTTTTTTTTGATTTTTTTGTTATTGGTTTTAATTATGAATTTTAATTTATGTATTTTTGATTTATTTTTTTATTTGAAGTTTTGAGTATAAAATTAATCATTTTATGTTGTAATATTTAAAACAAAATTAAAAAATTAATTTAGTACAAAATTATTTTATATTTAATAAATTTATTAAATTATACATTCATAAATGTCTCACAATAAATCATAAAATTGGAGAATTAATAATTTCATATAAAGTCTAATTAATTTATCCAATAATGTCAAATTAATTAAAATCAATATCAAAAAAAATAAAAATTTCTTCAATAAATTTAATAAAATATAAAACCCTAAAAAAAATAATAAAAATTTCTTCCCAAAACAATCCATATATAAAATGAAATTACCAAAAAAAAAACCCAAAATATCCCAAAATCAAAAAAAGCAAAATCAAAAAAAAGTATAAAAAATACACCTAAATTTCAGAAAAAATCTTAAAACTTTGAAATCCAAAAAAAAAAATAAACATTTATTACAACACCATCAAAAAAAAAAAATAATTCCTTCAATATAAATACATCAAAAAAAAAATAATAACTTATGAAGAAAATGAAAAGAAAGGTAATGCCCTGTTGCATAAAGATTGACAAAGTCCACGGTAGAGAAGTATTAGACTCTCGTGGTAATCCCACCGTGGAAGTTGAAGTGACATTAACAAACGGTGTGACTGCTCGTGCAATGGTACCAAGTGGTGCCTCGACAGGTGAAAGTGAGGCTCTTGAGTTAAGAGATGGAGACAAAGGACGTTATTTAGGAAAAGGAGTTTTAAAAGCAGTAGAAAATATAAACACAAAAATAGCACCTGAAATTAAAGGAATGGACCCTTTTAATCAAGTTGCAGTTGATAGAAAAATGTTAAAATTAGATGGAACACCATTTAAAAAAAATTTAGGTGCTAATGCAATATTAGGTGTCTCACTTGCAGTAGCAAAAGCAGCCGCAAAGCATTTAAATATCCCACTTTATCGTTATTTAGGTGGTACTAATGGTAAAGTAATTCCAACTCCATGTATGAATGTAATTAATGGTGGTGCACATGCACAATCCAGTGTTGACTTCCAGGAATTTTTCATTATTCCAGCAGGATTCAAAACTTTCAGAGAAGCTTTAAGAGCTGGTGATGAATGCTTCCATGCTCTTAAGAAAGTCGTCAAAGATGCTGGATATGAAACTGGTGTCGGTGATGAAGGAGGATTCGCTCCCTCTTGTAAGAAAGGAAATGAAGAACCACTCGCACTCATTTCACAAGCTGTTAAAGCTGCAGGATATGAATTAGGTAAACAAATCTTCCTTGGAATGGATGTTGCCTCTTCAGAATTTTATAAGGATGGAAAGTATAAATTAGAAAAATCTGGTGAAGGTGAAAAAACTACTGATGAAATGATTGCTTTCTTAGAAAAATTAGTTAATGATTATCCAGCAATAATTACTATTGAAGATGGTTTAGCAGAAAATGATTGGGAAGGATGGAAGAAATTGACAGAAAAATTAGGTAATAAAATTCAATTAGTAGGAGATGATTTATTTGTAACAAATCCAACATTTATAGAGAAAGGAATAACATCAAATGTAGCAAATTCAGTATTAATAAAAGTAAATCAAATAGGAAGTTTAACAGAAACATTAGATGCAATTAAATTAGCTCAAACAAATGGATATACATGTATGGTATCACATAGATCAGGAGAAACTGAAGATACTACAATTTCTGATTTAGCAGTTGCTTGTAATTGCGGTCAAATTAAAACTGGTTCTGCTTCTAGAACTGATAGAATGGCTAAATATAATCAATTAGTTAGAATTGAAGAAGAATTAGGTGATCAAGCAGAATATTTAGGATTGAGAGCTTTTAAAAATAGAAAATTTGAAAAAACCACTGAAGGAGCACCTAATATGGTTGGTGCTATGTTAAATGCTATGGGAATGTAAAAAAAGGATTATTGAAATATATTACCATTTTTTTGTCATAAGTTTATTTATTTAAAAAATTAGAGTGTTTTTATTTAATTTTTTTTTATGTTTAAGTGAAATAACTATAAACAAAAAATATTATTTTTGGTAATGATTTCATAAATCAAGTTTTATTTATTTTAATTTTGACTATAGGTTAAAAATGAAATCATTTATATTATGTTAAGCTCAAAATTCTATTTTAAAATATAATTTTGATTTTAAAACTTTAGAATAACATTTTTAAATTAATATTTAAATTATATGTATTTGGGAAAAAAATTTAAAATATTACAATCATTTGTTTAATTTTTATTCAAATGTTTTTTCATTTTTAAGGATTATTATGTAAACAGTCATTAAAAATAATATTTTATTTAGTTTAGAAAAAATTTAAATTATTTCTTGTAAAGAAAAGGAAAATTATTTTTATATAGATAAATATGTTTAAATAAATCATTTATTTTTTCATTTAATGACAAAAAAAATTAAATCTAATAAATGTTTAATGGAGATAATTAAAAAAATCATTTTTTTTCATTTAAAAAAATAACTTTATCTTACTCTATTTTTAAAATATATTTATAAAATTTATATTATATTTGGACTTTTATTTTCATAATATATATTGTTTAATATAATGCCCAAATTCAGGGATTAATATTATTTATTTATTTTCAATGTACCATCTATTTCTTTTTTTTTTTTATAAATAATGATGATATTTAATTAGACCTAATTTTATTTTTTTAAATTTAATTCTTTTTCAGCTTTCATTTATATTTCTTTATTTTTATTTATTAATTGTTTAATTTATAAAGTAAATAATATTTTATAACATTAATTTATTAAATGAATTTCATTTTAAAAAAGGTCAAGAATTTATTTCATACTTTATTTATTTACATTTAATTAAATATATTTTAACAAACTTAATATTATTATATCTACTTTTTGACAAAAGATTCAGTAATTTTATACATTGTTTTTCTAGTTAAGAATCATTTCACTATTATCATCATTTTCTTGATTTGCCCGGGATTCAATTTTAATTTTCAAATTGTTATTTAAATTACAAAAATTAAGTTCAATAATTTCCATAAAAACTAATGTTGAAAAAAGATATATACACGATAATATAATAAAAATGATTCTATTTGTAGTTTTTTTATCAATAAATATTGTGACTACAATCATAGTAATACATTCTCCAATTATTGCATGAATTGGACTACATTTTATTATTATAGTAAAATATAAATATTGATTAATAATATAATTCACAAAAATTAATATCATTCTATAGTTAATTTTTTCAAAATGAATATTTCTCATAATAATTATTATAATGAAATAAAAAAATCTTGAGATTCCTACTAAACTTCCTAATAAATAAATACTTATATAATACTTATAATTTAAATATTCAATTAATAAAAGATAAAATGAATAGCATTAGCAATCAATAAAAAGAAAAAGAGTTGAAATATAAAAGTGTTTTAATTCATTATAATAAAGTGATAATATTAAAATACTTAATATTCCATTTATAATCATTGATAATAAATGATGTGAATAAAATTTTTTTTTATGAAAAATATTTTTCATCAATATTAAAAAAGGAATTTCGAAAAGAATATCAACATTAAAAATATTATCTTTCATTATTCTTTCTAAAGGAATTTCAGCCACAACATTTAAGACAATAAAACATAATGAAATTATATAAATATCATAATTTTTTTTTTTCGATGATTTTTCTCTTATTATAAATGCTTTTTGAATGTGAATATTTGAATCATTAATTTTTTTTTTTGAATTGCATTTTTCAAAGACATAAAATATTATTAAACAAAAGAAAGAAAGATTTTTAATTGGATTATTCATTTCATTTTGTTGTTTTTCTAAAAGATATTCAATTAGATTTATTATGAAAAAGATAAGAATATAAAAGTAATTCCATTCTAAATGAATCAATACAAACATTGAAAAAATAATTTTATAAAATCATTATAAATTAATATTTAAATTATAAATAATTATTATTTCTGGATTTAGAATATTTTTTTTAATTATTTCATTTCAAAAAAAAATTTTCAACAATTGAAATTTTTTCATGGGGATTGGGGATTGGGGAT
>JAEEGK010003115.1_pt1 | contig 41521 bp, 26 predicted proteins | sample 8958771 | NCBI WGS metagenome assembly JAEEGK01 (sample SAMN16246547, study PRJNA631951) | gut metagenome | biome: gut microbiome; feature: rumen; material: SC-attached | host: Bos | place: Iran: Karaj | collected 2018-10
TCGGAAATGACTGAAAACCGCAAGAATATGCAGAAAACGGCATAATAACCCGAAAATCGACTAACAAATTATAAATTGTAAGTAAAACAAAAGAATTGTTAGTGGATTTACAGATTATTTCTCCTATCTTTGCGACATACAAACCCAAAACAATATAACAATGGAAAAGAAAAGACTCATTTTAATCCTGACAGCCCTGCTATTTGGTATGGTCTGTCTACAAGCACAGCCTTCTCTGAAGAGGCGCACCGTCAAGACGAAGACCGTCTCCGACGTTCGCACCCTTTTTAAATCAAAAAAGGTTGGCAACAAGGCATCTCTTAGAAGAGCCGAGGGCGAACGACTACAAAATGTCCAGTCTGCCTTGCCATTCGAGCAGCTGCCCGACATGAATGGCGAACGTCGTCATCACCAGACCTTTGCAGCAGCCAATGGCTTTATGGTCGCTGGTGGATATGACAATTCAATGACGCCAACCGGAACAGCTGAACTTTATCAGAACGGCTCGTGGAAGAAAGTTTCCTTGACCTCAACTGTCGACAATCCTACCTTCTCGGTAACATTGGCCGACGGCAGTGTGCTGATTGGCGGCGGCAACCCTGCTGGTGCCGGCTCCGGGCAGAGCAAGGGAACGGCCATCTATAATCCCAGCTCCCAAAAGTTCACCGCAGGTCCTAATATGACTGTGGAACGTAAGTACTGTAATGGCATCTTGGTCAAGGGCAATGCATACGTATCTGGTAACTTAGACGGCGAAGACCTCGTGTACGACCGCTACGACGGCACACGCTTCTCCGCTTTCGGCAGGGCCGGTGAATTCTCATCGCCTTACCTTTTTGCCGATGCGAACGGCAGCCTCATTGCGGTGGCTCCTTATGACAACAACGGTCAGACGGTAAAGCCCATGAACTTTGGCAATGGAGATATCTATTTCTGCGGCATACAGTATGACGTGACAGATGGAAAGGCCTATTATTACCCCTTCGAATTTCTCGAATATCATCTGCTTGAATTGCCTGGTGAAATGCGTACCTCCGATTACTGTTGGTCATATGCAAATTTCTATTTCCTGCTGACGAAGAATGATGCCGGGAAATACAGGTTAGGCGTGTTCCTGCCCGACTACATTAGCGAGGGTTATGATTACTTCGCTGACGAAGAGTTCATCATTCCGACGAAAAGTCCGACAGACAATGCGACGATCACCTGGCGTGGTGGTGTGTTCTTCAACGAGGACAAAGGAGAAGCCTACCTCATCGGTTCCAGCGGCAGCGGTTCCAACTGGAATGTCCACATCATCAGCTACGAACTGGAAGAAGGCAGCTGGACCATTGCCACCGCCACAGGCTTCGATAGAGACCTGACTGGGGCCTCGTGGGCGCTGCTTAGTGACGGACGACTGGCCTGCTCGGGCGGCTTTGGCCCAAATTACTCGGTTTCTAAGAAAGCCTATATCTTTGCTCCACCCGCCGCGGGCACGGAAAGCGATCCGAATCAAGGAACAAATCCTGATAATCCTGATAAACCTGACAATCCTGATCCCGGACCAGGTGCGGGTAATGTGGCATTGTTGGTACTGACGAAGGATGGTGCCTATCACAAATTTGTCTTGGATGGTAGCCGTCCGCAAGTCAAGTTCGAAGGTAGCACCCTAAAAGTTATTACCTCTTCAGTAGCAGAAGCTACGTTTGCCTTGTCAGACATCATTCGCTTTACCTATGGCGATTACGATCCATCGGGTATTTACGACCTGACTGTCGATAAGAATTCAACAACTGTCGACTACAAAGATGGCACACTTGTTATTAGCCATTTGGCAGAAGGTGCCTCAGTTGTAATCTATGGCATCGACGGCAAACAAGTCAAGCAATTGACTGCCGTTCAAGCAGGCACATATCGTCTTAGCCTCTCGTCTCTCCCCCAAGGAGTTTATATTGTGAAAGCCGACAAGATTTCCTATAAAATAATGAAGCGATGAAACGACATACCTTATTTATATACGTGGCAGCTTTGCTGACGATGCTCGGCACCGTGCTGCCCTTGAGTGCCCAGAAGAAACAGACTCAGGACGCGCTCTACATCTATCGTAATGACGGCGGATTCTTGGGGTTTTTCTACGATGACATCGATCGCTTTGAGTACAGCCGTATCGATACCCTCGGTGTCCTGCACGATGATTTCGTGGTTCAGGAGATCTATGCCCTCGACACGCTTTTCCGCATTCCCCTTGATGCTATCGACTCGATAGCCTTCGTCACCCCGGAGACAGTCTATAAGGCTGATGTGGCGCATACCTTTGATTCCGATATGTGGAATTATGTCATAAAACAGGACAGTTTGACACTTATACTTGCCTTGAACACTCCCGGCAGCATGATTCCCAAGGTAGGTGACAAACTAGTTTATGAAGGTCGGAGCAAGACTCTGCCCATTGGTTTTGTTGGAAAGGTGAAAACCGTATCCAACGGTGCAGAAGGAATTGCCGTCGATTGCGAGCGGGTGAGCCTGCTAGATGTATTCGATCAATTTGTAAGTAAGGGGAAACTGGAACTTTCTCCTGCCAATTCCGCCAGGAGACGCGTCGATGATGTCATATCCGATCATTATGACTTACCAGACATTACAGGGTCTATCTCGATAGCCAACGAATTTAAGTTCTTCCCCGACCTCTCTTTTGGCGGCTCGGGAACTATCGGCTATACTCTTAAAAATAAATACGACGTCAGGGCATTCCTGCAGGTGGGACTCTTCACTGGTGTACAATTCGGTAGCATCATTCATGGGAACCATGATTACAGCCTCAATTATTCATTAGGAGGTTCCTTGAACGCTTCTCATGACTTCCCTATCAGTAAAGGTCTTGTAGCGGCTCCCTTAGGGCCATTCCTGTATTTTACAAGGACCATTGGTCTTCTCTTGGGAGGTAGTGGCACCATTTATCTCGAAGGAGGAATGGATTATGGCTTCACTTCTTATGGACTGATACAATATAATAGTCAGAGGGATGGGGAACAACAATTAACGGGTCATATCAATACAACAAAACCATTTGGCTGGAAACCGAAAAAACTTGCGGGCAAAATCTCGGTTAATGGAGGTGTCTTCTCAGAAGTAGACATTACCTCTCTCTGTGAAGAGCTTGACAAGGGTGCTGTCCGACTTGAGGGAGGAGTCCGCGGTGAGTTAAGTGTAGATTTCAAGTGGGACGACCTTACTTTGATAGGGAGCGAAACGAAAATGTACGACCTGCTCAACCGTGATGCCAGCATCACGACTTCAAAATATCTCAATTTGCAACTGATTGGAGAGGTCGGCCCTTGGAAGTCATCAATCACCTTTGAACCAATCGCGTTAGGAACTCCCTGGGAAGGCGGCCTAGTGCCGGATTTCAAAAATCCACTTCTGACTATCGATGCCATCGGCAACAAAGTCAATGCTATGACATATCTGTCGCGCAACACGCTTTTCAATCAGCCTGTAGGCTTCAGCATCTATAACCAAGAGACCGGTAAGCATCTTAAGACACAATGGTTTGGTTCTCCCTACGACGGTGTTACAGCGGGCAGTGATTTCTCAGATTACGATGTCGACTTCTCGGAGATGTATGGTGGTTTGAACACACGTATCTATCCTGCCGTCAAATTGTTTAATCTGTTCGAAATCGTCGGCAAGCCATATCTGGACTATGAGATAGAGCCCGAGATAATCGCCGTTCCCTCACCTCTCACATTTATTGCTGAAGGCGGCTCAGAGAATCTGGCAATCAGCGCCAATATGCCCATCAAGGATGTCAAATTGAGCAAAAACGTTGGCAAGGACGGTAAAGCCTGGGCAAGCTGTAAACTTGCTGAAGAACTGGCTGAGACAACGAAGATTTATTCTATCGATGTCAAAGAGAACACGGAACCCGCTGAGCGTGAGGCAATCGTCACCATCGAGTGCACTAGAGGTGACGGTAAGATTGAGACGAAGGAGATTTCCATTACCCAGGAAGCCAATCTCGAAAGCGTTCTAAAGCTGTCAGACCACTTCTTTTATGTGCCAGGGTATAGTCTGGCGTTCAGCGAAGGCTACCTCACCACATCCGTCACGGCCACTTACACTGATGGAGCAAGTCTCAAATTGGAAAGCAGCGACAACCAGTGGCTGGAGGTGTCTGAAGACGGATCTGCTACGGCAATCAACGACAAACAGCTAAGGCAGAAGTACAGCATCAGGGTTAAGCCCAATCCCAGTTTCAAGACAACCAGAGACGGCATCATCACTGCAGAACTGATTCTGCCTAATGGCGACAAGGGACATGCCAAAATCTATGTGCAGCAAACGCCCTTGTTGAAAGATATCAAATTTATACCAGGAACAGTCGTCCTGATGGCAGAGGAATTCGACGGTGCCGCAGTAAGTGATATCGGAGAGGTGTTCATCGACTATCTCCTACTGGATGATGGCTTCAAGCCCTATATCAGCAAACAGGAGGTCAAGCCAAGAGAAGAAGACGACTGGATAGATCAGGCCAAGCTTGACGGCAGGTATATCAGAGTCCGTGCTAAGGCATATTCCAACGAGGAAGAGTCCCGTACAGGAGGCGTCATCTATCGGATCACACTGACTTCGGGAGAGTCTTTCGAAGCTACCCTCCCCGTCCAACAGCGTGAAAAGGGAGCCTTTGATCTGTTCACCATCAACCCGAAGCATCCGGCCTTCCCGCCTGAAGGAGGCGATATCACCTGCAGTATTGTTGGTGAAAACGTGGATCTCGTAAGCACGCCTGCTAGTATATTCATTCATAACGGAACCGGTTTCGGTGGCGTATGTAGAAGCGATATTGTGACCCTTCATGCCGAGCCGACAGCTATTCCGGAAGAAAGGCACTGGCAGTTTACACTCGAGGTACAGATGAAGGACGGCACAAAAGTCCAGAAAGATTTTGTGGCCTATCAAAAACCGCTTGGCACCTTGACACTGTCGCCGACAGAAGTGATAGCCAGTACACGAGGCGGCCTGTACGATGTGGACATAGATTTGCGGGGTGAGTATAGTTATCTGCGCATATCGAGCAGTGCCAACTGGTGCAAGGCAGCACTGATGCAGTGGCGCCAGGCCGAGTTGGATATCGAAGAGAATCCTGTCAGCGAGGAGCGTAGGGCCACGGTCACCATAGAGTTCGTTGACGACAACGGTGCGGTGCTCAGGACGGCAACGGTAAGAGTGATACAGCCAGCCAGCGATGAGAGTACTACTGTGCCTACGGTGGAAGAAGACCAGCTGCTCTTTAACTCGTGGAAACACAGTGACGATACGGATTCCGGCTATTACCTATGGGTCAAGTTCGGTACTGACGGTACCTATCTCGAAAAGTATTTCACGCCCGAGAAGGTAACGACCTATGCCGATGGCGTATTCACGGTAAAGCAATGCGTACGCGACACCAAGCCCGAGTATTATAGCGTAGGAAGGGAATGGATGTTCGCCGTGCTGAAAAACTACGACTACTTTATCCGCTACACGGTGAGTCGCAACTACAAGAATTCGAGCGGCAAGACCTACAGTGACGAGAAATATGCGTGGGTGACGCCCGACGGCAGGTACCTGGTGTTCTGCGACGAGATCTATAATGCTGAGGAGGGTGACCAAGCCACGACATACACGATATCAAAGAGATACCTGACCTTTACGGCTGAAGGAGGTTCGGAAATTGTAGAACTGAAGAATTATGGAAAGGGAACACTTGGCGTGCGTATGAACGATGCCGACAAGGAATGGCTTAATGCTGAAGTGGTTGACGGCGGCATGCGCATAACGACACTGAAAAATAAGAAATTTTATACATGGCCAGGCCCGCACTACCATAATGCACTTGTCACCATCTTCTGTACCGATGAGAATGGTAAGGAATACATTACCGAGAATGTCCTTGTCAATCAGGCAGATAACCTGTGTGAGCACTTGCAGATTGTTGGTGCAGAAGTTGACGTATACATTCCTATTCATTATAAGCGTCGTGAATTAAAGGGGACAGTTGTTTGGGATGGCGATAAATTACATGATTATCGTAAATATGAATGGGTTGACGATATTACTTATATATCTGGTGATTTATACCATAATTTTGTAATAGATGGCAAGCATATACAACTCTCTTTCGAAAATAAGAAAGGCGAACATTACAATGTTTCCTTTGATATCGACAACTTCTCGGATGACATCAATGTTGGTCTGCGTAACTCCAGGGCAATTAGCAACCTGAGAATCGAAAGCGTAAAAATCGACGCTTGGGACAACGTCTGGACCTACTCCATAAATGCGAGCAATATTCGTCTAGATGATTACAATCATTATGATGATCATACTGATCGCCATTATTATGCGAACAAGGATACAGGCTTAAGCTACTCTTATGTATCGATAAAATGCAATAATCGGAATGATTACAAAGATTTCCATATCGAAAAAGATGACTTCGGCTATATATCTATCGATTTAAAAACATTGCCCATTCCATAAAGTCGAAACTCTCCAGACAAAAGAATCGCTATCAGCAATGGTGGCGATTCTTTTTGGGTATGGTGTTAAAATAACATAAAAAAGGAAGCACGGCATTGTCATCTACGGAAAAAATCCTATATTTGCAAAAATTATAAATATAGAACAGGAATTCTGACTGTCGACACTTTAACCGCATCTGCATGACGAAGTTGTCTAAATGCCTTGGCCCCCACACGTCGCTCAGATTGAACATGATTGTTCTCTGTGTCATGGCATTCATCCTTTTGATAACACTGGGCGTGATGTTTTCTTTCTCCCACCGTGTGCTGAAGAAAGAAGCCGTGAACGGAGCGTGGCAGACACTCGACGTAACAGTGCTTCAGATTGACAACATCCTGCAGAGCGTAGAAGAGACCACCGAGAATGTCTATGAAGACCTTCGCCAGCACCTCAATCAGCCCGAGCGCATGTACACCTACAGCCGTAGGATTGTGGAATGCAATCCTTATATCGATGGTTGTGCCATTGTGTTCAGGCCCGGCTATTATCCTGGTCATGATTTGTATATGGCCTATATCCATCGAGATGTAAACGGAGAGTTTGTGACACAGGAGACATTCGCCAACCGTCCCTACACCGAGCAGGTGTGGTATTCGGAAACGGTGGCGAAGGAAGTGACTTGTTGGACTGCCCCGCTGAAAAATGAGGATGCCGAAGACAAGCCGCTCATCACGTTCTGTCAACCCATCTTCGATGCGAAAGACGAATGTGTGGGTGCCGTAGCGGTCGACGTGTCGATCAGTGAACTCTCACGGATTATTTTGGCTGCCAAGCCTTCACCCAACAGTTATTGCACGTTAGTGGCCAAAAACGGCTCGTACATCGTTCATCCCGATAAAGAGAAACTGATGTACCAAACGGTTTTTACCCAAACCGAAAGAGGTGCTGACCCCACGGTATTGGAAGCTGTCAAGGCACTGCTCTCGGGTGAGACAGGCTATAAGCCCTTCCACATGAATAATGAGGATTGGATGGTGTTCTACAAACCTTTCACACGCTCGGATGTGTCGGGACGTTCGGTGCAGAACCTCGACTGGAGCATTGGTTTGATTTACTCAGAAAGTGATATTTTCGAATCGTATAATCAGCTGCTCTTCCTGGTATTGGCCTGTGTCCTGATCGGACTGTTGGCTTTCTTTGTGCTCTGTCGTATGTTCACCCGCAGGGAACTGAAAGACCTCGACCAATTGACCCGTTCGGCACAGCGGATTGCAAACGGCCAATACAACGAGTTGATACCCGACGCCCAGCGTGATGATGAGATCGGCCAGTTACAGGAAAACTTTGTGAAAATGCAACACTCGTTGGCAGTACAACTCAACGAGCAGAAACAGATCTCCTCATCGTTGGAAAGACGTGGCGAATACTTGCAGCAAGCCTCCGGACATAGTCTGGAGACCGACAGACTGAAAACAGCTTTCCTCTACTATGTTACCAACCAGATGACTGCCCCCTCGGTGATCATCGACAACAGCGTGACCACCCTCTGCAACAATTATCATGACATCAGTCAGAAAGATGCCGAACAGGAAGTAGAGAAGATTAAGGCGCAGAGCAAGCTGATCATCAGTCTGCTTGACGAACTTGTGCAGATCACCGAATTAGCAAACGGAAAGGAGGAGGATCATGAGTAGACGTCGTCGTAGTTTGTCACGGAATCTCAGTCTCGGAATCTTGTTGTTGGGAGTACCGATCATCTTATTGTCACTGGGCATACTCTTCTACCAATCACGATACCTGATCCGTCAGGAAACCACGGAGAATTTCACCACCACCCTCAACAAGGTTATTCAACGTGTAAGGAGCTATACGGTCATGATTGAAACGGCAACCAATGCCAATGCCTGGATCATGGAGGAGAATTTCAACCCTGAGTCGCTGCAGGCCCTCTCACGCCGCATGATCAGCATGAATCCCAACATCGCCCACTGCACCGTCAGCACCCAGCCCGACGCACGTACTAAGACGGTGTTTGATTCGGGTAAGGCCTGTTGGGTTGATTCGGCTGGTATCGCCTCTTATTGCCGACCTCTGCGAACTGACGGAGGACACCTGGCGGGCGTTGTGACCGTCGACCTCTCTTTCAGCCATCTTGTTGAGGCTATCAACAGCGGAGAGCAGCCCTATCCTCATGCCTACTTCGTTATGGTCAGCGGCGATGGCCGGTACCTGATCCATCCCGATACTACTCGTGTATTTAAGAAAACGCTCTTCGAAGACCATGACCCTAACCGAAGTCCCGACATGATAGCTTTGGCCTACGAGATGACGGCCGGTAAACAAGGTACGATGCATGTCAACATCGATGGCAAAGAATGCCATGTAGCGTTTGCCCCAATAGAAGGCACCAGCTGGAGCCTGGCTATGGTTGGTCTCGAAGACGAGGTGTTGGCCAGCTACCAGCATCTGGCGTATATCATCATAGCTCTCATCCTCCTCGGACTAGTGTTAGGCTTCTGGTTCTGCAATCGTGCCGTCAAGCGCATTATCAGTCCTATTCACCGTCTGTTGGGTATGACGGAGAAGATTACCAATGGTCATTACGACGAGGTGATGCCGCTTTCTGATCGCGAAGATGAGATAGGTCTGCTGCAAAATAGCTTTGCCGCCATGCAACGGTCGCTCAACAGTCAGATGGAGAGTATCCACGATGCCACGGATGCCCTCAGACTGCGCAACGAATACAGGGTGCAGGATATAGAGACCACGAGGGTGAATATCCAAAGGAAAATCTCTTTCATCAAGAGTGTGCTCCACCAGATACGTACGCCGCTAAGCATCATCACGGGCTTTGCCAATATGCTTTACGACAGCATTGCCGCACAAAGGATTGGAGATGAGACAAAGGCAATCAGTACCGATTATCTGAATGAGATCTGTGTCAGCATGAAGCATAATGCCATCCACCTGAAACGCATGGTTCTCATGCTCTTCGACAGCGCAGAGACAGAGACCTCTTCGTCACAAGGACTGTTGTACAATAAGAGTGATGAAATGTCATGCAACGTATTGGCCCGCATGTGTGTGGATTATACGAAGAGTCACTATCCTGACCAGCAGATCACCTTCGGGACCGAGCTGCCCGACACTACCTATATTCTGACGAATCATTTCTTCCTGTTACGCACCATCCGGGAACTGCTGGCAAACGCTGCTAAGTTCTCCGATGGAAAGCACATCCGGTTGTATGTGACGGAGACAGAGACCACCGTCCGCTTTATTGTTGAGGACGAGGGACCGGGCTTGTCTGAAGAGTTGCTGGACCTGACGCTCAAGCCCCTCGTAGAGATGGACGACCAATTGGAGCACAGTGGTCTTGGATTGCCTATGGCCTATCGTCATGCCAACGGACTTGGAGGCTCGCTTATCCACGATACCAGCTATCCCGATGGCTGCAGATACATTCTGGAAATCCCTAAATAATCTGGTGGTGATTCTTTTTGGAATGGGAATAGCAACATTATGACCGTCATTTCGCAAAAACACAAGGATTCGCTTGCATGATATTCGTTTTTTTACTATATTTGCAAACGAATGAATAAACCAGTGGATTTACAAATTATTGAAGCTTATGAATTATAACTTAAAATTGTTTATTAAAAGAGTCCTTCTCACTCTGTTGTTTTTCCTGTATATGGCAGGAGTTCATGCTTTGCCGTCGGGGAAGTATTCTCTGGTCATAGAATTCAAGGATGGAACGACACAGACGTTTTTGCTGAGTTCAAGGCCAAATGTTGGTTTTGTTGATAACCAGTTTGTCATATCGCAGGGCGACTCGAATGTTGAGTTTGCTTTTGACGATGTGGCAAGTTTCTCGTTCTTGGATAAGGATGCTGCCAATATTCATCATGTCTATGATGGAGGGTTGGCAATCAGTTATGCAGACAACCATCATCTTATAATTCAAGGTGCTAAAGGCAAGATAAAGGTCAGTATTGCCAATCTTGAAGGCAAGAATTATAAGTGTGACATACACCGTCAAGATGCCAGCACCATAACTGTATCCCTCGAGAATCTCTCTTCAGGAGTTTATGTTGTGTCAATAGGGGAAAATCGGACATTTAAAATAGTAAGAAAATGATAAAAAGATATATTCTTTCGGCCGTTGTGGCATTGATGGCCACTTCATGGAGCCTTGCTCAGAACGACGCTTTGGTTGTAGAGCGGCATAATGGTCGGGCTGACATATTCACTGTGAGTGCCAATCTGAAAATCGTCAACCAGTCAGACAACGATTCCATCATTATTACTGAGGGAGAAAACATCCTGGCGTCCTTCGCTCGGGCAGATGTCAAGCGAATAGCATTCGAGGAGGAAAGCATACTGACGGATAGTGTGGAGCGAGCAGCATTAATTGCATTGTATAAAGCAACGGATGGTGATAATTGGAAAAACAATGAAAACTGGTGTACAGATAAGCCTTTGAGTGAGTGGTATGGAGTTAATATTGATACGCGGTTTGGACGTGTTGGCAGACTGGATCTGGATAGAATAAATCTAACAGGTAAAATTCCTACAGAGATTGGTAATCTCACCTATCTGGAGGAACTCCATCTTTCAGGAAACAACCTGTCAGAATTGCCATCAACGATAGGTAACCTCACCAAATTATATTATCTCAATGTTTCAAGTAACAAACTAACAACACTACCGGCAGAGTTTGGAAATCTTCATTTATGGACTTTATATCTTGAATCTAACTTGTTTACTGAAGTTCCTAAAGCAATATTCGATTTGACATACTTGAATTCGCTTTATATTGATAACAATCCATTTAAGGGAGAAATACCACGAGAACTGGGTAATTTGACCAATTTAAGTTATCTATATATGAATGGATGTCATTTTACAGGAGAAATTCCACCAGAGTTGGGAAAGCTAACGAATCTAACAAATTTACAGCTATCTAATAATAATCTCTCTGGCTGTATCCCTCCTGAGTTGGGCAATTTGACTAATTTACGAGACGTTTGGCTTCAAGGGAACCAACTGACAGGAGAACTTCCTTCAGAATTGGGAAACCTCGTTAATGTGAGAAGAATCTGGATCTATGATAATCAGCTGACGGGTGAAATACCTGAATCGTTTAGTAATCTGACGGGGCTAATACAATACAACGAATACAGTGGTCATGATATCTTTGAGTTAGAGACTTGGGGCAACAACCTGTCAGGGAAGGTGCCAACTCTATTCACTAATCATCCCGTCTGGACGTATGAATGGCCCAATATAATGTTTGATAATTCATTGTATAACCTTGAAAAAGATGTATATGTATCAGCTCCAAAGTTCCATGTGACAGATATTGACGGGAACATTCTCGACTCCAAGGAAATCTATCCCAAGAACAAATATACGGCTATTTTCCATTGGGCAACATGGTGTGGATATTCTCAATCACTGATGAAAGTCATAATTCCTTTGTATGAAAGATATAAAAACTATGGATTAGATATTATTGGACTATGTGAGGGAGAAGAAGAACAAACCATTCGTGATTACATTGCCCAAAAAGGTATCAAATGGAGGAATTTTATTTCCGAGGGAGAGAACATTTTTGATTATAGTACATCATTCGCAAGAAAAGGCGCTGGTTATCCTACAGCAGGAACCCCTGAAATATCTCTTATTGACTCTGAAGGACGATTGGTATTTACGGATTGTATCAATGAACGCTATAAAATCACCGAGTTCTTGAGAGAAAGGTTGGGAGATGGTGACGTCGTAGATGCATACACTTCTACCGATTACTCTCGTGATGGTTATGTTGAGACAATACAGACAGCCACAACCGAAAAGGACATCAAGGTGGTGATTATGGGTGACGGATACTCTGACCGACAAGTTAATAACTTCACTTACGGATCAGACATGTTAAAGGCAATGGATGCCCTCTTTGCTACAGAGCCCATGAACAGCTATCGCGACAGGTTTACTGTGAAATATGTGACGGCTGTTTCAGAGAACGAATACATTGGTGAGAACTCTCATACAGCTTTCAGCTGCCATTTCGGCGAGGGAACTCATATAGACGGAAATAATGCGAAAGTCTTTGAGTATGCCAAGAAAGCCATCTCGGAGGAGGACATGGACGATGCCCTCATCATCGTGATTCTGAACGAGCCGAGATGGGCAGGAACTTGTTATATGTATCAGCCGGAGAAGAAGAATGATTGGGGAAGTGGTGCTACAATTGCATACGTTCCAAATATTGGATATACGGGAATAATTGAATATGAAACGTTTGAAAACCTTCTGGCTCATGAGGCAATAGGACATGGCTTTGTCAAATTGGGTGATGAGTATGTGGAGCATTCTGAATCTATCCCTGCTGAGGAAAAAGAGAAGTATCAGTCTGAGGCTCAGTATGGCTGGTGGAAAAACACAGACTTCACCAGCGATCCGACAAAGGTGAAGTGGAGTTATTTTATAACTGACGACCGCTATAAGGATGAAGGTATCGGCGTCTATGAAGGAGCATTGACCTATAGCAGTGGTGCTTATCGCCCTACCCAAAAGAGTATCATGACTTCGACAGAAACAGAGTTTAATGCCCCAAGCCGCGAGGCCATCTGGTATCGCATTAACAAACTGACCCAAGGCGAAGGCTGGGAAGGGACACATGAGGACTTTGTGGCATTCGACAAACAGGTGATGCCTGCAAGGACCCAGACAAGAAGGGCTCCAAACGAGAAGGTTGGCAGCAGAATCCTCAGAGGTGCTCCGCCAATTGTAAAAGGCCATACGTGGCGTATGGAAAAATAAAGTATAATGAATATATTATCCCTTCTATACAAAGAATCGCTATCAGCAATGGTGGCGGTTCTTTTTGGAATCAAGATTTCCCCCAAAAGATTTGGAAGTCTCGAAATAACTTCGTATCTTTGCACCCGATAGGCATACACTCACAACCACATGAGGTTGGCTGAGGGTTGTGGACTCTACGAACAGATGAGTGACGAACAGCGTGACTTTCTCGATACTATCACGAATTTCAATATTGAAGCCCGTTACCCTGAGGATAAAGAGGCCCTCTCACGGGTGCTCACAGAGGAGGTATGCAGAAATCTTATTGATGAAACTAAGAAATTACAACAATGGATAAAAGACAAGTTTTAACACGTGATGAAGCCCTTGAACTTGTACGCCGCTACAAACAGGTTATTCGTCCTCGCTTCGACTTCGAGCCGAAGGTGTTGATGTTTGGCTCTTATTCAAAGGGTTATGCTAATCCTGATAGCGATATTGATGTAGCTATTATTGTACCAACCTATGGTGACAGAAAATTCGAGATTTCTAAATATTTGTGGCGCGACGTTCGCGAGGTTAGTTTTCTCATCGAACCAGTTCTTATGGCAGAAGACCGCTGGTCACCTCTTTACGATGACGTCATGAGTACAGGTGTGGCGGTGTAGTGACACGCCGGGGTCAGGATACATTGTGACATGAGTCCCACATCCAAAGAATCGCTATCAGCAATGGTAGCGGTTCTTTTTGTTGGGTGATAAGTGCAAAATAATCTGGTGTTTATTTTGCCGGTTCATTTCTTTTGCGTAAATTTGCAGGCAAACAAATAATAGCAGAATATGAGTCAGATTATCAATTCACATTATGTGCCCTTGCAGCCACCTTATCCTATTATCTATTGTAATGGTGAGGTAGGTATGCAGATTGCTACACTTATTGTATTGGAAGGGCGCGAACCTTCAGAGTCTCATCCTTACGGAAACAGGACGGCTCCATATTTCTTTCGTTCCCACTCGCACCCAGTGGTAAGTTATGGTAACAAATTAGCAGCTAAGCTTACAGAATTCCCGGAGCCTAATGATTGGTCGGAAGGAGTTGTTTGGGACAGGGTGGAGTTGCGAAATGTGACGGTACTATGCTATGCAACTGAAATGCCAGAGATTCCACATCCAAGATTGGATATGTTGGTGAAGACTGAGCGGTATAACAATGCCTACCGTAATGAGTATACCTTCAAATTGAGCACCTTGTTACAGCAGTTCAGCCGTTTTAATATCAAATCGTCTTTGGCAGAGAAGTTTGATGGTGTACAATTGGAACCAAAGATAAAGGTGACATTCATAAAACAGACACCGAACAATATGTTCCTTTATGGTCTTAAAGATGGCTATGCGCCATATCTTGATGTCTTTTTGCGCTGGAGCGATGACCTTGACAAAATGGAGCAGATCCTGCGTGACCAGATTGACGACTACCGTGCGGCCATTGCCCCCCACGAACTCCACTTCACGTTTGACTCTCGTGAGGAAGAGTGGGAGCCACTTGCAGAACGAATGAATAACTACTATTCGCAGTTGTGAACCTCAGTACCATTGTATACTTAGGAGAGCAGGAACAAGGAAACGGGCGAACGGTAAGACTGTTGCTGCAGAACATGGAGGATGGAGATAACCCTTCATGGTGGGCATGTTATATCTTTCGCGCCATTAATTTGGAAAGGATCTCTGGCCAGGTTACTGTGCCTGATGAAACTCAGGCTATTATCGAGCGCATGGAGGCTATTATGCGTACAAAGGCGGGGGCAAAAGAGGTCTATGTTGGATCAGTGAACAGTCAGCAGGCAGGTTTGGTTTGTCCTACATATTTGGTTAACTATATCTTCGATAAGAGGGTTAACTTAAAACTGATGTGGGAATGGATACGCGCCCATTTCCTACCTATACATCGGTACGGCTACGACTGGTTTGCTTTATTGCGCTTTTTAGCCGATAATCAGATGCTAGAAAAGGGAATGAATACTAGTAATCCCGATTTTGCCAAGCAAATGACAGAATGGTTCCCTTCATACGATTGTACGGACAATAATGTAAAGATCTACCGCACAGGCTATCTTGGTGCTACTCCGTACAAACAATGGGTAAAAGCACGTTTTACGAATGTGCAGCGTAGCAATCAGAAGGTAGAGGGCTTCAATCATCTGGACAGAATATGCAATTGTGAGCTTTCTTTGGCCTGTCAAGAGGATGATTTAACTCTGCTTTTTGTAAATGATTAACGTTAATTGGAGCCAATTGACCTTTGCGATTGACGTAATTAACTTTTACATATCGTATATGATCTTTTTGTTGCGAGGTTGAAAAAACCGGCATAATTTTGCAGTGTCGATGACAGACAGAAACCTGACAGAAGGACCGAAATACTACCTCAAGGTTACCTCAAGGTTAAGTCAAGGTTAGGTCAAGGTTCTTAAACTACCAAAATGGCAAGTTAACTGTTGGGTACGTCTTAACAACATCGACACCCAATTTTATGGCACAGTCCAATACTTATTTTGGTCTTCGTCGTGGTAGCACTAAGTCCCACACTTTCAGTGTTGTTGACGGCAAGCAGGTCACGAAAGACCGCGTGGAGGGTTGTAAAAATCCTCGTACTCTTCCTCAGATGTCTCAGCGTTGTATGGTAGCAACTGTTGGTTCTGCCTACTCCGCCATGAAATCCATCTGTGACCACTCGTTCGAAGGCAAGACGGCAGGCATGCATTGCATGCGTGCGTTCATGTCCGCTAACTTGAAGCAGATTCAGATTAGTAAGGAGTATGACAACGGCTTGTTCGGATTCTGTAAGTACAAGGAATCCGTTCTGGTCCCTGGTTGTTATATCATCTCTGACGGCTCCCTTCCCTTGGCACTCGCTGACGCTGAGATTGGCAGTGTGAACGTGGCCGACAAGAAGGTTACTCTGAATCTGGCCATGGCTCCCGGTGGCGTCGTGTCGTATGTGGCAGAAGCCATGGGCTGCAAGAACTTCGGTGACATGTGTACCGTTGCTATCATGTATCCCAAGGCTGACGGTAGCTATGGCTTCGGTGCTGTACGCTTCACTTATGCCAGTGGAGCCTCAGTACTCGAATCCTTCTCAGTGGCAGTCACGGGCGACATCGCCGGTGCCACACCCTCTTTCACGGCTAACATGCTGAAGGTTGAGGTACGTATGGCTTACGATCTTGCAACAGGAGCCTCTGCCGACAACACGTACCTGACGGCCATCACCTCTCGTAAGGTGAACGGCGGTTGGTTACGCAGTTTCGCCCAGTTCGACGTAGAGGATGCAACTCCCACCTTTGCAGAGGCCATCTCAACCTATCCTGTTGGTCAGGAGCGCTTCCTCAATGGTAGCGATGTTGACGTCACGTCATCTTCTGTCTCTCAGAATGGCGGGTCTTCGACAAGTTCAGATACCGGTCAAGGTGGTAGCGGCTCTCAGGGTAGCAGCCAGAGCCAGACGGACTTCGCGCTGACCATCACAAAGACTGGCACTGGCACGTCGACCGTGAAGGACGATAGTGAACAGACCATCAACAGTGGTGCTAATGTAGCCTCCGGCTCGAACGTGAATATAGAGGTCGTGCCTGCTGAGGGTCAGGTTCCCACTGCAACGCTCAACGGCAATACCGTAGCGTTAACAGAGAACGACGGTACTTACGCTGGTTCTTTCCAGATGCCCGCCCAGGCTTCAACCCTAGTAATCAACTCGGGTTCCGTGAGTGGTGACGGAGGTGACGGTCTGACCAACGACTAGTTTGTTTCAGAACTCCCAAAATCAGGAATCGTCCGACAAATTCTGAATTTGTCGGACTATTTCCGGTTATTGCTTGTTTTTCTGATGCCTTTTGCCTATCTTTGTAGCCAGAATTGAAATGTGGCTGAAAAAGTTATGAGACAAAGCATTCACCTTGTTGCATTGTTAGCTGCTCTGCTGATGAGTTCAACGTCGGCGGCTGATGGCGTGGAGAAGGCGAATTGTCCTGTCGTCAGGGTTGAGGCTGAACGGTTGCCGGATATGAATGTTCCCCGTAGCGGCCACTCGGCACTATTGCTAAATGGCGAGGTGACGGTTGTGGGAGGACATACCTCGGGCTTTGTGCTCACGCCCACGATAGAATATCTTGAAGGTGGCAAGTGGCAACAGTTGCAGACCGTCTATACGCACGATGGCGGAATCTCGATCGTGATGGCGTCGGGGAAAGTGCTTCTGGCGGGTGGTTTTAAGGACAACCTGGGCATCGGACAGAGTTTCGAGGTTGAGTTGTATGATCCCGCCACCCATGAGTCGAAGGGCTTCGGATGCCTTGACCAGAAGCGTGTGTCGGGCGCAGCCGTGGAGCTGGACAGCGGACGGGTCATGATTACAGGCAACTGGTATACTGATGACGGCATAGAGATGTTCGATGGAAAGACCTCGTTCTCTCATGTCAGGAACGTCTCGCAGTCACGCTATTTACCCCATGTCTTCCGCACTTCGGATGGTGATGCCGTCATTGTGGCAGGCTACGATGAACGTGGCAATCCCCTTGACACTATCGTTATCGACAGACTGTACGGCGAGCCGTTCCGCAACGAGCTGTTCGAAAACTGGCGTCCCTTGCATTACGATCTGGCGCAACATAGTGACGACAGCTTTATCGGCGACAAGACAAAAGGCGAGTTCCGCTATCTGATGCCTGTGGAGAACGAAGACGGACAACTGGCCATCATCGATGTGCGCGATACGATATTTACACCTCTGCCCACTTCGGCGCCCGTTCCCATGCAGAGCCAGTGGGGGGCTATCAAATACATCACGCCCGTCTATGCGGATCGCCAGCATCAGCGGGGATATGTCGTAGGATTCGACACTACCAACCGTCTCTATGCCCTTTGCATTGACTATGCCAATAATCCGGCCACACTGAAACTCTATCATACCGACCCGTTGCCTGAAGCAGGCATGCTCACCATTCCCGTTCTGACAGCAGAGGGCAATCTGATGCTGACGGGAGGCGTCGGCACCGAACCCAACGGCAATTTCTCGCCAAAAGCCTCCGTATGGCTTCTGCGTTTCAATGACGATGGCTCAGAAGCAGCTGGAGGCTTCAACGGCTGGCTATGGGGCGTGTTGGCGGCAGTGCTGTTAGCGGCAGGCGTGGCTGTTTATGTATTCAGGCGCAGGAAGCCGCAGCCTGAGCCGGAGGAACGATTGGAAACGGTGACTAAGGGCGACGAACAGTTGATGCAACGGATCTGCCAGCTGATGGACGAAAAGCAGCTCTATCTGCAACAGGGTCTGAAAGTGTCGGACATTGCCTCCGCGCTGGGCATCAACAGCCGGTATGTCTCTGATTGCGTGAAGGCTGTCAAGGGCTGTTCCCTCACGCAGTTCGTCAACGAATATCGTGTGGAGCATGCCAAGCGCCTGCTGCTCGAATGTCCTGAGATGAAGATTTCCACCGTAGCCGTAGAGTCGGGCTTTACCAACGACAAGGCGATGACCCGCTACTTCAAGGAGCAGACCGGCATGACGCCGACAGAATGGAAAAATGAGAATCAGAAATAATATACTAACTCTAAAAACATTGTAATCATGAGAAGACTACAACTATTGTTACTTATGCTGCTGGCATTGCCGATAGGGATGCTGGCAGACAGCCAGAACACGTTGGTCGTGACACTGAAGAACGGTGCTGAAACAGCTTTCTTCCTGAAAGACCAGCCCAATGTTACGTTTGAAGGCACTAACCTAAAGGTCGTATCCCAGAAGGAGACGGTTTCGTTTACCCTCAGCGATGTGCTTCGTTTCACTTATGTCAAGAAGGATCCTTCAGGCATCGATGAGACGGTTACAGATCCCACTGAAGTAAGTTACGAGGGTGGCGTGCTTGTAATCAGCCAGTTGAAACAAGGCGCTACAGTTGACGTTTATTCCCCCGATGGCAAACAGGTGCGCCAACTCAAAGCTAACCACTCGGGCACCTACCGCCTCAGCCTCTCTGAACTGCCCACAGGGCTGTATCTTGTCAAGGCCGACAATATCACCTATAAAATCATGAAGCAATGAAACGATATACGTTATATATATTAGCGGCTGTATTGGGCATGCTCAATCTCCAGCCCGCCAGTGCGCAGCAGACGCAGGACGCATTATACGTATTCCGCAATGACGGACAGTTCAACGGATTCTGGTACGATGAAATCGAGAAGATCTGCTACAGCAAGATAGATACCCTCGGCGTGGAACAGGCCGACTACGTAGTGCAGGAAGTCTACGTTCCTGACTCTGTATTCCGCATCCCCATCTCCGCTATCGACAGCGTGGCCTTCGTCACCCCCGAGACCATCTATAAGAAAGACGTGGCACACACCACCGAGAGCGATCTTTGGAACTACGTCATCGGCAGCGACTCCGTACGTACGCTACTGCTAAAGACCAACACCCCCGCGGGCATAATACCAAAAGCCGGTGACAAGCTTGTCACTACGAAAAGCCGCGAGTTCCTGCCTGGTGGATTCTATGCCCAGGCTGAGAGTGTGACCAATACGGACAAGGGCATCGTCGTCAGCTGCAAGACCATCGACCTGTTGGAGCTCTTCGACCAGTTCACCGCCAAGGCACGGCTTCGTAATGCGGATAGCGAAGCAGTAAGAACCCGCGCCGAGGACGGCAACGATGAGAACGATTTCGAGAAGTATCTCAACAGATATGACCACATGTCGCTTCCCGGCTTTGAGGAGAACGTCGACCTCGCGGGAAGCTACACGCTCAACGACCAGTGGTCGCTTACCGGTTCTGGCAAACTCTCTGTCGGCATCAAGCCTGCCGTGAGGGTAAATGCCATCATGAACGTGAGTTATTGGACGGGCGTACACTTTTACTCGCTTATCAGCGTCATCGCTGACAGTTGGGTAAACTTCCAACTCAAGGGAGGCGTTTCAGGTACGTTCGACAAAAAGCTGGGTAAGAAGAAGATCTGGATACCCGATTCACCTTTCTTCGTAGACATCCATGGAGGTGTCTCCGCCGGACTGACGGGCGAACTGGAGATAAAGTACAAGTACCGCAACTGGACTCACGGCTGGCTCTCGGCAACCTATAAGAGCAGCGACAACGGTGGTCCAAACTTCCTCTACAAGTTGTCGGATCGTACTATCGACAACGATTTCGCGCTGATGGGTACCGTGGGCGCTACAGTCGGACCATACATTGAAGCCGATCTCAGTGCCGTCGACGAACAGATAGCCAAGGCTGGACTCCGATTCGACGCGGGCATAAAGTGCGAAATCTCATCGCAGGTCAAGCTTAATGATATCCTCGCAGCCTCTTTCCCTCTTCCCATGATGCTCTATACGCTTGATAATCCGACAGGTATCTACGACGGCTTGAACCGCGACGGCGGCGTGAAACTCGGCAAATTTGCTACAGGCAAGTTCGTGGCTGCAGTCACCGGCCGTTGGAAAGCCGAGAAGCAGATTATGGATCTGTACAAAGGCTGGGACCTTCAGGCGGGATTTGTGCCGAAGTTCTCGAACGTTGCCGTCAGTTATGACGAGAATACAGGCTATGCTGTGGGTAGCGCCAACCTCAGCCGTCAGGTGATAACCAGAGTGCCCATTGGCTTCGCGGCCTTCAATCGCGACGGCAAGAGGATTGGTAGCAAGTGGAACGAGACAGACTACTACTGGGCGAAGAACAAAGACGGCAAATATGAGGCGAATATGAAGAAATACGAGATTGGGATGAACTTCAACGAAATGGGCGGCACCATCCGCTTCTATCCTACCATCTCGATGCTTGGCAGCGACTACCGCCTGCTGTGCTCGCCTTACAAGGAAGTGCAAATTCCCGTGAAGTTTGAGGTCAAGCCCACAGAGTTCAAGTTCGATGCTATCGGAGGTGAACGGGAATTAACCCTGAAGAGCAACATCGACTGGAGCTGCGAGAAGGAGAAATACGTCGTCGACATCGACTACGGCAAGATAGATTGGCTGAAAGTTACTGGCACGAACCCGAATTTAAAGCTGGTAGTAGACAAGAATCCAACTGCCGAAAAGCGCCAGGGTGAACTGACGCTCAAACTCACATCGCCGGATAACTCGAAAGTAAACTGCGAAGTGAAGATCAAGGTGGAGCAGGACGGCGATGAAGCCCAGAAGAAATACATGTTCACCGGCTCGTGGTTCAACGGTTCGGGATCGGTAACGAACATGGTAACCTTCGGTGAGGACGGTTCTTATTACTTCGAGCAGCGCACGAATGATATAATCGACTTCACTCGCACAGGCACCTATGTAGTGACGCGTTACAAGGAATACAGCGAGAATAGCAATATCCGGATGGAAGCAGACATCACAGAGACCTTCGTCACCTCATCAACCGGCAAGACAAACACGAAGACCTGGACGCTGATGATCCTTGACGATGACAAACTGAGTTACCGGAACACCTATTTCTGGCGTTCAGGGTTCGATTGATTATTTAGTGAAATCCCCTGACCGACTGGCCAGGGGATTTTACTTATTTTATGCGTGTTTGTTTGGGAATGTGCGGGAAAAGTCGTACCTTTGCAGCCAAAATCTTTTCTATTAATGATCAATATGAGACTTTTGATTCTTCCTGTCGTCATTTTTATGGCAGGAATGACGGTACAGGCACAGGATGTCGTGAGGGAGTTGAAGGCTGACGTAAACCGTTCTGCGGGGACCAACTACTCGCTGCCCGCCATAAAGGTTGAGAACGACACGCCCGCCCCTGGTGGAAAGAAACCTTTCTACATCAACCACTATGCCTGTCCATCGTCGTATTATCTCCAGAAGGAGGAATACTATGACGAGCCCCTCGAAGTGTTTATGAAGGCTGACAGTCTGGGTAAGCTGACCAAGCTGGGCAAGGACGTGCTGAGACGGCTGGAGATCATCCACAACGATGCCCATAACCGTACAACTGAGTTGACAAAGCACGGTGCGGAACAAAGTCATGGCATGATGAGACTGTTGGTGGAACGGTTCCCGGAGGCCTTTACCGACAATGGCTACTACAGCATTAGAAGCGTGGTGCAGAATACGGCTATTCTCACGATGATTGAGTCGGCGGCACAGTTGTCCAAGATGTATCATCCGCTGAACATCAGGACCAGGGTCTCACATGAGGAACAACGGTTTATGAATCCTCAGGATAAAGACCTGACAGACGACCGTACGGATTCCTTGACGATGGAACGCTATGACCGCTTCGCAGCACTGAACACCAGTGAGATACGATTGATGGAATCGCTCTTCAACGATCAGAACTATGTAGCCAAGTATATTTCCCCTTATATACTCAGTCAGCAGCTCTTCAGGCTTGCAGGGAGCATACAGAACACTGACCTGACGAAGAAGACGACACTTTTTGACATCTTCACGTCTGAGGAGATACACCGGCACTGGCGGAAAAACAATGCGTGGAACTATATCAACTACGGTGCCTGTAAGTTGAACGGTTCCCGTCAGCCTTATCTGCAACGGGCGGTGCTGAGAAACATGATACACATGGGCGACAGTGCGCTGAAACGCTATGCTCCCATGGCACATGTGCGCTATACCAACGAGCGGGTATTGATGTCGCTGGCTTGTCTGATGGAACTGAATGACTACGGACTCGAGACGGATAACCTCGACTCTCTCGAGACATTAGGATGGGCGGACTATAGGATTGCCCCGTTAGGCGGAAGCGTCGTGATGGTTCACTATCGGAAAGACCGTGATGACCAGGATGTGCTCGTGAAGGTGCTGTTGAACAACAGGGAGGCCCGTCTGCCACTGAAGACCGACTGTGCGCCCTATTATCACTGGAACGACGTGAAGCGCTACTATCTGCGAAAACTGTATCGCTACGAGAACGAGAGATTTAATGAAAAAAAGGCTAAATAGTTATGTGGAGAGAGGAAAGTGGAAAGAGGAGAGAGGAAAGAGGAAAGTGGAAAGAGGAGAGAGAAATGAGGAAAGTGGAAAGAGAAAAGAGGAATGAGGAAAGTGGAATGAGAATACTCCGGCTATTGAGTTGGAAGGAACTGGTAATCTCTTTCCTCTTTCCTCTCTCCTCTTTCCTCTATTTCGACAATGCGAACGCTCAGACAGTAATGGATCTCATCAGGGAGAAGCCTCAATATGCCTCGTGCAACTATAACACCTATCCAGACACGATCAAAGCAGTGCTGACTCCGGCGCCAGCAGGCAAGAAACCATTCTATATGTCTCACTACGGACGTCACGGCTCGAGATATATCAGCAGCCGGACGGGTTATGATACGCCGTATGACATGATGAACCATGCCGACAGTGTGGATGAACTGACACCCACAGGTCGTCGTGTGCTGGAAGAGATGCGACTGGTGATGGATGATACGGAGAAACGCTGGGGAGAATTGACGAGCTACGGTAAACAGCAGCATCGGCAGATTGCCCGAAGAATGGTAGAACGGTTTCCGGAGATCTTCTGCAAGGGTGCCAGGGTGAATGCCATCAGTACAACGGTTCCGAGATGTATGGAGTCGATGGGAACGGCGATGATTGAGATGCTGCAGGTCAATCCTGACCTGAATATCACGATGGATGCCTCGAAACGGACCATGTGGTATCTGAACCATCAGGACAAGAAATTGCGGAAGTATATGACCAAGGAGGCCCAGAAAGCCTATGATGCATATACGGAGGGACTCTTGGGCAACAGCCGGTTGATGGAGCTGATCTTCAAGAATCCGGATATCGTGAAGGAGATTGTCGAGGAGGGTATGTTCAACTATTACCTGATGAAGATGGGACTGTTTCAGTCGAATACCCACCTTTATCAGAATACCTATCTGCAGGATCTGTTCCTGACAGAGGAGTTGTATCGTATGTGGCAGATTGACAATGCATTGTGGTATATCCAATGTGGCGGCTATAAAGTGAATGGCGGCAAACAGCCGTATTCCCAGCGGTTCCTGTTGCGACAGATCATTGCCGATGCCGACAGTTGTTTCCAATTGGCGAACCCTGGTGCGCAATTGCGCTACGGACACGAGACGTGTCTGCTGCCATTGGCCTGTCTGATGGGCATCAACGGCCTCGACTATGAGACGGACAATTTCGAGGAACTCGAGGAAAAGGGTTGGTGGTGTTCAAGCGTGTTCCCCATGGGATCTAACATCCAGTTGGTGTTCTATCGCAAGGATATCAAGGATCAGGACGTGCTTGTGAAGGTGCTGCTCAATGAGGAGGAGGCGTCACTACCTTTTGAAACAGACTGTGCGCCATACTATCACTGGAAAGATTTCAAGGCGTATTACCTGAACAAGCTTGATGCTTACAAAGAATAAGTAAAATCCCCTGACCGACTGGCCAGGGGATTTCAATTATTTAACCTCCCAGATATCGTTGGTCTCGAGGAGCTCGGAGAAGTTATGGTACTTCTTCTGGCCGGAGACCTCATCGAGCTGGGCGTAGACGGAGTCGTTGTAGGTGGGAGCCTCCACGTCGCGGATCACGCCGAGGGCGATGGGGAAACCGTCCTCAGGGGTCATCATAGCGAGCTTCAGCTGCAGGGTGTTGTCCTCGCAGTGAGCGTCGTGAACGAGTACGTCGTCAAGGGTGTAGCCATCCTTGCCGATCTCCACGACCTTCAGGCCGAAGCCCTGCTGTACGAGTCCGAACTCATTGTTCTCACCGAATACGAGCTTCTCGCCGTGACGGACGTAGATGGCATTCTTCTTACGACCCTCGTTGTTGTAGACGATGTCGTGACAGTGGTCGTTGAAAATTACGCAGTTCTGCAATACCTCGGTAACTGAGGCGCCCTTGTGCTCGTAGGCGGCCTTCAACACCTCGACTGTTCCCTTGGCGTCGGTTGCTACGCAGCGGGCGAAGAAATGTCCGCGGGCTCCGAAACAGAGCTCGGCAGGACGGAAGGGGTCTTCGACCGTGCCGTAAGGACTCGACTTGGAGACGAAACCTCGGGGTGAGGTAGGAGAGTACTGACCCTTTGTCAGACCGTAGATGCGGTTGTTGAGGAGGATCATGTTCAGGTCGATGTTACGACGGTTGGCGTGGATGAAGTGGTTACCACCGATGGCCAGTCCGTCGCCGTCGCCTGATACCTGCCAGACGGTGAGGTTGGGGTTAGCGACTTTTGCGCCGGTAGCGATGGCAGCGGCACGACCGTGGATGGTGTTCATGCCGTAAGTGGCCATGTAGTGGGGCAGACGGCTCGAACAGCCAATACCGCTGATCACTGCGATGTTCTCGGGGGCTACGCCGATCTCGGCCATAGCCTTATGGAGTGAAGCCAGGAAGAAGTGGTCTCCGCAACCGGGACACCAACGTGGCTGGCCTTTCTTGAAATCACTTGCACTGTAATTACTCATAACACTTTAATTTTTTACCACGAATTACACGAATTTCACTAATTATTCTTTTTTATGATGAAACGTTCAAATTTGAGGGAAGTCTCTCCAAAATTGATGAGTAATGCCATATCGCTACCAGCAACTTTTGCGTAGTTGATGGCTTGTGAGCGGTGCATATCATCAAGTTCCTTAACTGCCTTTAACTCAACAATAATACGATTGTAGCATATAAAGTCTGGCTTAAAGGTTGATGTGAGTTCTTTTCCGTTATAATCAATATGTAACTCTGTTTCCCTAAGTGATGGTATGTTACGATTTGCTAGCTCAATTTCCAGAGCATCTTGATAGACGATCTCGGTAAAGCCGCACCCGAAATATCGATGAACAGCCATGGCTGCACCGATAATTTCATGTACTTCTTCCTTAAACAGTAAATCGTCTCTATACATCGTGAGAAAATTAGTTTAATTCGTGAAATTAGTGGTCGTTATTATTATTATTTGTTTATTATCTCGGTGAAGGCATTGACGAGTTCTTCGACGACGAAGGGCTGGCCCTTGACCTGATTGAACTGGAAGGGAACGAAGTTGTCGACCTTCATACGGAGGTAGGCAGCGAGCTGACCCATGTTCTGTTCGGCCACAACCACCTTCTTGTACTTGGAGAGTACCTCGGCAGTGTTCTTCGGCAGCGGGTTCAGATACTTGAAATGGGTCTGAGCAACCTTGTAACCCTTCTGACGGAGCTCGTCCATAGCCGAGCGCAGATGGCCGTAGGTAGAACCGAAGCCCACGATCAGCAGATCTGCATCGGCATCGCCGTCGACTTCGAGGTCAGGCACCTGGATATTGGCAATCTTCTGCTGGCGCAGACGTGTCATCAGGTCGTGGTTCTCAGGATTCGTGGAGATGGCACCGGTATTACTGTCCTTCTCCAGACCACCGAGGATGTGAGCAAAGCCCTCACGACCCGGCACAGCCCAGTAGCGGGTGCCGTTCTCAGCACGCATATAGGGCGTCCATTTACCCTTCAGTTCCTCTGGAACGTAGGGAGGATTGATAGGATCGAGCTTAGCCATCTCAGGCAGTTTGAAGGCACCGGAGCCGTTGGCTACGAATGCATCGGTGAGCAGCACGACGGGTGTCATGTGCTCGAGGGCAATCTTACAAGCCTGATAAGCGGCATCGAAGCAGTCGGTAGGACTGGTGGCAGCCATTACCGGCATGGGACTCTCACCGTTACGGCCGAAGAGTGCCTGCAGGAGGTCGGTCTGTTCAGACTTCGTGGGAAGACCCGTAGCAGGACCACCACGCTGCACGTCGAGCACCACGAGCGGCAGTTCCATGATCACAGCGAGGTTCATGGCCTCCGACTTCAGGCAGATGCCAGGACCGGAGGTGGAAGTGACACCCAGTGCACCAGCGAACGAAGCACCGAGGGCTGAAGAGCAACCTGCGATCTCGTCCTCACACTGAACGGTGATGACACCGCAGGACTTATGCTTCGAGAGCTCGTGGAGCACGTCGGTGGCAGGGGTGATAGGATAAGAACCGAGATAGAGTTTCAGACCGGCCTTCTCGGCAGCGGCGATGAAACCATAGGCCGTGGCCTTGTTACCGGTAATGTCCATATAGCGTCCGGGCACCTTCTCCTTCGACTCCACACGATAGACGTTGACAGTCGATGAGTGTGTGTTGTGTCCGTAGTCGTAACCAGCCTGAATCACCTTGATGTTAGCTTCGGCGATGGCAGGCTTCTTGGCGAACTTCTCCTTCAGGAAGTTGGCCACGAGGTTCAGGTCGCGGTCGAAGAGCCAGCAGACGAGTCCGAGGGCGAACATGTTACGGCACTTCATCATCGCCTTCATATCCATACCCGTATCGGCCAGACAATCCTTTACCATTGTGGTGAGGGGGCACTGGATGACGCGATCGGGGTCGATGCCCATCTCGCCAAGATAGTCGGGGGTAGCAAACTGCGCCTTCTCCAGGTCCTTGGGGCCGAATGAGTCGGTATCGATGATGATGGTTGCACCCGGCTTGGCATAACGGTACTGCGTTTTCAGCGCAGCCGCGTTCATGGCCACCAGCACGTCGCACTTGTCGCCAGGGGTATAGACCTTACCGGCGCCGATGTGAACCTGGAAACCAGACACACCGGTGAGCGAGCCTTGCGGGGCGCGGATGTCAGCGGGATAGTCGGGGAATGTAGAGATGCCATTTCCAACGGTGGCACTAACCGTAGAGAAGATGTTTCCGGCAAGCTGCATACCGTCGCCGGAATCACCTGAGAAGCGGACAACAACCTGGTCCAGCTCCTTCACTTCTAATTTTTCAGCCATATTTATTGAGTTTATTACTAACTATGCTCTCAAAAACGCGTGCAAAATTATTCATTTTTGACGGAATATCCAAAGGAAAACGCAAAAAAATGCATTTTTGGCTTGATAGGGTGATATAAACCATATCAGGTTCATATATCGACCATAAGGTGTTCAATTGTGTCGTAAGTGGGGTCTGAAGAAAAAAAAGTGTGCAAAAATTTTGTATATTTAGAGATTTTTTATAACTTTGTACCCTGAATTCTAACTATACCCACTGGCTTAAAATGAAGATTAAGACCCTCTTGACGTTGTTTCTGGCTTGGATGGCAGTCGCCGTTTCAGCTCAAAACACCTATGATATACTGACTTTCGGGGCTAAAGGTGATGGCGTGACAGATGATGCCGTGGCGATACAAAAGGCCGTTGACCGTTGCTCGGCAGAAGGGGGCGGTGTTGTGTTGATCCCCCGCAATCATGTGTTTCTGTCGGGTCCCGTTGAACTGAAGAGCAACGTGGAGCTTCGTCTGGAGTCCACTGCGACGCTGAAAGCCAATCCCGATGAATCGATCTATCATCTGAGTGCCTTCGGTGAGAACCGTGGCGAAGGGATGTTGTGGCTCTGGGCCAAGGATGCCGAGAACATCAGTATCACCGGCAAAGGTACCATTCATGGCAATGGCATTGCTTTTATGGGTGCAGAGTTGGAGGATTCGTATGAGTTGAAGCCCCTTTCAGACCAGACGTTCGATCCCCGTCCGCATGTGCTGACACTGACGAACGTGCATGGCCTGACCATCCGCGACGTGACGATCAAGGAGGGCGCTTATTGGACGGTGCATCTGATTGGCTGCAACGAAGCTGTCATCGATGGCATCAACCTTCTGAACAACCTGAAGATCCGTAATGGCGACGGCATCGACCTCGACCACTCCAAGAATGTACGTATCGCCAATTGCCATATCACCTCGGGCGATGACTGTATCTGCCTGAAGAACCGTCGTGAGTTTGAGCAATATGGCAGCTGTCATGATATCGTGGTGACTAACTGTGTGATGTCCTCGCGCTCGTGCGCCATCAAGATCGGCAGTGAGAATATGGACTCCATATATAACGTGGTGTTCGACAACTGCATCATCACGGGCTCTAACCGCGGTCTGGGCATCCAGAACCGCGACGAGGGAACGGTGACCGATGTGGTATTTTCGAATATCCAGCTCGACTGTCGTCTGTGGAGCGATGTGTGGTGGGGCAAGGCTGAGCCCATCTACGTGACAAGCTACCCAAGGGCTAATGGTAATCACAAGGATGCCAACTGGCGATTCCCCAAGGGACAGATAGAGGGCCGATGTGGCGAGGTGAGCCGTATCTATTTCAACAACATCACCGCCCTGAGCGAGAACGGCTGTTTCGTTGGTGGCGATGTGCCGGGCAAGGTGAAGGACATTTATTTTAATAATGTTCGTGTGAATCTCACAAAGTGGCAGACACTTTGTGAGATGGACAAGCGCCCCTGCAAGGGTGAGGGTTTTATCAAGGTCAGTGCCGAAGAACTGCTGAAAGCGAAGGTACCTGTGATTACTGAGAATGCTGAAATTACATTTTTCTAATTTTTATACTAACAACTAATTATTTTATTTATGCAAAAGATCCTAAATCTCAAGCAAGGAGCGCAGAAGGCAATGTTCTTCGTGTTCTTTTTGTTGTGCAGTACGGTTATGATGGCCCAGCAGAAGGTGTCAGGAACTGTACTGGATGCAACTGGTGAGCCTCTGATTGGCGTAAGTGTCTTAGAGGCAGGAACGACAAACGGTGTTGTGACCGATTTTGACGGTAACTTCACACTGACAGTCAAGCAGGGAGCCCAACTGGCTTTCTCGTACATTGGCTACATCTCTCAGACCCTAACAGCCTCCAACGGCATGAGGGTAGTCCTCGAGGAAGACAACAAGATGCTGAACGAAGTGGTGGTCGTCGGTTATGGTACGATGCGCCGTAAGGATGTGACCTCATCAATTACCACCGTGAAGGCCGAAGACCTGAACAAGGGTGTGTTCACCGATCCTGGTCAGATGCTTCAGGGAAAGGTTCCCGGTCTGGTCGTCTCATCTACAGCCGACCCTAACGGTTCTCCCACTATCACATTGCGTGGTGCTTCTACATTGCGTTCGGGTGCCATGTCGCCTTACTATGTAGTAGACGGTATTCCTGGTGTTGACATCTCTATCGTCTCTCCCGATGATATCGAGAGCATCGACGTGCTCCGTGATGCCACCGCTACTGCCATCTACGGTTCTAAGGCTGCCAATGGTGTGATCATCATCACGACCAAGAAAGGTGCTGAAGACAAGGTCAATGTGACTTATAATGGTTATGTAGCCTTTGACAACATCCTCAAGAAATACGATGTGGCCACAGCTGATGAGTTGCGCCAGTATGCAAAGGCAAATGGCGTTTCGCTGAAGGATGGTGGTGCCAACACAGACTGGCAGGACGAAGTACTCCGCACAGGTATCAGTCACAGCCATAATGTTGGTATCAGTGGCGGAAATGACAAGACCAACTATATGATCAGTGGTAATCTCATCAAGCGTCAGGGTGTCGTCAAGATGACGGGTATGGACCGCTTCAATCTGCGTTCTCTTGTCTCAACAAAAGTGTTGAAGGACCGGCTCACCTTATCGATGAGTGCAAATATGATGTATGGCAAGCATTTCGGTGTTCCTACAAGCAATGAGGGTGCATCTGTGCTTGATGCCATGAACTATTATTCCCCGACGAATGCCATCAAGAATGCTGACGGTACATGGACGGTGGGAGCAGGGTCTAAGAACTACAACCCCCTCGCCCTGATGTATGAGGACACATCGGAGACAATCTGGAAGCGCAACCAGTTTATCGGTAAGGCTACACTCGAAATCCTGAAGGGACTGCTCTGGAACATGAATTACTCCTGGAGCAACTACCAGAGTACCTATAGCGCCTACGACACCCGTAACTCTCAGCTTGAGGGTATCGGTAACAAGAACGGTCAGGCTGTCCGCAATACTTATTTCGGACATGAGCAGACCTTTGAGACCTATCTGAACTACGGCTTCACATTGGGTAAGAACAAGTTCGACCTGATGGCTGGTTACACCTGGGAACAGAAGAAGAACAACGACGGTTTCGGACTTGCCGTAGAAGGTTATTACAACGATGACCTGACATGGTATAACATGTCGTACGCACAGACCATTCTCCCCGTGCAGAACTCTGTTCAGAGCGGTTATGTTGAGAACATCCGCAACATTTCGTTCTATGGTCGTATCAACTACTCTTTCGACAGCCGCTATATGCTGCAGGCAACTATCCGTCGTGACGGTTCTTCTGTATTCGGTGAGAACAAGCGTTGGGGAACCTTCCCGTCAGTTTCAGCTGCATGGAATATCACTGAGGAGAGCTTCATGAAGAATCAGAATATCTTCGATAACCTGAAACTCCGTGCCGGTTATGGTATTTCCGGTAATGCCATGGGATTCGATGTCTATTCTTCATACGTCACATACGGTGCTACAGGTACATTTGTCTACGATGGTAAGACTTATCGCACCTATGGCGCTACAAAGAATGCCAATCCTGATCTTAAATGGGAGACAACATCGATGTTGAACATCGGTCTCGACTTCGCATTCCTGAGAGGACGTGTCAATGGTACTGTCGAGGTTTATCACAAGAAGACCAAAGACCTGATCTGGGGCTATCCTGTTCCTACAACACAGTATGTATACGGTTGGATGGATGCCAATGTGGGCGAGATGACCAATAAGGGTATCGAGTTTACATTGAATGCCGTTCCTGTACAGACCAAGGACTTCACCTGGAACACCACCATCAACCTGTCGCACAACAAGAATACTGTCGACAAGATGCAGAACGACCAGTTCCACACCACCAACCTCACACAAGGCGACCCGATGGTAGCAGGTGTCTCTGCCAACGGATGGACGCAGAGAATCATGGAGGGAGAGTCAATCGGTACATTCTATACTTACCAGTATGCAGGTACTATCAATGGCCGTTCTGAGTACTATGTGCTTGATGATAACGGTAACCGTACAGGCGAGACCACCAATAATCCAGGCTTGAAGGATCGTGCTATCACAGGTTGTGCACAGCCTGATCTCAACGCAGGTTGGAACAACAGTCTTACCTACAAGAACTGGAACCTGAATGCCTTCATCACTGGTGTGTTCGGTAATGATGTCTATAATGGTCCACGTGCCCATTATACCAGTGCACAGATGTTCTCCGACGGTAAGAACGTGCTGAAGGAATTCCTTGACTTCCCGGCTGGCGATGCTTCTGGTTCGCTCCCCTCAGACCGTTGGATTGAGAAGGGAACATACGTCCGTCTGCAGTCACTCACTCTGAGCTACACATTCAAAGACTGTTTCGACGACTGGATCCAGGATCTTACACTCTATGGCACAGCCAACAACCTGGTTACCATCACCAGCTATAAGGGTCTCGACCCGGAGGTTAACCTTGGTGGTATTGACCCAGGTATCGACTATCGTTGGAGCCGTTATCCGCACACCCGCACCTTCATGGTCGGCGTAAAGATCAACTTTGGAGGCAGCAAGGCAAAGAAGGCTGCTGCAGAGCCTGTTGTCAGAGAGGTTGTGAAGGAAGTTCCTGTTGTGAAGGAAGTCGTGAAGGAAGTTGTCAAGGAGGTTCCTGGCAAGAATACGGAGACTTATGTTCAGAGCACATTCGTCGTCACCTTCCCGGTGAATTCGTCTGAGATTGAGAATACGTCCGAGCTTGACGGTATCAAGAGCGGTGCAAACGTAGAGATTGTGGCTTACGCTTCACCAGAGGGTACAACAGATGCCAACCAGAAGCTCTCTCAGGAGCGTGCTGATTCTGTTGCCAAGTATCTTCAGAACAAGGGCGTGAATGTGCTTCGCACTTTTGCCAAGGGTGCTGACACCAATCATGCTAACCGTATTGCTATCGTTACCGTAAAGTAATTATCAATTAATAAGATTTCAAGCATATGAAACTAAATAAATTCATTCTTACAGCTGGCTTGTTTGCTGTAGCACTTACCGGATGTACTGACTTGGATGTCACTCCGAATTCCCAGTACACAGAAGACCCGAGTAAGAATTCCGGGGTTGACCCGATGATTGTGGTAGAGGCCAAGATGGCCGACGTCTATTTCCACATGTCAGGCACGTTTGGCCGCCGTTATATGGAGGCGCAGTGTCTTGCTTCTGATGAGTTCACTTGTCTTGCCTTCGATGGAGGCTACTATGACGACGGAACATACGCCCACCAGGCGCTCCATAACAGCTATGCTACCGACGCTTCACTCGACTGGTATTCAGAAGTGACATCTGGTATCACAAAGGCAAACACCATCCTTGAGGAACTGGGTAGTGGTGCTTCTGCACAGATGACAGCACCAGCCCGTGCCATGCGTGCCTATTTCACATGGATCCTGATGGACAGCTTCGGTGATGCACCTATCCTTGAGAGTGTTCCTGCTGAAGGTGTTGTCGTTCCTCGTTCTCCACGAAAGGAAGTGGCTGAGTGGATTGAGAGTGAGCTCACAGAGATTATCCCTTATCTTACAGAGGATGTCACAGAGAACACCTACGGCAAGCCGACCAAGTGGATGGCGAATGCCCTTCTTGCAAAACTCTATATCAACTGGGCTGTCTATACGGCTGAGTCTGTCGACAAGTATGAGCCGACTGATGCCAATCAGAAGCTCGATGACTGTATTGCTGCCTGTGATGAGATTATCAAAAGTGGCAAGTTCAACCTCGGCTCTGTCGACTATCTGCATAAGTTCTCATACGACAATAGCTGGAAGGTGGAAGACTTTATCTATGCCATTCCTTACGATGCTCTTACCCTTCAGGGTTTCCAGTATGCCCGTCCCCGCTCATTCAAGCAGCTGAAGAATATGCTGCCGAATGTATATGGATCAGCCGATAAGTTCACACAGTCGTTTGGTGGCAACATCGTTGTAACGCCTGAGTTTGCCAAACTGTTTAACTTAGATGGCGACATCCGTAATCTCTGTATTCTGCGCGGTGATGTCTACAACCGTGATCCGAAGACCCTGAAGCCCACCAGTGAGCCGTTCATGTATAATGGTAAGCAGGTTCATTTCACGGAAACCATCACCCTCATTAAGCAGGATAACACCATTGATGTAGGTAATGACGATAATGCTCTTCAGCAGGGTTGCCATTCCATCAAGTGGTTCATCACTCCTGCTGACTACAACAATGGCCGTAACCAGTCTAACGACCTGCCACTCTTCCGTTATGCCGATATTCTTCTCATGAAGGCTGAGGCGCTGGCACGTCTTGGACAGAGCGGTGCCAAGGATCTCTTCAACCAGATCCGTGCATATGCTGGTGCTCCTCAGATCAACGGTGAGCCTACGCTCCAGGATATCTATGACGAGCGTGGTCGTGAGTTCTTCGATGAGAACTGGCGTCGTAACGATATGATCCGTTTCGGTCACTTCGAGGATGAGTTCTTCCCGCACTATAAGGGCTTCCCCGATGCTAACTTCGACAAGCGTCATCGTATCTTCCCAGTAGAACAGGAGATGCTCGACCTGAATGTCGGTTGGACACAGAATCCTGGCTATTAATCTATAGCTTATAATCAATTAGGGGGCGGAAATCAATTCCGCCCCTAATTATTTGTATCATTTTTTTTGCGAATTATGTCGTTGGGTCATTTCTTTTTCGTACCTTTGCAGACGTGAAGATAAAAGTCATCATCATGATTGTCTTACTGATGTCTGTTGTGGCAAGGGCCTCAACGGATTCCAAGGCGTCATGTCCTATGGTGAAGATCGAAGCCGAACGGTTGGCCGACCTGAATATTCCTCGCAACGGCCACTCTGCAGTCTGCGTGGATGGTGAGGTGACTGTCTTCGGCGGACATACCACGAACTTCGTACTCACTCCTACGGCGGAATACTACAAGGATGGTGAGTGGCATCTGATGGAGATGGCCTATCCTCATGACAACGGACTCTGTCTGATGCTGCGCTCGGGCAAGGTGCTCCTGGCGGGAGGTAGTGCCGAACCGATGGGGGTAGGGCAGAGCTATCCTGTAGAGGAATATAACCCCGAGACCCATACCTTCCGGGGCTTCTGCATCCTGAGCATGAAGCGCACGTTCGCCTCTGGCATAGAGTTGGATAGCGGAAAGGTGGTCGTGACAGGCAACTGGTATGCCGGCGATGGTATTGAAATGTTCGATGGCGACAGGTCTTTTTCTCCTGTCAAGGATGTCACCATAGGAAGGGCTTTGCCTTCTCTCCTTCGCACCTCTGACGGCGATGTCCTTATCTTTGGCAACGAAAGCCCGTATGATAAACCCATCTCCAGCGACAGGGTTGACCGTCTGAAGGGCGAGTCCATGCGTGTACCTCTATTAAATAAATGGCAGCCACTGAATTATATGGCACCTTTCCCGAACGACCTTGGTTTCATCGGTGACTACACCTCTCTGCTGGCTATGCAGGAATGGAATGAACGTGACACCACGGCATGGAAGCCCATTAGTCGCGAAGTGGCCTTCATGCTGGTACGTGATACCGTGTTCTCGCTGTTGCCTACCACATGCCCCGTGCCGAAGACGGGCGTTTCGCCCTCTGACTCCATCATCTGGTATTCTCCCCTCATTGCCGACAGGAATGCCCATCGGGGCTATATGCATGGCATCGATTTGCTGGGCCGCAGCTATGTGGTCTGCGTGGAATACGACAAGAGGCCTGCGCCCCTGACCCTTTATTATACCGATGTGCTGCCAGATGCAGGTTTTCCAATGATGGCGTTGACAAGCGACGGCAACCTCATGTTAGTGGGTGGACATAATATCAACAAAAAACTTGGCGGCAAATTAGAAAACGACAATTTTTCGCCCTTGGCCTCTGTCTACTTGTTACATGTCAATGGTAAGGACAAGGCGGATGTCTCAGATTCGGACATCTTCGGCCGCTGGTGGGTCTGGTTGGTAATTGCCCTCGCAATAGCAGCCGTTGCAATAGTGCTTTGGAGGCGTTGGAACTCACGGGCTACGGGTAGGCTCGTCAGTGGGAATCAAGTATCGCGGACTGTCGGCCAACGACCCACGGGACCTGTCCCCATGAGTCCTGAGCTCATGCGCCAGATCTGCGACCTGATGGAGAGTCAAAAGCTCTATCTGAATAGCGAACTGAAGCTTAATGATGTGGCTGATGCCATGAACACCAACCGCAACCTGATATCCAACTGTATCAACAGCCAGCGCGGTTGTTCTTTCTCGCAGTTCGTAAGCACCTACCGGGTAGAACATGCCAAAGACCTGATACGTCGTCAGCCTGACATCAAGATATCTGAGGTCTGGATGCAGTCGGGCTTCTCTACGGAGGGTTCCTTCTTCCGTACCTTCAAAGCCTTCACTGGCATGACTCCCAGCGAGTTCAAACAGAAAAACGACTAACGAATGATCATTTGTTAGTAGATAGTGACGATTTGTGAGCCTTTTTCCCTCCTTTCTCATTATCTTTGCGTCATAATTCAACCAAACATCATTTAATTATGACGAAAAAACGATTACTCATTACAATTGCACTATTAGCGACAATGACCATTCCTGTTATTGCTGCTGACGACATCAATGGCATTCATGTCGTCACGAGTGCCAAAGACAAGGCGGGTAATGCATTGGCTTATGATTTCCTCTTTGCATCAGAGCCACAGATTTCCTATGTCAACGAATATGAGGGCAGCAAGCTTGTCAAGAGTGACCTGTCTCTGAGTGCCAAAGACGTGAAACAGTTATACGGTGTTGAGGAGATCCTGCTGCATCAGGATGATGTGAAGAGCATCAGCTTCATCCACATCAACAGTACTGGCATCGAAGGGGTTGCCAAAAATAACAATGTTCAGGTGAAGATATTGTCTGACGGACAGATGGCCATCTCCGGTTTGCAGAGCGGAGAGACGGTTAGTCTGTATGCGCTCGATGGTCAGCAGATCGCTGTTTTCAAGGCTTCGGCCAATGGCGAAGCACAAGTCAGTCTTCAGGACGTGTCGCCAGGTGCCGTATGCATTATTAAGTGTGGCGGTGGCGCGTTCAAGGTAAGAACCAAATAAATGCGGGGAGGAATGAATATGAAATATAGAATCATTTGTTTAGCTGGTTTGATGGCATTCTGTTTGGCTACTTTTGCCCAGCAGTATCAGATGGAAGTAAAGACAACCGACGGCAATATCACCAGTTACTTGATGTCGAGTGTGAACGATGTGGTTTATGAAAACGGCAAGACCATCATCAATATGAACGGCACTACAAAGAAAGAGTATGATAATCAAGACATCGTCAATATATCTTGGACGGAGTACAAGGGAAACACAAGTAGCACAGTGAAAAATTTCACCATCGACGAGAATCACACCGCTATAGTGACGCCTGAATACTCTATTTCTTTGAGTGAGGTAGATGCCGAGACTAAACAGACGCTCACTGTCACCAAAAAGAAGAGTATTTCAGCACAATCAGGCTTTTATAATATGATAAAGGACCGCGTAGTCTACGATATCTCTATGGGTGACAAGCACGAATTGGAAGGCATCGCGGAAATAAGGTTCCCAATGAGCGTGCCTGAAGACTACTTCGTGCTGGGCCTTTATTACGACACAACTGCAAAGAAATGGGAAAATGTCAACCACTATTATGATGCAACTACCGGTGAGTTGGTCATCCGTACGAGTCACTTCTCACAGTTCGCCGGCTTTCTGATCCATAACGAGAACCGTCGCAATTTATTTCTGGAATATGAATACCTTCCCTCCTATATGGACAGCAACGTAGCTGATCTGGCAGGGAAATTGAGTAGTATAGTGCAATCCGATAATGTTGTGGCAGCTGCTATTGAAAAGTATGGTAGCCAATATGGTGAGTGGACACAGATCGGCATCGACATTGGCTGGACGTCTCTGCAGTCGCTGGGTGTAGGTAGTACGCTATTGGAAGATTTTGCCGGTGTACTGGGTAACTTGGGCGTAGCTCTGAGTAGTTACCAGGTGTGCCGCGATAATTTCCATAGCGCCAACGCACAGGTGGCAGGTAACACCCTCAAACTGTGTATGAACCGCGCAACCTACTGGGCTGGTGAGTTCTGTGGTAATGCCATTCTCACGGCATCGATGGCCAGCGTGGCAATACTCGACTATGCCCTTAACAAGTTCGCTGAACGCGCTTGGAGCCTTCGTAAGGATCATTACCGTGAGGCCTTTGAAGGCTATTATCATCAGGGTGGCAAAGGATACAGAACAGGAGCGGAATGGTATCGTATCATGTGGAAGATAATGAATAGAAAGGATATCCAGAATGAAGACGACATCCACCGACTCGTTGACGAGGAGGTGGTGAATTATTGTAATCAGGTATGGAATGATGAACGATACATCCTCGATTTCGAGAGCATCAAGGGTACCACTATTGGCTTAGGTGGTGGAAACATTGCGTGTAAGGAACTGTCAGCAGAGCTGCGTGGTGATCTTTACAACGGCGTGTTGCAGCCTGTATTTGCCAGAATCAAGGCGAAACTCGAGGATAAAGCCTATATGGAGGCGGAGAAGCAGATGAAAAAATATGCCGAGTTTGTCAACCAGATAGTTACATTGAAGATAGTAGACAGCAGCTATGACGCCAATGACTTTAGTGCCAGGTCGAGGTTTGCAGGTTGTACCGTGCGTTTCAAGGATTTGCCAAAAAACATAGAGGACCCGGAGAATTGGCAGTGCGTACTCGATGGTAAGAGCGAGGGGAAGATACAGTACACGTTAGCTGCGGCAGCCTACAGCAATGTGGCTCAGACACTTGAGGTGTTGGCGGCCGACGAGGAAAAGACGGTGCTTGGCACCTTCAAGCTAACTGATCTGAATGCGGGTAAAACTACAAAAGAGTCACAAACCACCAAGGCGAATGTAATTGATTTGGCCAAGATAGTCAAATCTGAGATTAATACCGATCCCGCAATCCTTGAATTCAGTTATGAAGAGGGTAAGGGTTCGGCCCAGATACTCACTACAGGTCTGACAAATGTGAAGGTTTCAACCACGTCTAAGTTCGTCAAGGTCTCGCTGGTTAACAATGCAGTAAACGTTGATGTGGAACAGAATAATGACGGTCTAAGGCATGCAATTGTTTCCATTGAAGGTGTTGGCGAAGACAAGCAAACAAAGCGGGGATATCTGACGGTCATCCAAACAAAGAAACCAGAGCATTTCCAAGTAAAGAATATAACATTAATAGGTCTTCAAAAGAATGGGGCAAGCTACCGGAGTTTCGCTAGCAAAGACTTCAAATCGTGTGATGCATTCTTTGATGGTAGCAATTATATTATAGAATCTGTATTGGCTGATAACAGGACACTTAAGGTCACAATTAAAAAAGTTGGTACTGGGAACAAAAAATTCGGCGATGCCTATATGGTTTATGAAGAAAAAACTGATAAAAAGGATGGATTTGTGAGAGTTTATGGTAATCTTCCTCTCGATGCCTCGAGTGAATCTCATGCCGCATGGAAAGGCAAGTGTATGGTTCATAGCAAGTGGTTAGAAGGATGGGAACCAGACACTCATTATGAAGAGGGAGAATATATGAATGATGTTGATACGACATTAATGATCAATTTTGGAGATATATCCCAGCTTCCCTAAAATGAAGAAGTCACTGACCCGGAGAAAAAAGCATAAAAAGAATAAACAACAAAAATATTAAAAAAATGACGAAAAGGTATATGTTAAAAGTATTGTGCTTGACATTATTGTCAATGGCGATGAACATTGCTGTGGCCCAGCATGTAGTAAATGCGGTTGAACCTGGTTGTGACGGCGATCTACCGGTATTGCCAGTAATCCAAGAACCAGAAGAGGGGCATTTTGGGCCGCTGATCTTCAGCAAATTCTATCTGGAGATGGACTACATGATTTCCTATTACGACTTTACCAGGTTAGTAGTACTTGATTTTCCTGATGTTAAGAACTATGGCGGTGACTACTATATCCTTGAAGCACTCGACCAAAGCGTATCAGATTCCCAATGGACAGAAATACCTGCCGATGCAAAAAGCATCTATTCAAGAAATGCCACGCAGCTTAAGATCAACTCTTCTGGTTTTACCAGTTTCCGTTTGAGAATCAGTGGTGGTCCCAAGGACGGATGGCTGTCGAACGAGGTAGAGGTGCCCTATTTTCCGACCAACAGTCCTGGATGGGTCAGCGAGGGCTATTCTCAGCCCAACTTTATTGCCGTAGGCGTACCTGTCTATCCGCATTATGTCGATATGCGAGTGGTTGGGAAAGACTCTCAGGATCGTTCTGTTCCCAAAGAGGTGAATCGCAGCGAAATCATCTCTCACTTGTTCTGGTATCGCTTGAATCCCAAGACGGGTGAGATGACCTCGTTGAAGAAAGACGACAACGAACGTCAAACTTATACGCCTACTATAGACGATGTGGGTTATGAGATTGTAAGTGTTCTAAGGGGTGATTGGGGTAACCCGGACGACCTGGCGTCAATGTTAAGAGGACATGACTTTTATTCCACCCATTCGCATGGTGTGGTGCAACTGCCGATTCATACATCTACGGAGATGATGTACAGCGATGGTGCCATCATCAACACGAATTATATACTACCTGAACCCGAGAAGCACTTGTGGATTTACAGCAATTCAGAAGGCCAGCCCGTTGCATTCCCCGAAAGCGCGGTCAAGACCATCAAACCAGGCCAGTATTCCGTACGGCTGAATACCGAAGAGAACATCTATACACCTTGGGGCTATGGCGAGAGTCCCTACATGCTCTGTATGAGTAGCCCCGCCTGGCAGTCATTCCGCGAATTCATGTTGAGAGAGCAGCAGCCAATACCCGTTCCTATCGTCGTGAAGAAAGATGGACAGGGAGTTAGTAATGTCATCATTGGCATATACTGCTTGAACCTTGACGGTCAGATAGCCTTGTTCAAGACCATTAAGCCTGAAACCACCAGGGCTGATGGGGATGACCATATCATAGTAGAATTGCCTGCTGGCACATATAACTTCGTTGCCTTTGAGGCTTCCACAGGTGCTAGCCTACCGTCAGTCATCAGTAAAGACACGGGTATAACCGTCAGTTTCACCGAAATGGACTATTATGAGAAGTTCAGCGACCCGACGTTTGCCTTTACTGTTCAGGTACTGGATCCTGCAGGCATCAGCAACATTCAGACAATGCCTGATATTTCCGAAAGATATTCCCTTGGTGGGCAGCGCGTAAATGCCAGTCATCGTGGTCTGGTTATAATGCGCACAAATGATGGACAGATGAAAAAGGTGATGGTGACTCAGTAGAAAGGTGGATTATTCTTATAACATGGGGACGGTTCTTTTGTTACGACGGAAGAACCGTCTCAATATCATAAGCATAGAATCATTCACAACCGCCTCGATGTGACGT
>JAEEGK010003117.1_pt1 | contig 41506 bp, 35 predicted proteins | sample 8958771 | NCBI WGS metagenome assembly JAEEGK01 (sample SAMN16246547, study PRJNA631951) | gut metagenome | biome: gut microbiome; feature: rumen; material: SC-attached | host: Bos | place: Iran: Karaj | collected 2018-10
GTATAGGCTTCAGTCAGGTTTTCTACAGCAGTGTTAACCAGTTCAGATGCTGCGTTATAAGCAGTCTCCAGAGCTTTCACAATCTCGTCGTCAGTATACTGCTTTGCTTCAGCAACACCGGCGGCAATATCAAGCTTCACCTGCTCGGCAAGAGCATCAACCATAGCCTGTGCAGCCTTGAGGTCTTCCTCTGACTGCTTAGCAATAGCCTCAAGAAGAGATTGGTTCAGTTTGTCATTCTCGTCCTTTACATACTGCTTGATGGTCTCAGCAGTCCAATAGTTGTCCTGAAGATCCTTTACGATAGCGGCAATAGCTTCAGAATTAACTTTGATAGCATCAGCATTCTGGGCAATCTTCTCGTAAATATCCTTAATGGTAACTTCCTTAAGGTTCTTAATCTCCTCAGCGTTGGCTTCAATCATTCTCTGGAGTTCAGCGTCTTTCTCGCCCAGAGCCTTCAAAGTTTCCTGAACCTGAGCATTGATCTCCTCAAGAGTGTTAACACGAGTTGTCAGAGAAACGATGTTGGCCTTATTCTCAGCAGCGGTCTGTTCAACTTCAGAAACACGGCCCTTGATGATATTAATCTCTTCTGTGAGGCTGTTCTTCACATTCTCAATAGAAGCATTAATAGCCTTCAAGTCCTCAGCAAGCTTAGCCTGATTCTCAGCAATAGTTGCATTAGTCTTCTCAAGTTCAATGGCATTCTTCTCAGCCTGAGCCTTGGCGGCGTCGGCGGTCTCCTGAGCCTTAGCAGCAGCAGCTTTTGCCTCGTCAATACCCTTTTGGAGCTCCTTGTCGGCCTCAATTAAGCCAGCAATGCTCTTACCATTTGCCTCAATAGCAGCATTTGCCTTGGCCAGACTGCTCTCTAAAGCGCTAACAGCCTCGTCCAATGAAGCTTTTGCGGCAGCGATAGCTGCAGCCTGAGCTGCATCAGCCTGCTGTTTTGCATAAGTTTTCGCAGCATCATCACCATCCTTAATGGCTTTCTCTAGAGAACTCTTCAGATCAGCGTCTGCACTTTTGTAAGCAGCATCGAGTTTGGCTAAGTCACTCTTAAGAGCTGCCAACTCAGTGTTTACATTGTTAATCTTCTGATCAACAAGCTGTGTGAGAGTTGATGCGTTCTTCTCGATCAGATTACGAAGATCGTTAATGTCGTCATCGTAGTCCTTACAAGACGTAAACATACTCATAGATGCCAAGAAGAAAGCACCCATAAGTAGTGTACTAAAGATTTTCTTTTTCATACGATAATAAATTTAAATTAATAAATAAAAAACAATATATATACTTCTTATTCTTTCATTAAACGAAGCACACCACAAAAGACGGAAACCCATGCGCCGGAACGCACTTTTCCCATAGTTTCTCTCGCGCGGAGCTACTTTTTAGGTGCAAATATAGACATAAATCAGAAAACATGCAAATAAAATTAGATATTTTTTTCATTTTACCCGAATTTCTTGCCCTATAAACCACGTTTCCGGCGGTTTTTATTGATTTTGTCATGACTTATTCACTATACAACCGTTTATTTACGGATGTTTGCACCGTTTTATGTCATGTATTATTCCGTTTCCTCGCGCGTACATTATTTTATATATAAAGGCATCGGAGATACCGCCGTACAAAGGACGGAATAAGGTTTTGATTCGCCCGTCCCGTATGACGACGAGACGGGGTTGAACCGTTTGGCAACTGCTTTTTCAGCGCTGCCTAACTTAGAAGTCGGCGTTCTTCGGAGTACGTGGGAACGGAATGACATCGCGGATATTCTGCATGCCTGTAATGAACAGGATGAGACGCTCGAAACCGAGACCGAAACCACCATGCGGGCAGGTTCCGTACTTGCGGGTATCGAGATACCACCACATATCCTTCATCGGGATGTCGCGACGTTTGATTTCGCTCATCAACTTGTCGTAGTCTTCCTCACGAACACTGCCGCCGATAATCTCACCGATAGACGGGAAGAGAACATCGGTGCCCTGAACGGTCTCACGGCCGGCTTCCTCGTTCTCGTTCTGCTTCATATAGAAAGCCTTGATGTCACGCGGATAGTTAATCATGATGACAGGCTTCTTGAAATGCTCCTCCACGAGGTAGCGCTCATGCTCGCTGGCCAGGTCCATGCCCCAGCTGACTGGGAACTCGAACTTTCTGCCATTGGCAACAGCCTCCTCGAGAATACGGATGCCTTCGGTATACGGCAGACGCACGAAATCGGTCTTGACGACTGATGCCAAACGCTCGAGAAGAGTCTTATCGATCATCTTGTTGAGGAAGTCGAGGTCGTCCTTACAGTTGTCGAGTGCCCACTGCACACAGTACTTAATGAAATCCTCCTCAAGATCCATCAGGTCGTTGAGGTCAATGAACGCAACCTCTGGCTCAATCATCCAGAACTCGGCGAGATGGCGTGGAGTGTTACTGTTCTCGGCACGGAATGTGGGACCAAACGTATAGATGGCGCCCAAAGCCGTTGCTCCCAGCTCACCCTCGAGTTGTCCGCTCACGGTGAGTGAGGTCTGCTTACCGAAGAAGTCGTCATCGTAGATAATTTTTCCATCCTCATCTTTTTTCAGGTCGTACAGGTTCTTCGTGGTTACCTGGAACATCTGTCCGGCACCTTCGCAGTCGCTGGCGGTAATAAGGGGAGTGTGGAAATAGAAGAATCCATGCTCATGGAAGTAAGTATGGATGGCCATGGCCATGTTGTGACGAATGCGCATCACGGCTCCGAACGTATTGGTGCGGAGGCGCATGTGAGCATGCTCACGCATATACTCGAAGCTCTGGCCTTTCTTTTGCATGGGATAGTCGCTACCGCACAAGCCATAAAGCTCAATGGTCTGAGCCTGAATCTCAGAGGCCTGGCCTGCTGCAGGACTTTCTACGAGTGTTCCGACAACACAAAGGCAGGAACCTGTCGTGATGTCCTTAAGTGCTGCGGAAGGCACACCGCTAACAGGGCATGACGGATCGGCAACAATCTGAATGTTCTTAATGGTGGAACCATCGTTGAGGGCGATGAAGTCGACTGCCTTACTTGAGCGGTGGGTGCGGACCCAGCCTTTTACACAGATTTGCTCACCATAGGCTGTGCTGCGGAGAGCATCTACTATTTTAGTACGTTTCATTTTTATATCAGAAGGATTAAAGAGATTAGAAGGAACTGAGGGATTTGAAACCGTCAGGCGTCATGCCCTCATTCCTACTAAACTCCTGCCGCAAGCGGCTCACTTCATTATATTACTCTTTTACTTCAAATTATTCAAAAGCACCCATACGGAGCATCTCGACTTCCTTCTCGGTGAGGAAGCGCCAGTCGCCACGACGGACATTCTTCTTGGTAAGGCCTGCGAACTGCACACGGTCGAGTTTGACAACACGATAGCCGAGGTGCTCGAAGATACGGCGCACGATGCGGTTCTTACCACTGTGAATCTCAATACCTACCTGACTCTTGTCGGTGTCGCTGGCATACTCGATAGCATCTGCGTGTACCTCACCGTCGTCGAGCGTAATGCCATCGGCAATCTGCTTGAGATCGCTGGCAGCAACATTCTTGTCGAGATATACGTGATATACCTTTTTCTTAAGGAACTTCGGATGTGTGAGCTTGCTGGCCAAGTCGCCATCATTGGTGAGAAGAAGCACACCTGTTGTGTTACGGTCGAGGCGTCCTACAGGATAGATACGCTCTGGACATGCGTTCTTCACAAGATCCATCACGGTCTTACGCTGCTGCGGGTCGTCGCTGGTGGTAACGTAATCCTTGGGTTTGTTCAGCAGAACATACACTTTCTTCTCGAGTGTGACAGGCTGGTCGTGGAACATCACGCTGTCGGTGCGCAAAATCTTTGTGCCCAACTCTGAAACAACCTCACCATTCACCTTTACCACTCCTGCTGCGATGAACTCATCGGCCTCGCGACGGCTGCATACACCTGCATTTGCCAGGAACTTGTTGAGACGAACCGGCTCGTTGGGATCGAAATTCTCCTCCTTATACTCAATGCGCTTCTTCATGCTGTACTTCGCATTGGGATCATAAGGCTTACGAGACGGTTTCTTGTAAGGATTGAAATTGTTGTTATTATAATTATTGTATGGGTTGTAAGGACGCTGCTGACGCTGCTGGCCATAGCCGCCGCGCTGCTGGTAGCCACCATGTTGCTGGCCATAACCGCCACGCTGCTGATAGCCGCCGCGCTGCTGGCCGTAGCCATCCTGACGGGGCTGGTAGCCTTGATCCTCTCCATCTACATTATTATAACGTGGACGGTATCCCTGTTGCGGACGCTGCTGATAGCCGCCGCGCTGCTGGCCGTAGCCGCCACGTTGCTGATAGCCGCCACGCTGCTGGCCATAGCCACCACCCTGATTCCCATAATTATTACGGGGACGGTATGGACGCTGCTGCGACTGGAGTCCGGCACCAAATCCCTCGGGACGGAAGCCGCCTTCATCATTGTCTTCTACTCTGTTGTTGTAAGGACGCGGTGTGGTGTGAATACGCGGACGTGGTGAACGTCCCACACTGCGGTAACCTGAATAGCTGTTTCCCTGGTCTGAAGAACGGTACCCCTCGCGGGCGCCCTCATTCTCGGTAGACTGCGTTTCCTGTGTCTTGTCAAATTCTGAATCGATCATAATGTTACTTTTAAATATCTGTGCCTCACGGCGGTTAGTACTATTATTTAATTGATAATCTCAATTGATAATGAAAAATCAGATTCCTGTGTAATTAGCAGGAGTAATCTTCATCAACTCGGCCTTCACGTCATCACTGACATTCAATGTCTGGATAAATGCATGGATGGTTTCCTCGGTCATCTTCTCGTTGGTGCGGGTCAGGGCTTTCAAAGCCTCGTAGGGATGAGGATATGCCTCACGGCGAAGAATGGTCTGAATAGCCTCAGCTACCACAGCCCATGTGTTATCCAGGTCTTCAGCCAGACGCTCCTCATTCAGGATCAGTTTACGGAGGCCCTTTAGTGTGCTCTGAATAGCAATGACACAATGACCCAACGGAACACCGACGTTACGCAACACGGTGCTGTCGGTAAGGTCGCGTTGCAATCTGCTTACAGGCAATTTCTGTGCCAAAAATTGCAGAACGGCATTGGCCATGCCCAAATTTCCTTCACTATTCTCATAGTCGATGGGGTTGACCTTATGCGGCATCGCGCTCGATCCTACTTCTCCAGCTTTGATTTTCTGCTTAAAATACTCCATGGAAATGTACATCCAGAAATCGCGGTCCAAGTCCAGAATAATCGTGTTGATGCGACGAATACCATCAAAGATAGCACCCAGCCAGTCGTAGTTGCTGATTTGTGTTGTATATTGTTCGCGCTGCAAACCTAATTTCTCGCTTACGAAACGATTGCCGAAATCGCGCCAGTCGTAGTCAGGGTAAGCCACATGATGCGCATTGAAGTTTCCCGTGGCGCCGCCAAACTTGGCAGTTACGGGGATTGTCTTCAAGCCTTTCAGCTGCTCGGTAAGACGATACACGTACACCATGACCTCCTTACCCAGACGGGTTGGCGAGGCAGGCTGTCCGTGAGTCTTCGCCAGCATCGACACATCTTTCCATTCATCAGCGTATTGCTGCAACTGCGCAATGAGTTCCTCCACCTGAGGATAGAACACATCGGCGAGGGCCTCCTTGATAGAGAGGGGGACGCTCGTGTTGTTAATGTCCTGGGAAGTCAGGCCAAAATGAACAAACTCCTTGTAGGGCTCGAGTAACGACGAGGAAATCTTGTCGAATTGCTCTTTGATAAAGTACTCAACAGCCTTCACGTCGTGGTTGGTTACCTTCTCGATATCCTTCACACGCTGTGCGTCAGCCTCGGTGAAATTCTCGTAAATGGCGCGGAGCTGAGGGAAGAGAGAATGGTCGAATCCGGCAAGCTGTGGCAATGGCAATTCGCATAGGGTAATAAAATACTCTATTTCCACGCGCACTCTGTAACGGATAAGTGCATACTCAGAAAAGTAAGCTGCTAATGATTCTGTTTTTCCTCTATAGCGACCATCAATAGGAGAGATAGCTGTAAGTACGTCCAAATTCATATATATTCAATTAATTGAGGATGCAAAGGTACACATAAAAAACATAATCGCCAACTGACAACTGATAAATTTTCATAAAATGAAAAGAAACTGCAATGAATTGCAGTTTCCTCTCTATTTTAACGATTTGTGGGCGCTGACGGATTCGAACCGCCGACCCTCTGCTTGTAAGGCAGATGCTCTAAACCAGCTGAGCTAAGCGCCCTTGCTTTTTGTAAGCGGGTGCAAAGGTACGGCAAAAATCTGAGTTTGCCAAATTTTTACCCAACTTTTTTCTTATTAGCTATCATCAAAGTGCTGATTACGGAAAACTTAGCAGAAAAAGCGGTATAAAAACGTGAAAGCTTTTCCGTTATTACAGGAGGTTGCTTAGGTGTTGAGATGGCTGCTCCGGCACTGTGGAAGGCTACTCCGGCGTGGCAGAAAGCAACTCCAGCGCCGTGGAAGGCTGTTCGGCAAATGCAGAACGCTGACCAGAAGATAGAGTAAAAATGAAAATCTGTAAGAAAAACGTCACCACTGATTGTTTAGCTCGCCCCGAATCTAATCATAGTTCCTTCCACTTCCCTAAAGAGCAGAGAAAATACACTTGAATGGATTGACACCAAGGCAATTCTCTCCTCTCCAGGGACAGGAAGGGACTAAAAAACTTTGTAAGAAAAATTTACATCAAAGACGATAGAGGTCGCTGTCGGCCATAAGGTCGACCTTCTTTTCCTCCAATATCCGCTCACACGACTCCAAGTCGGTAGGCCGGATAACGATATTGGCAACATTGCCATTGGCAAATGAATACATATACTCAATGAACACGCCTCTGTCGCTCAGATATTTCAACACTATAGCCAGTGAACCGCTCGTATTAGGACACGTGAAACCAATCACATCGGTAATCTTCACGGCAAAATGCTCCTCCTTCAACACCCGATAGGCTTTGTCGGGATCGGAGACAATACAACGGAGAATGCCGAAATCGCTATTGTCAGCGATGCTCATCGCGCTGAGATTCACGCCAGCCCTGCCCAGCGCCTCAGTAACTTCGGTCAGCCGGCCAGACTTGTTCTCCAGGAAAATAGACAACTGTTTTGCTCTCATATTATTTTGGTTTAGGTTACAATACACGTTTGTCAATCACACGCTTGGCCTTGCCCGTGCTGCGCTCGATGCCCTTTGGCTCAACAAGCCGCACCTTAAAGCCGAGACCAATGACACTACGAAGCTCCGACTCCAGCTTTCTTTGGAGACCTACCATCGTGGCCATGTCGTCGGTAAAGTAGTCTTCCTTCACTTCTACCTGTAGCTCGCTCGTGTCGGTATTATTAATACGGTCGACAATGAGCATGAAATGCGGCTCAAACTCCGGCTGCGTCAGGATAACGGCCTCAATTTGAGACGGGAACACATTCACACCGCGGATAATCAGCATATCGTCGCAACGGCCGAGAATGCGATCCATACGAACCAAAGTTCGGCCACAATCGCACTTGTCATAATGCAAGGCGGTGAGGTCGTGAGTACGATAGCGCAACAAAGGCATGCCCTCTTTGGTCAGATGTGTGAAACAAAGCTCGCCGAAGGAGCCTTCCGGCAACGGCTCGCCAGTCTCAGGGTTCACAATCTCTGGATAGAAATAGTCTTCGTTCAAATGGGTACCATGCTGACACTCACACTCAAAGCCGACGCCAGGACCAGCCACCTCGCTTAGTCCATAGATATCGTATGCCTTAATGCCCAAGGTCTCCTCAAGTTTTACACGCATGTTCTCTGTCCATGGCTCAGCGCCGAAAGCACCAATGCGCAGTTTAAACTCATCGCGCTTCCAATCCGACTCGTTCATAGCCTCGCCAAGGAATTGTGCATAAGAAGGCGTGCAACAGAGTACTGTGGCGCCGAAATCGTGCATCAACGTGATCTGCTTCTGGGTATTTCCGGATGATATAGGAATGACACTGGCGCCTATATTCTGTGCGCCATCATGCGCTCCAAGGCCGCCTGTAAACAAGCCATATCCATAAGAAATCTGGAAAATATCATCTTTTGAGGCACCGTAAGCCGTAAAAGCACGGGAGATGCTCTCGGCCCACATGGCCAAATCCCTGCGTGTATACAACACCACCACCGGTTTTCCTGTCGTTCCGGAAGACGCGTGAATTCGAACTATCTGGCTCATCGGAACAGCAGCAAGACCAAACGGATAGTTATCGCGAAGATCTAACTTATCCGTAAACGGCAATTTGGCAATGTCATCAATACTCTTGATATCCTCTGGAACAAGCCCCATCTCTTGGAACTTACTACGATAGAATGGTGTATTATGATAGACATAATCGACTATCTTCACCAAACGTTTACTTTGGATTTCACGCAACTGTTCGCGATCCATACATTCAATACTTGGATTCCAAATCATGTTTCATCTAGTTTTATATGCTTATTCCGTTGGCAAAGGTAAGAAAAAAAGAGGAAAAACGAACACAATGAAAGCGGGAAAATGCATTTTACAACAAATAATCAATACTCACAACCATGTCATTGGCAACGTAAAACACTAAAGGACTACTTGATTATCAGATTATGATCTAAACGACAACCCACTTAATACGTTTTTGATGACTGAATGATAGGGACTGATTTGTATGTTATGAATGGCCATAACGAAATTAATGCACAGTTGAAACGTAACTAATGGCTACTTAACACATAATTAATAACCATTGGAGATATAATAAATGACCAATTGTGATGAAATGAATGACCAGTTAAGACGTAATGAATGGCTAAACGTATTATAATGAAGGCTAATTTCCATGCATAAAAAAAATCCCTGCCATCCCGAAGGATAACAGGGAAACCACCCTCGTGGGCGCTGACGGATTCGAACCGCCGACCCTCTGCTTGTAAGGCAGATGCTCTAAACCAGCTGAGCTAAGCGCCCTTACTTGTCGTAAGCGGGTGCAAAGATACAACAAAAAAAATAATCCGCCAAAAATTTGGCGGATTATTTTCTAAATATTTTTCTTTTTGATTAGTCAACAATCTGTACAGTAGCACGACGGTCGAACTCCTTCGGACACTTCTGGCCAAGGATGTTCACACCACCATTGTGTGTGCAGCGGATCTTGCTCTCAGAAATACCCATCTTGATGAGCTCGTTCTTAACGGTCTCAGCACGCTCCATAGACAGACGCTCGTTGATAGCAGGTGTACCTGTTGCGCTGTCAGCATAACCTGTAACAAGGAGGTTACTGTTGTTCTCCTTAGCATACTTAGCAAGAGCCTGTACGTTAACGAGATCCTTCAGGTTAGCAACGTTGATCTTTGCGAGATCGAAGAATACAGATACCGGAGTGGTAACGAAGTCGTGAACCGACTGGTTGATAGTGTCGCGAACGTACTTGATCTCTGGCTCACGGTTGCGGAGGTTCTGGTTCTCAGCCTGGAGGTCAGCGAGCTGTGCGTTAAGAGCGTCGAGCTGTCCCTGGTGCATAGCCTTCAGAGCGTCCACATCGGGAACCTTATTGAATGTACCCTTACCGAGATTCAGTGTCAAACCAACTTCAGCGGTGAACCAACGGTCGTGAGCAGCATCCAGGTTACGACCCCAAGCGTACTCCATACCTTCGAAGTCATCACCACAGAGGTTGTAACCGAGGTCGAGGTTGAAACGAAGCTTGTCAGTAAGTTTCCAAGTATTCAAGATACCAGCGCTACCTACTACTTCATAAGTATTGTAAGAACAGTTACGGGCGATACCTACACCAAAGTAAGGACTAATGTTCCAAACACGGTCAGGATTGTAACCGCAGAACAGATTGCTCAGGTTAAGCAGAGCCTGCTCCTGCAGATTCCAATACTTAATCTTGTTAATGTCAGCATCAGTTGAGATAACACTCTTACCGGTCATAGCATTCAACTTCGTGCGAAGGCCAATACCAGGTGTGAACCACTTACCAACAGCAACAGAGAAACCAAGACCACGACGGAAATCCTTCAAAGGACTCTTAGCAAAACCCTCGTGCTTCTCTTCATTAGAATAGAATGCGGTCCAAGCGAAGTTGCCCTGAACAAACCAATTGCTCCAAAAAGAATTGGTAGCTACACTATACTTCTCCGATGGAGTTTCTGCAGCCTGTGCGAAAGAGGCCACAGAGAAACTGGCAAATGCCAGAATAACTAATAATTTTCTCATAAATCTTAAATAATTATAATTATTACTATTTAGTCCCTCGCTTTAATTTTTTGCAAAGATAAACAAATATTCCGAAACTTAAAAAATTTTTTTCAAAAAAATACGAATTTAACATCATTTTATCCCAGCAAATGCTCAATTTCTTGCTGTCGAAGGATACAAAGTATTACTTTTCCGTCGGGAGTATAGTTAACATTGGTGCATGAGAACAGTTGGTTGAAGATATTCTCCATCTCCTCATTGCTAAGTACTTGTCCTCGCGGGATAGCTGCACTTCTTGCCATACTCAAGGCTAACGAATGGTTTATTTCGTCGGCAACAGATACGCCTTGTTCATCAGCAGAAGCTATCATATTTCTTAACAATGGAAACATATTGATACCATCCAGACCTGTTGGGACAGACTGAATGGCGTAACTGCCGCCACCAAGATTCGTCAGTTCAAATCCAAGTCCCTCCATCTCAGCCATCACCTGTTGAAGAATCATTTCCTCTGCAGGCGTAAGCTGGATGATTTCTGGGAAGAGGACCTTTTGTGAATTGGTGATACCTTCTTTCAGCTGTTTGATGTATCCTTCATATAATATACGCACGTGCGCCCGATGCTGGTCGACAATCATCAATCCTGACTTCACAGCCGTCATGATATACATTCCTTTATATTGGTAATGGGTAGGAGATTTCTCTGCTATCAAGCTGCCATTCACATTCTCAGCAGGCTGGTCATCAAAGATAGAATATTCTGCCGGCTGCTTACTTTGCAGCCCATCATACAGCTGTTCCCATCCTGCAGGCACCGATTTATCTTGTGAGGTTTCTCTACGAGTAGCCTTCGATGTAGCCTTGAATGGATTATACTGTGGGTCATAGTTCACCTTAGGCACATCTACATTCTGCTGGAAAGGATTAAAAACAGGTATTTCAGGTTTTCCCACTACATCAAAATCTATCGAAGGAATCTCATTAAACTTGCCCACTGCCTCTTTAACGGCAGCCACCAGAATCTGCCAGATAGGTTGTTCGTTCTCAAACTTAATCTCCGTTTTGGTAGGATGGATATTCACATCAATATCTTCTGGACGAACATTGAAATAGATAAAATACGGGACTTGGTCACCCGTTTGTACCAAACGCTCGTAAGCACTTTGAACCGCTTTATGAAAATAGGCATGCCTCATAAACCTGCCATTTACAAAAAAGAACTGACGCGCGCCTTTTTTCTTGGCAGACTCAGGTTTCCCCACAAAGCCAGTAATTCGGCACATGGTCGTATCAGCCTCCACAGGAAGGAGTTCCTGACTGATTTTCTTACCAAAAACATCGACTATGCGCTGGCGAAGTCCACATGCCCGAAGATTGTATACCTCTACCCCATTACTATGGAACGTGAATGATATCTGCGGATTAACCAAAACAACACGCTCAAAGGCTGCCAGAATATTGTTCAACTCTGTTGCATTCGACTTGAGGAACTTTCGGCGTGCAGGGACATTAAAGAACAAGTTACTGATGAGGAAGTTACTTCCCACAGGACATGAGACGGGCTCCTGACTCACAACTCTTGACCCTGAAAGCATCAAGTGCGTACCAATCTCCTCGGATGCGGTGCGGGTTTTCAGCTCAACTTGTGACACTGCAGCTATCGAGGGTAATGCCTCACCGCGAAAACCCATCGTAGTCAACGCAAACAAATCATCGGCTTTGCGTATTTTGGATGTGGCATGGCGCTCAAATGCCAACCGGGCATCAGTCTCAGACATTCCAATTCCATTATCAATCACTTGTATGGAAGTGCGTCCAGCATCGACAACCATCACATGAATCTCGTCGGCGCCAGCATCCACAGCATTCTCCACCAGCTCCTTAATCACGGAAGCCGGTCTCTGAATTACCTCACCAGCAGCAATCTGGTTGGCAACAGAATCGGGCAATAGCTGTATTATGTCTGACATATCAGTTCGAGGTTGAAGGTTGAGGGTCTGGAGAAGGTGCTTCGTCCTCCTTTTCCTGAGGTTGGGTTACAGCTTTATTCTCTTTCGATAAACGTTGTAAGGGAGCCTGACGACGAGGTGTCTCCTTTAGTTCTGTACCATCTTTCTTCCCCCGCCATACAAAAATATCATCTTTATCAAGCGGACGAATATAGTCGAACCATGCAAACTGAGGCAAGAAACGCTTCGATGGAGGAATCTGTGTGATAGGATACCATGTTCCCGTATGCTTCGATGCCCATATTTTCAGCAGTTGTCTCTTCTCCATGAACATAGACAAAGTGTCCGTCTCCAAATAGTTATGAGCCAGCAGAGTCGTATCTTTCTCCTCCACAGGATAGAAAACGGTCAGTACATTTCCTCCGGCATCGCTTCTGTAGACTTCACCGTCCTTGAAGAAAGCGTACATGCGGTGCGAGGAAATCTGATTGAAATGGTCCTCGCCATGGGTTTTCTCTACCGAAAGAGCTTGACCGATAACTCGACCGCTATCAATCGTCGAGTCTTTCATAAAGACCTCTATTCGCTCGCCTAACAACTGTCGCTCTCCATACCATGCAATAGGATCACGATACATGGTCATACACGAATCCAACGAGTTGTAGACCAACGAGTCGCAAACAGCCTGCACGTCCACCCGATAAGCCCGGACTTTGTTGTAGCAATGTACCTTACGGTACACAGAATCCGTATCAAAATTAAAGGCCTCTACTCTCATTGTGTCAGAGTGCACCCACAATGTGTCCTTTTGGGAATAGTCAATCAGCACAGGGTTGTCTGCCGCAAAACCACAACCTGTTTTCTCATTATACTTAAACGTGTTACAGGTCATCATGTTACGGTTTGCCTTATCCACATACACTACATTGCGATAGCCCTCGCTAATACCATTTTTCTCGTCGTAGTAGAGACTGTCGGCTGTAATATTCTTTTCTTTGTCCACAACTGTGGAACGTCCAAACAACTGAGCACGCTCTTTGTTAGTGTCATAGTAACCGTCTTCCGTGTTGACAATACTTCCATCAGAGGTCACTTTTGAAGGTCCAACCATGTGGGCTATTCCTGTCTTCGTGTCGTAATACAGGGTATCAGTCGTCAACAGGAACTTAGGATTCTTCAAATTAACACTATAATTAAACTTTGCCTCACGTGTATCAGCATGGTATTCGCCCCAGTCGCTGGTCAGCACATTCTTCTTATCTACCAGTTTTCCGCCTTCTACGAACCATCCCATATCATACAAACGGTCGTAAATCAGGCTATCGGTATATAGTTTCGAGCCCCGGTGGGTCAGCACCACATTCCTGCGGGCATAAGCCATCTGGTCGTTTCCGTCGTAATAGGCATAATCGCTGACCAAAGTCAACGTGTCACCTTGTCGCAAACGCACATGCCCGAACGCATCGAACGAGTTGGAACTTTCGTAAAAATAGGCACTGTCACAAGTAAGCCGTGCTCCTTTATGTCGAAAAGAGACTTTTCCTTTTACGATCTGAGCGTCAGGCACGCTGCCATATTGGTCATATCGCAACTCATCGGCATGCAAAAGATAGACGCGCTCGTCGGTAGTCTTAGCGCGTTTATGCTTTCTCGGGCCTTTCGACTGTGCCAGACAAAGGCCAAACAGGCATAGGATTAGTATAAAAAACGTTCTTTTGCTTGCACGCATATGATTATCCTAGAGACAAGGCCGGTTTACTACAATCTTTACTTGATCCAGCCTTCATATTCGAACTCACAATCTCTGTACCGGTCATTCACACGTACATAGATTGATTTCAGCTTATTTTTTACCCATTCCTTGAGGAAGTCATCTTTGCGTTTGGCCACAACGACATTCTTCATTGTTTGGAAATCCTCGGTAATTGTGGCACGATGTCCCTCAACACGGCTCTTCAGTTTCACGATTGCGCAGACAGTTTTTCCTTTATCGTTAATCATATCGAACGACTTCGACAACTGGCCCACTTTCAATGTGTCCACCACACGGGCAATCTCGCTGGGCAGATCCTGCATGCGGAATTTAGACGTACGCGTTTGAGTCTCTCTGTCTGTAAATGCCATCAAACCATGGTTGTTGCGCGTATCCTTATCATCAGAGATGTATGTGGCTGCCTCCTCAAAGGAGAACTTGGCAGCACGGATATCATCGGCGATGGAGTCAAGACGAAGTTTTGTCTTTTCTACAGCCTCAGGATCCACTTTCGGTTTCATCAGGATATGACGGCAGTTCAGTTTATCTCCACGTTTGTCAATCAACTGGATGATATGAAAGCCGAACTCTGTCTCCACAATCTTCGAAATCTTTTTCGGATCAGTCAGGTTGAAAGCCACAGCAGCAAATGCGGGATCAAGCATTCCACGGCCCATATAGCCTAGTTCACCACCTTGTCGGGCCGAACCGGGATCCTCAGAATACATACGGGCCAATGTAGCAAAGGTGATTTCGCCTTTGGTTACACGATCTGTATATTCGCGAAGCTGATCCTTCACCCGGTTGATCTCTTCTTGTGCTATCTTCGGGGCATTGGTAATCAGCTGCACCTCGACAGTAGTAGGCACAAAGGGAATGCTGTCGTCGGGTAAATCCTTAAAATAATTGCGCACATCAGCCGGAGTGGCAGTCACATCCTCCACCAACTGCATCTTCATCTTCTGGATGAGCTTGCGATTCTTGATGTCATCATGCATCTCCTGACGCATCTGCGAGATAGACTGTTTCTTATACTCCTCGAGTTTCTCGCGACTGCCGATAGCCTGTGTCCAGGCCTCAATCTGCCAGTCAATATCCTGTGCTACCTCACTCTCTGTCACCTCGACACTATCTATTTCTGCCTGATGGAGAAAAAGTTTCTGTACAGCCAGCTGCTCCGGTATGGAACAGTCAGGATTACCTGGAAACTTAATTCCTTCCATTTCCCCTTGCAGGCGCATGGTTTCAACATCCGATTTCAGAATAGGCTCGTCACCGACCACCCAGATCACCTCATCCACAATACTGTGTTCTGGTGCCCGTTCGTCGGTCTTTACTGAGTCTTTCTTCTCCTTATTGTCGTCATTTGAGCGTCCAGCCTTACGGATACCGGCATTCATGCCGGCTGCAACCAGCATTGTTGCCATCACGCACAAACAGATTTTCTTTCCTATTTTCATCTATTTTCAATTATGTTTGTTCACTGTTTTCACCACATCCTTGTTCACGACCACAGGATAACGCTTCCGCAACTCAGCCACCCACTCCTTCTCAAGGGCATCCTGATAGTCAGAGATAACCAATTGCTTCACGTCCTGATAATCCTCCGGACCTTTTTTCAGTTTCTTACCGAAAGTAGCATCTATCGGATAGTCCTTCACAGGTGTTACCTCCACGTTCTGCTTAAATATCTTTTTGTCAATCAAAGCGTTATCGCCCTTCTTAAAGATACCCTTCTCCACGCGGATACGGATGATAGAATCGTTGTTGAAAGTCTTGCGCAAACGCTCTGCCCATTGGTCGAAAGGCACATTCTTCACACAGTTCTTCACTGCTTTCACATCTGCCTTAGTCTTCACGTGATAGGCCATGCCTTTGAATCGCGGTTCATCCCAGTTGTATCTCTTCTTGTTGGCATTGAAATAAGCTTTTTGGCCAGCCTCATCCTTAGCTGCTTTATCCCATACCTCACGGGTACTGATCTCATAAAGCAACAGTCCGTCGTGGTATTCGCGAATCAGATTCTTCAAATCTTCGTCTTTCTCTGCCATCTCGTTAGCACGCTGCTCCATCAGTTTTGCAGCTGTCAACTCGCCATTCGATGCATCCACCGCCTCTTTGATCTTTGTGTCAGTAATACGCTCACGCACACCTCTCTGCTCCAAGAACTGCAGAATATCGTTTTTCAACGAGTCGAACGGCTCCAGCTGCTTGCGGTCTTTCATCAGAATGATGTGATAGCCTGCTGGCGAAAGAAACGGCTTGCTCATCTGTCCTGGCTGTAAGGCATAAGCCTCCTGCTCAAACTCGGGAAGAGTCTGTCCTGGACTTAGCCAGGGAAGCAAGCCTCCATTGGCGGCAGACCCTGGATCCTGTGACAGTTTTTTTGCCATTGCGGAAAAATCTGCACCCTTTTGCAGTGCCTGGTAAATGGAGTCGATGCGCACCTTAGCCTTTTCCTGCTCGCTCTTCGGAGCTTTCTGTGCCAGACGAAGCAGAATGTGGGCAGGCATAATCAGTCCTCTCGGCCCAATACGTTCTTTTGTCTCATCATAAACTTTTTGGGCCTCAGCCAACAAATCAGCATCAAAAACAAAAGACGGACGAATCTGCTGGTCACGATACATGGCAAACTCCTCCTTGAACGAAGTCAAGGTATCCAGCTTTGCATCAAGCGCAGCAGCGACTTTCAGCTTATAGTTGATGAAGAGATCGACATACTCATCCACCGTTTTCTTGTCTATCACGCCCTCGGAGTTGTTTTTATTATATGAATACTCAAACTCGGAACGTGTCACCGGTACGCCATTCACTGTCATAATAATCACATCATCTGACTGAGGCAGTGCTGCTGCATACTGAATTGCGACAGAAAGCAGGATTATCGCAATGGCAATCTTCTTCATAACTATCTTTATTTACTTATCAATCAAACAGAATTAATCGTTAGGACGGCTGTAGTTGGGAGCCTCACTGGTGATGGTGATATCATGCGGATGGCTCTCCATCACACCTGCATTGGTAATGCGGGTAAACTTAGCCTCATGCAATTTCTCTATGCTGGCAGCACCACAATAGCCCATTCCCGAGCGCAGTCCACCAGTCAGTTGGTAGATGACCTCCTGAACAGTTCCCTTATAAGGCACACGTCCGGCAATTCCCTCGGGCACCAACTTCTTGGCCTCAACAGTATCTCCTTGGAAATAGCGGTCTTTCGAACCGTGTTTCTGCTCCATAGCCTCCAGCGAGCCCATACCGCGATAGCTCTTGAACTTACGACCATTGTAGATAATGGTATCACCAGGACTCTCTTCGGTACCTGCCACAAGCGAGCCAATCATCACAGAGCTTCCACCGGCAGCTAAAGCCTTCACAATATCACCCGAATAACGCAGACCGCCATCAGCAATCAGGGGTACACCTGTTCCCAACAGGGCACTGTAGACATCGTATACGGCACTTAACTGAGGAACACCGACTCCGGCAACCACACGGGTTGTACAGATAGAACCCGGGCCGATACCTACCTTCACGGCGTCTGCTCCATGCTCCACCAGCATCTTTGCTGCAGCACCAGTAGCCACGTTACCCACTACAATATCAATGCTGGGGAACGAAAGCTTGGCCTCATCCAGTTTCTCGATAACGCCTTTCGAATGGCCATGGGCTGTATCGATGACGATGGCATCTGCCCCCGCGTCAACTAAAGCCTGCATGCGCTCGAGTGTGTCGTATGTCACTCCCACACCGGCAGCTACGCGCAAACGGCCTTTCTCATCCTTACATGCCATGGGCTTATCCTTTGCCTTGGTGATATCCTTATAAGTGATCAGGCCCACCAGTTTGTTGTTTGCATCCACAACAGGCAGTTTCTCAATCTTATTCTCCTGTAGAATCTGTGCAGCTGCAATCAGGTCAGTCTGCTGATGTGTGGTCACCAGATTCTCACTGGTCATCACATCGTCGATGGGATGGTCAAGTCTGCGCTCAAAACGCAGGTCACGATTGGTTACAATACCCACCAGATGGTTCTGTTCGTCAACCACGGGAATACCGCCAATGTGATACTCTGCCATCATTGCCAAAGCATCAGCGACAGTGCTTCCGCGGCGGATTGTAACAGGATCGTAAATCATTCCATTCTCCGCACGCTTCACGATAGCTACCTGACGGGCCTGGTCTTCTATCGACATATTCTTATGAACGACACCGATACCACCCTCACGCGCAATAGCGATAGCCATCCGCGACTCGGTGACCGTATCCATAGCAGCCGTCACAAACGGCACGTTCAAGTCGATGTTACGCGAGAACTTGGTTTTCAACTCTACCGTCTTGGGCAGTACTTCTGAATAAGCTGGGATTAACAGGACGTCATCAAACGTCAGACCGTCCATCACAATTTTGTCTGCAACAAATGAAGCCATATAGATGTTTAAAATTTATTGCGTGCAAAGATACACATTTTTCACCATATGAGCAAACCTTTCTCAATTTTATGCTTTCGATTAATTCTATTTAACGCGTGCAGACGCATGTGATACGGAATCTTCTCCAACTTCATACTTCCATTGTTAGATGCCACTAATATTCATTAAAAACGGCCTTTTCTGTTAAATATGACTAAGAGTCTCGTCAACTCACAAAAATAATTTCTATTTTTGCTATGAGAACAAAACATACTAAAAATAGAAAGATTATGAAGAAGATTAAAATTTTGCTGTCTCTGATGGCTCTCTTTACATTCTCGCTAGCATTTGTTTCCTGTTCTAGTGACGATGAAAAAAACAATGATTCTTCGCCCAACCTTGTAACGGAAGGCGTAAAGTATAACATTCAGGGGAGCGAGGAATTTTCCTCTATCGAATTTACCCCTAATGGAGAATATATTGTTACGCGCAAGACTCCTGCAAAAAACAGTGGTGACATCACGTTGGCTGATCTCTATGTGCACGGAAAGTTCACTGTCATAGACGGTGGATATCGTCTCGACGGATTCGGTACAGTCGCTATAGACCAGGATCTCGCATCTACTAAGATTACCATCATCTCGGAAGGATATACCCACGAAGTGAATGCTACTGTTGCACCCAAGAAACTGTCAGATGACATGAGCAGGGCTTTCTGCCGCCATTGGCGTTTTTCAAAGAGTCACTTTGCCCTACGGGTGAACAACAATGTTTTAGTTGATTTCGATATCGATGGATGCGATTTCAGCAAATGGTACAGAAATGATAAAGTTAAGGATTACGACACGGACAACGAACAGTTTAATAGCAAGTGCAAAGATTTGTTGCTAACAGAATACGGAACATTTGCTGTTACTTATGCCGATGACTTTATCAACGTTGGAACATGGACATGGGAGGACAAAGGCGACAACATCATTGGTTGCGACTGGGGCTTTAACAGCTTCCGTGACGATCATTTCAACGGTTCGATGAGTACAGAATTTGTAAAGGGCTCTACTGATGCTGAGGATCAACTTGTCATCACCAAACAAATCAATCTCCACAATCCGTACTTCCTCGTGATTAGCGAATTCACCTATACCTTGATACCAAGGTAAACCATTATGACTGCACACAAAAAATGCCGCCCATTGAGCGGCATTTTTTGTGCATAAAAGTTGATTAATTGGCCATTTCTGAGAGGAACTTGATACGGACCAGACGTACCTCATCTTCGCTATAGTCGTCGCCGAGTTCGTCCATCGCATCATCAAGATTGTCCGTATCACTCTCCAGGAAATAGTCGTAGATGTCATCAATATGATCTTCGTCCATCACCTCTTCGAGGAAATAGTCTATATTGAGCTTTGTGCCACTGTAGACAATAGCCTCAACCTCATCGAGCAACTCATCGAAATCGATACCCTGTGCATTGGCAATATCGTCGAGCGCCACCTGACGGTCAATGCTTTGGATGATTTTCACCTTCAGCATCGACTTTTTTGCCACAGTACGAACACGCAACTCTTCGGGTCTCTCAATCTCATTCTCCTTGCAATACTTACTGATGAGGTCGATAAACTCCTTTCCATAGCGTTTGGCCTTACCCGCGCCTACGCCCTGAATATTCTGCAGTTCCTCGATGGTGACTGGATAAACCGTGGCCATCTGTTCGAGCGACACATCCTGGAACACCACATAGGGAGGCACTTTCTGCTTCTGAGCAACCTTTTTCCTGAGGTCTTTCAATATGGAGTGGAGCGTCGGGTCTAATGCCGTTCCGCTACCTTCGCCAGGTCCTTCCTCTTCATAATCCTTGAATTCGGTATCCTCAACAATCATAAAACTTGTCGGCTTCTTCAAGAACTTCTTTCCGGCTGCCGTCACTTTCAGCAGACCGTAGTTCTCGACATCTTTCTTCAGATAACCGGCAATGAGTGCCTGACGGATGACCGGGTTCCACAATTTCGGGTTCTCGTCCTCACCGGATCCGAACTCGTCCAGTTCCTGATGCTTATGTGCCAGAATCTCGTTACTTTCCTTACCGGTAACGAAGTCAATGACATAGTCTGTGCGGAAGTTTTCCTTGATAGCGATAATGGCACGAAGCACAATCTCCAAGGCATTCTGCGCCTCAATCTTGTTTTTCGGATGCAGGCAATTATCACAGTTCCCGCAATTGTCCCTATGGTATTCCTCGCCAAAGTAGTGGAGCAGCATCTTACGCCTGCACACCGACGATTCGGCATATGCGGCTGTCTCTTGCAACAGCTGGCGGCCGATATCTTGCTCTGCCACAGGCTTTCCCTCCATGAATTTCTCTAATTTCTGCAGGTCTTTATAGGCATAGAAAGTGATACATTTGCCTTCTCCTCCATCGCGCCCGGCACGTCCGGTCTCCTGATAATAGCCTTCGAGGCTCTTGGGAATATCGTAATGGATGACAAAACGCACATCAGGTTTGTCGATGCCCATGCCAAATGCAATGGTAGCCACAATGATATCGATTTCCTCCATCAGGAAATCATCTTGCGTCTGCGAGCGGGTCACTGAGTCAAGACCGGCATGATAGGGCGCAGCCTTGATATCGTTGGCCTGCAAGATGGCAGCAAGCTCCTCCACTTTCTTGCGCGACAAGCAATAGATAATGCCGCTCTTGCCGGGATTCTGCTTGATGAACATGATGATCTGCCTGTCAATATCTTTGCTCTTGGGCCGTACCTCATAATACAGATTAGGCCTGTTGAAAGAGCTTTTATACTCAGTGGCGTCCAAGATGCCCAAGTTCTTCTTGATATCTGTACGCACCTTATCGGTAGCCGTGGCCGTAAGCGCTATCACCGGGGCCTTTCCTATCTCGTTGATGATAGGCCGTATTCGCCTGTATTCGGGTCTGAAGTCATGTCCCCACTCCGAAATACAATGTGCCTCATCGATGGCATAGAACGAGATCTTGATGGTTTTCAGGAAATCCACATTCTCCTCCTTCGTCAACGACTCAGGAGCCACATACAGCAATTTGGTAACACCTTTCAGAATATCTGCCTTCACCTGATCGATAGCGGCCTTGTTCAGCGATGAATTCAGATAATGGGCCACACCATTTACCTCGCTCATTCCGTTAATCACATCCACCTGATTCTTCATTAAGGCGATAAGCGGCGATATGACAATAGCCGTTCCCTCCATCAGTAGCGACGGCATCTGATAGCATAACGACTTGCCCCCTCCCGTGGGCATCAGTACAAATGTGTCTTTCCCCGCCAGGACGTTCCGGATAATAGCCTCCTGATCGCCCTTGAACTTATCAAAGCCAAAATACTGCTTCAGTTTTAATGTAAGATTAACTTCTTTGGTCATGGTAAAAGTAGTGTGTTTCTATTCAGGTTTTAGGCCGAGTTCCGATGTTTGAGCATCGACTTCTCCAGTTGTTCTTTCGCATAGTCGAGTGTCACCTTAAAGGTCTTCACCCGCTTCGAGGGTACCTCATACATGGCGTCTATCATCACATTCTCTACAATTGAGCGCAACCCACGGGCTCCCAGCTTATACTCTACGGCCTTGTCGACCATAAAGTCGAGCACGTCATCATCGAACGTCAACGTGATTCCGTCCATCTCAAAAAGTTTGACATACTGCTTCACGATAGAGTTCTTCGGCTCTGTCAAGATGTTACGCAGTGCCTGACGGTCGAGTGGGTTCAGATGCGTTAAGACAGGAAGTCGCCCGATAATTTCAGGAATCAACCCGAACGATTTCAGGTCTTGCGGCTGAATATACTTCATCAAGTCTTCCTTGTCAATATTTCTTACATTCTGAATAGAGTTATAACCCACCACATGGGTATTCATTCGCTGGGCTATTTTGCGCTCTATACCATCGAAGGCACCACCGCAGATAAACAGGATATTACGGGTATCCAGATGAATATACTCCTGGTCGGGATGCTTACGGCCACCCTGCGGCGGCACATTCACAACCGTTCCCTCCAGCAGTTTCAACAGGCTCTGCTGCACGCCCTCGCCACTCACATCGCGCGTAATCGACGGGTTGTCGCTCTTACGGGCAATCTTGTCTATCTCGTCGATAAACACGATGCCACGCTCAGCAGCCTCCTGGTCATAGTCAGCCACTTGCAACAAACGGCTGAGGATACTCTCCACATCCTCGCCCACATAGCCGGCCTCGGTAAACACCGTAGCGTCGACAATGGTGAAGGGGACATCGAGCAATTTGGCAATGGTACGCGCCAGCAAGGTCTTGCCAGTACCGGTGCTACCTACCATAATAATATTACTCTTCTCTATTTCCACACCATCGTCTGTACTGGGTTGCTGCAGACGCTTATAGTGGTTGTAGACAGAAACTGCCAGATAGCGCTTGGCATCGTCCTGTCCAATGACATATTGATCGAGAAAAGCCTTGATTTCACGAGGCTTGGGCACCTTCTTGATCTTCGGAGCAGAAGAGGTCTTCTTGCCTTTCTTATCCAGCACGCCCGTCTCTTTTGCTATTTGGTAAGCCTGCACGGCACAATCCTCACAGATGTAGCCGCTGATACCCGTTATCAGCAGTTTCACCTCCTTGTCCGTCCTACCACAAAAACTGCAAACTTTTCTCATTACTTTTTCTTCTTCAGCACTTCGTCAATCATTCCATACTCCTTGGCCTCCTCAGCATTCATCCAGTAATTACGGTCACTGTCGGCCCACACTTTCTCAAACGGTGTATGCGAATGCTCTGAGATAATGTTGTAAAGCTCTTTCTTGAACTTCATAATCTCCTTAGCCTCAATCTCAATATCGCTGGCCTGTCCCTGCACTCCTCCGAGCGGCTGGTGAATCATCACACGACTATGGGTCAGTGCCGAGCGCTTGCCCTCGGTACCGCTGACCAGCAACACAGCAGCCATCGAGGCAGCCATGCCTGTGCAGATGGTAGCCACATCACTCGTGATAAACTGCATCGTGTCGTAAATACCCAGTCCGGCGGTCACGCTTCCACCCGGCGAGTTAATATATATCGAGATATCTTTGCCAGGATCTGCCGAGTCGAGATAGAGCAACTGAGCCTGCAAAGTGTTGGCGGTATAATCGTCTATCTCCGTCCCTAAGAAGATGATACGGTCCATCATCAAACGTGAGAACACGTCCATCTGCGTTACATTCAACTGGCGCTCCTCCAGAATATAAGGATTCAAATACTGCGCCTGAGCCTTAACAACATCGTCAAGCACCATTCCGTTCATGCCAAGATGCTTGGTAGCATATTTTCTAAAATCGTTCATAATTTCTTATTCCATTAATGACACAAAAAGAGGTCATCGACCCTTTCATTTTTGTTCGTAGCAACAAAGATAATAAAAAAAGTCGATAACCTCTATATTTCAAGAAGTTTTTTTCGAAAAAAAAGATTTTAAGCGCCCATCAGCTTGTTAAACTCGTCCAGAGAGATGCTCTTCTCGTTCAGTTTAACAGTGTTCTTCAGGGCGGCGATGAGTTTCTGGTCAATGCTTCGGTCAACAATTCCCTGCACATTGTCCTCTTTCTTCATCATCTCCTTGGCATAGTTCTCCAGATACTCCTCAGGAATATTGTTCATGCCATACTGTGCGAACTGCGCACGGGCAGCACTTTTCGCTGCTTCCATGACGTCGTTCTGCTCCACCTTAATATCGTTGGCGGCTACCAGCTGCTCCTTGATGAGATGCCATGTCAGTTCCTTGATGCTCTGCTCGTAGTTCTTCTCGACAAAGTCCATGCCCTTGTCTTTGTTGTTGTTCAGCATCACGCGCTTCAGGATGGCATCGGGGAATGTCAGCTCGCCCACTTTCTCCTCGCAGTACTTACGTACATCAAGAAGGAAACGGTAGTCAGAGTCAACGGCAAACTGAGCCTTAATCTCGTCAGCGATTCTGGCACGGAACTCATCCTCGCTCTTCACAGCGCCCTCGCCATATACCTGGTCGAACAGCTGCTGGTTGACGTCAGCCTTCACATAACGAGAAATCTCAGTTACGAGATAGCTGAAATCAGCATCTACATCCTTGGCTTTCTCACGGTCAATCTTCAGCAAGGAAGCTACCTCTGAGTCATTATCGGGATAAGCCTTGCGGGGATTAAACGTAATCACGCTGCCAGTCTTGGCACCGTCGAAGAGTTTCTTCTGGTCCTCAACCTTAATATATGAAGGCAGCATAGAAGCATTCTCAACCTGAATGCCATCCTCTTTCACGTTGCCTTCTGCGTCGAGCTCTTTCAAGTCGCCTTTCAGCATGTCGCGCTGCTCGCCGTCATATTCCTCTACTTTCTCACTGTGGCCGGCACGGCTGGCAAGCATATCCACCTGCTGATCGATCATCTTATCGTCAACCTCAATGGTATAATAATCTATCTTGTTCTTACCGTTCAACTCGATCTTGAACTCCGGTGCTACAGCAACATCAAACTTGAACACGTAGGGAGCCTCACCCTCAATGTCAACGGGCTCCTGGTTCTCTGCCGGCAGCGGCTCACCCAGCATCTGGATGTTGTTCTCTCTAATGTACTTGTACATCTCCTCGCCGAGGACCTTGTTAATAACATCCACCTTCACCGATGCACCAAACTGGCGCTTGATAAGTCCCATGGGCACCATGCCAGGACGGAAGCCTGGAACATTTGCCTTCTTACGATAGTCCTTGAGTGTCTTCTCGACATTCTCCTTAAAGTCTGCCTCTTCCACGGTCAACGTCATCAGACCATTGACCTTGTCTGGATTTTCGAATTGAATTTTCATCGTTTTTCTATCTTGTTTTTTATATTTATTCAAAATTGAGGTGCAAAGGTACTCATTTTTCGCCGAACCACCTAATATAAAAGGCAAATATTTGATTTTTTAACCTAAAACACGTGTTTGCACCCAATGCTTTTGCCAGGATAGCCTCAGATAGACGATAATGGGATACGACCGATACACACGGATGTTTCATATACCAAAAGTGGGCAGCACCACGGCAGCCCACTCACATGCAGATTACTGTATAGTGATTTTCTCTGAAAGAATCTCTTTGTCGACAATAGCCCTGACTATGTAAATGCCCTTCGCCCACGACGATGTGTCAAGTGTGTGGCTGTTGCCGTTAACCTCATAAGCTATTTAATTTCAAATGATTTTTTAAAGGTTTCTGTTTTATAGTGTTTTTCCTTCTGCCCAGGAGTTGAATTATATCGTACATTAAATTCAGTATAGTAATTACCTTTTTCGAAAAACATGGAATCCCACAGATAACGAATCACGTACACTTCCTTGGCTGTTTCCATCACCTCTATTGAGAGATTTTCCATTTGAGGTGCTCGCAGCAATTTACCATCTTCTGTATAAACAGAAAAGAAATCATCTCCTACAATCAGATCGTCGCTTTTTAAGTCGCTCGCTAAGATTAAATTTGAAGACGTTCGAATGATAAATTGAAAGATGATGGGCTCATTGCTATTCAACCATTCTTTACTCTTGTCTTCACCACTATTGAATATGGACAATGACATATTCAAGTTTTTCTCTTTGCTCTCTACTTGATTGTCATTGCCACACCCTGCAAATGCCACCATAGCTAATAGCAAAGGTATCAGCAGCAGGGCCTTTACGGTTTTCTTTCTCATAAGCGTCCCTTTCTTTTAAATGGTGAGATAAAATATGTGCTTTTATAAGTAATACTGACTAAAGATTTTTAAACCACTTATTATAGTTCATTTTGATAATTTTAAAGTGTTTAGTATAATGCAATAGCAATCTGTTCCAGCAGGAAGAGTTAAAACTTCTTCGTTCGAGAGACTGTATGCTTTTCCAGAGAACGACACTTTCTGGTTTGCATAAGCGTCAAGTTTCTTTTCTCCGGAAACCAAATACATTGATGCAGAGTCATAGCTTCCTTCAACGGCAACTGTTATCTGCCATTTGCCGACAGTACTATTAAAAGATACTGTTCCAACGCCTTCCACTTTCTTAATAAATTGCTGACCACAATCACATTTCTCGACACTCTCATACTCCTGAGCGTCGTCTTTACATCCCGTTACCCCATTTGCAAGAACAAACAAGATGGCGACTAATACTGACAGTTTAAATCTCTTTCTCATAAGCGTTCCTTCCTTTTAAAATGGTTAGACATGATATATGCTTTTATAAGTAATACTGAATAAAGGCTGAAATGTAACTGGTATTTAAATTATTTAACCTAAAACACGCCTAAATACACTAAGCAATTGCCCTGTCAGCCATGGATTTCACCTGATAAAAAGAAGAAACGAGTCACTAAGAATGGTGTCGCCTCGTGCAAACAATTTACAAAAAAATGCATGAGGCGACACCAACGTATTTGATCCCTGAGTGAGATCAGAAGAAGGTCATGAGAGTTTGGTTCTCACTTTGTCCTGGTAAGCTTAAAGCTGGTTTTCTTGTCAAACTTGCCATAAACATACTTTCCGTCGTTGCTGATGGTGAGCGTGTCTTTATCTTTGCCGTCGCTACAGATAATCATATTGCCTTTCTGCACATAAGTGCCTTTTTCTGAAGAGGGAGCAACAGCTAGTGCCGCCTTCATGGCCTTGCGCTTAATCCAGCTCACTCCGGCCATCTTCAAGACATCGTCACTAACACTCACATCGGCCTTAAACACCATGTTTGTGGCGTCCTTGAACTCAATAGTAATGGCGGTCTTCATGCCCTTTTGAATGGCTTCCATCATTTTGCGGGCTTTCTCCAACTCTGTATCTATCTTAGCCAGCTCTGCAGCAGTGAGTTTCCTGCCTTTTTCTTTCTCCATCTTGGCAACCGCCTTGGCTTTGGCTTCTGTCATTTTCTTATCAGCATCTTTCACCTCCTTGCCTATTTCGGCGGCCAAGATGTTAGGATTATGATACACACGGCCTGCAAGACTTGTCTGAGCCTTTGCTGACACGATGCCGCAAAGCAGCATAATGACGAACAATACGTTTCTCAGGTTTTCCATAATCGTAACTTTTTCAAATGCCTTTTTTCTCATTTCTTCAACCATTATCCTCGGCCTCCTCGCGTGCCTTGCGCTCCTCGTCGAGCAGTTGGAAGTCTTTTTTGCGGAGCACGAAGCTGTTACTGAGGTATTTCTCGCGCACAATTTTGTTGGCAGCCAGCTCCTCAGGATTGCCCTGGAAGAGGATTTTCCCCTCGAACAGCAGGTAGGCGCGGTCGGTAATGGTAAGTGTCTCCTGCACGTTGTGGTCGGTGATGAGGATACCGATATTGCGGTATTTCAGGCGCCAGACGATGTGCTGGATATCCTCCACGGCAATCGGGTCTACACCGGCGAAGGGTTCGTCGAGCATGATGAACTTCGGTTCGATGGCCAGACAGCGCGCAATCTCGGTACGGCGGCGCTCACCTCCCGACAATTGGTCTCCCTTGTTCTTACGCACTTTCTGAAGTCGGAACTCGGCAATGAGGCTCTCCAGTTTCTGCAACTGGTATTCACGGGGCTTACCCGTCATCTCGAGCACGGCCATAATGTTGTCCTCAACGCTCAGTTTGCGGAACACAGAGGCCTCCTGCGGCAGATAACCGATACCGGCACGGGCACGCTTGTAGACAGGATAGTCGGTGATATCCTCATCGTTGAGGTAGATATGGCCCCCATTGGGAACAATCAGACCTGTGGTCATGTAGAATGAGGTGGTCTTTCCGGCTCCGTTAGGACCGAGCAGTCCCACAATCTCGCCCTGCCGCACGTTGATAGACACATCGTTGACGACGGTGCGCTTGCCGTATCGTTTCACGAGTCCTTCTGTACGAAGCACCATCGAAGGCTCTTCCATAGGAGCATCCTCCACCGGCTCTGGTTCTGTCACGGGTTCCGTCTCAGGTTGTACTTCAGGCTCCTCGACGGGCTCTGCCATTGTCTCAGAGGTCAGTTCCGGCTCTTCCTGCACGGGTATGTCCAAGTTTTGAAGTTCGTCCATATTAGAATAATTTGACTGCAAAATTACTAAAAATGTCGGTAATTACGTTGATAAAATGAAAAACTCTTGCAGATATTGCAGTTTTTAATTGATTTTTGGTTACATTTGCATCGAAAAAGAATAATTTGAGAATGCTGTTACAGAAGTCGTTAGAGTCAGTAGGCAAATACGTTGTATTGATGGGAAGGACGTTTTCACGTCCTGAGCGGTTCCGCATGTTCTGGAAACAATATGTGAAGGAGATGTCGCAACTGGGCATCGACTCCATTGGCATTGTACTGCTGATATCGTTTTTCATCGGTGCTGTCATCTGCATCCAGATGAAGGTGAACATCGAGAGCCCGTGGATGCCCCGCTGGGTGGCCGGCTATACCACCCGTGAGATTATGCTACTGGAGTTCTCCTCGTCCATCATGTGTCTGATTCTTGCCGGTAAAGTCGGCTCAAACATCGCTTCCGAGCTAGGCACCATGCGCGTCACCCAGCAGATTGACGCCCTGGAGATTATGGGTGTCAACTCTGCCTCTTACCTGATTCTGCCAAAGATTCTGGGACTGATCACCATCATGCCCATCTTGGTAATTTTCTCTTCGGCATCGGGAATTCTCGGAGCTTACGGTACTGCTTACATCGGGCACATCCTCTCGCCCGACCATCTGACACTCGGATTGCAGCATTCCTTCAACCCGTGGTTCATGTACATGAGTATTATCAAAAGCCTGTTCTTCGCCTTTATCATCGCCAGCGTCTCATCTTTCTTCGGCTACACCGTTGAGGGCGGATCGGTGGAAGTGGGCAAGGCCAGCACGACAGCGGTAGTGAACAGCAGTGTGCTCATCCTCTTCTCCGATGTATTCCTCACACAGCTACTGTCATGAGAGTTTCATGGTGGAGTTAAGAAACGATGGAGTTAACTCCCCCAACAAACATCATAACTCCTTAAAAGAATGATTGAAGTCAAACACTTATATAAGAAATTCGAAGACAAGGATGTGCTGATAGACATCAACGCCATCTTCGAGAACGGAAAGACAAACCTGATTATCGGACAGAGCGGTTCGGGAAAGACCGTGCTGATGAAGAATCTTGTGGGACTGCTGGAACCGACGAGCGGCGAGGTGCTTTACGACGGCCGTAACTTCGTGGCCATGAGCAAGAGCGAGAAGGTGCAGCTGAGACGCGAGATGGGCATGATTTTCCAGAGTGCAGCACTCTTCGACTCACTGTCGGTGCTCGAGAATGTGATGTTCCCGCTCGACATGTTCTCCACGATGAACTACCGTGAGCGGGTGAAACGGGCACAGACATGCCTCGACCGTGTGAATCTGATAGAGGCGCAAGAGAAATATCCCGGCGAGCTGTCGGGCGGAATGCAGAAACGAGTGGCCATCGCCCGCGCCATAGCACTCAACCCACAATACCTGTTCTGCGACGAGCCGAACTCCGGCCTCGACCCGAAGACATCGCTGGTTATCGACGACCTGCTGCACAGCATTACTCAGGAATTCGGCATAACGACCATTATCAACACGCACGACATGAACTCCGTTATGGGCATTGGCGAGAATATCATCTTCATCTTCGAAGGACATAAGGAGTGGCAGGGCGTCAGCAGTGAGATTATGGACACCAAGAACAAGCGCCTCTCCGACTTTATCTTTGCCAGCGACTTGCTGAAAGAAATGCGAACAGTGGTGAACGAACAGCATAACATGCCTAACAATCAGCCTACTGACAAGCCTTGATGCGAAAGAGGGCATCAAAAGGCGTACAAACAGGCTGTTATTGAGGTACAAAAGCACATGTATAAGGGTACAAACAGGCATCACTCAGAGGCTATCACTGGAGTGAGAGATTGCTATCACTGGAGTGAAAGGATCCTATCACTGGAGTGAGAGACTGCTATCACTGGAGTGATAGGCTCAAAAGGGAAAGCCTATAACACGAAACAAGGATAAGCCACAAATCGCCTATCCTCCTTGCAAAGATACAAAAAAAGAAGCTGGAATGCAAGTTTTCCAGCTTCTTTTTTTATGGAGCTCAATTCTTTATTTACTCTCAAGACCGTGCGAGAGCGATAGTTGATAGAAGGATGTCAGGCGCAACCAGACAAACTTTCAATTTCACGCCCGTCACACACGGAGAACCGGATGGCTTAATCCTCGTAAAGATAGAACATGCGTTCCATCATCTGCCACTTCTCATCAGATGTGGCATTGGCTTCACACTGTTGGAACTGAGCCACAAAAGCCTCCCATTCTGCCTGTCGCGGCAGTGTGGCAAGGCGGCTCATAGCCTCATCCCAGTTGAAATCGAGCGGAGTCTCGACAATCATCATCAGGCGATTGTCCTTGATATAAATCTCCATCTCCAATATTCCCACCTGACGAATACCGTCGCGAATCTCTTTCCACGACTCTTCTTTGCTGTGCGCACGGCGGTAGCGGGCAATCAGCTCAGGCTCATTCTTCAGTTCCAACATCTGGCAATAGCGTTTCACGGGCTGACCGTATTGCCTCACTTGATAACCTTCTGTCATTTCTTCACTAATTTAAGATGTGAGCGATATCCATAAATACCAATGATAACAAAGCAGATGAGCGGCAGCACGAACGACACATTCACGGCCGGATGGCCCAGAACGGTCTGCTGGTCGATAATCATGCCCTGCAATGGCGGCATCAACGCACCACCGACAATGGCCATGACGAGGAATGCCGCGCCAAGAGTCGTGTCACGACTGTCGACACCCTCGAGTGCAATACCGTAGATGGTGGGGAACATCAACGACATGAAGAAACTGATACCTATCAAGCAGTAAAGTCCTGCCATTCCTACTATCGTGATGGCTCCCAGCGCACAAAGCCCGGCACCGACTGCAAAGATGGACAGCAAGACGCGCGTATTCACGTATTTCATGAGGAAGGTAGAGATGAAACGGCTCGTCAAGAACAGTGCCATCGCGATGATATTGTAGTTCTGCGCGGTAGCCTTGTTGATGCCCAGATTGTCGGCATATTGGATAATAAACGTCCATGTCATGATCTGTGCGGCCACATAGAACATCTGAGAGAGCACGCCCTCGCGATAGATGGTGTTGTGCCACAGATTCGAGAGGGTCTGCCTGACGGTGTGGGTCTTACCCACATCCTTCAGTTCCTCGCCTTGCGTCTTTGGCATTTTGGTCAGAGCGATGATGACAAACACACAAAGCACAACCAATCCGATAGCCACATACGGGTTACGAATGACAGCCAGGTCGTGCAAACGGATATCGGCCTTCTCGGCTTCCGACAGCAAGGGGAAGATAATCTTACCCATCTCATCGCGCTTGTCGCTGATGAGTTGCGGCAGGACGATGAGCGATGCCACACTCATTCCGCACAACGACCCCATGGGATTGAACGCCTGGGCAAGGTTCAGACGGCGGGTAGACGTCTCCTTGGCACCCAACGAGAGGATGAACGGATTGGCTGTCGTCTCCAGGAAAGCCAGTCCGAAAGTCAGGATATAGAGCGACAGGCAGAAGAACGTAAACTCCTGATAGGCAGCCGCGGGAATGAAGAGAAAGGCGCCGATGGCATACAGTGCCAGTCCCAACAGTATTCCTTTCTTATAAGAATACTTGCGTATGAACAAGGCTGCCGGTATAGCCATCGTCGCATAGCCTCCATAGAAGGCAAACTGCACCATCGAGGCCTTTGCGGCAGACAGTTCCATCAGCGTCTGGAAGGCCGCCACCATCGGGTTGGTGATGTCGTTGGCAAAGCCCCAGAGCGCGAACAACGAGGTAATCAGTATAAACGTAAACAGGTATTTACGCTCAACAAGTGGTTTCTTTTCCATAGATTTTCTTACTTGTTATACCTTAAATGATGCTGGACTCTCCTGTGTCCCTGCTAAAAGTTCACCAATATTCTGAACACTTTTCCAGGCCGTGCAGCCCATTTTTCCATCGCAGCGGGAGCCTCCTCGGGTGTTACTACATCGCTGATGAGCTGGTCTACCGGACAGGTATGACGCTCCAGATAATGGATAACAGCACGGAAATCAGACGGTTGGGCATTTCTGGAGCCGCGGATATCGAGCTCTTTCTGCACGAAAAACTTCGTCTGGAACGATACTTCCGTCTTTGCATAGCCAATACAAATCACACGACCGGTGAAGGCTACCTCGTCGACAGCCATCTGATAGGTCTCAGCACTACCTACAGCCTCGATTACCACGTCGGGACCGAAGCCGGCTGTCATCTCCAAAACACGCGCATGCACATTGTCATTCAGTGTGTTAATCACGTAACTGGCTCCCATCTGCCTGGCCAGCACAAGTTTATCGTCGTCGATATCGGCGGCTATAACTGTCGCGCCACGCTGTGCCGCACGCACGATAGCGCCCATTCCCACCATACCGCAGCCAATGACCATCACCACATCTATATCGGTTACCTGTGCCCGCGATACAGCATGGAAGCCCACACTCATAGGCTCTATCAGCGCACACTCGCGCGTCGTGAGCAGACCTGCGGGTATCACCTTCTCCCATGGCAGGCATATGGTCTCTTTCATGGCGCCATTGCGCTGTACGCCTAATGTCTCGTTATGCTGGCAGGCATTCACACGCCCGTTCCTACACGACGCGCACTTCCCGCAATTGGTATAAGGATTGACTGTCACCACCATGCCTGGTTTCATGCCTTCGGGCACATCCGAACCCGTTTTCTCAACAACAGCACCCACCTCATGGCCTGGGATAACAGGCATCTTTACCATGGGATTCTTTCCTAAATACGTGCTCAAGTCTGACCCGCAGAAGCCAACATACTGCAAACGAATCTTCACCTCGCCTGCCTTGGGCTCCTGGTCTTCGACTTCCACAACCTTCATCTGCCTGACGGCAGTTATTTTTACTGCTTTCATATTTCTTTTTTATTCTGACATATTCTTGATATAAGGTAATTCGGGCAAGTTCTCAAAACCATAGAAGCGACGGGCATTCTCGCCCAGGAAAAGCCGTTTCTCTTCGTCGCTAAGTACTTCTGTCTTAAGCACGAAGTCGTACGACATACGATAAGTAATAGCCGTAATGGTGCGCGGATAGTCGCTGCCCCACATCAGTTTGTCGGCACCCACGGTATCTATTGCCTCACGAATCACTTTGATGGCACTCGGATAAGGATAGAACTCTTCGTTATAAAGCCAGGTGATACCGCCCGATTCCAACATGACATGCTCGTGCCGGGCCAGTAGTAGCTGCTCTCTCCACCCTTCTACTGTGGGCATGCCAAAATGCCCGATGGCGATTCTCAGCTGCGGACACTCGCTGATCACCTCTTCCATCTCACCGACCTGCAGGTCGCCGTCAGCCAACGTGACCGACAGTATCACATGATGCTGCTCCATATAACGGAACATACGCATCATCTCGGCACTGTTCAGCATAACACGCCCCTCGTTGGTCAGCAGCCGATGGCCAGGAATGGCGATACCCTTGAAACCCTGAGCAATAAGCGATACGGCCTGTTCGTAGAATCCGGGATGGAAATAATCACACATGCCACAAACAAAAAAACGGTCGGGATACTTCTGAGCCACCTCCATTAGGTAATCGTTCTGAATACCGTCGATGAACTCCTGCACCACAACAGCTGCTCCCACTTGGGCATAATTCATATTGGAGAGGAACACCTCGGCAGAATTCACACCGCCAATCATGAACGGAGGGAGCATCTGGCGCTCCTCGCCTAAAAACATGGAACGCCCGTTGGGTAGCGGACTGATGCGGAGACCGTTCCACGTCGCGTCTTGCCGAAGCCATAAATGGCTGTGAGCATCTATTATATTCATTGGCGGAAAGGATTATGAGTTCTTCCATCTGACGCCCATCTGGTCGCCGATAATCTGATGGACCTCCATCACTAACTGCTCGTCGACAGGCTGATTGACATACTCAATGTTACGACGCACATTCTCGGGATTGGCACTGCTGAACAGTGTCGAGGCGATGCGCGGATTCAGACTGGTGGAATACTGGATAGCCAGTTTGTCAATAGGATACCCTTTTTCACGGCAATAGATTGCAGCCTTGGCACACGCTTCCTTCAACTGTGCCGGGGCGGGATGCCAGTCGGGCGTACCACGCTCTGAAAGGAGTCCCATCGAGAATGGAGAGGCGTTGATGACACCGATACCCCGTTGCTCGAAGAAATCGAGATAGTCGAGAAGCAGGTGGTCGTTCAGACAATAATGACAGAAGTTGAGCACACACTCAACCACATTCTCGGCGGAATGCTCGATGACCCATTTCAGATTCTCAGGCTGTAAATCCGTGATTCCCACATGACTGACGACATGCTCATCGCGGAGTTTGACCAATGCAGGCAGGGTCTCGTCGACAACCTGCTGAAGATTGGCAAACTCGATGTCATGAACAAGAATGATATCGATATGGTCAACATGCAAACGTTCCATGCTCTCGTATACACTCTTCGTCACACGAGCGGCCGAATAGTCCCATGTGTTCACACCGTCCTGACCATATCTGCCTACTTTTGTTGACAACACATAGCGGCTGCGGTCTATCTGACTGAGTGCTTTCCCCAATACAGTCTCTGCCTTGTAGTGACCGTAATAGGGCGACACATCAATATAGTTAATTCCACCGTCGAGCGCAGTAAACACCGCCTCGATAGCGTCTTTCTCGCTGATATGACGGAACACACCACCCAATGAGGAAGCACCAAATCCAAGATTGGACACCCGCAGGCCCGTCTTTCCTAATTCATTGTATACCATCGTGATTGTTTAGATTTCTTCTGCAAAGATATAAAATATTGTTTCCAAAACACCAAAAATGCCGGCATTTCATTTAACAATACCAACTTTTTTCAACAAGACAACAAAAAAAGAACGTCGGCAGACGCCCCGATAATCATCAGGTTGTGTCTGCCGACGCTATGAGTTCGTCAACGAACGAGAACTATTTCATCAGCCATCGCCCTTGATACTCAACCATTTGCACAACGGTCTCCTCAATGGTGCTGTCGCCAAAGCAAATCATCAGGAAGGCATTCGCTGAATGACGGGCAGTGTCTGCCGTACAATTCACGATACGCACTTCTTTCATTCCCTGATGCTCTTGCTGCATCTGATGGGCAAACATCTTGATGTTGGCAACCAACTCCTCACGAAAGCTGGCAGGAAGGCTGTCGGTATTTGCTTTGTGCGCGATAAAATCATCGTACTTACCCTGCAACAACAGCTCATAGCACTCCTTGGCAGCCTGTGCGGCTTTCTCTTCAGGATGCTCACGAGAGCAGGCTGCCATCATCATCATGGCACAAAAAACAATCAACAGTTTCCTCATCATTCTACTTTTGACGAATAAAGACATTTATGGGTGAGCCCGTCAGCTCCCAATTCTCACGAATCTTGTTCTCGAGGAAACGCTTGTAAGGCTCCTTGATATACTGTGGCAGGTTGGCATAGAACACGAACGAGGGTATCTGCGTGTCGGGAATCTGTGCCACATACTTAATCTTAATATACTTGCCTTTGGCTGAGGGGGGCGGATAAGCCTCTATCAACGGCAGCATCACCTCATTCAATTTCGAGGTACCAATACGCACTTTCCGGTTCAGGTAGACCTGCTTGGCAGTCTCAAGCACCTTGAAAATGCGCTGTTTTGTCAATGCTGAGGCAAAGATGATGGGGAAATCGGTGAATGGAGCCATACGCTCGCGGATAGCATTCTTGAACGTGTCAATAACGATCTGCGACTTGTCCTCCACCAAATCCCATTTGTTCACCACAACAACCAGTGATTTGTTATTCTTCTGTATCAGCTGGAAGATATTCATATCCTGTGCCTCAATACCTCGTGTGGCATCAATCATCAGTATGCACACATCACTGTTCTCAATAGCACGGATGCTCCTCATCACGCTATAGAACTCCAAATTCTCTGTTACCTTGTTCTTGCGGCGGATTCCAGCCGTATCAACGAGGTAGAAATCGAAACCGAACTTATCGTAACGTGTATAGATACTGTCACGTGTCGTTCCGGCAATCTCGGTGACGATATTACGCTCCTCACCGATAAAGGCGTTAATCAGGCTGCTCTTACCAGCGTTCGGACGACCAACGACAGCAAATCTGGGAATACCTTCCTCCAGTTCCTCTGAACTCTTTTCCGGCAATTTCTCCAATACCATATCCAACAAATCGCCCGTACCGCTTCCCGTTGCCGAGCTGATGCAGACCGGCTCGCCAAGTCCCAGCTTGTAGAACTCGTACGAATCATATATCTGAACGTTGTTGTCGGCCTTGTTTGCCACAAGGATAATCGGCAGTTTTGAGCGACGGAGTATTGAGGCTACATCCTCGTCAAGGTCGGTAAGGCCCGTGGTCACATCCACGAGAAACAACACCAGGTCGGCCTCCTCGGTGGCAATCAACACCTGCTTACGTATCTCCTCCTCGAAGATATCGTCAGAATTGACAACCCATCCGCCGGTATCGACTACAGAAAACTCTTTGCCGGCCCATTCACATTTACCATATTGGCGGTCACGTGTGGTTCCTGCCTCGTCGCTCACAATGGCCTGACGAGACTTAGTAAGTCTGTTGAAAAGGGTGGATTTTCCCACATTGGGACGCCCCACAATAGCTACTAAATTTCCCATATCTCAAAATTGTTTATCCCTCAATACTGTTAAGGGGTTTAGCTTTCTTATTACTCAGGATTATAACCAAAACTGTCAAGCTCGCGTTTAGAGCTGCGCCAGTCCTTGTCTACTTTCACAAAGGTCTCAAGGAAGATGCTCTTGTCGAAGAATCTCTCCAAGGCTTTGCGCGACTCTGCCCCGACCTTTTTCAGGGCTATTCCCTGATGGCCGATGATGATGCCCTTCTGGCTTTCCCGTTCCACATAAATGACGGCTTGGATGTGGATGCTTTTCGCAGATTCCTTGAAACTTTCCACCCGCACTTCCACCGAATAGGGAATCTCCTTATCATAATAAAGGAGTATCTTCTCACGGATAATCTCGCTGACAAAGAAACGGGCAGGCTTGTCGGTAAGCTGGTCTTTATCAAAATAGGCCGGACTTTCTGGCAACAATTCCTTAATACGCTTCAACAACATGTCAACGCCAAACTTGTTCTTAGCAGAGATAGGCAGAATCTCGGCATTAGGCAGCAGCGTATGCCACTTCTCGACAATGTCGCCTAATAGGTTCTGAGTATTCTGATTACTCCGAGTATTCTGATTACTCCGAGAACTCTGAGAACCAAGCTCATCAATCTTGTTGATAAGCAGCAACACGGGTATCTGCATCTTCTGGACCTTTTCCAGAAAGTCCATATTCTTCTCGGGGTTCTCAACCACATCGGTCACATACAGTAATACATCCGCATCTTGCAGCGCCGACTCAGAGAAGGCCAGCATCGACTCTTGCAACTTATAATTAGGTTTCAACACACCAGGAGTATCCGAGAAGACAATCTGCATGTCGTCAGTGTTCACAATACCCATAATGCGGTGACGAGTTGTCTGAGCCTTGAAAGTAGCTATAGAGATACGCTCACCGACGAGTTGATTCATCAGCGTACTCTTACCTACATTCGGATTACCGACTATATTGACAAAACCAGCCTTGTGCATATCTTGATTTTTAATTAACATCTAAAATAAAAAAAGAATTAGTAATGATGATTACTCTTACAGCATAAACCCAAAGGCAATCATCACTACTAATTCCTAGCTTCTTTATTCTTTATTTCGCACCGTCGTACGCCCACTTGATGTATGACGCGCCGTGTACGAAACCAGCTCCGAAAGCTGTGAATAACAAGTTGTCGCCTCTTTTTAACTTTGCCTCATTGTCCCAGAGAGCCAAAGGAATCGAGGCTGCGCTCGTGTTTCCGTAATGCTCAATGTTGACCATTACTTTCTCCAACGGCAGTTCCAGGCGCTTGGCAATGGCCTCGATGATTCGCATATTGGCCTGATGAGGTACAACCCACTGAATATTATCCTTGTTCAGTCCGTTGCGCTCGGCAATCAATACGCAATCGTCGCTCATATTGGTAACCGCATAGCGGAATACCGTGCGCCCTTCTTGGTAAAGGTAATGCAAGCGATGATCTACCGTGAAGTGTGAGGGAGGACATACAGAACCGCCCGCTTTCATGTGCAGGAAGGGCAGTCCCTTGCCGTCTGTACGTAAATAAGAATCCAATACGCCGATATTCTGCTCGGTTGTAGCCTCCAAAAGCACTGCTCCTGCTCCGTCTCCGAACAACGGACATGTACTACGGTCTTTGTAGTCCACCATGGATGACATCTTGTCGGCGCCGATAACGATAATCTTCTTATAGCGTCCGCTCTGTACCATCGATGCAGCCACGTCTAATGTGTAAAGAAAGCCACAGCAAGCTCCCCAAAAATCAAACGCGAAAGCATTCTTAAGTCCCAGTTTTCCTACGACAATAGAAGCTGTCGAAGGGAACTGATAGTCAGCCGATGAAGTAGAGACAATCAGGGCATCAATGGTATTCGGATCTACACCGGTCTTCTGTATCAACTGCTTGGCAGCCTTACGCGCCATATAGCTGGTACCCAGACCTTCCTCCGTCAGGATACGACGTTCCTTAATACCTACACGCGACATAATCCACTCATCGTTGGTGTCTACCATCCTCGACAGTTCCTCGTTAGTGAGGACATAGTCAGGAACATAGCCGCCAATTCCAGTGATGATCGCGTTTATCCTCTCCATTATTCAGCAACTTCGTCCATTACAATGGCAATTTTGCCACGATAGTAACCGCAGGTGGGGCATACAGTGTGGTATACGTGATATGCGCCGCAGTTAGGGCATACTGCCAGTGTGGGAGCTACTGCCTTGTCATGAGTTCTACGCTTCAGTGTACGAGTCTTTGACTGTCTTCTTTTAGGATGTGCCATAATTCTATTACTTTTTTAATGTTTTATCTTTTTACTTCTTTAACTTTAAAAGTGCCTCCCAGCGCGGATCTATTTCCTTAGTGGACTCCTCATCGCTGCTTCGGTCAGCTGAATGCTCTTCCAGAGCTTTTATCATAGCAGGATTACACTTACCAGGTGCATGCACATGCTTGATGGGTATGGCTAAGGCTATAAATTCATAGATGAGCCATGCCACGTCGAGCATTCCTTCGTTCTCGTCGATGGTCACGATCTCATCGTCATCTGAGTTTTCATCTCCAAATCGAACCACCAGTCTGTTGTCAGTACTGATGGGCTGCTCCATATCGTCGAGGCAAAGGTCGCAAGGAATGCTCACGATGCCTTCGGTATGAACGTTGAGCTCAAAGAAGTCGTTCACCTTATGGATTGAAAGGATTACATGCACGTTTCCCTTCCTCACTTCAGGTCCTTCGATGTACTCAAAGTAAGAGTCGTCCAGATCGTACTCCATGGTGGTCAAACCATCTTTCAGATCCTTCAAATCTATCCTTAATGACTCAAAACTACGCATTTGGGTTGCAAAGGTACGAATATTTTCTGATATAAAATAATTTATTTCCTTTTTTTTGTTTTATTTGAAGTTCGCAAGCGCCTATTCTGCACACATCATAAACTACTTGTGCAATTCAATGCAAAATGTTGTACCTTTACCTACTTCAGAACTCTTAACCCATATCTTTCCATGGTGGTATTCCTCAACAATTCTCTTGGCCAACGACAATCCCAAGCCCCAACCTCTCTTCTTGGTTGTGAAGCCGGGACGAAACACGTTTGCAAGGTCTTTTTTCTTGATACCCTTACCCGTATCCGAGACTTCTATCACGACCTTCTGCTCCTTCTCCCCCATATGAAGCGTAATGCGTCCTTTGCCCTCCATCGCATCGACGGCATTCTTACACAGGTTCTCAATAACCCATTCAAACAAAGAGGCATTAATTTTCACGATAATATCATGATCCGGAAAGTCTCTCACCATCTCCACTTTCGATGATGTACGCCTTTCCATGTAGTCGACCACATGGTTCATCACATCCGTCAAGCTCGACAGGACAGGCTCGGGCAACGAGCCGATTTTCGAGAAACGGTCGGCAATCAGTTGCAGACGCTTCACGTCTTTGTCCATCTCAGGAATGAGCGTGTCATCGGGATAATTCTCTTTGAGAATCTCTGTCCATGCCATCAGACTCGAGATAGGTGTTCCCAGCTGGTGAGCCGTCTCTTTCGACAATCCAACCCAAACCTTGTTTTGCTCTGCTTTTTTAGAGGTAAGAAGCGCAAAAATGGCCACAACAACAAATATCAGGACTATTCCCAGCTGTACATACGGCCACGACGACAGACGCTTGATCATTACGGACTCATCGTAACAGACATCAATAAAGTCACTCTTCAACGTGTCGTCATCCAGATAGATCCTGATATTCCTTCCTGCTTCCTTCCATCTTATACCTTTTCCAGCAACGCTCTGAATACTGTCAGCGGCCGTCTTTGCCTTTATTATGATATTCCTATATGTCTGTACCTCCCCTTTCGAGTCCATAACGATGACAGGAATAGTATTATTTTCGTCAATCACCTTCAACACCAGATTTAAGTCAGTATTCTCGTCGGCGCTGTTCAGCGAGCGCATAGCCTCCGCCCATACCTCCATCTTGTTATGTTCTTCCAACGACAAATCATGCACGAGGAAATGGGACACGACCAACGAGACGACAGCGATGATAACTGCCGCCAAAACCAAAATGATTTTTACTTGTCTGATTTGATCTGTCCACTGCATAACAATAAATTAACGCGAAAAAACAGATATTATTGTATTTTGAAAGTAGACGCTCGTAAACAACTAAGAGAAGAGCTAAAACACAAGCAAAGAACTAAAGGTAAGAAACAGAAACAAACCCCTTTTACCACAAAAACTAATAGCCTTAAGCAGAATACAGACTGTTTTTAGTATTGCTCCTATTGCAACTATTGTAACTATTGCTTCTATAGTTTCTATAGCTTCTATAGCACTATATACTACAAAACACAAAAAAAGTTCCGACTTCAAAAGAAACCGGAACTTTTCTTCATGAAAGAAGGCGGCTACCTACTCTCCCGCATTGCAT
>JAEEGK010003119.1_pt1 | contig 41487 bp, 37 predicted proteins | sample 8958771 | NCBI WGS metagenome assembly JAEEGK01 (sample SAMN16246547, study PRJNA631951) | gut metagenome | biome: gut microbiome; feature: rumen; material: SC-attached | host: Bos | place: Iran: Karaj | collected 2018-10
ACTCTATGATACGATCCGTAACACGACGTATCTGTTCGGGAGTAAGTTCAAAGCCCAGTTCCTCGAGGTTCTTCAGGATATTGGCCTTGCCTGAGTTCTTGCCCAAGGCATATTCACGCTTACGACCGAAACGCTCTGGAATCAAGTCGTTACAGTAAAGGCTATGTTTCTTGTCACCGTCAGCATGCACACCGGCTACCTGTGTAAAAACACTCTCACCAATGATAGGCTTGTTGGGAGGAACGGCGATACCACTGATGCTCTCTATCATACGACTGGCCTTGTTCAGGTTCTCCTCCACCAAGCCTGTACTACCATGGAAATGATCCTTCAGGATAGCCTGCACACTGGAGAGCGGCGCATTACCGGCACGCTCGCCCAGTCCGTTGACTGATGTATGGATACCCTTACAACCGCTCTTCACAGCTGCCAGGACATTACCGGCTGCCATATCATAGTCGTTATGGGCATGGAAATCAAAGTGCAACTCGGGGTAACGTTCTATCATCTGCGTCATAAACTGAGCAGTAAGGAAGGGATTCAGGATGCCCAACGTATCGGGCAGCATAAAACGCTTCACACCTGACGTACGAAGTGCATCTATAAAATCGAAGACATACTGGGGATTGTCCTTCATCCCGTTGGACCAATCCTCAAGGTACAGATTAACGTCGATACCCTGCTCATGGGCATACTGGATGCTCTGCTTGATATCTGCCAGATGCTCAGCAAGGGTCTTCTGCAACTGATACTTACAGTGGCGTTCAGAACCTTTGCAAAGAAGGTTGATGTTCTTACATCCGACATTCTTTACCCAATCAACAGAGGTCTGACCGTCTATAAAGCCCAGCACCTCAATCTGCTCTAACCGACCAGCCTGACGGGCCCATCGGCATATCATGGTTACCGCATCCTTCTCACCCTCGCTCACACGGGCGCTGGCTACCTCAACCCTGTCAACGCAGAGTTCCTGTAGCAGCATACGCACAATGAGCAGCTTCTCGTGGGGAACAAAGCTTACCCCACTGGTCTGCTCACCATCGCGTAGCGTGGTGTCCATTATCTCTATGTGTGGTGTTCCCATGCCTCTATCTTATCCTTGTTTGCCAGAAGGAAGTCAATATCATCGTAGGCATTCAGGAGGCAATACTTCTTGTAAGCATTTATCTCGAAATGCTCTACACTACCAGTCTTCTCATTCTTAACCGTCTGATTGGGAAGATCCACCGTTACAAGGGTATTGCTATCCTCGGCTATGCTACGGAACAACTCCAACTGGAACTCACGGCTGACAATAACAGGCAGCACAAAGCAGTTGAGCAGGTTGTTACGGTGAATATCGGCAAAGCTGTTGCTGATAACCACTCTGACACCATAGCCGGCAATAGCCCAGGCAGCATGCTCGCGACTGGAACCGGAGCCCCAGTTCTGACCGCCCACGATAATCTCGTGCACACCCTTATGGGGAGCCTCAGAGAACTCAGGCTTGTTCATCACAAAGTCTGCTACAGGCTGGTTGTTGGCATCATAACGGAGATCGTGCATAAAAGCATCACCGTAGAACTTAGGATCACGGGTAGTGAAAGCCAGATAACGTGCAGGAATGATGTTATCTGTATTGTTGTTGTCAATCTCGATGGGAATACAAGTTGACTGTATGATGTCGAATTTTTCTTTCATGAAACATTGAGCATTGAACATTGAACATTAGAGTTTCCTCGGATCTGTAATCACTCCAGTAATGGCACTTGCAGCCACTACCAAGGGGCTAGCCAGAACGGTACGAGCACCAGGCCCCTGACGGCCCACGAAGTTACGGTTGCTGGTACTGATGCTGAGTTTGCCAGCAGGAACCTTATCGGGGTTCATAGCCAAACAGCTGGAGCAACTGGGGAGACGCAACTCGAAGCCTGCATCTTCCAGCACCTTGTCAATACCCTCGTCAATAATCTGCTGACGAACCAGCCAACTGCCGGGAACCAACCAAGCAACGACATTAGAAGCCTTCTTCTTACCCTTTACCACAGAGGCAAAAGCACGGAAGTCCTCGATACGGCCGTTGGTGCAGGCACCCAAGAAGCAATAGTCAACGGGAGTACCCTCCAACTTCTGGCCGGGCTGAAACTGCATATAATCCAACATAGCCTGGAACTGAGGACGCTCAGCCTCAGGGATACTCTCCAAAGTAGGAATACACTCGTCAATGGCAATACCGGCACCGGGGTTTGTTCCGTAGGTGATACGGGGCTTGATATCCTCGGCACGGTAGGTTACTTCCTTATCGAATACGGCATCATCATCACTCTTCAGTTTCTTCCACTCGTCAACAGCCTTATCCCAAGCCTCACCCTTAGGTGCATATTCACGACTCTTTAGGTAAGCAAAAGTAGTCTCATCAGGAGCAATAAGACCGGCACGTGAACCCATCTCGATAGAAAGGTTAGACAAAGTTAGACGACCTTCCATACTCATATTACGAATGGTGCTGCCTGCATACTCAACAGCATAACCTGTTGCACCACTAGTAGTCATCTGTGCCATAATATAAAGGGCCACATCCTTGGCTGTAACGCCAGGCTGCAACGTACCCTCTATATTAATACGCATAGTCTTGGGCTTACTTTGCAGGATACACTGAGAAGCCAGCACCTGAGCAACTTCGCTGGTACCGATACCCATGGCAATAGCACCTACCGCTCCGTGAGTGCTGGTATGGGAATCTCCACATACGATAGTCATACCGGGCAAAGAAAGAGCTTTTTCAGGACCAACCACATGAATAATACCGTTGTCCTTGGTACCCATAGCAAAATGAGTAATACCAAATTCAGCACAGTTCTTAGCCAGTGTTTCAACCTGCTTACGACCTACAGGATCATCAATTCGCTCCTGCTGATCACTGGGCGTATTATGGTCGGGCATAGCGTATACATGATCGGGACGAAACACCTTAATATTCTTGTCCCTCAAAGTATCAAATGCCTGTGGACTGGTTACTTCATGCGCATATAAGCGGTCAATGTAAAGTTGTGTTGGGCCATCCTCCACGTTCTGCACAACGTGTGCGTCCCAAATCTTATCAAATAAAGTCTTCATTAGTTTTGAGAGGAGCTTTTATCTAAACTTATTTATACAATCAATATATGCTTCTACACTAGCTGTTACGATATCTGTATTGGCGCCAAAACCATAGTACAGGTGACCATCATACTCTACTTGCATATGTACCTTTCCCATATCATCAGAACCCTTGCTGATAGCCTGAATAGTAAACTCCTTCAAGGTCATCTTACGCTTGATGATACACTTCAGTGCGTTAATGGCAGCATCTACAGGGCCGTTACCTGAAGCGGCAGCCTCAAACTTCTCGTTAGCAACCAACAAACCTATACTGGCAACACTCTTTACACCCTTACCCGTTGTTACCTGCAAATAATCCAACTTAACATTGTGAGAAGCACTTCTGTCAGCGCCAGCCAATACCAGAATGTCGTCATCAGTAACCTCTTTCTTCTTGTCAGCAAGAACTAGGAATTCCTGATATACCTTATCCAGACGCTCGCCATCAATCTCCACACCATTCACACTTAGACGATGCTTCAAAGCAGCACGTCCGCTACGGGCTGTCAATACAATAGCATTATCATCTATACCCACCTCCTTGGGGTCCATTATCTCATAGGTTGAAGCATTCTTCAGCACACCATCTTGATGGATACCTGAGCTATGCGCAAAGGCATTCTTTCCGACAATAGCCTTGTTAGGCTGAACTGGCATATTCATTAGACTGCTTACCATACGGCTGGTAGGATAAATCTTGGTGGTGTTGATGTTGGTCTCAATGCCTAGATCAGGATGTGTCTTGAAGATCATAGCAATCTCCTCCAACGACGTATTACCAGCACGTTCACCAATACCGTTAATAGTAACTTCCACCTGACGGGCTCCGCCCAACACACCAGCTACTGTATTGGCAGTAGCCATACCCAAATCGTTATGACAATGAGTTGACAGAATGCTTTTGCCCGCAGCAAAGGCATCGACATGCTCATACAGGTACTTAATCTTCTCCTGATATTCGTTGGGAACACGGAAACCTGTAGTATCGGGGATGTTGCAAACCGTAGCACCAGCCTTAGTAACAGCATCGATAACACGAGCCAGATATTCATTATCCGTACGACCGGCATCCTCGGCATAGAACTCAACATCCTCTACATACTTCTTGGCATACTTAACAGCAGCCACAGCACGCTCTATGATCTCCTCGGGAGTAGAATTGAACTTGTAACGGATATGACTCTCGCTGGTACCAATACCTGTATGGATACGCTTATGCTTGGCATACTTCAATGCTTCTGCTGCCACATCGATATCCTTCTGAACAGCACGTGTCAACGCACAAATAGTGGGCCATGTCACAGCCTTACTAATCTCAATTACCGAGTTAAAATCGCCTGGACTGCTGATAGGGAATCCAGCCTCTATAACATCCACGCCAAGGGCCTCTAACTGGCGGGCTACCTGAATTTTCTCCACTGTATTTAACTGACATCCGGGAACTTGCTCGCCGTCACGCAATGTAGTGTCGAAAATAAACAATCTGTCACTCATTTTAGGTCTTTTGTTTATAACTTTTCACTTTAAGTGGGTGCAAAGTTACAAAATAAAACCCGCGCACGCAAACATATTTATAATAAAAGAGAGCAAATAGATGGCATAAAAGATAAAAATACACATTTCATATCCATGTTTGAAATAAAATGTCTAATTTTGTTCTTGCGTATGCTATATATTAACGACCATTTAGAGTGCATTTCAGAAAAACTGGTGGAGAAAGCCATCAGCTTGCTACCTTCGTGGCGAAAAGAACAAGCACTAAAATTCAGATATTTAGAGGGGAAGAGAGAGTGTGCTCTGGCTTACCTGGAACTATGCCGCGGACTGCAGCTTGAGTACAACATCCAAGAGAAGCCCATTTTTGTATACGACTCAAACAAGAAGCCAGCCCTCAACGACTACCCTCACATTCACTTCAGTCTGAGCCATTGCAAAAAAGCAATTGGCTGTTTTGTCAGTAACGAGCCATGCGGACTTGACATCGAATGCCTACGTCCTGCCCAAGAAGTGCTTGTGCGCTATTGCATGAACGAGGAAGAGTGCCAGCAGATATTCTCCTCCCCCAACCCTGATGCAGCATTCATCAGTCTTTGGACAAAGAAAGAGGCCGTTTTCAAGCTAAAGGGAACTGGCATTAACGATGATATAAAAGACATACTTTCCCCCGAGAACACCAAGGGCATCAGCATCGTAACAGTCCCCAACTTATATCGAGGCTACATAATAAGCGTAGCACAATATTCAGACACAAAGAAACAATTATGGAAGTAGCTCTATATCTTATACCCGTCACCCTAGGATCTACAGAGATTAACCAAGTCCTGCCCTCTTACAACCACGATGTTATCATGGGCATCAGACACTTCATTGTAGAGAATATCCGTTCTGCCCGACGATTCCTGCGTCAGGTGGATCGCGAGTTCCCCATTGATGACTCCGAGTTTTACGAGATGGGTAAGCATGCCGAAGAGCGTTTGTTCAGCCAATACCTGCAAGCACTTAGGGACGGCAAGCCTATGGGCGTTATCAGCGAGGCAGGCTGTCCTGCTGTGGCCGACCCGGGAGCCGATATTGTGGCTATAGCCCAGAGGCATAACCTGCGAGTGATTCCTCTTGTAGGTCCCAGCAGTATGATTATGGCAGTCATGGGAAGCGGACTGAACGGACAGAGCTTTGCCTTTAACGGCTACCTGCCCGTAGATACAGCAGACAGAGCCAAGAAGCTCAAAGCGCTGGAAACCCGCGCCTGGAACGAGCATCAGACACAGCTCTTTATTGAGACGCCCTACCGTAATCTCAAGATGTTCCAAACCTTGTTGGCTACCCTACGCCCACAAACCCGTCTCTGCATTGCCGCAGGTATCACAACCGAAGATGAATACATCCATACGCATACTATTGCCGAATGGAAAAAGGTTCAGCTTCCCGACCTCAGCAAAGTACCTGCCATCTTCCTTATTAATAAATAAGGTGACGTTTACTTTGATATCTTCAGGAAAAAAGCTACTTTTGTGCACTAATTGAACAGAAATAATGAAATACTCCATTATCATCCCAGTATATAATCGTCCCGATGAGGTGGACGAGCTGCTGCAAAGCCTCACTACCCAGACATTCAAGGATTTTGAGGTACTGGTGGTTGAAGACGGCTCGGATATTCCCTGTCAGGAGGTGGTAGAGAAGTATGCCGATCAGTTGGAAGTGAGATACTTTGTCAAGCCCAATAGCGGCCCCGGACAGACACGCAACTATGGCGTACAATATAGTCAGGGTGAATTTGTCATTGTCCTTGACAGCGACGTAGTCCTCCCCCCCGGTTATCTGCAAGCCACAGAACAAGCACTCACCCAAAGGGGGAGCGGGGAGGGGGCCCCAATCGATGCCTGGGGCGGCCCCGACCGTGCTCACGAGAGTTTCTCCGATGTGCAGAAGGCCATCAACTATAGCATGACCTCCTTTTTTACCACTGGAGGCATCCGTGGTGGGAAAAAGCAGATGGACAAGAAGTTCTACCCTCGCTCCTTCAATATGGGCATCCGTAGGGAGTTATACAACAAACTAGGCGGCTTCTCCGAGATGCGTTTTGGTGAAGACATCGATTTCAGCATACGTATCTACGAGAGCGGAGCCTGTTGCCGACTCATCCCCGATGCATGGGTCTGGCACAAGCGCAGAACAGATTTCAAGAAATTCTTCAAGCAGGTTCACAACAGCGGCATTGCTCGCATCAACCTGATGAAGCGTCACCCTGGCACCCTGAAACTGGTGCATCTGTTGCCTGCCATCTTCACATTGGGAACCTTTGGCTGCCTGCTGATGGCCTTACTGTTCCTGATTCTTACCGTATTAGGCTTTATTGCTTTGTGGAGTGCGCCAAAGCCTGGTTGCGTCATCGGTCCGATGGTTTGCATCATCTTTGGCATCGGCGGAATGTTATTATTCCTGCTTCCGCTGATCCTCTTCTCCATAATCATCTTTATGGACAGCTCCTTCCGCAATAAGAGCGTCAAGATAGGATTCCTCTCTATCTGGGCCAGCTTCATCCAGCTCATTGGCTACGGCACAGGATTCCTGCGTGCATGGTGGCTAAGGTGCGTCTGCGGCAGAAACGAGGAACTGCAGGCTTTCCGCAAAAACTTCTATAAGTAGAACCGCAGTATGGAGAGCATAAAAACTTGGGCATTAGACGACCGGCCACGCGAGAAGATGGAAGCTCACGGAGCCGATGTGCTGAGCAAAGCCGAGTTGCTGGCCATTCTCGTTGGGAGCGGCATACCCGGCAAGAGTGCCGTGGAGATGATGCGCGAGGTGCTTGCCGACTATAACGACAGCCTGAAGCTCCTTGGCAAAGCAACCATCGAGGATCTTACACGTTACAAGGGAATGGGAAAAGCTAAGGCAATTACCATACTGGCAGCATGCAAACTGGCCAACGAGCGTCTGAAGGAAGAACTGGAACCACGACAAAAATTAAAAGAAACCAAAGATGCATTCCTTTATTTCCGTCCCAGAATGCAGGACCTTACTGTAGAGGAATGCCACCTGCTGATGCTAAGCCCCGGACTGAAAATCATCAACAGCGTTATGCTCAGCCATGGCGGATTGGCTGGAGCATCCGTCGATCTTAGGGAACTGCTCCGTCAGGCTTTGTTAGCTCAGGCCACATCGGTTATCCTCTGCCACAATCATCCCAGCGGAAACGTAAACCCCAGCAGAGAAGATGACACCCTTACCGCAAGGGCTGCCCAAGCCTGCCAGACTATGGGCATTAAGTTCCTAGACCATCTCATTGTCTCGGACGATAAATATTATAGCTACACAGAACAAGGAAAATTATGAACGATACATTACAGATACAAGAACGTGTAATAGAGGTCCTTCGTACCGTCTATGACCCCGAGATACCCGTCAACATCTACGACTTGGGCCTCATCTACCGCATAGAACTGAACGATGATGCCACCGAGCTGTCCGTAGATATGACGCTCACAGCTCCCAGTTGTCCTGCTGCTGATTTCATCCTCGAGGATGTACGCCAGAAACTGGAGACCCTCTCTGGCCTTACCAAAGTAGATGTCCAGCTCGTCTTCGAACCCGAATGGAACAAAGACATGATGAGCGAGGAAGCAAAAGTAGAGCTGGGACTGCTCTAAAAGTGAAGAGTGAAGAGTGAAGAGTGAAGAGTGAAGAGTGAAAAATGAGATAATGTTCAATGTTCAATGAAAAAGACCTATTTCATAAGCGATGCACATCTGGGGAGCCGGGCTATCCCCACCCCCAGAGAACAAGAGAAGCACCTGTGTCGTTTCCTCGAAGAGATAAAGACGCAGGCTGAGAGCATTTACATTCTGGGCGACCTGTTCGACTTCTGGTTCGAGTACAAGAATGTCGTCCCCAAGGGCTACACACGCCTCTTGGGCAAGTTGTCAGAACTCACGGATATGGGCGTTGCCGTTCACCTCTTTACAGGCAATCACGATATCTGGTGCAAGGACTATTTCACTCAGGAGTGCGGCATTATCATGCACCATCAGCCTGAGACCATCCAGATAGCAGGCAAGACATTCTTCCTGGCACATGGCGACGGGCTGGGCGACGAAAGCAAGTCGTTCCGCTTCCTGCGCTCCATCTTCCATAACAGACTCTGCCAATGGGCCTTCCGTTGGCTGCATCCCGACCTTGGTATGGCCTTTGGCCTGCAATGGGCTAAGCACAGTCGTGTAAAGCACGCACCGTCTGCCGAGAACCCCTTGGGAGAGCCACCCTATATGGGCGAGGACAAAGAGCATCTTGTACTCTTCGCCAAAAAGTACCTGAAGGAACATCCCGCGGTCGACTACTTCATCTTTGGTCATCGCCACATAGAGCTCGACCTCATGCTCACCCGCCAGAACCGCCTCATCCTCCTTGGTGACTGGATAAGCCAGTTCACCTATGCAGAGTTCTCCGATGGTCAGATTTCCCTCGAGAATTATTCACTTTAAAACCATAATAAATGATGAAACTAAGCAAAGGTCAGAAAACGCTAATCAGAACTTGCACCATCTACACCATCACTTATAGCCTTGCTTTCCCTTTAGGAGGCTATTTTGCCGGCAGGGGTTACTCCTGGACAGATAGTCTAATTGCTCTTGCTGCCGGACTGGTTATCTCCGCTTTTATGCTGGGAGCCAGTATAATCATAAACAGAGACATCGCAAAAGAAGTAAGCAAGAAACAAGACGCAAAATAAACACACACAATAACATTAGATTTTTCACACACAATTCCTATGAAACATTTACGCAACGCCTGGCAAGTGAAGTACTTACTTGTTGTCATGCTCTTTGGGTTCTCTTTTCAGCCTATAACAGCACAGACCTCCAATCCCAAGGGGCTCTACAAACTCACGGAAGTAGTCCATCAGGACGGGAAACATGTGGAGGCAAACTTCCGACAGTATAAGCTTGGTCTTGATTCGCTAGCGCTCATGTTTTCTTATCAACCAAGGATATGGGACCATCTGCCTATCTCTTTCACCATCTATAGTAACAAACCAATGGTTTACACGGGCGAACTGTCTAAAACAGAGAACAAAGGAGTGCAGATTTTTGATGTTACAGACAGCACTTTCACATTGCGCTGGTTTAACGACATGAGCGCTTTCAACGAGTATTTGTTTCCCTACCAGACAAATTCAGACGAACTGTATGTACAGGTAAGAGACTCCTCGGACTTCATCCAGAGAGCATTAAACCTCCTGCAGATGAAGCTGGGAGCCAAGACTCATCTTTTACAGGGTGCATGGAAACTGCGAGGCACGCAGCCTGACAATAACGCTGCCTCGCAATATTGGATAGAGCGAAGTCCTCGGGACATCTATCAGATCTTTGGCAGCCAGGAAAATGTTTCCGTTTATGCTAATGCCAGATTCCCCAAAGGTTCCATGGAATGCGTGTTTACGCCTTGCACCTATCTGAGCGACAATGCTTTTGAACTTTACAACCAGACATGCATTGTGCATTGGTTCAACAGAGATGCCATTTCCATTACCAGTATTGATGACACAGGTCACCCCATCGTTACTGTCTGGGACCGTTGTGGTTTGCCGCAGAACATACAGAAGACCTTTGGCACAGATGCCCCTGTGATGACGAAGGATATCTCACGCTTCTATACCGACGGCTTCAAAGAAAAATACGGAGTTCAGCCGGACTCTATCTGCAAAGCGTTTGAGACCTTCGACTATTGCGTGGATGCCAACGAACGTAACAATGCTATTTTCCCCGTTCTGATGCGCAATGGCTTCGAAGCCGAATACATGGCCATGAAAGACTCGCTGCTTTCACGTCTGATACAGGGCAAGATAAATGTTGATGAAGCTGTAGGGCGCTACGTTTTCTGGTTCTATAAGAATTTTGACCGTCACACTCATTGTGACTCCAAACTCTTCAGGAAGCTGCGGGAAGAAGTTCTTGTTGACTACACAACCCTCATCCCCAAATATGCTCCAGAGCCCGTTGGCTGCAAGGTTGACGCAGAAACCTACCTCCTTCGTCTGCCATCTTGCATGGGCGAAGTACCAACATGGGATTGGCTAAAGAAGAAGGAGCAAGAGTTTAAGCTTTCCGGCTGCAAGAACCTGATTTTAGACCTTCGTAACAACGAAGGCGGAGGTGACAGGTACAGTCTCTTATTCACAGAATTCATGTATGATTGCAGTGGACTGGAAGACCAACATCATTACTACTATAACGGTATGGAGAATTACTGGGGACTAAAGGATCAATGCAAGGCCGCTCCTGGTAACTATGTTGATCAAGTAAAGGAAGAGGCCTTAAGAACAGAGGAAGGTAGCCTCATCAACTGGTTTACTGTTAAAAAAAGAACTGAGCCTTATACGCCGCTAGTACGCAAAGGGGCCATTATAATAGACAACGGAACTGCCAGCGCTGGCGAATCACCTGTACGGATGGTACGCAACTTCTCTCGGAGTCATGCAAAGGTTTATGGCCGCGAACGCACTATGGGTTGTGAGCAGACAGGTAACTGTAATTCCATCAGGCTGCCGCATACAAACATTTACCTAACCTATCCTATGACCGTTGATGAGGAATTCGAAAAAACTTGTCTGGAACGCAAACCCGGCTACAAGCCAGACGTTATCATTCCACTTCCTTACCCCAAGCAACTGACCGACAATATCGACGAATGGGTACTGTGGGTAGCAAAAAAGATGAAGAAAAAATAAAAAGGTTCCAAACCATAAATGCCACATACAAAGGAAGAAATACTTCGCATGGGCATTACGCCCCGCGATATACAGCATAGTCAGCACCGACGCGCCGAGTGGTTGAATTATAGTGGCATAGGTCTTTACATGATAACATTATGTGTGGAGGGCCGCCATCCTGTTTTCGGATACCTGACAGGGAGTATACGTGCTACACGTGGCTCTTCCGATTTTCCACGCTTGATACCCTCTGCTCTTGGGAAACTCATCATTAATGAAGAACTGCCCAAACTGCGAAGCTATTATCCACAAATAGAAATCTGGCAGGTAGCACTAATGCCAGACCATCTGCACCTGCTTCTCTATATTCGCGAACCATTACTTCCGGGGAAACACCTAGGACATCTAATAGCAGGATTCAAAGGCGGTTGTAGCCGCACTTGGTGGAAAATAACAGAACCCGCAGCTAACACTACGGGAACAACAGCCGCATCCGTCACGTCCATCCCCATGATGCCCGTCACGTCAGCGCCCAATACCGCAGTGCCCGCCACGTCAGCGTCGGGTCCCCCCCGTCGCCCCCTCTTCGAAGATGGCTATCACGATCGCATCATCAAGCGCCCTGGTATGCTGGAAAATATCAAGCGCTATATGTCCGACAACCCACTGCGTGCAATCATGCGACGTGAACTCCCCCACCTTCTGGAGCGTCGGCTTCACCTCCGTGTTGGAACGCATGATTACGCTGCCTTCGGCTGCCTCTTCCTGTTAAAACGGGCCGAAAAAGAACAAGTATTCTACCATCGCCGCGACCGCGACACGGGCCAGCCCACGGAAAAGACCGCCCAATTCCGCGAAAACTACGCCCGACAATTAGCAGAAGCCCGCCAAGGTGTAGTGCTAGTGTCGCCATCTATCTCGACCCCAGAGAAATTGGTAATTGACAAAGCCATAGACGAAGGCCTTCCCGTCATTCAACTCCAAAAGGAGCCCATAAACCAGTACTGGAAACCTGAACGCCGCCGCTTCGAAGCCTGCTGCCGCGGTTCCCTACTTATTCTGGTCCCATGGGGGGTAGATGAAGAAATAGCAGCGTCAAATGCTGTGGTGCCCGTCGCGTCAGCGTCGGGTTCCCCAATCTCCAATTATGCCCGCTTTCACCATCTAAATGATTTAGCAGCAGAGATATGTGCGACAACAGACGCAACCCTGCTGGGAGTCTCTGAGTTGTGTAATGGAGAATAAACAGCCCAAGCCGCAAAATTGAGGCTTTGTAACCTTTGCTTCATTCAGATAATCTCCATGAAGCATTCCCCTTATCTCCACGACTCATTCAGATAATCTCTTACCCCCCTAAGGGATTATCTTGATGACTTGTTCCCCCTATCGTAACAACATGTTCAGATAGGGGGAATGGGACAAAGGTCACTTAGGGTGAGTTTGAAGCCTAAATTCTCCTCGAATTCAGGCTTCTTTCTCTTAGCATAAAAAAGTTCGCTATGCTATCCGAGTTCCCTTCCCATACTAAAGCCTGGCATCTCCGAACCTACTACCATGCTACGACCTTGGAGGCAGAAACACTCAAGGAGTACCTCAGGGTTACCTCAGGGTTTCTTGTAAGGTCATGTAGTTTTCGTTGGAAACAAAAAAACTCCTCCGAAAGGGAGGAGCACATGTTTTTATAACTGTTTTAGCTTGAGATTACGCCAGAGGACCTTGATGTCATTGCCGTCGTGGATTTGTAGCATCAGGCGTCCGGGTGTCTTACCAATCAGCTGGTCATTCAGGTCGGACATCAGGATGCCATTGAGCCAAGTCTGAACATGATCGCCCTCGACACGCAGACGAAGGGTATTCCATTCACCTTCCTTCAGGATATTCTCCTTTTCGTCGGGAATACGCTGTAACCAACCACGGCCGTATGATTCATAGATACCACCCGTATCATTGCCCTTGGGAGCCACCTCGCACTGCCAGCCATGCACCTTGTTAAAGCCCTCGATGAATGAGTGGAAGAAAAGGCCGCTGTTGCCATTGCTCTCCTGCTTAAACTCGAGCGTCAGGTCGAAATCCTTATAGTATTTACGCGTGCAAAGATAGCCATACTGCTTCTTGTCGCCATTCTCGGTCACCAAGTTACCATCTTTGTCTACGCTCCACTTGCCGTCGCCAAAGGGCTCCCAGCCTGTAAGATCCTTACCGTTAAAGAGAACCTCTGTCTGGCCTCCCTTATGGGGCAGAGGACGAATCTTGATATTCTTGAACGAAGCGGGATCGCCATGATCCTGAAGACAGATAACGCCTTCGCTTGCCAGTCCGTACTCGGGAGCGTGAGACCATTTGCCACTACCCTTACGCTTGAACCAGTCGTCGGTCCATGCCTCGAACTCCAGAATCTTCTTGCCGTTCAGCCAATGCTCGACATGACCGTTGTCAAAAACAATCTTCGAGGTATTCCACTGGCCCACAGGATTAACGTTCATCTTGGAGTAGTCGGGCAAGTGCATAGCATAGTCGACACCCAACTTCTGCCACTCCTCAAGCTTAGCGGGGGCATTCACTTCCTCCCATCCTGCATTGTCGATGAGCTGGTATTCGGGTCCTGTAACATAAGGAACGGCAAAGACGGGATTCTCTACCACATGATAAATCATACCGCTGTTGCCGCCATGGGTCAGCTTCCAGTCCCAAGAGAGTTCGAAGTCTGCAAACTTACGTTTGGTAACGATGTAACCAGAATCGTCAGCGCCACTTCCGCTTGCCTGGACGCAACCGTCTACCACCCTCCATCCGTTGGACAGGACAGTATCATTAAAGTTGCACCATTCGCTCAGGTCCTTACCGTTGAACAGCAGTTGCCATCCCTGCTTTGCCTCTTTCTTTGTCAGCACGTTATCTTCAGCCTGACAAAAGGCTGAGATGCCACACATTGCCACAAAGAGCATTGTCAGTTTTGTTTTTTTCATTGTCTTAAAGATTAAAGTTTCACACTTTCGGATGCAAATATACACAATCTTTTGGTAAATACAAGCCGGACGACAGTAAAAAAAAGAAGGGGAGCTATGCACTCCCCTTCATTTGCTATTCCTTATTTTATATCTTAGCACAGCGCCTGTGTATCAAGGGCGATCATCAGCTCCTCGTCTGTTGGGATGCAGCAAACGGTAACCTTGCTGTCATCGGCACTGAGGATAGCCTCGGTAGCACGGCATGAGCGGTTCTTCTGGACATCCATCTTAACACCCATGAACTCGAGCCCTTGAGTAGCACCCTCGCGAACTTCCCACTGGTTCTCGCCAGCACCGCCAGTAAAGAGGATGATATCCACACCACCCATAGCGGCAGCATACTGGCCAATGTACTTCTTGATGCGATAGGTGTACATCTCCTTAGCCAGACGAGCCTTGTCGTTGCCATTGGCGATACCGGCAAGGATGTCGCGGAAGTCGCTACTGCCCTCGCTCACACCAGCCAGACCGCTCTGCTTGTTCAGCAGGTTGCTGATACCCTTGGTGTCGAGGTTAAGCTTATCCATCAGGAATGTTACAGCACCGGCATCGATATCACCACTGCGGGTACCCATGATAAGGCCCTCCAGGGGAGTAAGACCCATAGAGGTATCAACACACTTGCCATCCTTAACAGCAGCGATGCTGGCACCGTTGCCAATGTGGCAAGTGATGATCTTCTTGCCCTCGGGCTTAACACCCAGGAACTCGCAAACACGCTGTGATACATAGCGGTGGCTGGTTCCGTGGAAACCGTAACGACGAACGCCATACTGCTTATAAAGGTTGTATGGCAGGGCATACATATAAGCATAGTCGGGCATTGACTGATGGAATGCGGTATCGAACACACCTACCTGAGGTATGTTGGGCAGCAAGGCTGTTACGGCATTCACACCCTTGATGTTAGCGGGGTTGTGCAGAGGAGCCAAATCGTTGCAGGCGGCAAAGGCCTCCATAACCTCGGGGGTCAGGCGAACGCTTTGGTTGAACTTCTCACCGCCATGCACCATACGATGACCTACGGCATCCAACTCCTCGAGGCTCTTCAGCACGGCATACTCGCCTGTTGTCAACACCTCGAAAATCCACTGAACGCCGGCAGTATGTTCTGCTATGGGGCGTTCCATCTTGTGCTTCTCGCCATTGAGTTTAACGGTGATGAAGCTGTCTGGCAAGCCAATCTTTTCTATACCTCCACTTGTGATGACACTTTTGTCATCCATGTTGTACAATGCGTACTTAATGGAACTGCTCCCGCAGTTCAAGACTAATATTTTCATATTTTTTCAGTGAAGAGTGAAGAGTGAAGAGTGAAGAATCATAGTTACATTTTTCACCCTCATCATTCACTCCATATATTTATGAATTAATAACTATTTGTGCATTTCTTTTTGAGGTTTTAAGAGAGGAAACAAGAATGGAGAGTATCTCATTACAATCATTGTCCATACTTTTATATTGCTCTATGGTAATTACGTTACCATCAAGCAGATTTTTAAGCCACTTTCTCGTTTCGTTTGCTTCTTTTGCAGCTATGTGCAGTTTAGTAATAAAATCTGCTCGGCTCTGTGCATATTGAGCCTCACCAATATTAGCTGCTATGGAAGTTCCCGAACGCAGAACCTGATTATAAAGAGGAGAGAGAACTCTGTCTGAATTATCGTTCAAATAGCGAATCATTTTAACAATACGCCCAGAAAAGGCTTCACTTTTCATCACCAAGACAGACTTACTATTCTCGTACATAAGAGGCTCTGTGGTAACTATGATTCTTCACTCTTCACTCTTAGTTCTTCACTCTTACTTAGCATCCATCGCCTGGCAGGCAGTGATGGCTACCATCTTGTAGATGTCGTCTACAGAGCAACCGCGAGAGAGGTCGTTAACAGGATGGGCAATACCCTGAAGGATGGGGCCAATGGCATCGGCACCAGCTAAACGCTGAACCAGCTTATAGCCAATGTTACCAACCTCGAGGCTGGGAGCCACCAGTACGTTGGCACGACCGGCAATATCAGAACCGGGAGCCTTCTTCTCGCCAACAGAGGGAACGAGAGCAGCATCGGCCTGCAGTTCACCATCCAACTTGAGGGTGGGTTCCATCTGGTGAGCCAGACGTGTAGCCTCGATTACCTTGTCTACCACCTCGTGCTTGGCGCTACCCTTGGTACTGAAACTCAACATAGCCACACGAGGATCAGCAAAACCAGCTACGCTGCGTGCGGTATGAGCAGTACAGATGGCAATCTGAGCCAACTGTGAAGCATCGGGAACGGGAGTTACAGCAACATCGCCCAGAACGACTACGCCATCCTCGCCATACTGAGGCTTGTCGGTAATCAGCAGCATGGCACCGCTGACACAGGTGATGCCAGGAGCACACTTGATAATCTGAAGAGCGGGACGCAGGGTGTCACCCGTTGTAGAAAGGGCACCACTGATCTGTCCGTCAGCATGACCGCTCTTGATAATAAGGCAACCGAAATACAGAGGGTCGTTCAGCACCTTGTCGCGTGCCTGCTCGATGGTCATACCCTTGCTCTTACGCAAGTTGTACAACAATTCTACGTACTCGTCTGTAACATCGCTGGTTGCAGGGTCGATAATCTCGGCCTTGTCGAGATGGGTGAGTCCCAACTTCTTTCCCAAGGCAAAAATCTCATCGGGATTGCCAATCAGGATTATCTCTGCCAAGTCATCAGCAAGAGCCTTATCTGCGGCTGTCAATGTACGCTCCTCCAAGCTCTCGGGCAACACGATGCGCTGCTTGTTACTCTTGGCACGAGCGATGATTTTTTCCATTAAAGTCATAATACTATCTGTTATAAAATTTGTAAATTCAAAATTAACTAGAGCCTAAAGTCTAATGTCTAAAGACTAATGTCAGAACTTTCCCTTCATGAGCAGATGTTCCAACTCCTCGGCAGAGATGTGAGCCTTCAGAACATCATTGTATGCTGCACTGATGCTACCTGTCTCTTCGCTAACAACGATGGCCAGTGCATCCGTCTCCTGGCTGATTCCCTTGGCTGCCCTATGACGCAAGCCAAACTCCTTGGGGATGTCCAAGTCGTGACTAATGGGCAAGATACAACCCGCAGCCGTAATCTTATTATTAGAGACAATCATGGCACCATCATGCAACGGACTGTTCTTGAAGAAGATATTCTCGATCAAGCGTTGGCTGATTTTGGCATTCACCAACTCACCAGTACGCACAAAATCGTTCAAGGGCAGGTTGTTCTGCAATACTATCAAGGCCCCCACCCTTTGCTTACTCATATTCAGGCAGGCCATGACGATTGGGAAGATGGTTTCGCGTTCGTGAACAAACTCCGAAAGATCTTTCTTCTTGTCGGGGCGGAAGAAGTTGACGAAGCGATGAACTCTTTGTCGCGCTCCCATACGGAAAAAGAAATGACGAATCTCCTCCTGAAACAGAATAATGATGGCTATTGCACCAACATTTACCAACTTATCCAGAATGCCGCCCACCAACTTCATCTCAAGAACCTTGCTGACAATAATCCAGAAACTGATAAAGAACAACACTCCGTAAAAGATATTCACAGAGCGCGATTGCTTCATGACCTTATAACAATAGTACAAGCCTATCGTTACAAGCAAGATATCAATCAAGTCCTTTATTCCGAATTCTAACATGCCAGCATCTTTTTCACTATCTGTACTACTTCGACAGCTGCCTTCACATCGTGTACCCTAAGGATGCTTGCACCCTTCAGTAACGCCAATGTATTCAGCACAGAGGTTCCGTTCAATGCTTCCTCGGGCGAAGTGCCCAGGAGCCTATATATCATAGACTTACGACTAATGCCCACCAGCATGGGTAACTCCAGCACCTGCAGGTCCTGCATACGGTTCATCAGTTCGTAGTTATGCTCAAGCGTCTTGGCAAAGCCAAAGCCTGGATCCAAGATAACATCCTTAACGCCCAACTCGTGCAACTGCTGCACCTTAGAGCCGAAGTAACGGAGCATCTCGGCCAAGAGATCGTCGTAATGCGGTCCGTTCTGCATGGTCTGAGGATCGCCCTTCATATGCATCAGGATATAGGGAACACCCAGAGCGGCTACGGTATCAAACATACGGGCATCCAGCTCACCGCCACTGATATCGTTGATAATCTGCACGTCATACTCCTCGACACACATCTTAGCCACATCAGCCCTGAATGTATCCACACTCACCACAGCATCGGGGGCAATATCGCGAAGAATCTTCAATCCGCCACGCAAACGATTCATCTCTTCCTCGGCCGACACGTCATCAGCTCCGGGACGACTGCTGTAGGCTCCAATATCAATCATAGATCCGCCCTCAGCCAGAATGGCCTGCACACGATCAGCAATCTCCTGCTCTGTATTCTTGCGACTTGCCGAGTAAAACGAGTCGGGTGTTACATTCAGGATGCCCATGACCTGAGGTTCGCCCAAATCCATGAGTTTTCCTCCCACATTTATAGTATATGGTAACAGACCTTTCATATATTTCTTGGTAATTTGCCACAAAGTTATACATTATTTATAAATTATCGGAAAAATGACTTAACTTTGTGGCATAAAATGTAAAAAAACAAATAATATGAAGACAGAACAATTATATGAAATCTTCCTTCTGCATCCCATTATAACCACAGACAGCAGGGACTGCCCTGCCGGCTCTATCTTTTTTGCACTGAAAGGAGTGACTTTCAACGGCAACCTATATGCGGAATCTGCTCTGGAAAAAGGATGTGCCTATGCGGTAGTTGAAGAAGAATATGCACGCAAAGACGATAACAGGTTTATCGCGGTGGAGAACCCAGAGAAAGCCCTTCAGGATCTGGCCGCCTATCATCGCCAGCAACTGAACATTCCTATTCTGCAAATAACGGGAACAAACGGCAAGACAACGACGAAGGAACTGATTGCCTGTGTACTGCAGGAAGCACGCAAGGTTCTCTACACAGAAGGCAACCTGAACAATCATTTGGGCGTTCCCCGCACCCTACTCCGAATTAACAAAGAACATGACATAGCCGTAATAGAGACGGGTGCCAATCACCCTGGCGAGATTGCCTTCCTATGCAATATGGTTAAAGCCAACTTCGGTTTAATCACCAATGTAGGACGGGCTCATCTGGAGGGATTCGGTTCGTTCCAAGGCGTAAAGAAGACTAAGGGTGAGCTGTATGACGACCTGCAGCAACGAAAGGCCAAGATCTTCCTGAATGCACTGGACGAAGACTTGCTGAAAATGGCAGAAGAACGCGGGTTCCACCTTTACGACACAGCCATCCCCTATGTAGAAGGTCGCATCGAGGAATGCAATCCGTTTGTAAGAATGCAATGGAGGAGCGAGGATGAAGAAACATGGCATACAGTGCAGACACACCTGATTGGTGCCTACAACATCTCTAACCTGCGTGCAGCCATAACTGTCGGTCTGTACTTTGGCATCACACCCGAACAGATATGCCATGCCATAGAGAACTACGAGCCCAGCAACAGCAGGAGCGAATTCCGAAATACGGGCAAGAACAGCCTAATCGTAGATGCCTATAATGCCAACCCCAGCAGTATGATTGCTGCGCTGACAAACTTCCAGTTTATTGATTCAAAACACAAAATGGTGATTCTTGGCGATATGCGCGAACTGGGAGCTGACAGCGAAATGGAACATCGAAAGATTATGGACGTTCTGGCAAGTATGCCCTTAGAGGAGGCTTGGCTGGTAGGAGATAATTTTGCTTCGCTCAACTATCAGAACAAGCGCATGAACGCCAGATACTTCAAGGATGTAGAAGCCGTAAAAGCTGAGCTCAACGACAATCCACTGACAGGAAAAACAATTCTGATTAAAGGCAGCAACGGAACAAAGTTATTCCAGCTACCAGAATATCTATAAAGGAACAGAAAAAGCTATGGCGTTAGTCTTCTACCAGACTACGCCATAATTTATTTCCCTGCATCTCGACATCCATCTCCGTATCATCGCGGTACAACGGTCCTGCGCCAAGTCCCTGGGCTTCCTTACAATTTGGTCCAAAGATTCTTGCAGCCAGCAAGGCTACGTTTCGCAGACCTATGTTACCCTCATGGGCAACGGAAATCACAACGTCTATTTCCCGCTTCATTGCCTCGCTTGCCCATTCGATGGAACCGGTTATGCCGCCATGCAGCATAGGCTTTATGACGATAAACTGGGGACGTATGGTATCCAGAAGCATACACTTCTCTGCCTGCACATTCACGCCTATCAACTCTTCATCAAGGGCGATAGGAGCTGTACCCTCTTCCCTTGCCATCTGGCAAAGTTCGGCCATATCCTTCCATTGATACTGCCTGATGGGTTGTTCCACCAGATGGATGCCGTATGGCTTAAGTTCCCTAAGCAACCCTTTTGCATCTTCAAGACCAAAAGATGCCTGAGCATCAACACTCAGCTTCAGTGCATCTTCCGAAAAACGAGACCTAAGGGTACGGATAACCTTCAAGACATCAGCTCTCTCCCCTTCCCCGATACGCAGTTTCAGGTGCCGGAAACCTTTCAGGATCATACGCTTACAGCGGCTCAGCATCTGATCATACCCCTCGACATCTACCACAGCATAAGATGGCAGAGGTGCCTGACTGTGTGCAAAAGGAGTATCGTAGAGCAAAGGATTCTGCTGATAATCATATAAGGCAGATTCCAATGCGAACAAGAGAGCAGGATAAGGACTAAGATGCTTGGAATAATCCTCGCTTACCATCGCCTCGTTAATCAGCCGGGCAGCATCAGACATTCTGATATAAGCATCCGCATCACAGGAGATACCAGCCAAGGGAGCGCATTCACCCAATCCTATACGCTTTCCCAGCTCGTCAGTGATACTGACAATAATAGAATGATAGTCTTTCCTACCTCGTTGAAAAGGAACTTCACCCTCCTTAACATGAAGGGTACGATCTGACAAGTTTATCTGCACAGTTTCTGTTCTTATTTGTTTATCACATGAACATCCCGCTGTGGGAAAGGAATCTCGATATTATTCGCGTTGAGCGTGTTATAGATAACCTCCCTTACACGTCCCATCAGGGCCACTTTCTCCTCTACCAGCATCCATATGCAGACTGCCAAATCTACGCTACTATCACCAAAGTTCACAAAAGCAACCTTCAGCGGTTGTTCCTCGACATTGGTGATACTCTGCCCGTCGGCATTCTTCTCGAGGCATACAGGCATCAAGGCTTCCGTAAGCATCTTCCTGACTTCCTCCACATTAGTTCCATAGGCCACACCGATAGGAATCTTTATCAATTCATAACGGTGATTACGCGTCATATTCTTGAAATTCTTACGGAAGAGTGCGCTGTTCATGAAAGCTATTACACAACCATCTGCTGTTACAATCTGTGTACTCTGGTAAGTAATGCTTTCAACCTTTCCGGCAATACCGTCGCATTCTATATAATCACCCACATGAATACGTCCAGTCATCAGCGAGATGCCATAGAAGAAGTTCTCCAGAATGCTCTGCATAGCGAAACCTAAACCTGTAGCCAGACCTGCACTGACAATCTCGATACCACTGCGAGGAACATTCAACACTACCAATACAATAATGAAATAAATACCCCAACAAAGAATGCCTATCACATTACGTGCCAAGGTGAGGTTCAGTGTCTCATTCTCAGCGAGCAGCTTACGTCTGTAGTGACAATAAAATCCGCGAATACCATAATTAAGATAACGGAACACAAACCATAAGGCAGCCACTACGCTGAGGCGATCCAGAGAAATACGAATGAGGTTCTTTTGGTTAATGATATCCATATGGAAGAAAGACTCGCAGAGACTTGTCATCTCGAACACTCGGGAAGCCCAGTAAACACTAAAGAAGACAGAGGCAACTGCGAAAACAGGAACCAATGTGAGCTTAAAGAGATCATATATCCATGTTGCGGATATATAGTCGCCATGGCGGATCTTTTTCTTCAGTTCCTTCATCTCGTCTGTTATGTCTTCACCGTTTACCTTCTTTACCTTCAGTTCTGGGCGAATCTTAAACAGGAGGAAACGCTCTTCGTACATCTCCATCAAATCATAGATACACGTAACCGTCATGATGGCTGCCAACTGGAACGTCCACCATATCATTATCTGAACAGCCAGCAGGGAGAAACCTACCCATGATGCTACACAGGCGACAACCATAACCAAACTGGTGGCATGCATATACATAATGTCAAGCATGGGGAGTTGCTCTCTGTGTTTCTTGGATACCCTCCACTGCCAAATGCTGAAAGCTAACAAGACAGGGGGGAATATAAGATTGACTATCAGATTGGGAATCAAGACTATTCGGAACAGGATCACCACAAAGGAAAGCAACATCAGAGGCATATAAATAATGGCTGCATGTCGCATCTGTTCGCCCTTGAGACGAATATACAGACTCAGGAAGATAACCTCCATCAGCCAAGCCATATTTATAATCTGCGCTGTTCCCATCTGTATAAAATTACGTTGAATGGACGAACGGACAATCATGACAATAATAGCAAACAAGCCTATTCCCACCACGTTGTTCAGCATCTGACGCTTCAGTTTGAAAGCATCGCTACGCCATCTCTTGGGTAACAGCCACCTGAGAATAGCATAACTAATAAGAAGAGAAAGAGCCAGGTAGAACACCAAGAAGACACTAATAAACAACACTGGGGCACCGCGCCACTCAGAGTAAGTCCTCTCGTGCCCTTCAAAAGGCTTGTACTTTGTATCCATAGTGCTCTTGGCCCTTCTAATCTGAATAGGCAAGGTCTTAAGAATCTTAAAGAAATTGTCGCCTCCGTTCTTGAAGATGTTGTCCTGCAGCAACTTATATCTGCTCTTTGCAAACTGATTCAACTCCTCGACCTTGCCGCTCACACTCTTGTAGTATGTATTCTCGGCTTCCAATTTTTCGAGGAATTGCTGCATATTATCTCGTAGCGTTATGGCAAACTTAAGGCAAGCCGCACGATCAACAAGCTGTTGTCCTGAGAGATAAAGCGGTTCTGTGGTTTCTTCAGCCTCAGAGTCTCCTTGTGCCAACAGCATCAGGTTCTTTCCTTGCATAGTATCCCTGACCTCCAACAAAGAATCCTTCTTTTCCTGCAGGGAATCAATAGCCTGCATCAGGATGCTATCATTCTCCGTCAGAATGCTGTCAGCATCCTCCTTGTCGACAGGCGGCATACTCTTGAGCGACTGAATCAATGCATCGTGCCTTTCTATCTCCTGCTTTACACGTGCAATAATTTTATCGTACTGATGCATCTTGCTGTCACGATTGTTAAGATCATGATACAAGTCCGTAGCCTGCTGACAGGCATATGCCATATCAAAGGTATTATCCATTGTCTGGGAATACAGCATAAGACCAATCTGCTCGCATTGTTGCATGTAGCTTACCAATTGCTGATGTTGCTGCGTTCCCTGCTGTTCGTACATAGCCATAAAGGTTTGTTGCTGCTCATACCTTGCTTGCAACTCGGCTTTCAGAACACCCAAGGTGCGCGCCAAATCCCTTTCTTTCAACACAGCATTAGCCGGCGTCAGGCATGCCAGCACAAATACGATAAATACCAGAAGCTTCTTCATAATCCTATAACTTTCAACGCTCAATTCACAATTGCCACTTCGTTCTCGCGTTTCGCTCGCGACCCCTTCGGCGTTCTCAACGCTCAATTTTCAATTATCAATTTTCAACTCATTGTATGTCCTCTTACCTTTGACGTGATACTGCCATAAGATACTCTTGGGAAACAAAAACTCGTTGGAAGAAACCACCGTTGCGCGTAAATTCTTCTCACGATCTGCTAGAAAATCAGCCTTCATCTTACGGAAAGCCCAACGCCCTCTCCAAACTGCCAAGCAACTGCCTAACTGAAGCGTAAGCAGGAAATACACACATGCCAGAGCATCAAGCCAAAAACGACGACGCATAACTACCTTCAACTGGTCGTCGGACAGATTCTTATACAGCAATATCATGTTGTTACGGAAGTTCAAGAAAGTCTTACGGCTGTTCTGCTTAGGCAGCGAAGCACCACCCACATGGAAGACAACACTCTGTGGCACACAGACTATCTTGTAGCCCCTTGACCGCAAACGCCAGCATAGATCAATCTCTTCTTGATGGGCAAAGAAACGGGCATCCAGTCCGCCAGCTTCCCAATACTGCTTGCTGCGTATCATAAGTGCAGCACCAGTAGCCCATACAACAGGAACCACTGTATCATATTGTGCCAAATCTTCCTCGACACTATTAAAGACACGGCCTCTGCAGAATGGATAGCCCAAATAGTCTATAAAACCGCCACAAGCACCTGCGTATTCGAGCATAGAACGGTTCCATTCACACCTCAGCTTGGGCTGGCAAGCCACGACATCTTCATGGGTCTGCATATACGAAAGCAAAGGACGCAGCCAACCTTCTGTCACCTCGACATCACTGTTCAGTAACAGATAGTATTCTGCCTCAACCTGACGCAAAGCCTGATTATAACCTTCGGCAAAGCCGTAGTTCTTATCCAACGCAATGGTTCTGACTTCCGGAAATTCCGTCTCGACAACCTTCAGTGAATCATCTTTACTGGCATTGTCAGCCACAATCACATCAGCCTCCTGACTGTATTTGAGTACAGAGGGCAGAAATTTCCTAAGCATACCTACCCCATTCCAATTCAGTATAACTATCGCAATGCTTTTCATATTAGTTCTGCTGTTAACAACTCTTCCGTTTCATCCCACTTACCAAGACGGACATTAACAATCTTATTATCCATCTCCTCAGTGGTATGTATAGCTACCTTTATATAATTATCCGTAAAACCATGCATGACCCCTTTTGTACGACTATGTTCCAACAGGACGGGTCTTTCCTGCCCCACGAAACGTTCGTAAAAGCTACGCAATTTCTTCTGACTGAGTGCCAGTACTTTCTGACTACGCTCGTGTTTTTGCTGAGGCGACACCACATACGGTATCTGCAGTGCCTTTGTACCAGGACGTTCGCTATAGCTGAAAACATGATACTGACTCACGTCTATCTTCTCCATAAAACTGAGTGCCTCGTCAAACAGTTCGTCTCTCTCTCCGCGTGTACCCACAATCACATCTACTCCGATAAAGGCATCAGGCATCAATTCCCTCACACGCATTACCTTATTATAAAATAATTGGGTGTCGTAACGACGATGCATAAGACGAAGCACCTCGTCGCTTCCGCTTTGCAAAGGAATATGAAAATGTGGCATAAAGGCCCTACTCTGCGCACAGAACTGCAACACCTCGTCAGTAAGCAAGTTAGGCTCTATGCTGCTGATACGATATCGCTCTATCCCCTCGACCTTGTCAAGTGCTTTTATCAGATCAAGAAAAGACTCTCCCGTGCTTTTACCAAAGTCACCTATATTGACACCAGTTATCACAACTTCCTTTCCACCCATTCCAGCTGCCTCCTGAGCCTGTTCCACCAGTGACTGTATGCTGCCGTTTCGGCTTCTGCCCCTGGCAAAAGGAATGGTGCAATAGGTACAATAGTAATCACACCCATCCTGAACTTTCAAGAAATAACGGGTACGGTCACCACACGAGCAACTAGGAACAAAACTACGAATATCTGCTGTCTTGCTGGTATGGTATTCATGTGCAACAAGTGCTCTTTCTTCTGGCATCATGGGCAAACGTTCTGCTATATAATCCAGAATGCGCCCTTTCTGCTCACTACCCAATACCAGGTCCACGCCCTCCAAGGCGGACACCTGATCGGGTTTTAGTTGCGCATAACAACCGGTAACTACAACTAAAGAACCAGGGTGTCGACGAACCATCCTACTGATGGCCTGCCTGCACTTAGCATCCGCAACCTCAGTAACACTGCAGGTATTAACAATGCATATGTCAGCCACTTCTCCCTTGGATACAGTCTGTACTCCGGCTTCCTTAAGTTGCTTACCCACCGAACTTGTCTCAGCAAAATTCAGTTTACAACCCAATGTAAAATACGCAGCTTTTTTACCTTTAAAGTCATACATGACTGCAAAATTACGAATAAGCAGGCGGAATACAAAAGAAAAAAACATTTTTCTTTATATTCTTTAACTGAACTATTGGCAAGAGTCACAGAAATTCTATTATTTCTGAGTATGGCAGAGTTAAGAACAAGTGCAAGAAAAAAAACGGAAAAAAATGATTAATTCCAACTTTATACCTATCAAAAGCACCTCCAAGGCCTTTCATCAAACTTTGTATAAAAAAACGAGAAAATGCAAAAATAATCAAAAAGCCTAAAAAAAAGCAGAAAACAATACACCTTGATTTTCAGGTAGTTACAAAAAAAGATAAAAAAAAGTTTAAAAAAAATAGAGAAAAATGATACAACGTATTGAAAAACTCCGTACCTTTGCATCGTTTTAATAAGCAATTGATTGTTTTACAAGTTTAAAAAAGCAAAAAAAATGAAAAAGTTAGCATTTTTGTTCGCAGCTGTAGTAGCTGTATCTTTCGCATCTTGTGGTGATAAGACCGCTCAGAATGAGGAGACTGCCGATACTATCGACACTACCGCTGTTGAGAGTTGCGACACTACTTGCGCTGACACCGCTGCAGTTGACACAGCTGCTGCTCCCGTAGCCGAGTAATCAAAACGACTGAACAAAAAAAGTCTTAGAAGACGACATCCCAAGGATGCCGTCTTTTTTTTGTCTTATTAAAGATTGGCAAAATGACAGAATGGCGTAGCCTCGTATCAACTATACTCATTGAATATGCCTAGAAGAAGCCTATAAGTAGCCTATGGTTTTAGGTTTAAATAAATAATACTGTGAATTAGTCTTTCTCTTAAGTTTCTTTAAGTATAGACAATTTGATCTCAGACTTGCAGACCTATCGTCGAAAACACTTTTGCTCGGGAATAAAAATAAAATCTGTTTTATTTTGTATTCCGCTCGGTTTGCACTACCTTTGAGACAAAAACCTCGAAGCTAGGCGGCACCTCGGGAATAAAAATAAAATCTGTTTTATTTTGTATTCCGCTCGGTTTGCACTACCTTTGCCCCCAGAAAAAGAACTTAATCTGACATACTTATGAAAAGAAGAGATTTTATCCGCACAGCAGCAATTGCCGTTCCTGCCATTGCAACAGTCAACGTTTCGGCAACACCCAAACGCAAGGTTACAGAACCTCAGCAGCCTAAAGAAGATGAGATTCCTTCCCTGTCGTTCCGCAACGGAAAATTTAAAATCCTGCAACTTACCGACACGCACTTTATCGGAGACGATGCACGCTCGCAAAGGGCATTGGACAACGTGGCAGAGGTGCTGGATGCAGAAAAACCCGACCTGGTGATTCATACAGGCGACATAATATTTGCAAAGCCTGCACGCGAGAACCTTACGCAGATTCTTTCGCTGATAACAGAACGCCACATTCCCTTTGCCGTTGCTTTGGGCAACCACGACGAGGAGTTCGGGCTTACGCGCACAGAGGTCTTGGAACACATACGCCAAATGCCGGGATGCCTAAACACGGCTGTCAAGCCTATGCACGGTGCTTCCAACGATGCGATTACCATCAACAGTGCCGACGGGAAGAAGCAATGGGCCCTCTACCTGTTCGACACAGGTAACAAGGCCAAGGAGTTCCCCGAACTGAAATCCTACGATTATATCCATGCCGACCAGCTCGACTGGTACCGCCAAACGAGCAGAAAGTTTAAAGCCGAGAATCAAGGTTCTCCCCTACCCTCACTGGCCTTTATGCACATTCCTATAATGGAATACCTGGAGGGACTCTCTGACTCACGCCGCCAGATACGCGGTAATCTAGGCGAAAACCCCTGTTCTCCCATCATAAACAGCGGTGTCTTTGTTGCCATGCGAGAAGAAGGGGATATAAAGGCCATCAGTTGCGGACACGACCACGATGACGACTACGTAATGAAATGGCGCGGCCTATATATGATGTACGGCAGATATAGTGGCGGAGATACGGTATATAACAACCTGAAACCCAACGGTGCCCGCATCTTTGAGCTGACAGAAGGGAATTCTTCCTTTAAGACTTGGATCCGACTTAAAGGTGGTCGTATAGAACAAACGCTGACCTTGCCCGACGAGTTCTAAGATTTATCCGGATTAAGGTAGTTGGCAGGCATCTGGGTATCTATGCCGTCACGACGGGCAAAGATATGGGGTGACATAATCTCTACGCCAGACTCGAAGAAACGCTTCAGCAGATTCTGATGCAGTTCGGAATAGACGCGAGGCATAGTTGCGGAATTGTCTGTGTAGGCATTTATCTCGTACTCTACATAGAAATCATCCAAAGCAGTTATCATCATGAAGGGCTTGGGATTCTTCTTGATGCCCGGGGTATCGAGTGCAGCACTCTCCATTATCTCCTTGATCTGCTGCCAGGGAACATCGTAGCCAATGGTCACCTTGGTATGAACTATAATGCCAAATTCTTTGGCAGCCTCTGTGTAGTTGGACGTCTGCGCACTAAGCATATTGGAGTTCTGGATGGTCACAATTTCGTTCTTACGGGTACGAATACGTGTAACAAGAACATTTTTCTCGATCACCTCCCCGACAATATCGCCTACCTTTATGTAGTCGCCAATACGGAAGGGACGCATATAGGTCATTACCATGCCTGCCATAACATTACCTATTATTGAGGTGGAACCCAACGAAACGATAAGACCCATGAAAACAGAGACGCCTTGAAAGACGGCCGAGTTAGAACTGGGCAGCAAAGGCCAGATCATTACCAGCATAAGTGCGTAGCATAACACCCTGAGGATAACAAATGTAGGTGGTGCCCAGTCGGGATAGAAACCGTTTATCTTAAGTCGTCCCGAGGAAATCTCGACAGAGAAATACCTTAGAACACGCACCAGGTATCGGAAACAGATAATGATAATGACAATCTTGAACAGATTGGGCAGGAAGCCCAACACGGAAGAAAGAATATCCTTCACAGGATTCAGCACGTATCCGATGACGGTATCGACAAAGGTCTTAGTCTCGGGAAAAATGGAGAACAAGACAGGTACCGAGATAAGCAACTGGAAAAGAATGACTAATATACGCAGCACCTTATAGATGAACATTACCGCCAGTCCCTGGCGATGAACATCCAAGAGTTCATAATCCTTGATTCTGATAGGCTTTATCCAGTCCATTACCCTGTGCATCACCTTGGAACGCCACTTGGCAAACAGCCAAACGGTTAGCTTAATAAGTATCAACTGCACAACAATCAAGAGAAAAGCGAAGAAAAGCCGCAGCAATTTCTTCTGTAAGCCATAGGTCTCATGTAGTTCGACAACCTTCTTCTGTATAACTGCCGTATACTCGCCAGCCAATTGCGAACGAGGTTTACCTTGCCAAAGCGCATCGGTATCTGTGATACTCAACACAACGGTATTACCTGCCATGATATCTGTGGTATACTCTCCCTCGAAGGTGTAAAGAGTATCGACTTTAAAGACCAGTTTATGTGCCAGCGACTCTATAATTTCACCAGCTTGCTTTACTCGTGCTTCCGGCAACATACCACCCTTACGGGCATAAAGGAATAACAGGGTATCATCTTCGACAATGAGCGGAGCTCCCGTTGTCACTTGGCGAAGTGAATCTATACGTTGTTGGCGCTGCACTCTGGCAAGAGAATCCATACGGGCATTCTGACCGGAGATTTCCAACTGTTCTTGCAGCATGATGCGTTGCAACTGCAGTTCCTGTACCTGAGCCTTCAGCGCTTGTACCATAGAATCCGGATTCAGTGTTACGGAATCTACAGGGGAACTTTCCTGCTCTTGAGCTAAAACAGGAAAGAGGACACTTTCGAAAAAGCATAGAAAAACAACAAGAAATTTCTTCATAACGGTCTTATTCTGTTCTAACAACAGCCAAAGTTAATGATTATTTCATTTCAATCCGCAAAAAAGCAGGTTATTTTTTTAAACCTGCCCATATAGACAACAAAAAAAGGCGTAACTCAAATAAAGCTACGCCTTTCTTTATGACAATTTCAATTATTATGCCTCTTCTGCGGGAGCCTCTGCAACAGGAGTCTCAGCAACAGGTGCCTCAGCAGCAGGAGTCTCAACAACAGGAGCACCCTCAGCGATTACCTTGAAAGGAACCTGAGCAGAAACCTCCTTGTGGAGCTTAACGGTAGCAACATAGTCGCCAACGCTCTTTACGTCCTTAACAATGATAGTCTTACGATCAACATCGAAGCCAAGCTTCTGCAACTCGTCAGCAATCTGCAAGCTGTTTACGCTACCGTAAATTACACCTGTGTTGCTAACCTTGGTAGAGATAACCAAAGATACTGCGTTCAGCTTCTCAGCCTTAGCTTCAGCCTCAGCCTTGATCTTAGCCAACTTAACAGCCTTCTGCTTCAGTGTCTCAGCCAACTGCTTCTTTGCACTCTCGCTAGCGATTACGCCTTTTCCATAAGGAATGAGATAGTTACGACCGTAACCAGACTTTACGTTTACAATATCATTCTTGTAACCCAAGCCAATAACGTCTTCTTTCAGTATAATTTCCATATCTATTCCTCCTTTTTTTACTTCATCAAGTCAGTTACGAAAGGCAGCAATGCCAAATGACGAGCACGCTTAACGGCCTGAGCTACACGAAGCTGATACTTCAGAGAAGTACCGGTGATTCGGCGGGGAAGAATCTTACCCTGCTCGTTCAGGAACTTCTTCAGGAATTCGGGATCCTTGTAGTCAATGTACTTAATACCGCTTTTCTTGAAACGGCAATACTTCTTCTTCTTGACGTCAATTGCGGGAGCGGTCAAATAACGGATTTCTGATTGCTGTGTCATAGATTAAGCCTCCTTACTTGATTTGTTTTTTCTTCTCTTCTCAGCATATTCTGCTGCGTACTTCTCCATCTTTACTGTCAGGTAGCGAAGTACTCTCTCATCACGACGGTAAGCAACCTCCAACTTCTTAATGGTCTCAGGTGCTGCCTTGAACTCAACGAGTTCATAGAAACCCGTACTCTTCTTCTCAATGGGATAAGCCAGTTTCTTCAAGCCCCAGTTCTCCTCGCTGATGATTTCAGCACCAGCCTTTACAAGAACGTCTTTGAACTTGTTTACCGCTTCCTTCATCTGATCATCAGACAAAACGGGAGTTAAAATGAAAACGGTTTCGTATTGATTCATAATACGTTAAATAAATTAATTAATACTATTTTGCAAAAATGCGGTGCAAAGGTACTGCTTTTTAGCGAAACCACCAAGGATTTGTGCCATTTTTACATTTTTTACTCTAAAACATTTCGCCACTTCAAGAAAAATCACTTACTTTGTGTTTGGAAAAGTATAAACGAACAAAATAAAGATATAATTATTATGAAGAAACAGAGTTTAGGTATTACCCTGATTGTTTTAGGAGCGCTGCTGCTTATCATCAGCTATTTTGCCGCAAAATTAAACCTTGGCTTTATGGCCGACCTGGTCGACTACAACTGGTACCAGATGCTTGCGTTAGTGCTGATTATTGCAGGTATTGTTGCCCACATTGTCATTGCCAAGCGTTCCTGAATATCCATCCTCTTTTCTAACGCCTAATGAAATCATTCCGAGAAACCATCGGAACAATTCTCCTCTTGTGCATAAGTTCTGTTACTTATGCGCAATATGACAATTTCGACACTGTGGAGGATTGGACTTTAGAAGACGTAGAAGAAGAAGCTCCCAAGCCTCAGCACAAGGAGTACAAAAACTTCCTCTATTTTCAGTATTCGCCCAGCAGATACCACACGGATGATACCAAACAGAAATTCCACGAGTTCTCTGTTGGCTATGCCCGTTCCATTCAGATTCTGGAGGCCAAACCTTATTTTGTAGAGGTAGGAGCAAATGTCAAATACTCACACGCCAAAGAAAACGGAGTAAATTTCGACTTGCTCACCTTCAGGGTTCCTGTGAATGCTGTATACAAGTTTTACCTTTCAAAGACTAAAGACATTGCACTGGCCCCATACGCCGGTGTGCACATCCGGGCTTTGGTTGCAGGCAAGGAAGAGGATTGGAAGTGTTTTCAGGTTGGTTGGCAAACCGGCCTGAGGTTTTATATTAATAAGGTATATATGGGCATTTCATACGCCCGTGATTTTCCTGACGAAACAAAGAATCCCCACGTGCACGAATGCAGTGTTCACCTAGGATATTGTTTCTGACAGAATAAACAAGACAAACAAAAACGGGGTTCCGAATAAAGAACCCCGTTTTTGTTTATTCTGCCATCAGATTGGGAACAATCAGACGGTAGCCCTTACCATGAACATTGTTAATCTCGATAGAAGGATCATCCTTTAGATGCTTACGCAACTTGGTAATATAAACATCCATGCTGCGCGCATTAAAGTAATTATCGTCAATCCAGATTGTCTTAAGTGCCAACTCACGCTCTAACACATCGTTTGAATGTGCACAAAGCATGGTAAGCAATTCACACTCCTTGGTAGTAAGCTTGGTCTGCTTGTCACCGATAGAGAGAATCTGACGCTGTGTATCAAAGGTAAATTTGCCCAACTGGTACTGAGTAACGGCACGTGTGGACTTAACCTTTACACGACGCAGGATAGCTTCCATACGATACACCAGCTCATCCATAGAGAACGGCTTGGTCAGGTAATCATCAGCACCCAACTTAAAACCTTCCAGGATATCATCCTTCAGATTCTTAGCTGTAAGGAAGATGATAGGTACCTCGGCATTTACCATACGTATCTCGCGTGCCAACGTAAAACCATCCATCTTAGGCATCATTACATCCAGCAGACACATATCAAACTTTGTTCTCATAAATGCCTTGTAACCGGCCTCTCCATCCAGATAAAGCTCTGCATCATAGCCCTTAGCCTGCAAATACTCGCGAACCAACATGCCCAGACTTTCCTCGTCCTCGCATAACAGAATGTGCAATTTGTTCTCCATAACTTAATCTTTTACTATTGGTAATGTTATTATAAATTTTGTCCCTTGTCCTACCTCGCTGGTGGCTTTGATTGTGCCATGATGCATATCAACCATTTTCTTAACATAGGTGAGGCCTAAGCCGAAACCTTTCACATTATGCTTATTACCGGTGTGTACGCGGTAGAACTTCTCAAAGATACGTTTCAGGTCATCCTTCTGAATACCGATTCCGTTATCCTTAATACTAATGCAGAGATAATCCTCGCCCTGATTCCATGTGGCCACTTCCAATCGAAGAGGCTCATCCTCACGGCGATATTTAACGGCATTGTCAAGAAGATTGAAGATTACATTGGTAAAATGCATCTCATCAACATTCACGAATGGATTAAAGGCCTCTAAGCGAGTATCTAACGTACCGCCATTCTGGCTCACCTTAAGCGAGAAGGTCTGGATGACGTTGTCTATCAACTCATTGGCATCCAATTCATGCAGTTTCAACGCGATATTATTATGGTCGAAGAGACTCATCTGCAACACCTTCTCAACTTGGAAGCGAAGGCGACGCGTTTCATTATTAATAACCTCGCCCAAGCGTTCATATGTTCCGGCATCCTTGTTGACACTCTTATCGGAAAGCATCTGTGCAGCAATAGAGATGGTGGAGATGGGCGTCTTGAACTCATGTGTCATATTATGAACAAAATCGTTCTTCATCTCACTAATCTTCCTCTGTCGTACTATAAGATAAACCGTTATCATAAAGGTGACAAACAGGATAAAGGTAAAAATCATAGCAGGCAGCACATAGTTGGCCACACCGCGAATGAATTTTTGCCGATCAGGAAAATGCACTTTAACCTGTCCCATCTGTCCTGTGGGGTCATAACGGAACAACGACTGGGTATATGAACAGGCATGTGGGTCATCCTCAGGCTCCTCATAGTCAGCACAGCGGTACACCTCTCTGCCATCAGCAGTATATACAATATAATGGAAATCCAGCTTTATGCCATTACGCAAGAACGCCCTGCGTAAACAGTTGTCAAGCTCTGCCTGTTTAATACGATCCGGGAAAAGGAGGTCACTGGCAGTATACATTACAGCAAAGATAACTTCTTCAAGGACACCGCGCTCATACATATAAGCTTCCCGAACTTGGTTCTGTAGCTGCTGACTAGCCTGAACCGAGCGATTGGGACGAGGCAAAGCAAGAGAATAAGGAAGATGACTATGATAGCGTCCTACCTGCTGCAAATCTTTGTTCACTTTAAGTGAAATGGAATCAACAGATACCGATGAAGACACAGAATCAACGGAATACGGCAAAGACCCCTCGAGTTTTTCCTGTTCATGCTGATTCATTACTGTCTGTAGATATCGAATAGTCTCGGCACGTTCCATATCACGTGATGCCTGATCAAGGCTTCGGCGCACATTTTCATCAAACTGCTCCGTACGCATATTTACCATGGCTGCAGCATAGCTTCCCTGCAGATAAAGCAAAACAAGGAAGGATACACCCACCAACATGCAGATTATATAAATATATACCCTTTTCATACAGGCAAAGGTAAAGGCTTTTCTTAAAGAAAACAAAAAAAGCTGGCACAAAACGTACCAGCTTTTAATATGTTTAACAGTATTAGCCGAAAATAATTATCAATATAACAATTATTTGTCCTCAGCTTGTGTTGCTTGATAAGCAGCAATAAGCTTGCTCTGAACATCGCCAGGAACCAGCTCGTAAGAAGCAAACTTGGTAATAAAGCTGGCACGTCCACCTGTGAGGCTACTGAGCGCTGTACTATAGTTAGACATCTCCTTCTGGGGAGCCTTGGCAGTAAGCTTCTCGTAACCATTCTCGCTGGTCATACCAGTAATCATGGCACGGCGGCCCTGCAAGTCGCTCATCACATCACCCATCTTATCGCTGGGAACAAATACTTCAACATCATTGATAGGCTCCAGAATCTTTGGACCAGCCTCCTTGAAGGCCAAAGCAAATGCCTGACGACCTGCCAGCATGAACGAAAGTTCATTACTATCTACTGGATGCATCTTTCCGTCATAAACAATTACACGTACATCACGGGCATAGCAACCGGTCAGAGGTCCTTGCTCCATACGCTGCATAACACCCTTCAGGATAGCGGGCATGAAACGAGCATCGATAGAACCACCGACAATACTGTTTATGAAGACGAGCTTGCCGCCCCACTCCAAGTCGATAGTCTCAGTGCTCTTTACATTGATACGATATTCCTGACCACCGAATGTATAAACTTCAGGAGCAGGCATACCCTCGTAGTAAGGTTCTACAATCAGGTGAACCTCACCAAACTGACCGGCACCACCAGACTGTTTCTTATGACGGTAATCAGCACGGGCTGCCTTGGTAATTGTTTCGCGATAAGGAATCTTGGGCTCGTCGAAGACAATCTGTATCTTCTCATTATTCTCCATACGCCACTTCAGCGTACGCAGATGGAACTCACCCTGACCGTGAACAAGAATCTGACGCAACTCCTTACTTTGTTCAATCACCCATGTAGGATCTTCCTCGCGCATCTTCTGCAGGGCATTCATCATCTTCTCCGTCTCGCTCTCGTTGACAGCGCGAATAGCACGACTGTACTTGGCATTGGGGTACTTGATAAAGTTGAAGCGGTTATCGCAATCCTTACCGTTAAGGGTATTACCCGTCTTAACATCCTTCAGCTTAACAGTACAGCCTATATCACCGGCTACCAATTCATCGACCTTGATACGGTTGGCACCTGCACAAACAAAGAGCTGGGCTATACGCTCCTTACTGCCACGATCGGCATTCGTAAGGTCATCACCCTCTCTGACGGTACCGCTCATAACCTTAAAGTACTGTACTTCGCCGATATGAGGCTCGACTGCAGTCTTAAAGAAGAACAGGCTGGTAGGACCTGCAGGGTCGGGAGTAATTTCCTCGCCGCGAGTATTGAACACCTTAGGCATCTCATCAACAAAGGGAACCACATTACCCAAGAACTCCATAAGACGACGTACGCCCATATCCTTGACAGCATCCACACAGAATACGGGGAACATGCCACGTGAAGCCAAACCCTTGCGGATACCTTCGCGCATCTCGTCTTCTGTTAGCGTCTCGCTCTCAAAGAATTTCTCCATTAAAGCCTCGTCATGTTCTGCAGCAGCTTCAACCAAAGCCTTGTGCATCTCCATAGCCTTGTCCATCTGATCAGCAGGAACATCCTCGATAGTAGGTGCACCACCTTCAGGCCCCCAAGAATATTTCTTCATGAGTAAGACGTCAATCAACGCATTAAAATCAGGGCCGGTAGCAAGAGGATACTGAACGGGGACAACCTTAGGACCATAAATGGTTTTAAGTTGCTCCAGCAGGTTATCATAATCGCAATTCTCATCGTCCAACTGATTGACAAGGAAGATGACGGGCTTACCCAATTTCTCTGTGTAGCGGAAATGGTTTTGGGTACCAACCTCAACGCCAGCACCGCCCTTAATAAGAATAACAGTGGTATCTGTTACGTTCAAGGCGGTAATGGCAGAACCTACGAAGTCATCACTACCTGGGCAGTCGATAATATTCAACTTCTTGCCATTCCACTCTGTATGAAAAACAGTAGAGAATACAGAGTAACCGTACTCCTGCTCTACTGGGAAATAATCGCTGACTGTGTTTTTCTGGGTAATACGACCTCTTCTCTTGATAATGCCTGCTTCATAAAGCAAGGCCTCTGTAAGGGTTGTCTTACCCGCACCATCATTGCCCATCAGGGCAATGTTTTTAATCTCATTTGCTTTGTAAACTTTCATATTCTTGTATTTTAATGCTATTAGTTTTAGTTTTCAGGGGATAAAATTAGCAATAATATTTGAACTAACAATAGCAAAATAACATGTTAGACAACATGTTTTCGAGCAAAAAAGGAGGCAAAAAGGCTAAAAAGAAAGAAGATGCTAATACATCAGGTCGCTGATGATACTGTTTGAGATAAAAATGCCCTTTCTGGAAAGACGCAGGACATCACCTTCTCTTAACAAATTACCTGCGTTTATATGCGATTCTGCCATCTGCAAGCAATAGCTCTTCTGCTCAGGCGTAAGAATAGCAAGTGGAAGTCCTGAGGCTGTACGCAAACGAGTCATAACAAGTTCATCGTACAGTTCCTTTGATGTGAGGGTTTCCGTTTGATGCGGCACATCACCCTTAGCCTCGACGTAATCTTTTAACGACGTATCATTAGACCTGCGTACGTTCTTGCCATCATAAGAGTGTGCTCCTGGTCCCAAGCCTAGATACGGAGAACCATTCCAGTAGCTGCTATTATGCCGGGCATGCATACCTGGTTTTGCAAAATTAGAAATCTCATAATGTTCCATCCCAGCTTCCGCTACCTCATCCATCAGGTATTCATACATCTGCCACGACAACTCATCGGATGCCTCAGACACCTTCCCCTCCTGAAGCATGTTATACAGAGGAGTTCCTTCCTCATACGACAAGGCATAGGCACTCAGATGAGGAACGTCAAGTGACAACAATTGGCGAACGTCATTCGTCCAGTTTTCGAACGACTGACCAGGCAGGCCGTATATCAGATCAAGGCTGATATTGTCATAGCCAGCTTCCCTAAAGAGTCGGACTGCACGCAAGGCTTGCGCAGAAGTGTGACGACGGTTAAGGAAACGAAGCAAATCATCAGAAAACGTCTGAACGCCCATGCTTATCCTATTTACCGGTGTCTGACGTAAAGCCGCAATCAACTGAGAGGATACATCGTCCGGATTGACTTCAATGGTGACCTCTGCATCATCTGCAAGGCTGAAAGTTTCCATAACAGCCTGAAACATTTCGACCAACAATGATGAGGACAATTGGCTAGGTGTCCCACCACCTATATATAAAGAAGGTACGCGCGACGAGTCTATTTCTGTGCGTCGCAACAGCATCTCATGCTTAAGAGCAGAGACATAAAAACGTTTCCACTCCGGGCCATAGGTCGTGGAGTAGAAGTCACAGTAAATGCAACGTTTCTGACAAAAAGGTACGTGAATATATATTCCACCTGTTTTAGTCACGACATTCCTGGTAAAGGATTTCGTAGAAACAGGGATAGACATTGGTGGCAGCATTGCTCTGACCTGCGGTATGAGGCACTATCAGTCTGACTTTGGCAATCTCACCTTCTGCCGTTGTCTGTCGTCCGACGCGAATATAAGGGAAAGGAGCCAGCCAACCGTCCAGCACTTTCTCCTCGCCATATGCCTGATACATAGCACCGGCTTGTGTACCAGTAACAAAATTTGCAGAGAATGTACCCGATGTATTGGTTACAGCCATAATATCGGGATTTGTATGCCAATAGCTGACATCGTTACGCAATTGCAGGCTGTCACCCAAAATATTATATTCAATAAAACGACATGCTATCTGCCTTGTCTGGCCCTTGGTAATCTTCTCGCCTACACCCCTTCTAATAATCTGCATATAAATACCGTTTTTTGCAAAGAGCACGTATTCGTTATTCTCAAGATTAGTAGTAGTATCCTGATCCAGGAACTCCTGTTCTGTAATCACCTTAATAACACCAACTTTGCAAATAGAGTCACCAGACGGACCGTAAATCGTCACATCGCGCTTCAGAAATGACTCTACAGCCTTACGCTCCTTGTCTTTCTGCTCGGCATAAGTCTGATCATCAGAACAAGAAACAAAAGCCGTGAAGGCTACCATTAAACTGAGAAATGTATAAAGAATCTTTTTCATATATTTCAGAATTTGCGTGCAAAAATACGAATAAGTGAGCGGAATACAAAATAAAACACTTTATTTTTATTCCCGAACGAGAGTATTTTAGAGACGAAGGTCTCAAAGGTACGAATAAGTGAGAACAATACAAAATAATTGCCTCCCACATAATCTATTTTAACAAATGAGCATAGGATTTAATGGCCTCACGAACCTTCTGGACAGCCTCATCCATACTACAGTAGAGCCTTCCGCCACTGGCGTTCTTATGGCCTCCGCCGTTAAAGAACCGGGCAGACATATCATTACAGGGGAAATCATCCACGCTACGCAGGCTCACCTTTATCACGCCGTCATGCTCTGTATCCTCACTAAGGAAAACGCTCAGCTTCATGCCAGCTATCTGCAACGGCATATTCACAATTCCCTCCGTATCACCGTTCTTTACGCCAAGCATCTTACGTTCCTCATTGGTAAGCGTGATAATGCTGGCATGCAGTTTAGGAAGCGCCTCCATCTTCACATACAGCAGATAACCGGTAAGACGCATACGTGCCAGCGAGTAGGTCCAGAACACATTCCTGTAGATCCTATCCTTATCAATGCCACGCTCCAGCAGATGCGAGATGCACTCGTACACAACAGCCCTGTTCGAGTTATAGGTAAAGGCACCAGTATCGCACATCATGGCAGCATACAGACAGGTTGCCTCTTCTGCAGTAATCTGTTCCAGTTCGCCCAGCTGATACAGCAAATGGCATATCACCTCGGCTGTAGCACACATGTCCGGCCGTGATATTACCAACTGACAGAAATCCGTGGGGTTCAGATGATGGTCTATCATTATCTTTGGGGCAGGGTTTGACATCACAGATGCCTCCACATCCTGCATACGGGAAGAGTCGTTAAGATCTGCAATGATGAACAAATCAGCTTCCGCCAACACAGGCTTCACCTCATCCTCGTGCTTGGCAAAGACCTTCACATCCTCGGCACCAGGCATCCAGTGCAGGAAATCAGGAAAGATATTGGGCACCACCACCGTAACCTGCTTTCCCTTGCGGGTAAGCCAGTGCTTCAGTGCCAATGTTGAACCTATGGCATCTCCGTCAGGGGATACATGGGCACATATCACCACCTTTCCGGCATTATCTATCATGCCAGAAAACCTACACTGTTCCTCTTCTGTCAGTATCTTTTCCATATACTTATAACGAATTCTGCCTGCGAAGGTACAAAGAAATAATGAGCCCACCAAAAGGTAAGCCCATTATGTTTTGGAATTTACAAGCTCAGAGGCTAATCATTCATGAAGTGAACCCAGAAAGTTGGACACAACTTAAAGGTTCACTTCAGTACCAGTCCCCTGTTCCATTTTAGTATATATAGGTTTTGATGTAATCCATCACCTCTTGCTTCACATCGGCTGGACAATAGGCCGGGTCATTGATCTTGGGGCTATGGATGCCTACAGGGTTGATGATCATCTTGGCGTTGGGGCCTATCTTTTCCGGCTTACCAGCCGACCATGGGTCGTCTTGTGAATAGTAGAAAAGAAGGGGTACGGTGGAGTTGACAAAGAAGGTCTTAGACATATCGGTACGGATGCTGTTGTCGTAGTACTTCATCAGCCAGCGGTCTTCACTGTGCAACTCGGACGGCACCACATCCTCTGCCTTGAAACTGGTGCCCTCCAACAGATCGGCGAAGTAGTCGTAGCCGGGGTTGGGGAAACCTTGTTCCTTTGCGCAATCAACGAAGTAGGTATAGAGGTCTTTGTTTCTTAAACTAGCAATATTATCGCAAATCGCCGCTACTAATGAGTTCTCTGTCTCGACGATAGACTCCAAATCCTTTTTCTGCTTGCTGGGGAGCGTGTACTGAAATACCGAGAAGAAGGTGTCGAAGACATTATAAACATATTCGGCAAACGACGGAACGGGCATGTTCTTTTTCTTAAACTCCTCGCAGACTTTCTTATAGAATCCCTCTTCACCATCCTTCAAGGCACTGCGGACGCCCTCTTTCATGATGTAGCGCAGCTCTTCGGTGCCTACCTCGTTAAAGAGATACCCTCCATAGCGCTTGTCATCAAGACTAAAGTTGAAAGGCGAACAGAAGGCTGCGGCCAAGTCCATATCGCCTGGATAATAATAGGCATAATCTATTGAGGTCTCGCCACTCTTGCTGGTACCAGTGCTCATCCACCTCCCCTTGAAGATAGGCTTCAGCGCCCGATAGACGGCATGGAGGTCAGCCGAGGCCTGCGCACTCGTTTCATACTCCCACTTCCCTTTGTCCTGATTGTAGGATTCTCCGAAGTTGCGATGCTCCACATGTACCATGTTAGCATTCAGGTTGACACCAATATCTTCAGCATCATTGA
>JAEEGK010003121.1_pt1 | contig 41480 bp, 31 predicted proteins | sample 8958771 | NCBI WGS metagenome assembly JAEEGK01 (sample SAMN16246547, study PRJNA631951) | gut metagenome | biome: gut microbiome; feature: rumen; material: SC-attached | host: Bos | place: Iran: Karaj | collected 2018-10
GTTCAAGCCCGGGTAAGGTTCCTCGCGTATCATCGAATTAAACCACATGTTCCTCCGCTTGTGCGGGCCCCCGTCAATTCCTTTGAGTTTCACCGTTGCCGGCGTACTCCCCAGGTGGGATGCTTAATGCTTTCGCTTGGCCGCCGGCACAAAAAGGCCGACAGCGGGCATCCATCGTTTACCGCGCGGACTACCAGGGTATCTAATCCTGTTCGATACCCGCGCTTTCGAGCATGAGCGTCAGTAACACTGCGGAAGGCTGCCTTCGCAATCGGGGTTCTTCGTGATATCTAAGCATTTCACCGCTACACCACGAATTCCGCCTTCCTCCCGTGCACTCAAGCCAACCAGTTCGCGACGCAGTGCAGATGTTGAGCAACTACATTTCACGTCACGCTTAATAGGCCGCCTGCGCTCCCTTTAAACCCAATAAATCCGGATAACGCCCGGACCTTCCGTATTACCGCGGCTGCTGGCACGGAATTAGCCGGTCCTTATTCGAACGGTACATGCAATGCGGCACGCGTGCCGCACGTTATTCCCGAACAAAAGAGGTTTACAACCCGTAGGGCCGTCATCCCTCACGCTACTTGGCTGGTTCAGGCTTACGCCCATTGACCAATATTCCTCACTGCTGCCTCCCGTAGGAGTCTGGTCCGTGTCTCAGTACCAGTGTGGGGGACCTTCCTCTCAGAACCCCTACTGATCGTAGGCCAGGTGGGCCGTTACCCCGCCTGCAGCCTAATCAGACGCATCCCCATCCCATAGCGATAAATCTTTACTCCAAATCAGATGTCCTCTTCGGAGAACATAGGGTATTAATCCGCATTTCTACGGGCTATCCCCTACTATGGGGAAGGTTGGATACGCGTTACTCACCCGTGCGCCGGTCGCCATCGGAAGTTGCAAGCAACCCCCATGCTGCCCCTCGACTTGCATGTGTTAAGCCTGTAGCTAGCGTTCATCCTGAGCCAGGATCAAACTCTCCGTTGTATAATCTTTATCTTCATACGGCCATAAGGCCATACTGTCTGTCTCAGAACGTCCGTATCCGAATAGTCTCGAAGTGTTAAAGGCACCTTTCCTCAGAAAATTGGCCCTATCGTATAAGCGAGGGACCGAATAACTGACGGTTTGTCTTCATTTACCCTGACGGCGCAACAGCCAGATCAACTGACCAAAGCACCGACAGCTTCTTGTACTACTACTTCTCTGTCTTATGTAAATCTTTCAAAGAACTCTCTTTTAACGCCAGCACCTCTTTTTTGAGGCGAAAGCGGATGCAAAGGTATGCAAAAAACAAATAACCTGCAAATATTTCAACAACTATTTTCAAAGAAAAACGAAAGTTTTCGCTTTTCTTGACATAAATCTCGCATCAAACATATATAATAAATTATAAATCGTGGAAGATTCCATTGTTTATTCTATTTTTGTCACACGGATCCAATCTGCATCTACCCAACCACGGTCACAGTTAGGATCTGTCTCAGCAGCTATTAAACCAAACTTTGCACCAATCCATTTACCTTCCTTAATTTGGAATTCGTCCCCACATCCAGTAAACTTCTTACCATCCATACTCCATGCAAACCTCAGTATTGAATTCTTCACAGAAAAACGCATATAAATATCCAAATGAACACCCGGTTTGTAATCAGTGGCATCTTTCTTTGTTGGCTTTAAAGTTGCAATTACGTTTTCTATTTGTGGTTTACCTTTATCAGCAGCTTTACAAGTTATTTGAACAAGTTGGAAGTCATTACCCTGCCGTCTCACAACAAGAGAGGAATAGTCAAGTCCCATCATAATCAATCCACCGAACTGTCCGTCTGCTTTTGAGGTCATGCGCAATTTCGTAGTTACCGAAAATTCATCTGCCGGAGTCTTCTGCAATAGTAGGTTGGGGACTTCCCAAAAATTCACCCAACCTTCAGATAATTTATAAGTATAGATCCGGAAAGTGCCGAAAGCGGTTGGAACCCCATATTTCTCGTCATAATTAGCATGCCACTGCCACTGTTTGCCCAAAACAGGGGCATTAAACTCGTCGTTCTCAACAGGGTTCATAATCACAGAGGAGCTGCTCGTAGGTTTCTTGTATTTAGTAACGGGTTCGCCTTTCTTTCCCATCACAGGCCAGCCACTACTCCAATCAATGGGATTTAAGTGTACCACGCGACCGTATGCATCCTTGTCTTGAAAATGGATGAACCAGTCTTCACCGTATTTCGTATGCACCCATCCGCCCTGATGAGGGCCATTGATGTTGGTCTTTCCTTGTGCCAATACAATCTTATGCTCATAAGGGCCATAGGGCGACTTGCTACGCATAGCTAATTGGAATCCTGTGGGAACACCACCTGCGGGACACATGATCCAGTACCAGCCGTCACGCTTATAAAACTTGGGACCCTCACAAGTACGATTCTCTGTACCGTTACCATCGAATACGATGACAGGCTGGCCAATGGCCTTTGTTCCATCTGCAGAAAGTTCACGAACTGTGAGAACAGAAGCAAACTTAGAGCGAGAGTTTGCCCATCCGTTCACTAGATAGCAACGACCATCATCATCCCAAAGTGGTGTTGTGTCTATATATCCTTTCCCCCGAATAACGCAATGAGGTTTTTCCCACTTGCCTACCGGATCCTGAGTTTTCACCATATATACCCCATAATCCGGGTCACCCCAGTAGATGTAATACCAGCCATTATGATATCTGATAGAAGGTGCCCACACTCCATTCCCATGCTGAGGGGTACTGAAGTGCGCTTCCAACTCATCATCGCCTTCATAAAGTGACGATAGAGCGTAGTTTATTATCTCCCAGTTAACCAGATCTTTAGAGTGTAGTATAGGAAGTCCCGGTACACACTGAAAAGAAGATGCTGTCATGTAATAATCTTCACCACTTGGACCAACACACACATCAGGGTCGCTATAGTCTGCATTGATAACGGGATTGGTGTAAGTCCCGTCACCGTTATCTGGCGACCACACCTGAGATCTGTACTGTGCTAAAGCCATAAGAGGCAAAAAAAGAATGATAGAAAATAGAATTCGTTTCATCGTGAATTGTTTTATTTGTAGTTTATTTTAAGTTTATCATTTCATGCTCCATCACTGTCAATCGAAGCACATCGCTGGTGTCATTTGAGACACGCATTACCTGCTTTGGTTCCAAAGGAGCAGGAGTTAACGACAATGCCACATGACCCATGGTACGCCGCCAATTGACTTCAACACAAGGATGCAGCAAATAACCGTGGCCTTTTTCTTGTGGTACAACCATCATGTCGACACCTAACGGACCCGTGTAAATGCCACGGGCATATGCTGACAGACAACAGATGAGTTTTTCCCTCACGTCATGAAGGATGTTACGTTGAAAATACCTGTCGAGCATTTGCATTTTGTCATCCTCTCGAGCAAGTAAGTTGCCCATATAAGCACCATTACGAGTCTGGAAAACAGATAGACCTTTGTACGACACAGTACCATCAGCATGAGCTTGGAATTCCATTCCGAAATCTAACACCTTATTATAATATAGCTCAGCAATAACACTACCTTGCTGTTCAAGAACACGTTTACACCACCCTAGCTGTGAATTAGAAAGCGTTCCGCTTACATACTTAATGCCCCTACCACTACAGCTCCAAGGGGCCTTTAACACAACATGTTTCCAATGCGATATGAATTGAAAGATATCTAACAGTGAGGAACACACTACCGATTGGCCCACCGTCTCGTGTCCATCGGTGAGCTGAGCCAACAGTTTAACAGCAGTTTGACGTCCGGAAAGGACTTTTATGCTCTGTATTTGATCGTGCGAAGGAAGTACATTCTCATTAACACCTGATTTTATCAATCGTTTTCTCACCGGCAAATCCCAACCCCATACGCTACATTCCACATCAGATGAACCATAATGTTCCAAAAAAGAACGTAAATCCACGTCCTCCAGGAAAGACACACCAGCCATGCGCCTGTGAAGTTTCCTGCAAGCTCTTTGGGCAAAATCCGCATCATCCACTAAGACCACATCGCTTTCATCTGCCCACAAAGCTGGAAGGAATCCTAGTCTGAAACGGAGCTCTCTGGCAGCATGAGGCGGTGTAAATTGGTCTTTGTTAAATGCTAGCGCAAGGTCGTGTTCAGGATTGAAAACATGTATCTTCATCCAAAATATCAATTAATGTTCTGCAAATTTACGAAAAAAAAAAGATATTTTGCTATGTAGAGTTTGCAAATTAAAGAATATTTAGTATCTTTGCATCTGAAACAAACGAAAAGACAAGAATGATGGAGGCTTTCTTTCGCACGCACACTTATTTGGTTGAGCATGTGAACGCACCAGTACACCGGAATTTGATGGACGAAATAGACTGGAGCGATCGCATGATTGGCATTAAGGGCACACGTGGCGTTGGAAAAACCACATTTTTGCTTCAATATGCGAAAGAACATTTTGACACACGCGATCGCCAATGCCTTTATATCAACATGAATAACTTCTATTTCCAAGGTAGAGGTATCGCTGATTTCGCTGGAGAGTTTTACAAAAACGGTGGAAAAGTTTTGCTTATCGATCAAGTCTTTAAGGAACCTAACTGGAGTAAGGAGCTCCGATATTGTTACGACAATTATCCGGAATTGAAAATCGTTTTCACCGGTTCAAGTGTGATGCGGCTTAAAGAAGAAAATCCAGAGCTTAATGGAATTGTAAAGAGCTACAATCTTAGAGGCTATTCGTTTAGAGAGTTCCTAAATCTTTTGACAGGTAATAATTTTAAACCATATGCATTAGAGGAAATATTAAATGATCATGAACATATCGTAAAACAGATTCTTCCCAAGATCTCCCCCAATAAGTTTTTTCAGGATTATATTCATCATGGATTCTATCCTTTTTTTCAGGAGCACAGAAACTATTCAGAGAATCTGCTTAAGACTATGAACATGATGACAGAGGTGGACATTCTGCTCATTAAGCAGATTGAATTGAAATATTTAACAAAAATAAAAAAGTTATTTTATCAGCTGGCAGAACAAGGTCCTAAAGCTCCTAACATCTCCCAACTTGCACTTGACATTGAGACAAGTCGTGCCACGGTAATGAATTATATTAAATATTTGGCTGACGCTCGTCTTATCAACCTCATCTATCCAGTTGGACAGGCTTTTCCTAAGAAACCTACAAAGGTCCTCCTTCACAATTCAAATCTAATGTACGCAATATATCCCATTCAGGTAAATAGACAAGATGCCATGGAGACATTCTTTGTCAATGCGTTATGGAAAGACCATTTGGTAAACCAAGGTAAGAAAGATGGCTACTATATTGTTGACAAAAACAAGAAATTCCGTATTTGTGATGCATATATGGCTGAAAAGATACGGATAAATGCTGATACGATTTATGCACGTTATAACACTGAGATAGGCAAAGGGAATCAGATTCCTCTCTGGTTATTAGGATTTTTATATTAACAAAACATTATTCATTTATTAAATTATATTTATAACAATGGCAAAAGAAAAAAAGTTTATTACTTGTGATGGTAACGAGGCAGCTGCTCACGTGAGCTATATGTTCTCTGAGGTAGCTGCTATTTACCCAATTACTCCGTCCTCACCAATGGCTGAGCACGTAGACGAATGGGCTGCACGTGGTCGTAAGAACCTCTGGGGGCAGACGGTAGCAGTTCAGGAGATGCAGTCTGAGGCAGGTGCAGCTGGTGCTGTTCACGGATCTCTGCAGGCTGGTGCTCTTACAACTACCTTTACTGCTTCTCAAGGTCTACTTTTGATGATCCCTAACATGTACAAGATTGCTGGTGAATTGATCCCCTGCGTGTTTGACGTTTCTGCACGTACGCTCGCCAGCCATTCTCTCTGTATCTTCGGTGATCACCAGGACGTTATGGCTTGCCGCCAGACTGGTTTCGCCATGCTTTGCGAGGGTTCTGTACAGGAGGTAATGGATATGACTGCTGCTGCCCACCTGGCATCTTTGGAGACTTGCGTTCCCTTCGTTAACTTCTTCGATGGTTTCCGCACCTCTCACGAGTATCACAAGATTGAGTTGCTCGATCAAGAGGATGTTCGCCCCCTCGTAAAGGAGGAGTACATCAAGCGTTTCCGCGACCGTGCTATGAGCCCTGAGCGTCCAATCACCCGTGGTACTGCGGAGAACCCCGAGACCTTCTTCACACACCGTGAGGCTTGTAATCCTTATTACGATGCAGTTCCCGAAGTTGTTGAGAAGTATCTGGGCGAGCTCTCTAAGATTACCGGTCGTGAGTATCACTTATTCTCTTACTATGGTGCCGAGGATGCTGACCGCATGATTATCCTGATGGGTTCTGCTACTGATGCAGCACGTGAGGCTATCGACTATCTGAATGCTAATGGTCAGAAGGTGGGTATGATTTCTGTTCACCTCTATCGTCCATTCTCTGTAAAGCACCTGCTGGCTGCAGTTCCAAAGAGTGTAAAACGTATTGCAGTTCTTGACCGTACAAAGGAGCCTGGAGCAAATGGCGAACCTTTGTATCTCGACGTGAAAGATGCATACTATGACGTTGAGGATCGCCCGCTCATCGTGGGTGGCCGTTATGGTCTTGGTTCTCACGATACCACACCTGCTCAGATTATCAGCGTGTTCAACAACCTCGCTATGCCTTCACCAAAAGATCATTTCACAATTGGTATCGTTGACGATGTTACTTTCACATCTCTGCCTGAGGTTGAAGAGATTGCCCTTGGTGGTGCAGGAATGTTCCAAGCTAAATTCTATGGTCTGGGAGCTGATGGTACCGTAGGTGCTAACAAGAACTCTGTAAAGATTATCGGTGACAACACCAACAAATACTGCCAGGCTTACTTCTCGTACGACTCTAAGAAGTCTGGAGGTTTCACCTGCTCTCACCTGCGTTTCGGTGATACCCCAATTCGTTCTACCTATCTGGTAACCACACCTAACTTCGTGGCTTGCCACGTTCAGGCTTACCTCCATATGTACGACGTGACTCGTGGTCTACAGAAAAATGGTCAGTTCCTGCTGAACACCATTTTCGATGCCGACGAACTTGAGAAATTCATGCCTAACAAGGTAAAGCGTTACTTCGCTCAAAACAACATCACCGTATATACCATCAACGCTACTAAGATTGCACAGGAGATTGGTCTAGGCAACCGCACCAACACCATCCTGCAGAGTGCATTCTTCCGCATCACCGGCGTCATCCCCGTTGAACTCGCCGTTGAGAAAATGAAAGCAGCAGCCTTGAAGTCTTACGGTGCTAAGGGTCAGGATGTTGTTGATAAGAACTACGCTGCAATTGATCGTGGTGGTGAGTACGTTCAGTTGACCGTGAAGCCCGAGTGGGCTAACTTGCCTGATGATGAGGTAAAGGCCGATGATGCTCCCGCATTCGTTAAGGAACTTGTTCGTCCAATCAATGCTCAGGCAGGTGACTTGTTGAAGGTATCTGATTTTGTAAAGCACGGTACTGTTGATGGTTCTTGGGAGGTTGGCACTGCTGCTTATGAGAAACGTGGTGTTGAAGCCTTTGTTCCTGCTTGGAACATCGACAACTGTATCCAATGTAACCAATGCGCTTACATCTGTCCTCATGCTGCTATTCGTCCGTTCGTCATGAACGATGAAGAGGTTAAGGGCTATGAGGGTAAGACTATCGACATGAAAGCCCCTGCAGCCATGAAGGGTATGCATTTCGCCATTCAGGTCAGCGTACTCGACTGTCTCGGATGTGGCAACTGTGCTGATATCTGCCCAGGCAACCCGAAGTTGGGCAAGGCTCTTACTATGGTTCCATACAACCCCGATAAGGAAGAGATGAAACTTGAGGCCAAGAAGTGGGAGTTCTGTGTGAAACAGGTAAAGAGTAAGCAGGATCTTATTGATATCCGCAGCAATGTGAAGAACTCTCAGTTCGCACAGCCGTTGTTTGAGTTCTCTGGTGCTTGCTCTGGTTGCGGTGAGACTCCATACGTGAAGCTTATAAGCCAGCTGTTCGGTGACCGTGAGATGATTGCTAACGCAACAGGTTGCTCTTCTATCTATTCTGCATCTATTCCTTCTACTCCTTATACCAAGAACGAGAAGGGTCAGGGACCAGTCTTCAACAACTCTCTGTTTGAGGATTTCTGTGAGTTCGGTCTCGGTATGGCTCTTGGAAACAAGAAGATGAAGGAGCGCGTTGCCAAACTGCTCTGTGACGCATCTGAGGGTGCTCCTGAGGAGTTCAAGGCTCTTGCTGAAGAGTGGATTGCTAATAAAGAAGATGCCGACAAGACCAAAGAGATTGCTCCGAAGCTACGTGAGGCTATTGCTGCTGGCGCTGCCAACGGTTGCGAGTTCTGTAAGGAACTGAAAACCCTCGACCACTATCTGGTAAAACGCTCTCAGTGGATTATCGGTGGTGACGGTGCTTCTTACGACATCGGTTATGGCGGTCTCGACCATGTCATCGCTTCTGGTGAAGATGTTAACATCCTCGTACTCGATACTGAAGTTTATTCTAACACTGGAGGCCAGGCCTCTAAGGCTACTCCTCTTGGTGCTATTGCTCAGTTCGCTGCTCAGGGTAAGCGAATCCGCAAGAAGGATCTAGGTATGATTGCCACTACTTACGGTTATGTATACGTTGCTCAGATTGCGATGGGTGCTGACCACGCTCAGACTCTGAAGGCTATCCGCGAGGCAGAAGCATGGCACGGACCTTCAATCGTTATAGCATATGCACCCTGTATCAACCACGGTTTGAAGGCTAAAGGTGGTATGGGTAAGAGCCAAGCTGAGGAGAAGAAGGCCGTTGAGTGCGGCTACTGGCATCTGTGGCGTTACAACCCAGCTCTGGCTGAGGAAGGCAAGAACCCGTTCTCACTCGACTCTAAGGAGCCTAACTGGGCAAACTTCCACGATTTCCTGCTCGGTGAGGTTCGTTACCTTTCTGTCAAGAAGGCTTATCCCAACGAGGCTGAGGAGCTCTTCGCCGAGGCTCAGAAGATGGCCCAGCTCCGCTACAAGACCTACGTCCGCAAGACGCAGGAGAACTGGGAAGAGTAATACCCTATTCTATTTATAATCTAAGGAGCATCCAAATTCGGGTGCTCCTTTTTTATATAGTATTAATGCGCTCATAAATAAAATGAAAACATCTTAGGAAGAATAACTATTTTTATACAAACAAATAGAATTTGTGCAATTGATAACAATAATTTACACAAAAAGAGGAAGAAAAAATGTGTTTGTTGTTAAAAATAACAAACAAAAGGAACACTATATTAGTAAAAAAAGTATATTTGCACCAATAAATTTTCTAATATTCATTAAAAAAACATTTATTATGAAGAAAATTTTCTTTTTAGCCATCGCAGCGCTTGCTATGACATTCGCAAGTTGTGGCAACAAAGCTAAAGCTCCAGAAGCTGAAGTAGCAGACACCGTAGCAGTAATTGACGCCGCCGCAGAAGCAGAGGCTACTATTAATGCTCTTGCTGAGAATCTTGAAAGCAAGGACGTGAATGCTTTCCAAAGTGCACTTGAGTCTATAAAGGCAAAAGTTGCAGAGTTCCTCGCAAACAATCCTGCTATTGCTCAGGAGTATCTTGCAAAAGTTCAGGGATTCCTGAAGGAGAATGCTGATAAGATTAAAGCTTTCGTAGGAACTAATGCTGCTGTTTCTTCATTGATCGATGGCATCAGTGCCATTCCGAGCGAGACTGTTGAGAAACTGACAGGCGCTACAGAAGCCCTTAAAGCTCTTGGAATTGACGCCGCCTCTTTTGCTGGTAATGCAGTTGAAGGAGCAAAGGACGCTGTAGAAGGTGCCAAGGATGCTGTTGAGGGAGCTGTTGAGAATGCAAAAGATGCAGCAGCAAATGCAGTTGAAAACGCTAAGGATGCTGCAGTAGATAAAGCAAATGCCGCAGTTGAGGACGCCAAGGCCAAGACAGGTGCAGCTATTGATAAAGCTGCTTCTGATGCCAAGAAAAAGTTGGGACTCTAATTATGCAAACAGAATAATTATAATTATAAAAGGTCGCTCATGAGCGACCTTTTATTGTATTGTATAACTCGATTAGTAAAGGAGACTATACTACTATACTAGTTTATCTAATTCTATCAGCAGCCCTAACAAGAGCCTCATCAGCTAGAATAGCCTTACGCGCCATAACATATAGAATCATTGCCACTAAAGGAAGCGCAGCCGCAATGCCTGGCGAGAACTCTCCGTATGGCAATAGTTTACCGAATATTACATAGACAACATACCACCCAAGACAAAGCAGAAAAATAAACATGCAAAAACGCGCTTGTGCCTTACGATTGCGGTACGAGAAAATAGCCGCGATATTAATGGGAATAGTAATCAACAGAATAGCAAACAATGCCCATACCGAGAAATTATGCGTTCCATTCGGCTCAACTACCCAAAGATTATACATGCTCATGTCTGCCCCCATATCTTGTGGAGTGAACCATCCAATAGGAAGGAATAGACACGCCAAGGTGCAGACAAGAGCCAGAAGCAAGAAAAGAGTTTGTTTACGCTGAATCATACAGGTTTAATTGTCTTTGTTTTCCTTTGCGGGATCACGGAAATAAACGTTTCCATCAATGAACTCCTGAGTAGCCAACAGTGACGGCTTCGGAAGTTTCTCATAATAACGAGATATTTCAATCTGCTCGCGGTTTTCAAATACTTCCTCAAGACTATCATTATAGGATGCAAACTCTGCCAGCTTCTTGCTGAGATCCTGCTTGATTTCCACTGAAATCTGATTTGCTCTCTTTGCAATGATTGCAACAGTCTCGTAAATGTTGCCTGTCTCATCGCAAAGATCCATGATGTTACGTGTTACAGTGTTTACCGGTGCTTTTGACTTCTTGTAATCCATAAAAATTGACTAATTTATTCTTTGTTTTAATTTATTCGTTATTATCTTTGTTACTATCTGATTCCTCACCCGTATATTTCTTGCAACGGCTTATGTATTTTTCTGCCAAGGCTTTGCTCTTTGAATCCGGATATTCATTTATAAAGCCATAACACTCATCTTCAGCGTCACGATAACGATCCATGCGCTTGGCCTCAGTGCTATTTTCGGCAAGTTCGAACTTACTCTTCATGATGAGCAGAGCAAAATCTTCACGTTGTTTACTATAAGGATAGTCCTTCAATGCATTTTGCGCAGTCACGATGCAAGCCTCATAATTGCTACCACCAAGTGAGCAGTTGCCGAAATATGTTCCAAGATTATAATAGAGCTGAGCTGACAGCAATTCTTTAGTAACAAGTTTGTTCTGCAAATCAAACATCCTATATTGCGCCTGACGCTTGTTCTTAGCATCAGGATATCGGTCAAGAAACTCTTGATAGGCGGCAATGGCAGCAACAGTAGGAGATTGATCGAGACGAGGCTCAGGAGTACTTTCAAAGAGGCTTTCCCCCACAAAGTAGGAAGCCTGCTCAGCAAAGACACCTTTAGGATATGACTGGCAATACTTACGGAACGTAGCGGAAGCCATTTCGTAATCCTTAGCCATGTATTGGGCCATCGCTAACATGTAAAGACACTCTTGAGCATTCTCGGTACCTTTCATGGGAATAACCAATCCGTCGAGTAGAGTTATTGCACGTTGATATTTACCATTAGCATAACACTCCTTAGCGTACTCATACTTATAATCATTATCCTGGCTTTTAAAAACCTGATTAAACTCATGAGCACAACTGGAAAACAGCATTGCAAAACATATAGAGATCAGAAAAAACTTCTTCATGTTCGTTCAAATTACCGAAAATTCGTCGCAAAATTACACATTATTCTATTAATGACAAAATGAAGTAAATGTTTTTTAGCAAAAAAATACTGAAAGTGTACATTTATTACAGTGTTTTTAGTAAATTTGCACTCTATGGACTTCAAATTGACATCAAAATTTAAGCCTACAGGCGATCAGCCGGAGGCGATTCGCGAACTCACCGATGGTATAAACCGTGGAGACCGTGCCCAAGTTCTTTTGGGTGTTACCGGTTCTGGGAAAACATTCACTATCGCGAATGTGATTGCCAACATAAACCGCCCCACCCTAATATTGAGTCATAACAAGACACTTGCCGCTCAGCTTTATGAAGAAATGAAGGGATTCTTCCCCAATAATGCAGTCGAGTATTATGTGTCATACTACGATTACTATCAGCCAGAAGCATACCTTCCTGCTTCCGATACATATATTGAGAAAGATCTCGCTATCAATGATGAAATTGACCGTTTAAGACTTTCTGCCGTCTCCGCTTTACTTTCTGGAAGAAAAGATGTAGTTGTTGTCTCCTCCGTTTCATGCATTTACGGTATGGGAGGACCTACTTCAATGGCCAATAGCGTCATAAATATCAAAAAAGGACAGATTCTCAACCGAAACACGTTTCTACGCCGTTTAGTTGACGCACTCTATGTACGTAACGATATAGACTTACAACGTGGAAACTTCAGGGTTAAAGGCGACACTATTGATGTATTCATGGCCTATAGTGAGAACATTCTGCGCGTAACGTTTTGGGATAATGAGATTGACAGTATTGAGGAACTTGATTCTATAACACTTCATCGATTGGCAGCGTTCGAAGAATATCAAATCTATCCTGCTAACTTGTTTGTAACATCCAAAGAGCAGACTGAGATAGCTATCAGGCAGATTCAGGATGACTTGCTCAAACAGATTGAATTCTTCAACGAAATAGGGGACAGCATTAAGGCTCAACGTATTAAAGAACGTGTCGAATATGACATGGAAATGATTAAGGAACTTGGTCATTGTTCTGGAATTGAGAATTATTCACGTTATTTTGATGGTCGTGAGGCTGGTCAACGTCCTTATTGTTTGTTAGATTTTTTCCCAAAGGATTTTCTGTTGGTAATAGATGAAAGTCATGTCAGCGTTCCTCAAATCAGCGCGATGTATGGTGGAGATCGTGCTAGAAAGACAAATCTGGTCGAGTTTGGTTTCCGCTTGCCTGCAGCCTTTGATAATCGTCCTTTGCGATTTGAGGAATTTCAAGCAATGATTCATCAAGTAATTTACGTTTCTGCCACACCTGCCGACTTCGAACTTAATGAGGCGGAAGGAGTTGTTGTGGAACAACTTATCCGTCCGACAGGTCTGCTAGATCCGGAAATAGAAGTACGTCCGAGCGAGAACCAAATAGACGATTTACTTGACGAGATCCTGACAAGAAGCCATCGTGGGGAGCGTGTATTGGTTACTACACTTACTAAACGAATGGCAGAGGAACTGACAGAGTACTTGCTAAATCATGATGTCCGTGCCAACTATATTCATAGTGATGTGGCAACACTTGACCGTGTTAGAATTATGAGTGATTTGCGTGCAGGTGCGTTCGATGTGCTGGTAGGAGTTAACCTGCTCCGAGAGGGACTTGACCTGCCGGAGGTATCACTAGTAGCAATACTAGACGCAGACAAAGAAGGATTCCTACGTTCACACAGAAGTCTGACACAGACAGCTGGCCGTGCTGCCCGAAACCTGAATGGGAAGGTCATCATGTATGCAGATACCATCACACAGAGTATGCAACTAACCATCGACGAAACCCTTCGACGACGCACAAAACAGTTGAAGTACAATGCTGATCATGGAATTACGCCACAACAAATTGTCAAGGAGATCAAGAGTAGCCTTTCGACAAAAATGGAGGACTTATCACCCGATGCTCGAGAAATCAAACTGGCTGCCATCAACTCTCAATATCCTACAGATAAACTCCCAACAGCAGAAAGTGGAGCCTTTGCAGCAGACCCTATTATCCGTCGTATGACTAGAACACAACTGGAGAAGAGCATCGCCGAGACCACACGCCTGATGAAAGAGGCTGCAAAGAATCTTGACTTTATCCAAGCAGCCCAATACCGTGACGAGATTATCCGTTTGCAAGAGCAATTGGAGTTGAAATAACGTTAATTATTACTTACATTTAATGCTATTCGCATATTATTTATTATTTTTGCAAAATCTTTATTTATCAAACAAATAAGTACATGATGAAGAAAATTGCGCTAATTATATTGTTGAGTCTTCCACTAACCATGCAGGGACAGACTGTCGTTAATGATGCCAAACAGAAAGCAGAAATGGCAAAAAAAGCTGCTGAGGAGGCTGCAAAAAAAGCTGAAGAGGCTCGTATTGCTGCCTTAAAGGCCGAGGAAGCTGCTAGAGCCGCAGAAGAGGCAGCTAAGGCAGAGATGAAGGCAAAGGCTGAAAACGAGAAAAAAGAAACCTCAAAAGCTGCAAAAGATGAAGAAAAAGCAACAAAAATCATAGAAACAGAGGCAAAGGTTGATAAAACAAAAAGAATGGACGAAAAGCCGGATGCCTCTTACAATAAATGGGAAACTAAGAAAAACGAGAGGGCATTGATGCCGACTACAAAAGAGTCGGCCACTCCAAATCCAGATGCCAAATATCTTGAAGGTGCTGTTCCTGAGGTAAATGGCCATGTGGAATGGAATCTTTCTATTGATGTTCCTGGTAGGAGCGCAGAATGGATATACAACAAGTTAGGCCAGCTTTTCACAGACATGACTCATGGTGAAGGACAAATGGAACAGAGCCGTGTGGCATTGGCTGATGAGGTTAAACACATATTGGGCGTGCGCTTTCAGGAATGGTTAGTGTTCAGAAGCTCTACCCTATCGTTAGACCGTACAGAATTCAACTATACCGTTATAGCCGAATGTAAGGACGGCCACGCTGACGTCAAGTTAGGTCGTATCTCCTATGTCTATGAGGAGAATCGTGGCGGCGGTCAGAATTATAAGGCAGAAGAATGGATTATCGACAAGTATGGACTAAACAAGAGCAAGACCAAGTTGGCAAAGCTCTCGGGAAAATTTCGTCGTAAGACCATTGACCGTAAAGATTATATCTTCAAAGAAATCAAGAACACTTTGTTGTTGGAAGACTAAGCATTAGAATCACATGACACTTGAAAAAAGAAAAAGAGGTGAAGAGCAGGACGAGCGCCCCGACCGCTACCTGAAGCTCCGTAATATACTGAACCTTATATTCATGATTGGTGCAATCATCGGTGTATGCATCTACCTATGGAGAAACTCGACGGTAGGCACGATTATCATCCTCGGAGCTATGGTATTTAAAATGGTTGAATGCGTTTACAGATACAAGAAATGAAGAGATTCCTCACCGTTTTGGTCATACTAACAGGTATAACTATGTCCGTTGGAGCCCAAATTAGAGAATTGGAGGCAGATGGAGGAATGTTGGCGCCTGGTCAACAAGACAATCGCACGGTGATGAACCGAGATACGACAAAAACAGACAAAGAGATTCCTGTAGGACTGAAGGTTTGGACTGTTGATGAGCGCTTTGGCGACCGCATCAAAGCCGATGCTGACACATTGCACTATATGTTCATGAATAGCATCTTCAATACTGGTCTGCGCTCTGAATTTAACTCCACTGGCAATGTGGGCGCTCCTCGTGAGAATCGTATCTTTATCGACCGTCAGGAAAAAGATCACTTCCTTTTCACCCAGCCATATGACTTTTTCATCACCCCTGTCGGAAAGTTCCATTTCACTAATACGCTCTCACCTATTACTAATGTTGTGTACAACACATGCGGTGATCGTAACAATGGAGAAGACCATTTTAAGGCTCTTTTTGGTGTAAATGCAGGAAAACGTATCGGCCTTGGATTTAAGTTCGACTATATCTACGGACGTGGATACTATCAGAACCAGAGCACCGCACACTTCAACTACACGATGTATGGCTCCTATCTCGGTGACCGTTATGAAGCCCACCTGTTGTTATCAACCAACCATCAGAAGGTAACTGAGAACGGCGGAATCACTAACGATGACTACATCACTCACCCCGAAGTGTTCAGCGATAATTTCCGTACAAGCGAGATACCCACCATGCTTGAGAGAAACTGGAATCGAAACGACAACCAACACGTTTTTCTGACTCATCGCTACAACATAGGATTCAACCGCAAAGTACCCATGACTGAAGAGGAAATCAAGGCAAAGAAGTTCGCTATGGCCTCTCAGAAAGAACAAGCCGCCAAAAAGGCCCGTGAGGAAGCGATGAGGCAAGCTAAAAAGGAAGGCCGTGATTGGGATGAGGAAGAGTACCAGCGCCAGTTGCAACAAAAAGATTTTGGCGGCAGGCCCGATAATGCGGTAATTGCAGGAAATATGGTTACAGGCTCAACTACTTTCGACAATAGTGGCAGAATCAAGGTGGAAAGCAAAGAGGAGGCAGACAAGCTATTGGCAGAGGAGAAAGAAAAGGAAGACACCGCATGGGTAAAGAACGAATTTATACCCGTCACTAGCTTCATTCATACGGCAAAACTCGACAACTACCGACGTATCTTTGAGGCTTATAATGTCCCCGATGGCTTCTACGATCAGACATATAACGTTGTAGAGAAGCTGGCGGCTGACTCAATTTACGACAAAGTCCGCCATTTCCGTCTGAAGAACACCTTTGCCATCGCCCTGCTTGAAGGATTTAATAAATGGGCCAAGGCTGGTCTCAAGGGATTTGTCACATCAGACTTGAGGCATTTCACGATTCCCAGTGAGGCTGCTAAAGGTGACAGTTTACCAGGATTCAGCTCTTTTAACGAGCATACGCTGAGCGTAGGCGGTCAGCTGAGCAAGACGCAAGGCTCTATGTTACACTACAATGCAACTCTCGAGACCTGGGTGTTGGGCGAGGATGCAGGCCAACTGAAGATTGAAGGGACTGCAGACCTAAACTTCCGTCTTTTCGGTGACACCGTACAGCTTGCTGCCAAAGGTTATTTCCATGATCTCAAGCCTACGTTCTTCTTCCGCCATTACCATTCTCGCCATCTATGGTGGGATAATCAGGATCTGAGCAATGAGATTCGTGTACACGCAGAAGGATTGTTTACTTTTGGAAAAACAAACACAAGGCTAAGAATCGCGTTCGACGACATCAAGAACTATCTTTATTTTGGCCAGACATGGGCTGTTAACGATGCGAACCGCTCGGCATATGCCGTAAGCGTCAGACAGCATGACGGCAACATGACTATGCTGACGGCCCAGCTAGACCAGCGTTTCCAGTTAGGTCCGCTCAATTGGGAAAGTGTAGTCACATGGCAGAAGACAAGTAATAAAGACGTGCTTCCTGTGCCTGCGCTAAACATATATACGAACTTATTTCTGCGCTTTAATGTGGCTAACGTTCTCAATGTTGACCTCGGCGCTGATGCCCGATATTTCACCAAGTATTATGCTCACGACTATAGTCCTGCACTAAGCCAGTTTACCGTCCAAGACGACAAGGCTGAGCGAGTAGAGATCGGCAACTATCCCATTATAAACGTATATGCTAATATGGACATTAAGCACACACGTTTCTTTATCATGATGAGCCACGTGAATGCCGGAAAGGGTAAGCGTAACTATTTCTTTACGCCTCATTATCCGCTCAACGAGAATATCATCCGTTTCGGCATCAGTTGGAATTTCTTCAATTAATACGGGCTCTGGCCGGTGCCATGATTTTAGAACAAATAATAATCAAGCAACACGCCTATAGAGAACACTATACCGTAGATGAACATATTGCGGGCATTCTCGCCAAGAATTAGGTTCAGCGCCTTACCGTGTCTGATACGCTTCATCTTTTGATATGTACGTACATGAAGCATTAGATAGAATAATGGTAGTAAGAATATCAGATAACGGCCGGTAAAGAAAAACAAAAGGCCTAATAATATAGCCAGCAATCCAAGCATGAAAAAGAGTTGCTCGGCTGCTTTGTCGCCAATCATGATTACTAGCGTGTGCTTGCCTTTCACACGATCGGTATCCCGATCACGATAGTTATTCACTATCAGGAGAGTATCAATAACTAATCCACAAGCGATAGACGATACTACAACTTCCTTCGTTAGTGTGTTAGTCTGCAAATAATAAGTACAACTCACAGGCACAATCCCAAAGAACACAAGTACCAGCACGTCGCCTAAACCAAGATACGAAAGATGAGTGGTATATAGGAAGCAGAAAACAACACACACCAATCCCACCAACACCATTGTAATGCCTCCGTATATTATCAATGGTAACCCCACAACACATGCTGCTAGCGTCGTCACCACCATTGCACACCGCATGGCACTAGTAGTCACCCAACCTTGAGCGCAAGCACGGCGCGGACCAAGACGGGACTCATCGTCAGTCCCCTTCATAAAATCAAAGTAATCGTTAATGAAATTGGCATCTATCTGCATCAGAAAAGCAAATAGAAGGCACAACAAAGCCGGAATCCACTTGAATGCAATACCTGTTACGTGGCAGTCTACCCACGCCAACGACAAAGCCATCATTACGGGTACCGCGGCACCCGTCAGCGTCTTTGGCCTTGCAGCCAGCATCCATGCCTTGCTTGAATTAACACGTATTTCTTCCATTTTATCTCTTTTTGCTTGCAAAAATACAATATATTTGCTAAATTTGCAAAAATAAAACTCCTAAACATCCCCAACCATGACTGATCATCGTGTAAGCCTCGATTTAATGGAGTTCATCGAAACCCAAATCCTTCCCAAGTACAATCATTTCGACAAGGCTCATAATCTTGTGCACGCCAACCGTGTTATCAGCCGTTCCCTACAACTAGCCAAAACCGTAGGTGCCGACATGAACATGGCCTATGCCATTGCTGCATATCACGATTTAGGACTTAGTGGACCAAGAGCCATTCACCACCTCACCAGCGGTAAAATTCTCATGGCTGACGCACGTCTAAAACGATGGTTCACACTTGAGCAGATGAAGATCATGAAAGAAGCCGTCGAGGACCATCGGGCTTCCTCCAGCCATGCTCCGCGCAGTATTTATGGAAAGATTGTTGCCGAGGCCGACCGCGATATGGAGCCAGAAATTGTTTTCCGACGTACTGTTGAATATGGCATCGGCCATTATCCTGAGAAGACACGAGATGAGCATTGGGAGAGGTTCATGGAACACATGCAAAACAAATATTCCGAGCACGGTTACATCAAGCTATGGATTCCTGGCTCACCGAACGAGCATCACCGCAAGGCTATCCAGCAACTCATCAATGAGCCAACTAAGTTGAGAGCTATCTTCGACCGCATATATGATGAGGAATGTGGTTCTTAGAATTCAAAGTCCATCATTATTATTAGTGAAGAATACGAAAACTGCAATCGTTAGCGAATCAAATATTGAAGCTCTTTAGGAAGGTAGAGATGCCCTCTGTGGGGCTAAAGTTGCCCTCTGTGATGCTAAAGTAGCCTTCTATGAGGCTAATGACGCTATCCAGAAACGATTCCCTCAAGGAGGCGAACGATGGTGCGTAGGTTATTATCCAATGGGCTGTGAGGATGTTATGGTATAAGCGTGTTGAATCTCAACATCAGAATTGTATAGAAACTATCATAAACAATAGAATCGGGAGCGAGATGCTCCCGATTCTAATAATAAATGAAATATCGTTTATTTGGCTACTTTCTCTAAGCGCTTCATCATAACGAACATGAAGAGTGCCGAGAGGATGCAGAGCACAAGGAAGACGGCCCATACAACCCACAACGGGAAGTCGCCCCAAAGCAGACCACCAACAGCTACAAGGAAGTTGCCAATTGCAGTAGCAACGAACCAGCCACCCATCATCATTCCTTTATACTTCGGAGGTGCCACCTTCGATACGAAGGAGATTCCCATAGGCGACAGTAGCAACTCGGCGAAGGTAAGCACAAGATAGGTTCCGATGAGCCAGTTGGCAGATGCCAACGGACCGACCTGACCACCATCTGCCAAAGCCTTCTGCTCGTTAGGAGTTAGCAGTCCTTGCGACGCAATAATCATCATAAGGAAGGCAACGGCTGCCACGAGCATACCATAGGCAATCTTACGTGGTGCAGAAGGCTCTTTTCCTTTTGCAGCCAAACTTCCGAAAATAGCCATGCTTACAGGTGTGAGTGCCACCACATAGAACGGATTAAACTGCTGGAAAATAGGAGCGCTAAGGTCGATACTGCCGTTAATACACGTATATTTCCAATAGAGAAGAGCCAAGGCAACCAAAATCACAACTCCTGAAATGCCTTTAGCCTTTGAGGTCTTGCTCTGGAAGAGTGAGAAACCGGCATAAACGATAATGATTATCAGAAAGAGGTTGATGACGTCGAAGGCCATGCTCTGTACGCCCTCACTACTCTTCTGAGTAAACTCGTTAGCGAAATAGGTCAGCGACAAACCATTCTGGTGGAATGCCATCCAGAAGAAGATTACCACGGCGAACACGAGGCAAAGAGCCACGATGCGCGCCTTTGTGTCAGCTGGCGACAGCTCTTCCTCTGGCTGAAGGGCAGCATCCTTCTTACGCTCACCGCCTTCTACATGCTTGAATGTAGAGCGGAACAGATAGTAAATGGCTATGGAGACTACCAGTGAGAGGCAAGCTACGGCAAATGAAAAATGGTAAGCGTCGTTACCACTGAAGCCGAGACTGCTCTCTGCCCACTCCTTAATCTTTACGGCTGCCGTCGGAGCGAAGAGCGCACCGATGTTGATGGCCATATAGAAGATGGAGAAGCCTGAGTCACGCTTGTCGGTGTACTTGGGGTCGTCGTATAGATTACCAACCATCACCTGCAAATTGCCCTTGAACAAACCGGTACCAAAGCTGATGAACAGCAATGCTGCCAGCATGACGATGAGGGCAACGGTAGCGCCTCCGAGGGGCACAGACAGCAACAGATATCCGGCAAACATGACCAGGATGCCGAGCGTGACCATGCGGCCGAAGCCGAATTTATCAGCCAACATACCACCGAAGAGCGGCATGAAATAAACCAGCCCAAGGAAGGTGCTGTAGATAACTCCTGCCGTGCCCGGATCGAGTCCGAAGTTGGCACGTAAAAACAATGCAAACACGGCTATCATGGTGTAATAGCCAAAGCGCTCACCGGTATTGGCCAGTGCCAGCGCGAATAAACCTTTCGGTTGTCCTTCAAACATAGTATTAATTTGCTTTTGGTTATTAATATAATTGATTATTTTCGTTTCACGTTCTTCGAGCGCTTCACATCCATCAGCCATGTGAGTTTCACCACAATGCTCCCCATGTTGGATGAGGCAAAGAAATCTTTCTTCGTGTCACCGTAGATATTGCCCAGCCCATAATAGTAGCGACCTTCGAGCAGGAAGTGACCAGCCTTGGGATGCGAGAACTCAATACCTGCTCCAGCCGCAATACCATAGTCGAGCTTGTTCTCGACAGCCATTGTGTCCTGCTCGATGACTTGATTCACACGATCGGCAGTATTTCGCTCGGTCAGTTCGAAATTCATGTTGGTCTTCTCGCTCAAGAAATATCCAAACTGCGGACCAGCCTGAAAGAAGAACTGAAAACCACGCACCTCCCTACCCCAGCCCAAATGGGCAAACACGGGCACCTGTATGTAGTTAATGGTGCGACTATATTGCTCTGTCAATCCTGTGACAGCATTGATGACAGGATTATCATCATAATCGAGTATACTCTCTTTCCATCCCATTTGGGCAAAGTTTACCTCACCGAGAATGGCACAGATGGTATTAAAATACTTCTCACAGGTATATCTGACGGTCAGTCCTCCGGTCATACCTCCGTGTAGCCCCTGGTTTACCTTGGGCGTAAAGCGGAAATTCGTCAGCGCATAGCCACCGTTGAAGCCAATGGCCAAATCCTGTCTGTAGTTGCCTATTTGGGCACAGGCAGGCATAAGCGACATCACCATCAGCAAGAGTAGAAGAGCACGGCGTTTCATTATCAGTCCTCAGAAAAAAGTCTTCTGTTATTTTATCTCTAACTTCTCCACGCCCTTGTTGAAAGTGTAGTGCACAAGCATGAACTCGTAGTTCTGCATGCCGCCACCCTTTCCTGACCGCTTAAAATTAAACGGCGTCTGAACGGGCTGATAGTCAGACTCCTCGCGAGTAGCATTGAAAGCCTTACCCTTGTCGTGTAAACCCTTCAAGAAGAAATAAGCCTGATCGAAACCTGTCAGCGCAAATCGCGGCAGCGCATACATCATGTCCGTTCCGAACATCTGGCGATATTTCTTCTCAAGGCGCCAAGTCTTACTCGACTGTGGGTCGTAATAATAGATACTGGGCACGTATGTATCATACTTATGGAATAACTCCTGATAGGGTTTGGTGTACATCAGCCATTCATTGTATCCGAACATTGAGATAACGATGCCAGGCGTGGCAGCCGTCATTTTGTTCAGCCGGGCGAAAGCCGTATTCAGCTCGGGTGAGCGTCCTGTATTCAACACGACCACGTTAGGCAATGTACGACTGAAAGCTCTTGAGAAAGCCTCGTCACTTGACTTCAGATTGGTGATGCTGAACTTCATTCCCTTCGCCTCCATCTGCTTGCGCAGGTTCATGGTGAACACGCCCTTCTGACTAGTTGAGTCGTTACAGTCGACGATTACTGTGTTGTGCTTGGCAAAACGCTCCAGATAGCACTTGATGGTTGCTTCGTTGATGGTTGTCGGAGTCTGATAGATCTGATAGATGTTCGGATTCATCGTCACATCAATGCCATAGATGGAGAACGGAACAACGAGCTTGATGTTATTATTGCGAACGAAATCGCTCAGGGCCTTCATTTGTTTGGTGTAGAGAGGACCGAAGATAACATCGCATTGACTAGCTTCTTTCTCAAGCAGCGTTTGGCGGATGTCCGCATCAATAGGTACATTCCACGCATGTACGTCAACTGATACGCCATGCTTTTTAATGCTGTCGCAAGCCAGTAGTACACCACGATAATACTCTATCATGCGCCTACCATCACCGTCAACATCGTGTAGGGGCAACATGATGCCTACCCGTATGGCCCTTTTGCGCACATCGTCCTGAGCTGACGTACGGTTCAGAGTAGTGGTCTGAGTTTTGCCCGTTTGTGAAGTTGTCTTGGAGGCTGTCTTAGTGGCTGTTTTGGCTGTAGTTTCCTGAACAGTCTTTGCAGCCTGGGCTGCTTGTGCTGCCTTCCTTTGCTCTTCATCAGCATAAGGAATAAAGATGAAGTCGCCCTTCTTCAGCTCATAACCAGGTTTCGTCATCTCGGGATTTGCTTTGATCAGTTGGTCGATGGTCAATCCGTAATCTCTTGCTATTCCGAAAATGGTCTCTTTTTTCTTCACTTTATGCATCTCACGCCATTTTGTTGTCTGAGCTGCGATTTGCATCGAAAAGGCGAGCAGAGCCAGCACAAAAGAATATTTTATGATTTTCATTGTCATCATTATTGTTTAATTCTGTTGCAAAGATAATGAAAATATTTGTTATGTAACAGAATTGTAGTGTTTTTTTTGACATTCACTTCCAATCCATTTGGTTTTCCGCGTGATTAACAGTCGCGAATCTTTAAGTTTTCAAATAAACACAGGCGTATGCTGGAAAAAACCGCGGAAACTATGGATTAAAAGAAAATAAAATTGTATCTTTGCAAGATAAACCGATCATGAACTCATGAACATCAAGACAATCATAACGATCCTGTTGCTTTCAACAGCCATCAGAGCAATAGTTGACGAGACTCCCTACATCTCGCCTACGGCAACTTATTTCACGAGTGATGGCGAGGAGGAGAATCCTGCCATGTCTGGCTCTGCCCCGCTGAGGGCCGTGTTTCGCGCAAACCCCGAGAATGTGGGCAGCTATAGGGCGACTTACGAGTGGCGCTTTTATCTGAATTCTATGGAAGACGCTCCCTATCTGACACGCTACGAGCAAGACACCGAATACACATTCACCCAGGCTGGAGGGCACTATATTGTTTGCTATGCTACCTTCATCAATGGCAACGATACGGTCGCATACACAAAAGAGTATTGGGAAACAGAAGGCCAGCCACTCACCTGTACCGTCAGCCAAAGTCAGTTGGAAATGCCCAATGCCTTCTCGCCTAATGGTGACGGCATCAACGACATTTATCGTGCCAAGGAATGGCAGAGTCTTGTCGAGTTCCACGCCACCATCCTCAACCGTTGGGGACAGAAATTATACGAATGGACCGACCCTGCCGGCGGCTGGGACGGCACCTATCACGGCCACGACGTAAAGCAAGGTGTCTATTTCGTAGTGGTGAAGGCCAAGGGCGCCGATGGCATTCACTATAACATCCGTAAAGACATAAACCTGCTAAGGGGTTATACTGATAAGACAGGTCCCAATTAAGTAATCAGAAACACATATCTTACCGCGTATAAAGAAAAACTATTCTACTGAGTAATGCAACGAGAAGACGAAAAGATAAATGTCTGGGGAGCACGAGTCAACAACCTGAAGAATGTTGATGTAGAGATACCGCGCAATTCGCTTACCGTAATTACGGGCCTTTCCGGTTCGGGCAAATCATCGTTGGCATTTGATACTATCTTTGCCGAGGGGCAGCGGCGTTATATTGAGACCTTCTCCGCCTACGCCCGCAACTTTCTTGGCGGCATGGAACGCCCTGATGTCGACAAGATTACGGGTCTGAGTCCAGTCATCAGCATCGAGCAGAAAACCACAAACAAGAACCCACGCTCAACCGTCGGAACGACAACCGAGATTTACGATTATCTGCGCCTGCTCTATGCCCGTGCTGGTACTGCATATAGCTATGCCACAGGCGAGCGTATGGTGAAATATACTGAGGAGAAAGTACTCGACATGATTTTCAACGAGTATGCGGGTAAGCGCATCTATATTTTAGCCCCGCTAGTACGTGCCCGCAAAGGTCATTATCGCGAGCTATTTGAAAGCATGCGCCGGAAGGGCTACCTATACGTACGCATAGATGGTGAGATTGTCGAGATGACACGCGGAATGAAAGTGGACCGATACAAGAACCACAACATCGAGGTGGTCATCGACAAACTCGCTCTTCCACAGCCTATGCCACAGGAAGGAAACATGGCTGAGCGACTGCGGAGGAGCGTCGAGACGGCTATGCGACAGGGTGACGGAGTGCTCATGATACTTGACCACACCTCTGGTGCCATCAAGAATTTCTCCAAGCGTCTCATGTGTCCTACTACGGGTATATCTTACAGCGAACCAGCTCCTAACAACTTCTCGTTCAACTCTCCTGAAGGGGCCTGTCCGCATTGTAAGGGTCTCGGCTACATTAACGAAATAGACCTTGGCAAGGTCATCCCAAACCGCAAGGAGTGTATACACGATGGAGCAATAACCCCATTAGGGAAATACAAGAACCAGATGATCTTCTGGCAAATCGACGCTATCCTTCAGAAGTACGAGTGCACGCTTAAGACACCTGTTGAAGACATTCCCGACGAGGCTCTCAACGAGATTCTATACGGTAGCCTGGGCAATATCAAAATTGCCAAAGAGCTTATCCATACTACCAGCGACTACTTTGTTACCTTCGACGGCGTGATAAAATACCTTCGTAACGTCATGGACAATGACGATTCCGCAAGTGGACAAAAATGGGCAGACCAATTCCTGGCCGTCTGCGAGTGCCCTGAATGTCACGGCCAACGACTAAACCGCGAAGCGCTCTCATACCGCATTTGGGACAAGAATATTGCTGAGGTAGGCAACCTCGACCTTCGCGACCTACGCCAGTGGCTCGATGAGGCTGAGTCACATTTAGAAAGCAAGGAGAGGAAGATAGCTACCGAAATACTCAAAGAGATACGCACACGCGTTGATTTCCTCCTTGAAGTAGGACTCGACTACCTCTCGCTCAACCGCCAATCAGCTACTCTTTCCGGAGGAGAGAGCCAGCGAATACGCCTGGCCACCCAAATAGGCTCTCAACTTGTCAATGTGCTATACATCCTCGACGAGCCCAGCATCGGATTGCATCAACGTGACAACAACCGGCTTATCAACTCGTTAAAAGAACTGCGCGACCTGGGTAACACGGTAATCGTAGTCGAGCACGACAAGGAGATGATGCTCAATGCCGACTATATCATCGACATTGGTCCCCGGGCTGGACGCAAGGGAGGAGAGGTTGTCTTCCAGGGAACACCCGCAGAAATGCTCAAGACTGATACCATTACCGCACGCTATCTCAAGGGTGATCTAAGAGTTGAGACCGAGGGAGGTCCTATAGCCCGCCGCAAGGGTAATGGGCACCTGCTCACCATCCGTGGCGCCAGTGGCAATAATCTTAAACACATCGACGTGAGTTTCCCCCTCGGCACCCTCATCGTCGTCACCGGAGTCAGCGGAAGCGGTAAGTCCACACTAATTAACGAGACACTTCAGCCCATCCTCAGCCGCCATTTCTACCGCTCTCTGAAGCGCCCCATGCCTTATGACAGCATAGAGGGAATAGAATTTATCGACAAGGTTGTTGATGTCGACCAGACGCCCATCGGGCGCACTCCGCGCAGCAATCCCGCCACCTATACGGGTGTGTTCAGCGACATCCGCTCGCTCTTCGTTAACCTGCCCGAGGCCAAAATCCGTGGATACAAGCCTGGGCGCTTCTCGTTCAACGTCAAAGGGGGACGATGCGAGACATGTGGCGGCAATGGCTACAAGACCATCGAGATGAACTTCCTGCCTGATGTGATGGTGCTTTGCGAGGTGTGCCACGGTAAACGCTACAACCGCGAGACACTCGAAGTGCGCTATAAAGGCAAATCTATTGCTGACGTGCTCGACATGACAATTAATCAGGCTGTCGAGTTCTTCGAGAATGTACCTAACATCCTGCAGAAAATCAAGACCATCCAGGATGTCGGACTCGGATACATCAAACTCGGACAGCCATCCACCACCCTCTCAGGCGGTGAAAGCCAGCGTGTGAAACTTGCCACGGAGCTCAGCAAACGCGACACAGGAAAAACGCTCTACATTCTCGACGAGCCTACCACAGGACTTCATTTCGAGGATATACGCATCCTTATGAATGTCCTGCAGAGACTTGTCAATCGGGGTAATACCGTAGTCATTATAGAGCACAACCTCGATGTCATACGCCTGGCTGACTACATTATTGACATGGGGCCAGAGGGTGGACGCGGAGGAGGAAGCATTTTGTCTACAGGTACTCCCGAAGAAGTTGCTAAAAGCCCGCTCGGATACACGCCCAAGTATCTGGCCAAAGAATTAGAAGATGTTTAAACAACGTGAGTTCTACGAAATCTAACTGTCAAAAAAAATGGTGATTAGCAAGGATTGTTACTATATGGTGCTAAATTAAAAGATTTACCAAGTGTGAGTGTTTGCTGGCTATAGTATCTCAGTCTTAGCGTCTCAGTTAATTTGTTTCTTTGCAAAAGGAAATTTGTCAGTTGTCGGGCTCCTGACTTTTACGACCATCTGGGTGAGCTACTAACTTAGTCTGGCGCTCGATGGCCTCGTAAAGGAAGTGTGAGTGTTCGCTGGCTGGGATTTTCCAGTTTTCCAGTTTTCCAATTAAAAAAACGAGGTACTAATTCCCTTTCTAATATTATATAAATAATTGATATATAAGTAGTTATATATATAAAGAGAGAAAAACTGGACTCAAAAAAAAAATAAATTGGAATAATTGGAAAACTAGAATAGACAGTATGTTGAATTCGTATAAAAGGCTGTATATCAATGAGATACAGCATCAAGACTTCCGTTTCTACAAGCTAAAAAACCTCTGAAAAGGCACAAAATGCATCAAAAAACCTGCTCTCTTGGCCTCAAAACACATGCAAAAAACCTTTGTTTTGGTGTTTTTCCCTCTATTTGACGCACTATAGAGCTGCGCAAAAATTCAATATTCTGGTCTTATTTGGAAGGAATTGTGCGGAAAGATGCACATCTGGTGGCCGAAAATGAGGGGTTGTAAGTGCCAATTGTCCTATTCGCGTTGAGGCTATTTGTCACGATTCCCGCTATCGGAAGTGGCCAATCAGGCAAACCTTCAAAGCCCTGTGGCGTGTGAAATGCGTGGCAACCCAGCACATTACTACAACATGACAGAAGGCCTCTCCAGCTCAACCGGAATGCTCTCTGCGACTGCAGGAAGGCTCTCTACCATTAGTTCCTTTTTTTCTTCTGGTAAATTTGGAAATATAAGAATAAAAGTATATCTTTGCCCTGTGTTACGGAAAACCGTACATAATACTATGGCAGACCTGTTTGTTTTCCTGAATAAGTATTGCCTATGTTAAATAGCAGTATTCGAACGATGGTGATACCGTTCAGCAAGAGGGGAATAGCCAACCCTCTCGACATACTAGCGCTCAATAAAGAACGGCTATTTGAATGAAGAATCAGACCTGTCGCTTGATTCTCAAATTTTACTTAAACCGAAATGAAACAAAATAAATCTTACACCTATTTCAAATTATCTCTCCTCATCGTTCTTTCGATGTGGGTTATGGTCGGTTGTTCCGACCGCAAAGCATATCTTGACGCTCTTCAGCAGGCACAGACTATAATGGAAACCAGGCCCGACTCAGCCCTTTCACTCGTCGATAGTGTGTTGCGCCATCGTGATGAGCTATCTACGAAGTTGCAGATGCAATGTCGTCTGTATCGCCTCTGTGCAGAAAACAAACTCGACACCGTCTTCCGCTCCGCCGATGAGGCAAAGCACCTCGTGGCTTATTTCGACCGCAAGGGCACTCCCAACGAGCAGACGCTTGCTTATTATCTGCTGGCAAGAGCCTATGCGGATATGGGCGAGGCCCCCGCAGCCTTGGAGCATTTCAAGTTAGCAACAGAGAAAGCTGATACCACAAGTAAAGATTGCGACTACAGACAGTTGAGCAGAATATATGGGCAGATGGCAACACTATTCGATTTCCAGTTCCTTTTAGATGAGGAATTAGAGGCAGCAGATTTGTCGATAAAGTATGCGTTGATGGCTGGAGACACATTAGGAGCATTGATGCTTTATAGTTCCAAAATATTTAATTATTGGAAGAAGAACAAGTTGGATTCAGTTTTAATCATTCAGGACAGCGCATATCACGCTTTAACATCCTATGGAGCTCATAAAGTTGCAGCAGGCTATTTAGGAAACTCAATACATGTATTAGCAAGTGAGGGAAAAGTGGCAGAAGCTCGTAACAATATGCATATTTATGAGACCCAATCTGGCTTTTTCGATGCAGAAGGTAATATTGAGAAAGGTCGTGAGGTGTATTATTATGACAAAGGTATGTTCTATTTGGCCGTCAATAAACTTGATTCGGCAGAATATTATTTCCGAAAGGAACTGCGTGAAGGCCATGACATGAATAATCAGGTGGCAGGTACGAGAGGGTTGTCGCTGATGTTTAATAAGAGGCATCAGCCTGATTCTACTGCCAAGTATGCGCTGCTTAGCTACGAGTTGAACGACTCTGCCTTTGCTCAGTTGACCACAGAAAAGGTGAAGCAAACGGAAGCTATGTACGATTATCGGCGCAATCAGCAGAAAGCCCAAGAGGAAGAACGTAAGGCTCAGTTGGCAAACCTTCGTTTTTGGGTCTTATTGTTAGTCTTGATACTTGTTTTGTTGATCTTTTCCCTTTATGTCTATCAGCTACTCAAGAGAAGGCGAGATGTCCGCAAGCACTATTTGGCAATGCTAAGTAAACAATCTGATTTGTTGTCTGAAATTGACTATCTTAGTAAGAGTAAGGCCGATAACGAGTATCTCATAGAAAAGAAAGAGAATGAGTTGGAGAGGCTAAGAAACGAACTGTCTGCTTTTCAGGGAATCAGGCAGACCACAGCTCCTGTTGTTGACAAGCAGTTGTTCGATCACCCCTCTCACCAAATGCTCATGCGCCATGCTGTGCAGGGCACATCTCTTTCCGACGAAGAGTGGCGGCAACTTGAGTCCTTGATTGATAAAGAGCTTCCAGGTTTCAGAGATTTTCTTCAAAAGAACCGTCATTTGCTCAATCAGCGGGAGTATCAGACCTGTATTTTGTTGCGCCTTCATGTAGAGACAAAAGTGATAAGCCGTATGATTGGCGTTTCAGCTTCATACATCACGAAAATCCGGGTGAAAATGCTTCGCGACATCTTCCATTTAGAAGGAAAAGCAGCCGTTTTCGACGAGTTGGTGATGAATATCTGCTAAAGCTACCAGTTCGGTGAATTGTTGTTAATGTATTGGTAGACAATAGGTTATCAATAGGTTAATTATTTGGTTAATTCTAAAAGTTCATATTTCTTTGTCTTGTTGGTGCAAACTATTACTTTTGCAGCCGCTTAGATGAGTCGCTTTAGCAAAGTGGTTCACTACATTATTTAAAACATTTACAATTTACAAAAAAGATGAGTAAACAAAAAACTAATAATATCTTTAAAATGAAGAAAACAATATCATTATTGCTGTTTGTGGCCATTTTCATGCCATTTAGCATGTGCTTTTCACAAAGCAGGATGCCGATAGAAGATCGTCTGGGTTGGAACCCGGAAGTAGTGAAATGGATAGAAGATCATAAGACTGTATTTACCGACAGCTCTGTAGTTGCTGACATCTACTCTTACATGCTAAGTCATCAGATGGAGATTCATCATGTAGCTATCTATAATACTCCTTCATGGGTTGATTCAAACAAGAAATCATACCTGCGTTCAATCATATTGTATTCCAAAAAACCACAAATGTGCAAAAAAGGAGAGTTATTCTATAGACTGGAAATAGACTTGGACTTTGATGGCGATGAGGTTGATGCATTGGAATTGTGGGATTCTGTTGACAAAACCGAGTTCATCGACGACTTCATGGATAAGGTAAGTGGATATCCTGTGAAAGATTTGAGATTTGAAATAAGAACTCAAAAACATTGATTGTAAACGCTGATTCCGGGCCTTTTTTTATGATATTAAGTTAATTCTAACTGACGTTAAGTTAATGATTAGTAATGGAGGAATATTTAATTTTTTCCTTTACGGTTATCCGTGAAAAAGAGATACATTTGCAGCGGCTTAAGTAAATCGCATTTTGCAAAGCCGCTTACTACATATTTATTAAATTTAAATTTTAAAAGATGAGAAAAAAGAATTTTTTATTCGTAGCGTTATTCTTGCTCTGCAGCGTTACTAGTTATGCACAGAGTCAGTGGGGGGTGTTCGGACAGGCAAACCTGTCGGGTTCAACGGCCGATGGTGTCGGCACGCGTGTAGGTGGCTCAATAGGTGTGATGTACGACAGGAAGCTGACAGGCAATTTGTTTTTGCAGCCTCGTTTGGTAGCGTCGTATATGGAGAATGAGACGAAGAAGAGCGTAACACCCAACGAGTTTTTCAGTCAGTGGTCGCTTACGCTTCCAGTGTTAGCCTCTTACAAATTTGACTTAGGCGGTGCCAACTCTTTGCGCCTGAATGCCGGCCCATACCTGCAGTATGCTGCGTTCGGCCGCGACAGAGTCTATAAGGTTCGTATGGGTGAGACCCAGAGCTATCCTTCGCTGGGCTGGTGGCACCAGGACTTCGGTAAGCATTTCACTTATGGTTTGCAGGGAGGCGTTTCTTTCGTTCACAACAAATGGGTGGGTATGATCGACTATAAGTACTCACTCCGTAAGAGCCTTCTGAACATGAACGGCCATGAGTCGACGTTCTCATTTGGCGTGGGATACATGTTCTAAGTAATCAAATAGGTTTAGATGCAAACTTTTTAAGCCTGCTATTTGTTGTGCTCTCACTCTGTCTCTCTTGGAGCAGGGTGGGGGTACATTTATGATTTAAACTTGTAAACGGCTTAAGTAAATCGCATTTTGCAAAGCCGTTTACTTCATTTTCATAACCTAATTAAAATAAAAATGATGAAGAAAAAAGTAACTCTGCTAGGACTGTTTGTGGCGATGTGTTTCATTTCATGTTCTGAATCAGAAGAAGATCAGAGCGAGTACGCTAACTGGAAAGAGAAAAACGAGGAATACTTCCATGCCATTTATGAGAAAGCGACTACGGAACAGAGTGTTGCTGACGGGCAATGGAAAACATTCTTGAAATGGTCGCTCGACAGTTCTTCGCTACCGGAAGATCATATTGTGGTGAAAGTGATGAATGAAAGCGGAAGAACCGAGAGCCCGTTATATACGGATTCAGTCTGTTTGCACGTAAAAGGCTCTTTGATGCCAACAGCGTATCATTCAAATGGATATGTGTTTCTGAACACCTATTTTGGAGAAAAGGAAGAGCAAGAGGTCGGCACTCCATTATATATGCAAGTCAAAGGAGATGTGAGAGGATGGATATCCTTAACATCCGTTAGTGCAAGAGCCGACGCTTATCCCCTTGTTGTTGATGGTCTCGCAACGGCACTGCAACACATGCATGTGGGCGACCGATGGCTGGTATACATTCCTTATCAGCTTGGTTTTGGTTTGCGCAATGTGCCAGAATGGGGTGTACCTGCCTATAGTACGCTGGTCTTAGATGTTAAGTTGCTGAGGATTATCAAGCCAGCTGCCCCTCATTGGTTCGTAAAGAAATCTTTATAAACTTGCTATTTGTCGTACCTCACTCTGCATCTCTCAGGGCAGAGGAGGGTACGCTTATGAATCTAAATTTTAATATCAGAAAATATAAACATAAAAACAGATTTAAGATGAAAGAATTATCAAAAAACAAAATGGGGAGTTGTCAAAAGTATGTGCATTTTTAATCGTATGTTCACTCTTTTCCTTGCATTTTTCAGTGCTAATTTATTGGTTGGATGTAGTAGCGACTCAGAAAACAGCATGTTAGTGGTATCAGATAAAGCAAATACTAATGGAATTGTGGACAGCGAACAAGCCTACATGCTGTTAACAACCGACTACTTAGACTATCTTAATATAGTGGATAAAGAACTGTTAAATAATTAGGTGACAATTCTCCTTTCACTTTATTCTTCAATTTTTTTGTGTAGCAAAAAATAAAGAATAACTTTGTATACGAAATGAGATTGAAACAACGGTGAAGCGTGGAATTATTACCTGATTCACTATAAACATATCTTGGTGTTCCATGAATGATAAATGTGTAACTTATAATTATTTAATCATGAAGAAAAGAATCGTTTTATTAGTTTTTGTGTTATCATCAATGATAGTATTTTCTTGCCAAAACAATAGCACCGCAAATCGGCAAGAAGTTGCTAACGAGGATCTTGAGATTCTCAATAAGGCTGATTCCTCAATCCTCTCTAAAATGGATATTGAAGAAAAACTACGGCTGATTCAGGCTTACAAGATAGCTGAGTATATAGATTTGAATCTGACAGACTCAATTTATACACTCTCTATCTCTGAAGAAGACGCTAAGAAAATAGGTGTCAGCGAGGATATTTACCATGAAGTAGTTTTAAACATCAATCAGCTTAATGAGGCTATTGCAGCGTTCAACCATAGTCACTCACCTAATGATACCTTTGAGTTGACTGATTTTAAAAAGCTGATAAAGAAATGAGATGATGAGGGACGGTTCCGCTGATTCACCGGTGAAAACGGAAGAATCAAAAAAAACTGTCCCTTGATTTACAGAAAAGTCCTTTCAAGGAGTTCAAGGGGTTGCAGTTCCGCTCCTTTTCTGTGTGCAACTTTTGGAATTTGCAATTAATGCCTGATTATGCTCTAATTAATGCCTGATTATGCTCTAATTGATGCCTAGTTACACGCTAATTAATGCCTGATTAGACCTTAATTGATTAACTAGTTAGAGGGTAATCGGGCATCGATTACAAAAATACGGGTGAAGGCATCGTGACGGCAGAAAGACAAGTGTCACCAAGCATAAGCCATTATCCGTCAGGCGATAGCAAGGTTTAGTGACGAACGAGGGGAGCAGAGCTGCCGGTTTGAGGTTAACGTGAATTTGTCGAACTCACGTTAGATAAGCGATGAGCACATCCCAGACGGCGATGATATGGCAGACGCTGCCTGCCAGCACGAAGAAATGGAAGACGGTATGCATGAACCGTTTTTTATTGATGCTGTAAAACACGGCTCCCGTAATGTAACATACTCCCTCGGCAATAATCCAAATCACGGCGGCTGTGCTCACACTGTCGATGAGCGGCTTGAAGGCGACAAGTACGGAGAGCCCCATCAGGCAGAAACAAATCGTCTCCAGGTTCGAGTGCTCTTTCAGTTTGATGAAGCTGGTGATGGTTCCGGCGATGGCTGCAGCCCAGATGAACAGGAAAAGACTCCATCCCCAATAGCCTTGTTCGCGGAGGGCTATCAGTGTGATGGGCGAGTAAGAGCCGGCAATATGCCAGTAGATGGCGGCATGATCCCACTTGCGCAGCCTTTCTTTCCATACGCTTCGCGCCTTGACGGCGTGATAGATGGTTGAGGCCAGATACGACATAATCATGCCGAACAAATAAAGGATGACTCCTGCCGTGGCCCATCCGTCGCCTGAGCGGAAACACCAAATCAGGAAGATAATGCCGAAAACCACGCCCAAGGCGATTCCCCCGCCATGACTCGACGAGTTCCAAATTTCCTCTTTGTGATTGAAATGTATACGGCGCATAGGCTTGATGCTTCGGTAATCATCATTTATCGTCGTGGTGATAGAGCCAACGCTCATAGTTATTTGCCTTGCCGGCATCAAAAAGGATAACTATGAACCACGGGACTCTATACCCGAAAACTATCTCTTCGTCTCAGTGGCTTTGATGATCTCGTAGTCGTGTTCCGTGACAGGAAGTGAGAAATAGAGTGTCGAACGGCCTTGGCGCAGTCCTACCATGCTCCAGTCCTTGGCAACGACCACACTGCGTTTCGAGCCATCATCGGCGAATACCCATCCTTCCTCGTCTTCCTTTGGCATGCCTATGGTGACGGTTACTACGTCTCCGCCTTTCGACGACGACGAGAAAATATAGCTGTCGGTCTTTCCTCCGGTAATCAGGATGGCGCGGTCGCGGTCGGGAGAAGCATAGTAAAGCTCGAATTTATCGGGAAGAACGCCTTCCTCAGGCAATTCCACTCCCAACTCTTTCAACTCGTCGTCGCGCTTGGCAGCAGCACGCGGTTTCTTGTTCAGCATGAAATCGCTGTCAATCTGCTCTCTCTTGGCCTGCAGCTCACGATTGGAAGCCATCAGGTCGTTTCTCCGCAGCGAGTTGATCTGCATCACTTTCTCCTTCGAGAGGTCCAGCAACGACATTCCTCCTGCTGTCTCACCAGGCAGACCGTTGATAAAGTCGTGTTGGCGCTGTTCGAAATTCCTGCGTGGCAACTCAACCAGACTGCGTGCGGCACCCATGTTGACGTCCTTCACTTGCAGGTAGGTCATGAGCGGTTTGTCGACAAGCTTGCGCAACACGCGCTCGGTTCCTTCATCCTCGAATGTCGTTCCAATCATCTTGCCCGCCATGTCGTAGACGTCCACCTCGCCTTTGTCATTGTAGGCGAACACTAGAATCATGTTGGTCAGTTCCTTCAGGTTGTATATCTTGGCAACCTTCGATTTCTTCATCAGTTCGAGGTCCTTGCCCCAGTCGCCCAGCCTGACCTCCTCAAGGCGTGTGTAACGGCACGGAATAATGTCCGCACCCGCCATGTTGATGGCTCCCATGGTGCCGTTTTTCACGTATCTCACCAGCGCCAGCTGCTTCATCGGCTCAATGGTCGAGCATCCGGTGAGCAGTGGCTGGCCGTCGATGCCTTCCAGATTAAATATTCCGTCGCCCTCTTTCAGCATGATCAGCAGATTGTCCTCGAGCCAGTTCCATCCTTTCGGCATCATCAGTTCCTTCGACTCAATCGTCAGCTTGTTACCATGCAGGTCAATCAGATAGCGCGCATCGGCGTTTCCTACCAACGCGTAACGGCTGAAGATGACGGGCTCCAGTTCCCAGCTCTCGCCGCCGACCATGTCTCCCCGCCTGTCGATGATGTAGTAACGGTCGTCGTATTGTACAAACGATACGGCATTACTGCCCCAGAATCCCATTCGTTGGAACACGTTTGGAATCTGGCTGTTGCCTTCCTCATCGCAGGCTCCGTAGAGTCCTGTGGTGCTGATGGTGGTGCGCCAGAATGGGGCTTCGGTCTGAGCCATCATACCAATAGCCACCGATAGCAGGCATATCGACAAAACGAATATTCTTCTCATCGCCAAATGTTGAATCTAAATTATCGGCTGCAAAGATAATATAAATATGTGAAACTGCAAAAATGGCACGCTTTTTTTCTTAGTCGGCCAGTGTGAAGTCGAGCTGGCGCTTCTCCACATTGGCGCGCGCGACCTTGATGCGTATCGCGTCGCCCAACTGGTATTTATGGTGACGGCGTCGTCCTACCAGACAGTAGTTCTTCTCGTCGAACTCGTAATAGTCGTCGTCCAAGTCGCGCATCGGCACCATTCCCTCGCAGTGGTTCTCGTCAATCTCGCAGTAGATGCCATAACTCTGGATGCCGGAGATGTGGGCATCGAACTCCTCGCCAATCTTGTCGCCCATGAACTCCACCATCTTATACTTGATAGAGTCGCGCTCGGCGTTCTGTGCCAGCTGCTCCATGTCGCTCGAGTGCTCGCACAGTTCCTCGTAGTGCTCCTTGCTGGCGGAGCGTCCTCCTTGCTGATAGCGTGTCAGCAGGCGGTGGACCATGGTGTCGGGATAACGGCGGATAGGTGATGTGAAATGGGTATAATAGTCGAATGCCAGTCCGTAGTGACCGATATTGTGGACGCTGTATTTGGCTTTCATCATCGCACGCAGGGCAACGGTCTGGATCAGTTTCTGCTCGTTGGTACCCTCGCACTCCTCCATGAGCGCGTTGAGACTGCGGCTGATGGCTCCCTTGGTGCCGGCGGTCTTCAGCCGGTAGCCGAATTTAACGATGAATTCGCGCAAATTCTCCAGTTTTGTCGGGTCGGGTTGGTCGTGGATACGATAGGGCAGGGTCTTGGCTTTGGTGCCTTTTTTCACTTTTCCTACCGATTCTGCTACTGTCCGGTTGGCCAGGAGCATGAATTCCTCGATGAGTTTATTGGCGTCTTTCGAGCGTTTGAAGTAGCATCTCACGGGTTTTCCCTTCTCGTCGACGTCGAAATGCAGTTCCTCACTATCGAATTTCACAGCTCCGTTGTTGAAACGCTCTGCCCTCAGGCGCTTTGCCAAGCGGTCGAGCATGATCAGTTCCTCGGCAAACTCGCCCTGATAGGGGTGCTTCTTTGTGGCGGGCGGAGCCGGTTCGCCACTGCCGTCCACCACGCCGTTCTGCTCGAGAATGGCCTGTGCCTCCTCATAGGCAAACCGCCGGTTGCTGCGGATGATGGTATGAGCCAGGTGCCAGTTCTTGATATGGGCGTCTTCGTCCATCAGGAAAATCACACTATAGCAGAGTTTGTCCTCGTCGGGGCGCAGTGAGCAGATGAAGTTACACAGCCTTTCGGGCAGCATCGGGATGGTACGGTCGACCAGATAGACGCTGGTGGCGCGCTTTTGTGCCTCCTTGTCAATGATACTTCCTTCTTTCACATAGTGCGACACGTCGGCAATGTGCACACCTACTTCCCACAGGTTGCCTTCGGCGCGGCGAATGCTCAGCGCGTCGTCGTAGTCCTTGGCGTCCTTGGGGTCGATGGTGAAGGTGGTCACCTCGCGGAAATCCTCACGCTCTCGGATGTCTTGTTCCGTGATTTCGGCATTAATGCGGTTAGCAGCCTCTTCCACCTGGCGCGGGTATTTATACGGCAGTCCGTATTGAGCGAGGATGGCATGCATCTCCACATTGTTCTCGCCGGTTTTTCCCAACACGTCAATCACCTCGCCGATGATATTCTTGTTGTCCTTCGACGGCCATTGGGTAATCTTCACCACTACCTTGTCGTCGGTCTTTCCGCCCTTCAGTTTCTTCTTTGGAATGAAGATGTTCTGAACGAAGAATTTGCTCTCCGTCTCCAGGTAGGCATAGTCTTGCTCCACTTTCAGCTTGCCGACGAACGTGTCGCTGGCATGACTCAGGATGTCGGTAACCATGGCTTCCTTGATATGGTTCTGCCGGCGCGCCATCATCGAGATGCGTACGCGGTCACCGTCAAGGGCGAACAGGGAGTTACGCTCTGACACAAAGATGGGCTTTCCACCATCGTCGGGGATGAACGAGTTCTTTCCGTTGGCCTTACGTCGGAACACACCTTCTTGTACCTGTCCCTTGGTGTTCAGACGGTAGGCGCTTTGCGACACCTTGCTCAGGAAGTCGTCCCAGGCCATTTCCTCCATGATGTCGATGGCAAGCATCTTCATCGGATGTGTATCCAGGTGCAACTGCTTGAAGATATACTTGAAAGTGAACGTGTCGTTGGGGTTTTGCTGGAATAAGGTTGCCAGCATTTCCTGCAATTGTTTCCTCGTGATGCGTTTTCCGCCTTTCTTTCCTTTTGCCATAGTCGTTATTGATTAGTTATGTTGCAAATTAACAAAAAAAAGTTGATAATTCCTCGTCAGCTGCATTAAAAATACATTAAAATTTGGCATTTTATGCAGTTTTAGCTAACTTCGCACCCGAAATGAAGATATTAGTCACAGGTGCCAGCGGCTTCATCGGTTCGTTTATTGTCGAGGAGGCGCTACGAAGAGGATTGGAAGTGTGGGCTGCCGTCAGGGCGAGCAGCTCGCGCGAGTGGCTGCAGGACAGTCGTATCAACTTCATCGAACTGGATTTCCGGTCGCAACAACGGCTGGAGGAACAGCTCGCGGGCCATTCCTTCGACTATGTCGTGCATGCAGCAGGCGTGACGAAATGTCTTGACAAGCAGGACTTTTTCCGTACTAACACCGAGGGAACGAAGAATCTGGTGCGGGCGCTCATCGCCCTTCAGATGCCCGTCCGGCGTTTTGTCTATCTCAGTTCGCTCAGCATCTTCGGGGCTATTCGTGAGCAACAGCCTTACGAGGAGATTCGTGAGAGCGACACGCCCCGGCCCAATACAGCCTACGGGCAGAGCAAACTGTTGGCCGAGCAGTTTCTGGAAAGCCTCAACCAAGGTGAAAACGAAGAGACGGAAACTTCCGGTTCTCACGAGGGAAACAGTTTTCCTTATGTCATTCTCCGCCCCACAGGCGTCTATGGTCCGCGCGAGAAAGACTATTTCCTCATGGCCAAGAGCATCAAGGCGCATAGCGATTTCGCTGTCGGTTTCCGCCGTCAGGACATCACGTTCGTCTATGTGAAGGATGTGGTGCAAGCGGTCTTCCTGGCTCTCGACCGCGGAGTGACGGGCCGGAAATACTTCCTCAGCGACGGAAGAGTCTATCAGAGCAGCACGTTCAGCGACTTCATCCGTCGCGAACTGGGCTCGCCTTGGTGGATACGTATTACTGCACCAGTGTGGCTTCTTCGCGTGGTAACGTTCTGTGGCGAGCATATCGGACGGATGACGGGAAAGATCTCTGCCCTGAACAACGATAAATACCATATTCTGAAGCAGCGTAACTGGCGGTGCGACATCCAACCGGCTATCGACGAACTGGGCTATCATCCTCAGTATCAGCTCGAAGAGGGTGTCAAGGAAACCATCCGTTGGTATCAGGAGCACGGATGGCTATAGGATGGATGACGGTCCGTTGGCTTATCCGTAAACAGTGATGAAAAGGTCTGACAATAGATTATTATTCGTTTGAAAAACCTCTTTACCATAGAAAAGAATCCGCATCGGGGGCTGTTTGCTTTCGAATGGGTAGTTGTGGCGTATATGCTGCTGACGCTTGTCGTCATTCTTTTCACATGGACCAAGCTCGTCAATCCCATCTCGATGCTCTGGGGCAGGTTCCATTTTGTGGCCATGACCGCCGCACTATGGGCAGTCTACCGCCTGATACCGTGCCGGCTGACTCGTTTCCTACGTCTGGTGGGACAGATGGCATTGCTCTCATGGTGGTATCCCGATACCTATGAGTTAAACCGTATCTTCCCCAATCTCGACCATCTCTTCGCTACCTGGGAGCAGCAACTGTTCGGTTGCCAGCCCGCCCTGCTCTTCTCTCAGGCCGTTAGCAGTCCTGTTTTCAGCGAGCTGATGGACCTCGGCTATGCCAGTTATTTCCCCATGATGGTTGTCGTCATGGTCTATTATTTTTTCTGCCGGTACAAGGAATTTCAGCGCGCGGCGTGGATATTGCTGGCATCGTTCATGCTCTATTACGTCATCTTTGTCTTCCTACCCGTCACCGGTCCCCAATACTATTATGGTGCGGTAGGACTCGACCAGATAGCACATGGCTTTTTCCCCAATGTGGGCGACTATTTCATGCACAATACGGAGCGCCTGACCAGTCCCGGATGGACCGACGGCGTGTTCTACCAGCTTGTCGAGAGTGCCCATGATGCAGGCGAACGGCCCACGGCAGCCTTCCCCAGCTCACATGTGGGCATCACCACCGTACTCATGTTGCTCAGCCTGCGCGCCCGCAGCAACCGTTTGACCTTCTTACTGCTGCCATTCTTCATCCTGATGTGCTTCTCCACGGTCTACATCCAGGCTCATTATGTCATCGATGCCGTCGCCGGACTTCTCTCAGGCATCGCCTTCTACTTCTTGTTCGACTGGTTGGGAAACAAGTGGAAAGTAGACCCAAAAACGAGCGGAAAGTAAATTTTTACCTACTGAGATATGTGTTCCCCTCACGTTCGTCTTCTGCATGCAAATGTCATAACATTGTAATATCAATTCTTCTTGGTTTCAGGAATTATTCACTAACTTTACCGCCTTAAATGTTCATGGTTTATGAAAATACTTGTTGTAGACGACGAGTTAGATATTTGTGAGATTCTTCAATACAACCTCGAGACTGAAGGTTTTGAGGTCGTAACAGCCTACTCGGCCGAGGAAGCACTGGAATTGCCTCTTCAGGATTTCGGACTGATTCTGCTGGACGTGATGATGGGCGAGATGTCTGGTTTCCAGATGGCGCGCAGATTGAAGAACAATCCCGCTACAGCACATATTCCCATCATTTTCATCACAGCACTCGAAGGAGAGGACAATCTGGTGAAAGGACTGAATATCGGTGCTGACGACTATATTGCCAAGCCACTAAGTATGAAAGAGGTGAAAGCCAGGGTCAGGGCAGTGCTCAGACGGTCGTCCCAGTCGCAAAACTCTGTCGCATCCCCCGATGACTGTAAGATTGCCTATGAAGGCATCTTGCTCGATTTAAATGCGAAGACTGTTACCTGCGACGGTCAGGAGTTGGTGTTTACCAAACTGGAGTTTGAGTTGCTGTCGTTTTTTCTCCAGCACCCTAACAGGGTTTTCTCGCGAGAAGACTTACTGAAATATTGCTGGCCGCAGGATGTGATGGTACTCGACCGAACGGTAGATGTGAACATTACCCGGCTGCGCAAGAAGATTGGCCGTTATGGTAAACATATTAAGACACGTGTAGGCTATGGCAACTGCTTTGAAAGATGCGATTAAGCGAA